>Ga0307515_10001479_pt1 | contig 52802 bp, 26 predicted proteins | sample 17_EM_MG_FD_194513 | JGI IMG/M metagenome (GOLD analysis project Ga0307515, IMG submission 194513) | Populus trichocarpa ectomycorrhiza microbial communities from riparian zone in the Pacific Northwest, United States - 17_EM | ecosystem: Host-associated > Plants > Roots > Unclassified | place...
ATCTCCATTGCTTTTTTCTATTATATAATTAAAAAAAAAATTATCTTTTTTAATTTAATAAAATTTATGACTTAGTCACAAATCTTTTTCCTTCTTTGGAACAAGTTAAATGTGCTTGAACACCATTTTCTTTCATTACAGAAAGATAAACCCGGCACGCGATGAAACACGCACCACCATTGCACCCGTAAGGGGGGGGAGGAAAAACAGAAGCTCAGTGCTCCACCATGGACAAGGTCTGTATTGCGCTATCATTACAAGTAATCTTTCACTTGCGTGATAACATATATTATACGAGACAAGCTAGGGAATGTTCTCCGTACTCAATGCATCAAAATAAAATAAAATAAAACACAAAATCTTCTTATTGTCTTCGAACATCACTTTATAACGCCAACGGTTCCTTCCCAAGCTGTTTATGCATGGCTATGGAGGTAGCTCGAACCGTCGGATCTGGAGCCCTGCCGAGCATATTATAACATTTTCGTGGGAAATTATATGGTCCTTGAGATGGGGCTGATCTAATTCTATGTTATGATTACATAACATGTGCCCCCCTGAGACCTTTGGGATCATCGGGAAAAACTCATGGTGGGGCCATATCTAGGCCAAAATGAACCAGATTGACTGCACCCATTACGAGGTCGGATTATTTGACCATCATCATGACAAGGCCCAGATGAGAATCTGTGATGATGATGATGATCAGAAGCATATATGCTTAACTTAAAACCGTGTGATTCTGCTTGTAAAGGCAACGATCCATGATGTTCAAATTTGAACTGGTTAATATCTGATATGGAGGGATATATAGACCCTGGTGTGTGGAGTGGACCACCTCCTTCAATGGTCCTGATCAATGATCATCGCATCAATCTTTGGCTTTGTTCTCTTTTATCGAGTTTGCTTTGTATGTGTTATAAAGGTTACACACCCTACAAAAATTTAAAAAAAAAAGAAAAAAAAAAGGAAGCATAAATATTTTTCAGTGCTTAAAAATCAACTTTTAAAATGTAGGAAATATTGGATTAAGTGAACTTTCTTAAGCTTTTATTTTAGCTAAAAAGAGTCAAAAAAAGCAACAAATTAACAAAGATACACACACACACACAAGGTGCTTGTGGTGTCTTGAAACTCAAAAATATTTTGCAAGCAAAAAGGAAAAGAAAGCTAGAGATTATCCGTACCAAGCATCTTCTAATTTTTCTAACTTGATCATCCAAGCATAGCTACATATAGTGAAAGTATTACTTGTTATATTCCTGTATAGGAGCCATGGTTATATTGAATGAATATATATTAAATTAAAACAAATTTATTTATAAAAAAATAAACCCATAACCATTTTTAACCTTCGTTTAAAAAATTAAATTTCTGAATTAAAATATCTTTTGATAATAAAATACATAAAAAAACATATACAACAAGGTGATATTAACTTATTTCTTAGTCGTGATGCATCTTGGACCGCAAAAAAGGATAATTAGCACCATTATTTAAATCTCATTTGTTTTTTCTAAAATTTAAATTCAATTTTTTTAATACAGAACTCAAATTTTAATATTGTTTTAAACGCTTCCTCACACCTAAAACATTCTCAGAAATGTGTGAAGCATGTAGATATTGTAAATTGTTGCCTTATATGAGCCTTTATGTTTAGCATTATGAATTAAACATTGGTAAATATCAAGCGTAAAATTAAAAAAATTAATTTTTATTATATTTCAGATTATTTTTTATGTTTTCATGATTCAAGATTGATATAAAAACTAAATTTAAAAAAAATAAAAAAATTTTATTTTAATATATTTTTAAATAAAAAACTCACCTGCTGTGGACATTATTCTGCAGCATTGAATATTAAGGTTTCGTATGGATGAAGTTAAAGATCTTACATGGACGACCTTTGAATGCACAGTCAGACATCAGGCATTCACTTTGTCACTGTCAGGATAAATAAAAGTTTGGGACACAAATCCAAATAGGTCCCGTAGCATAATATTTTTGTAAGCATATAGGTTGACAAGTGCTCAAGATTAGTGCTTGCCCTCAGAGCTGCTGCTACGACTCCTTATCCTTGACGTTCAAAAGACAAAACGACAAAGTTCCGTTCACATTCCTATAAATTAATTACTAGCCCTCATCACTGAAAATCAATCAAATTGTCAGATTTAACCATTTTATACGGTTCAATCAAATTCAATAAAATCAGAACAAGATTTGTTTTTAGATTATACATTTACGTAGTTGTTTTCGTGTTTAATATAGGTAGATTGTTTTTATGTTTTAAAAATATTTAATTTTTATATTTTAAATTATTTTTTTATGTTTTTAAATTGTTTTTATATGCTAGTGTTAAAAATAAATTATTTAAATAAATATTATTTTAATAGATTTTTTTAAAAATACTTTTAAAAAAATAACCATTTTTATAATATCAAAACCAATTTAGAGGGACGTTTGAAAGTGCAGTAGCAGTTATTTATAAAAATACTTTTTGTTAAAAAAATATACTAAAATAATATTTTTTATTTTTTTAAAATTATTTTTGACATCATCATATTAAAATGATATAAAAATATTTAAAATAAAAATTTAAAATAAAAAATAATTTTTTTCAAAAACATTTTTAAAATACAAAATCATACATTACCTTAATCTGATTTTACAATGAGAGATTAATCACCCTTGTATCAGGGAAGTAAGCAGCTAGTTAGCTAGGTTCTTCACATGGAAATTGATGATTAGTGCATTGAAACCTAGCTAGCTAATGCTGGTGGTTTCCTAGAGCTATAGCCATGATGATAAGCTGTTTCCATTTTGAAGAATAATCAAAAGGAAGGCAGCCTGATCATTGAACTGATCATTTCTTTTGTACCCTAAAGAAACAAATAATGATTAGTGCTGATTTGGAAATTAATAGGAGTTCGAGATCGTAGCTCTCCTTCTCCTTCTTCCTCCTCCTCTTTTCATCGTTACAAGAAGCAACTGTCAGTGTACCCCATGAAACATGGGCACATGCACTTTATGTGTTCACCTGACAGTTTGTTCCTTGGGTCCTCTGGATCCAAGCTAGTGTGTTGCTCACGCTATTACTTGCCTTGGGAAGGCATGTTATTTCTCTTACCTCAAGTGATCTGTTTTTTGAATTGCCTCAGGATTTGTCATTTGAATTTGTACTAGTTAATTATAAGCTCTATGCACACACAAGTGGGATTTTTATGGATGGAAAAAAGAACATTATGGAAGTTTGAATCTCCTCTTTGAATATATTCTATGTATGTCCAAATGTGTGTTTGATGTTACAAGCGCTCAAAATGTTATTTAAAATTATTTTTAAAAATGATTTTTTTAAGTAAAATATACTAACAAACAAAAGTTAGTATTCAACAACAACAACAACAATTTAAGCCAACTCATATTGAAATTGCTTTTTTATTTTTATGAATAAAGTTTCCTTTTTCTAGATCAGGAGACTAATCCTTGGCATGGCTCGAGGATGCGATATATAGCGGGCATCATTATCATGCGAGAGGCTCGAACCGTGTTCGCTGTCTTGGGAGGACTAGTCCCCAACCGCTAGACCCAAGCTCCATTTGGTCATATTGAATTGAAGATGGTAGCGATAAATTGAAGATGCATGGAAAACTTGACAAGATATAATGCAATATGTTAGGGCATGCATCCGCGATAGAATGCTCAAGGCCATTGATGTCACTTGGCATTGGCACACTCGATAAAAAGACTGGCCATGTGGGGGCGAATTTGGCAAGGGAAGGGGGGAGGCACGTGAGAGGCGCATGGCAGGGAGAATCGATCCTTTGCTTGTGGAGAGAGGCGAGTGGGTCCACTCATTCGGGCCCTCAAGTTAGAGTGCTATTTCGGTATGCCCTTTATCGAAAACCCCAAAATCCCATATATTCTCTCTCTCTCTCAGCTTCTGTCAGGTCACATAATTTGGACCTTTGTTAGTGTGACGGCCAAGCCGCTATCTCTGACGTTACCATCACCCCACTCACAATCCAACGTCTCTCGTTGTCCCATCTTAACAAAACAAAGATAAGTGACATCATAGCCGTGTACTTCGTGAAGGAGAGAGATTTTCGTCGTAGCTGAGTGGGTCCCTTTGTCATAACCTTGGACAGACAATGTAGGGGCCCACTGTTGTTCAAGCCCACCGACTGTTTATGGACCGTAGCTGCCTACACTCTTCTCATGAATTTAGAGCAGTAGCAGCTGATCACACTCTGCTGTCTCCCTCTCCCTCTCCCTCTACAGTACTAGTGAAGTACCTTTTTCTGGCCTTCTTATTCACTGCCCCCCCACCTCATCCTTTCCATATCCAACACAACCTGACAATCCAATTCTCGCTCACCTCTCTCTCTCGCTCTCTCTCTATAGCCCTCTCTTTCAGTAGTCTCTAGCTCTTAGTACCAGTAATATTAATTGTATACATCAAGGTTCGACGAATGAAATTAATGGTCAAGTGTTACTGAAGAGATCAAGGGTGCTGTCGGTGGCTAATACATACCTAAAACAACTGTGTGTTTGTGATCTTGCTGGTATTTGGTTTTGAGTTTAATGGGTCTTAATTCACTCCAAGTTTGCATGGATTCAAGTGATTGGTTGCAGGTATGCTATGCTCTCCTTTTGAAAACTCGATGTATACCCTATATGTAGCTACATATATATTCCCATCACATGATGACATTTTCGTAGTTATGTGAAAATTTTAGCTTCATTAATTAAATTCAGTGTCATTGTGTTCCAAATAAGATGATGAGTAACATGGCTGGATAATTTCAACATAGAAAATCCTGTAATTTTTGTGGTTTAATGCCTTGTTGTATGATTCGAATTAGTGAAAATGGCAATGCATATAATGTAAATTATACTATATAATAAATAGTTACGGAATTCAACTCTTCTTTCATGTAAAATACTACTACAGTACTTGAAAGAACATTTCCAAAGCGCAACATTGTAGAGAGCTATATTAGAATTATCAACGCAGATAAAGATATGTTATTCCAGGCTCCAAATTCGATCATCATCTGTTTTTACTAGATTTGTTAGTGCATGTTTTGAGAACTTCTTGGCTTTAGAGTATCTTTTACATTTTAGCATTCTTGACATTCTACTTGATATATGTTCTTTGATTATTTTTTTTATGATTCTGCTTGATATGTTCTAAAACGACAAAAGAATGTCTGGTCCTAATGGCACATTATTGATATCTTGAACCTTTAAAGGACAAATAATCCTTTGCATTATTGCAAATGACAAGATTTTGACACATTCCCCGTTAAATTTCTTGCTTTCCGTGTGTCAGGGCACGATTAACGAGGAGTCTGGAATGGATTCTTCTTCACCGTCTGGGGATATGCTCACTTGTTCAAGGCCCTTGATTGAGAGGAGGCTTAGGCCCCCACATGACCAAGCTCTCAAGTGTCCCAGGTGTGACTCAGCACACACCAAATTTTGTTACTACAACAACTACAGCCTCTCTCAGCCAAGGTACTTTTGCAAGACTTGCAGGAGGTACTGGACCAAAGGAGGCACCCTAAGGAACATCCCCGTGGGTGGTGGATGTAGAAAGAACAAGAAAGTGTCAAAGAAATCAAATGATCAATCAGTTAACCAAATTAACACTGGATCATCTTCCTCCCATAATCCTACTGATCTCCACCTTTCGTTTCCTGATCAGGTGCAACTTTCACACCTTCATAACATACTTGGCTCTCAAGAAACACTTGCAAACCCTAACTTCATGGAGAGCAAGTATAATATCGGTATGCTAGAAAACCCTAGGCCTGTAGATTTTATGGATAGTAAGTTCGAAGCTTTAGTGGGGAGCTCTAGGAATTATGATTTCATGGGGAATGGTGACTTGGGTATGGTTAGTGGGCTCGGAGATATGAGCCATCATCACGGGCTGGCACCAAATTATAGTGGTTATTGCTCTCCATTCGGGATGTCCCTTGATGGAAATAGTGGCTCTTTCATGGAAACTTGCCAGAGGTTAATGCTTCCTTATGACCAGGGAAATGATCATGATCAGAATCCAATTGATGTGAAACCAAACACCAAGCTCTTGTCTCTTGATTGGCAAGACCAGGGTTGCTCTGATGTTGGGAAGGACACATTTGGATACCTAAACAATCTGGGATCATGGACAGGCATGATGAATGGTTATGGATCATCCACGACCAATACTTTAGTGTAATCTAATCTAAAGATCCTATATTGTGATCACTGGTGGAGGGGCCATCTGCATAATTCTAGATCATCCAGTAATCTCTAAGCAAATTGCCTTTGATGGAAAAAGGGTTTTTTCGTGTTTTATTCTATGAAGGCGCGGTCTCCAAATCTCTTTGACTTGACGAGCGACAAGAGTGTGAATGTGAACAACGAGAGTCCAAAAATGACTGCTTAGTATCTTAATATTAATTTGTTTTCATGTTCTTATCTTGTTTCTATCTTTTCTTAATCTGGTGTATTCAGATTCAAACATGTAGGGTTTTGATTTGTTGTTTAATCGAGGGAGATATAGCAGTGCTTTTTTTTTTTTTAGCTTAAAAAGAAGTTATGTCAAGTACTCTTAACTCTTACTTTTATGATATCTCTGCTGCTCTCTATCTGCCTGGTGACTGATCAAGTTCTTATTGAGATGCGGGTTCTTAACTGCCTTCGTTGTTGGGGCAGCTCCAGACATGGAAGTGTGGAAATTGGAGATTTCAATGATGAGCATAAATTCTTCTCGAGTTACGTGGCCCCGTTGTGCTTCGAGGGCTATTTCGTGATGAGTTTATTTACAACAAAATCAATTTCGTTGGAATTAGCTAAATAATTAGTTTAATAATATTGCTAAAATACATTTCTGCCTAATCACACGGGCAACTAACTAATTGTTCCTTAGTCATTATGCGCACCGTATCATATAAGACTTCTCTAGGATCTTCACCTTCTGTTCCTTGTCATTTATTTCCTTACAAGTCATCGTAACCAAAGACCACCTTAAGAGCGAACCAGTTTACCTTTTGGTGGTTTCTATGCGACGTATCTGATTCAAAACATGTGTGTTTTTTATTTGATGATAAGAGGTGTCTTTTAGTTATTTTATATATCAATCTAGGTTAAGTTTTTATACGAATATTTTTTAAAAACATTTCTTAACACGATCCAACAAGAAAATGAGTTTCAAAAGATCCTTTTTCTAAATTGACCTAACTATTTCTTCTCACTTAAATTCAGCTCTTAGGTCTAATAGAACGCAAGGCGTGTTTTATGAGAAAATGAAAGGATTCATGAGGAATTTTTGGTCGCAATCTAACTTACGAAATTACGTACTAAGAGTATTCATAAAACATGTGATATACTCAATATACCTTTTAGTCATATCCCAAGAATTATTTTTAATAATTAAGATTTTAAAAAATCTCAATTTTTTTTAACAAATATTCAATAGAACTATCATTCTAAAATACATCAAGTTTCAAATTGTTAGAATTGAAATTCAAAAAATAAAAAAGCCACACGGGCATAAAATTCATTATCACTAACAAATTTCCCGATGAAAACTTGTAATCAATGGGTATCTCATTGGGGATTTCAAGTCCATTAATATTTTAGTCCATGAAGTTCCTTATCAATGGAAACCCAATAGAATAACAGCGCAAAAAAATATTTTCTATCTATTTTTCTGTCACTCAATCCATCGGTAAATATTATTGACGGATCATCGATGATGTAACCATCAATAATGGATTGTGTATAATCGATGAATTCGCTGATGAAATCCCCGAAATATAAATTTTTGTTAGTAAATTCGTTAGTCTATTACAAAACAATTCATAACTCTATGTAGTTCTTTGAGAAAAATAGGCCTACATTACCGATGGAATCATCAAAAGATTTTTTATGTCCATTAGTATTTTATAAATTTTTTTAATGCATGCTTATTTGGATCAAACAATTTTACATGAAACAATATTAAATAACTAAATTAAAATGAAGAGCACATTTTATATTATTAATTTAACTTTAAAATAAATTACAAATGTTTTTATACATTAGAAAAAAGCTGAAGCTAGAGGGGGAGGGGGAGGAAAATTTCAGTGGGAGGATAACAAGTTGATAGGTATGTCATCATCTACTCTCATTGCTTCCTACTTTGTTCTTCATATTACACCTTAGCAGAAATTTGTTTTTGAACCAACTCCAGAATTAGCTAATGATGACTGCCTCGAGTTGAATTAATTATAGAGTGTGTACAGTTGAGACACTATAATCTGCCTTTATATCTCGGGCCGTATTCATAGATATATCATAAACTCAATTCCTATAAGGTTTATTGATTGCTTTAGCCTTTAACCACAACTTTGGATAGTATTTCGGACGGGTTGAAAAGTCTAAAATTCTTCCATACCTCAAAGTCATTTGACTTTACTCTTTTCTTAGCATAGGTGTGTGTGTCATACCATAAACCATAATAACTGATTCAGAAATTCATTTAAAAAATATATTAAAAAAACGTATTACTATTTTATAAAAAATATATACCTCACAGTTTAAAATTTACCTAGTTGTATTGTAGTTTTCCTAGACTACCCGTCTGGCCACCTTAGAGTTTGCAACATCCCACCAATATTTTTTGTTATAGTCATTTTCATAAAATAATTAGTTTTTAAATTTAAAAACGGATTTATTGTAGGAAAAAGAGAATGTAAAACTTCAAAACGTCAATTATATTCTTTATGGAAATGGTAAACCAATTCAGGGAATTTCTAACACAAGTATTCAATTAGTTCGTAGTTGTTTAGTATTGAATTGGAACTAAGACAAAAAAAATTCTTCTATCGAAGAGGCTCAGCTACGTGTACTAATAACACTGGGACTAATTGAAAAAAAAAATATGAACTAAAAATGTTAATTATTTATCAATAACCTTAAACTTTCATCACCAAGTCTCAACATTAGGCATCCATTCAAGATAATTTCTAAGCTGACTTCATTGAAACAAAAGCACTTCCATCAACACTTTCATTTTCAATGTTATCATACGGGAAACTTCTATGTTTGTGATTATAAAAATCAATTAATTAATAAAAAACTATATAAACACTTAATCAATTTGTTAATGTTATCTTCTATAAGAAAAATTATTGAGAGATGTTGAAGGATAAAAATAAAAAAATATTCAATTAAAAAAGAATAAAAAAACCCGAGTAAACCAGATTAACCCATGAGAATAAAATAATCCTATAAAAAGCAAATTGAAATAAATGATAAAACTCAATCCCTAATAAATCTAATGTTGAATGATGAATTTAAAATTGAAATTAAATAAAAAAATAAAAAAAATCATTGTTCCAATGAAGTGAATTTATTTTCTCTTTTATTTTATGTTAATAATAATAATAATAATAATAATTAATAGTGGTATTTGGTGGACGGTGTAAAAAAAAATTGTGAATTACTAGAAAACCCAAACAACTGCTAAATTTAAAGGCCGGGCCATTCACCCTCTAAAGGCCTTGTTGTTAAGATAAAACCCGGCCTAACTCTAATCAGGGTTTTGGTGGGTCTCCTTTTAGTTCATTTACACCTCTCCAAGTTTTATGCAAGACACCACCCTTTTTGTCATTCCCTTGTCTATATTTTGGGCTCCAGCTCTCCCTCTCTCCCTCCCTCCCTGCAGTTGTTGCAAAGCTATATCGATTTGTAACTGTAAGTTTCCATGCTCTGTATTTGCACATTGAGTTTGTTCTCTTTGGATCGCATTTGCAATACGTTGCTAGTTATTTCTGTAATTCCTTCGTTGTTTTTGTTACACACCAACTGTTTCTTTAAATGCCCCTTATAAATTCTCCTCCTTATTTTGTTTATCCTGCTGAATTTGATTGAAAATTTTGAGACCCATCTCAGATTTGTGATATTTAAGCTTTTCCTTGAAATACTAAGGTACCTTATCTACTAGGTTTGACTATGAACTTTTGCTTTTGTATATATATCAATCTAAAGTATTCAAAGATTTTCAATTTGTATCAAAATTTTAGGAGAATGTAAGTTGTAGAGTTGGGGAGCTGGCAAACTCTTCGGATCTTTGTAAAGGCTATGTGGAGAGGCTACTGAAAAGAAGTTCCCTTTGCGAATAAGTAAATTTTGCTATATAATGATTTGACGAAGAATCAGTTATTTTAGTGAAACATAATGATCAGTAATCTTTTATTTTGAATTTTGATTATGTGAGATATAACAATTTGTTTGTGATATTGAAGAGTGATTCTTGGAACATTGCAATATTGAGTGGCCATTACATCATTTCTCAGCAACTTTTTTGCCTGCCCTTATGCTATACTCACTTTTTTTCCTCTCAGGCAACAGGCTTGGCACCCAACTCTCTGTAGTTCTTCCCTTGGGAAAAAAAGACGAAGTCTTTTAGTTGCATTCCATGCTGCAAATATTTGATTGAGACTTGGCCTTCTTTGCCCATGATCTGTTGTTCCCACTGATTCACAAAAAAACATGAAGTTTATTGCGCTTGCCAGATCAGTTTGTGCCCATCATCCTGCTCTCCGTGAAATAACTGGACCTTTGCAGGTTCGTTATTTCCAGCATGATTTTGTTCCTAGGGATCCCAAGACCAAGCCTAAAAAGTACAAGTATCCGCTGTACTATGATCCATATGGACCTAGACCTCCACCCTCAGAAAAGATCATTGAAATCGCTGAGCGCATTGCTGCCTTACCCCCTGAAGAGCGATCCCAAATTGGTTCTGCTCTTGGGTACAAACTAAAGCATCCAAAACTGCAGCCAATTTCAACAGAGGGCATGGGCCTGGGTTCCCAGGGAGGAGAGGCTGCTGCCGGTGCTGCGAAGGTTGAAGAAAAGAAGGAGAAAACAGCCTTTGATGTGAAGTTGGAGAAGTTCGACGCAGCAGCAAAAATTAAGGTGATTAAAGAAGTCAGAGCTTTTACTAATTTGGGATTGAAGGAGGCCAAAGACCTGGTTGAGAAGGTTCCTTGTGTGCTTAAACAAGGCGTCACTAAAGATGAAGCAAATGGCATAATAGAGAAGATAAAAGCTGCTGGAGGAGTTGCAGTTATGGAGTGATAGCTTAAGGTTTCTTGTAGTTTTGTTTCTTGAATCTCTTTGAAGAGGTTGGTTTACTGCGTGGAAGCAGGAGCAGAATACCAACTTTACTGCGTGGAAGCAGGAGCAGAATACCAACTCACCACATAACAGAATGGTATTTGATTTTGTGGATGGATCGCAATCATTATCATAGACATGCATGAATAATTAGTCTCAACTCGGTTTCTGCATTGCATCACTTGATTTTTTTTTTCTTGGAATGGGCTCAATTATTTGATTAATATGAATTTAAGATGAGTTACAAGCCATAGAGAGGATGGCCAGCAAAAAAACTAAAAGGCTAAAGTCGCAAATTTATCATATGGAAACAAACACCAAGCCAGCAGCGAACACCGAATAGCAGAAACTAATCTGCATGCTAACAGCAGGATTCATCAGGGGCATGACTGGTGCTGGCATAAAGTTGCAGCTGAATTATAACTGCTTGGATCATGTTATAGTCAAGCACAACCAAGGATAAACTCCACTAGAAAATGAGAATTGATAGCATATCGTCAATGCAGACAGCAGCCTTCAACACTCGGAGGATCCAAAAAGCCAACAAACGTCTTAAGAACTTCAGAACAGGCACCGGGTGAATCACAGGCACACAGCACCTTGAAGATAACGACCAAGGCATCAAGAATAAAAACACACCATGATTAGCTTCCACAGAGCAGAGCACAGACAAAAATAAACCACCAGAAAAGCAAGACCAACAACAGGAAACACCTTCCACGCCACCAAGAGAAGAAAAACCTCTGGACCACACCAATGCTCTCTACAATAGGAAACGCCTTCCACCGCACCAGAACTGCTTCACCATACAACAAAAGTCCTCAACAATAAACACAAAAGCACAACACACAAAAAATTGAAAAGATCCAAACAATCACTCACTTCCCAAGTTTTCAAAGCTTCATCCTCGACAAGTCTCACAAGGATGTCACTCTCCTCGCACCAATCTTCATCAATCTCACTACAAATCCTTTCATTTGAAGTTTATTTGAAGCTACAATCCTAGAATCACCCAAATAATTCGACGTCCGTATCTTCATAACTTGCATTTCATTCGGCATGGATTCAACTAAATAACTATTAGCATTCGTGATAATCGAATTATTGAAGTTCCATTGCTCCTCTGAATTACATCTTACAAGTGCATTTCGATTTTTAGCTTTTGCATGTAATTAGGAAGCAACTCTTAACACGAAAAGGTGTAGGCGTTGCTTCATAATAAAAAAACTAGAACTTTTCTGCCAGAATGTGGGGTTGCTATACTTGCTATACATCCGAGGAACTGATACATCATGGCATTTTAATATCTCTCAACAAATTTTCAAGATGTTTTCAAAATAGTTAGACAATTTATTCATGTGAGAGATTATTAAAAATTTATTAAAACATAGTTAATAATTAATAGGTATATTTGATACTAAATTAAAAGTGAGGCCCATTAATCTTTTGGTTTATAAAAATTTAATTTTCAATCTAAAATCTTTGACTTTAAACATTAATATGTTTTAAACAAATTATAAGTGAATGAGAAATTAATATCAAAGAACCATTAGTTGACATGTTTTAGTGAAATTCAAAATCTTCTAAAAGAATTCTAACTCATATGAGAAAAAAACGAAACTTTTTTAATGTTTATAAAGTAAAAAGTTAAAACGTTAAAATTTGATCTAAAAGACACCCAATTTTTTAGAGAGTAAAGGTCTTGGACAAAGTTAGCTTTGGGTTTAAACTCATGCGTGCATGCTCGGCCCAACTCGACTCATACTTAGGCTTCGAGCTTGGGTATGGGTTGGAGTTTATTATAAAATAATATTTTGAGTAACAAAAGATTATTTTTTTTGGCAAAATTGAAGTTTGGACTTGAGCTAGCTTGGTTTTTAAAGAATTATTTCTTCAAACCCATTATTTTTCCAGTTCAATCCAAGAATACTAACATTCTCTTCCAGAAGCTTTTTTTTTTTGCTGTTGAGAATCTAAAAAAAAATTTAGCTAAAAAAATTTAAATTTATAACCACTATGTTTAGATTTAATTTTTAATTTATGGTGACTAATCAAATATAGATAATGATAGGAATTAATTCTGATTATTATCAAAATTAATTATTTATTTTTTTAGATTTTTACACACTCTTCGTCACCTTATTTTTTATGTTTTTTTCTTCTCCTTTGTGCTTTGGTTTTTTCATCTCAAATATAGAGCTTATGTTCACGAATTAAAAAATAATTGAGCCTTTTCACTTTAGTTCAAATATCTTATTTAAAAATGATTCTAAACTAAGGTGTTGTTGGAATTTTAGGAAGCATATTGCAAACATTCTTGTTGCACAAAGTGAAGAGCAATAAAATTTCAAGGATAAAAGATTTATTCTTAACAATAACAAATATTTTATTATTTTAAAGTGTTTCAACAAGTAAAAACTTTTTTTTATATAATTTAAACATGAAAATTTAATTATTAACATGCATGCTTGGATTTTATATTAATAATATCAATTGTAAATAATTGTAAATTTGAATATATACTTAGTATGTATGCTAGGATTTTATTATTATATTTGTGTTGAAAATATATTTACCATGAATTTTTATTTTGCATGCTTGTATATTTAAACTTGTATAATGTATATGTTTTTCTTGAAACATTTTTATATTTAACATGCCTGTCTTTTATTAAACTAAACAATCTTTACGTGGTTGCTTGAATTTTTCAAATACAAAATATTGGAGGAAAGAAACAGAGACAGGGGTGGTCAGATGCCAGTATGAACAGGTAATATACCTTAATAATAAAAGACAGCATGTAGTTAATAACAGAGCCGACATTCTTCATGACTATGCAAAGCAAAAAAGATGAATGCAGTTGTGGTGGGTGCTTATGCAAGAAAAACCATATCCGCCTGGTTTCATTTTAGAAAGATTCACGCGGCTTTCACAGCAAACGCGCAAGGATAAAGCAAAATGGGGAAGATAACTAAGAGTAAAATGGATAAAAATAGGTCCCTAGGCTTAGCCATTGCTTATGCCCTCTTGCTGCGAGGAACTGCGTCCAGTTTCTCGGTTCTAAACATCAATATTTAGGGAGAGGACAGACCAAAACAAGCAACAGTTGATAACAGAGAGTCCAGAAGAACATAACTAGAGAATTCTATGAAGTTCCAGCTCCACCAGGTCCTTTTATTCTCTTTTAAAATTGATTTTTTGATATTTGAGTTTATTAAATAAGCTTATTGAACATGTAATAACTCTGGATCCCAATGCTATTTTAAAAACTGATCCTCTCTACCACTTCAAAGACAATTATTATTCATAAAAAAAGCCGGGGCATTCCGAGAATCGAACTCGGGACCTCTCGCACCCAAAGCGAGAATCATACCACTAGACCAAATGCCCAACTGCTTAAATCCTCTAAATAAATTTTAAATAAATATATTTTATTGTCCTCGTGATTGGAGAATTATAAAGTACCATGGAAATGGGCACTATCCTTTTAACTACCACGAAAGCAAGCGAGGGTGCGCTTTCTATTTCAACAAAACCGACAGAAAATACTATTAAAAGTAAGAAAAAAAAAAAATTTGTACAATCGTAGATGTTTGCAGAAGGTCAAAAACAATAGGAGCATTCATATCTTTGCTTCATTTGCAGACGGTAAAAAAAATAGGAGCTGAATCCCAAGCAGCAGAATCCAGTGCGCTATCTCAATAATAAAGCTCCATGCAGTATGATTTTATGCCCGTCTGCGAGATTTAGTCCAGCTTAAAGCCCTCCTTGACTGCAAAAGCTTTCCATAATTTTAGAACTTGCAACTGAATCAAAGAACATGGTAGTCTTGGCAGCTATGAAATTGCTAGACGAGTCTCGGACCACACAACCAACACCACCACCATTTCCGGTGTCCTTATGCCAAGCTGCATCAACATATTGCATTCTAACACCCCAAACTCAGGAACTTGCCAATGAACAAGTGTCCAATTAATAAGATGGAATTTGAAGATACAATATAACTTGAGAACTTCAGAAGAAGGAAAATAAACAAAAAAAAAAAAAAAAAAACACCCAAGTTCTAGCTATGGGAATAGATTATTACTATTACTATACATGGCCCCAAGCTATGCCGAGGGTCCACAATTCTTTCCTCGTAAAAATCAATGTTTAGATGCTGTGATCGCATTTTAATGAGAAGAAAAATCAATGATTCGAGTTATAGGCCAATACTGTTTAATAAATTAATTTTATTTTAATTAAATGATAAAAAAATAATTACTAAACAAATAAAAAGTAAAAAATTAAAATGGATCATGACAACTTGGAAAAACAACCCTTAAAAGATGAAATTGTATATATAAAAAAAAAGTTTGAATCCACTCGAAAAAAATGTAACCTAGACAATAAAAATTGAGTCATGATAAAATTAAAAAAGAAAATAAAACAAAAAAAAGATATTGATCACCATTAATATTTTAAACTCGTGACTCGGATTATTAAATCGGAAGCACCATGTATGAAAAAACCACGAAACTCAATCCCTAACAAATCAAACATTGAAAAAAAAATTAGGGAAAAAATCAATAATACAAAATAATTAAAAAAATAATTAAAAAAATGAGGATAAAAATTGAAATAAAAAATAATTTAGAGCATCTATAAATCTTCAATTGAAGGGTGAAATTTGAAATAAATTTTTTTGAGTAAAATGACAAAAAAAATCAAACGAATAAGCACCAAATTGAAAAAATAATATATCATAAATTTAGATTGAGGGATAAAATTGAAATCCAATAAAAAATGCACAAAAGGATTAACAAAAAAAATGAGGATTAAAGTGAAAAAACAACTCATGAAAAATTAGGATTAAATGATGAAATTGTGAAAAAAAAATCAAAACTCTACAAAAAAATCCAAGGATAAAAAATAAAAATAAAAATAATAAAAATCAAATTTTAAAATAAAATAAAATTGAATGAATGTTCTGAAAATTTGGAGGTCAAGTTCGAAAATCTAAAGGTAAAAAAAAAATTAAAAAAAAATTGTCAACATCAAACTGGATATCTATTAACAATATGCATCTGCCAATTATAAAAAAAATTTCAAGATAAATTGAACGTCACCTCAAAATTTATAGTTTGACCATTAAATGATGCCAAAAAAAACCAGTGACCAACAATCATCAAGCAATACACATATCAATAATTTTACAAATTATTTATTATAATGTAAAAGACAAACTTACTTTTTAGCCCAAACCCCAAGACAAAAAAAAAAAAAAATTCTTGGTCAAAAGCTAAAGTTTCTTTGACTTTAAAGGCAAGTAATTAATTTAATTATGCTTGAAAAAATAAAAATCTAAGTCTAAGATTTTTTACTCGAAAGGTATTTCTATCATTTTACTATTTATTAAAAAATGAAAAGTCTCTCCTACCCCCACCAGTCAGCCTAGCAAAATCATGAATCTACAATAAAAATCATTAAACTAAAAAAAAATCATGAATCCACAATAGCTACAGTAATACAATGTTTCTATCCCTTTCGCTTTTAGATTATTTTGTTATAAACATAACACAACGGATATGTTGATTACTCTTTAAATATGGTTTACTACTACTTTATTTTTTTTTTCGATTTTATCTAAATGCAATAATGCATTAAAAAATATCCAACATAATTCAAGAATCGTGCTGATATAACTAGAAATCACGACTTGGATGGTTTCTTTATTATCTAAATTGACTAATCAAGACAGGATGGAGAATCAGATGTATAGGCCTATCCCTTCATCTCCCTTCTGTTTATTTCCATTTTTTTACTACCCCATTTCCTACATAATAAAGTTGGACTCGTGACAACCTCTCCATGGTTAACTTATGAGGAGATTGTCTTTTCTGTTTCTTCAGTTGCAGAATGATAACATCCTGATTGAAAAGAACTTGAGAAGATTTCAACTGGCTGGTTCGTATCTGCACACACAGTCATATATGTTTCCTTTGATCAATTTTTCTGCAAGCCTCTGATTCTTCACCATTGCAAGCTGCATAATAAGGTACGTACGTGCACGCATTAGATGGTGTTGAAAGGAATACTCGAAAGTCAAGATAGAGACGACAAGACTTCAAAAGAAGCCAGATGCTGGCGTCTTGAATGCCATTTTCCCAAAAATCTTGAATGTCAGAAGTAAAACTAGTGAGTATCAAGAAGGGCATTTTTAAAGCTCAAAGTCTCGTTGGATGTGCCCATATAGCCTCAATAACTACCACAAGGTCAGGCATGAAGCACTGGGAAATCGTAAAAGAAAACCACCATTTTATGTCTCCATAGAGTATTTTATTACCTTCAAAGCTTCACATTTAAACCGAGCATTGAAATTGGTGTGAAGAGCTCTACCCATGCCTTCCAATATAATCTGCAGAGCACAAACTCCAACATGTGATAACAGTTGCACTCATATGTGCTCAATTTTATGCTTGAAACGGTTTTTTTGGAAAGTGAGGAAAACACGAAGGCAAGGGAAACAGATATACTTGACATGGGGACTTTTACATGGTTAAGCACTGACAAGGGTTTAGATAATAGCAACCAGAGTCATACCAAATCAGCATCCTTTGCAGCAGCAGCGAGCTCAGAGCTGACCTGCCTCAAATCTATGCATGGACTCCCACACCCATTCTCAACAACCATCAAGGGGACCGAGGAGGAATTCTCTTTAGAACCATCTGAAGTGTTTATCATTGCATCAACAAGTAGGCCACCTGCTTCAGCAGCTCTGCGAAGAATGTCACAATGCTGTGGAATAATAGGAGAGTCAGTTTCCTCACTTTTGTTTAAATGCATAATTTCATGGCATTGTTCAAGTAAATGCTACCAACAGCATTGGGTTCCGCATCTCCAACACTGATACTAGTTCATTAAACCTTCATGCAATGAAGACTATGAGTTACATCTTTTCTCCTTCCTGAATTTACCCCCCAAAATTCTGTAATCAATTTCTTTAACCATGGTCATAAATGTGCAGTTCTTCAGTTGACTAAAATAAAGCAGGAGCACTAACACGAATTGGAACATTTCTAATTTTCATGGTGAGTTTTACAAATACATCAATAAAATGCGCAGAAAGAGAGTAAACAAATGACAGGACATTTATCAGTTTGATAAAGAAAAACAGATATGCAACCGCATATTTCATGCGAACACGAAGAAGAACAAAAACAACCAGAAAAACTAAGACACTCCGACAAACACATGAAAAAAGAGTGAGATGAGAAGTTTCCAAATCATCAAGAATGTTTACAAACCTTTGCAGCCTCAGCTACAATGTCAGGAAGCTCCATAGCAGTTACATCATTTAGTGCAGGAAGGGAGTTCGCAACCAAAACAACCTGAATAAACAAAATGATGGGTAGCGCACAAATCATTTAAAAGCCTTTTTTCACTAGCATCATAGAAAAGCAAACTTACCTCAGTTCCACGTTGGAGGAGCTCCCGTGCTAGGGGAAGCATCCCTAAAACAACATCAGCACCTGAGTTGTCCACAAAAAGTAAAGCTCGCTTATGGGGGCGAGGCTTCTTATCTCCAGACCCCAACATTCTTTCTTTGAATACATCAAAGTCATCCACCTGGATAACAATACAAGCAAATAATTTCTTCAACATAAAATGCAAATCATGTATTCCCTAGACAAAATATATATATTTATTTCCATTTACCCGCCAAGGTCTTTGCATTTTATTGCGACTCATTCTATAGATTTCTATAATTGTTCCTTTATGATAGAGTTCCACACAAGCACGAGATCCCCAGTCAAATATGTTTGCAGCTAGAACACCTTCAATTAATGTAAGCAATCTTGTCTCCTGCAAGATAGAGAGGAGTTTAGGTGATCAACACATGACAGCCCAAAATTTCTGTCATTCATATAGGACATCATTTCACACTGTTAAAACTCTTAATTCCAATTAGGAAAAGAAAAATGGGGATGCCTCTGTCATGCTATCAAGCTCCGCCAACAGGTCAGGTAACACAGCAAGTGATGCCTCATTTTCCCTGTTTGCATTAAAAAACCAAGAATTAATAAGGGAACCAGAAGAAAAAAAGTTTGTATGCACACACTATAACCGTGATGCTACATCCTCTTTATCCTCATACTTATAGCTTTTCAGATGTTAAGAAAATTGCATAAAATATATCATTAACAAGTTGGATAATACAGGAAGTGATCTGGCAGAGTACATTTGGAAGCAATAGGAATATAATTTTATTTTCAATTACAGAAAATCATGTTGAGCTTGTATTATGATAACACAATAGGCACCTTAACATTTCCCACTCTGGCATGGATATGCCTCGTGTTGTATGGACTCTGAGCAAATTAATGTGTAAAACATAAACAATGTTGCAAAAGAATTGAGAGAAACTAAGTTCACATAATTTCGCCAGGTGGTTTGAGAAAGAATGTGGTTACCTTTGTTTTATGCTTCTGTAGACGTCAACGAATTGGAATTCTCTCAAGCACTCTTCCCTTAGTTCCAAAAGATTGGCCAATCCTAACTTCCCATATGCTGCAGGCTCCTCCATTAACCTATATAGTGGGTTGGAAATTGGTAAACGAAGAAAAATGACCTTCAAAATATAAAAATAATTTCAAGAAAGATACCCAATCTGAACAACAAAACAAAACAATAAAAAAAATGAAGCTGCAAATTTCTTATTGTGCCAATGATTTGAAACAAGGCAATTTTGCGTCCCAAAAGAATCAAACAAGAGTGTGCTGAAAATTGAGGGCATGGGGTGTTCAATAGTAAATCATCGATATCAACAAAACAGTAGAAAATGCAAGGATGGGACCGGTCCGGCACTGCAGTCCCGTATTAAAAAGCATTATATTACAAGTCAACCAACATACTTGAAGTTCCAACTTTAGAACTTAGAAACTATGCAATATATGTATAAAAATAACATATTAGAAGGTTTACCATCATTCTAATTACCTTGCCAAGTGAGCAGAAAATGCACGAGCAAAAGCATCACCTCTTCTTTTAGCATCATCTGTTCCACCTTCACTAGCCACTGCCTACAATATTTCATATTAAGCTCTTTATAAAATAATAATGACATGAGGGACAATCAAACTTCTTATTTTTCTAAATAATCAAAAAAAGAAATTAAAGGGCATTGTCTGTCAAGATGGCAATAGTCTTGGGCTTGTAACCACTTGGATTTGAGGCTTGAAAGCAGTCACTATATGTGAAAATGTTGTGGGATAGGGCTATCCCCATAGTTCCACCCCCATGACCTCATGTGGGACCATAATTTGTTATTGACCTTTCAATCAACAAGAAACTAAATTATTTCCTCCTTGACACGAGATCTTCAATTTCAAGAACCATGCCAATTACATTATATGGGGCTACATATTCGTAATGTTGTGGTTAATACTAGAGTACAAAAGTTTCATAGGCTAATGCATGTCTGACTCTGCACACACCGGTATATGTGTACACATGCATGGGTGTGTGCATGAGTGAGCAAGTGAGAGAGATTAATGACAAATAGGTGTTTACCTTATCAACAAGATCTGACAAATGCTCGGACAGCACAGTGAACCAATACCTACATTGGCATACAAAATCAGCCAAGAAACCTTCCTATAATGCATATGTGAAAGCGGGAGGTAAACTGTACAGTAACTAGTTCTAATCAGGGATTATCAAAATATGTAGCATGTTCCCAGAGTTCACTCACTCTAATTCATTGTGATCTGAAAGGTCGATAGTGTTAGGCTCGTACCTGTTGGAATCAAATAAGTTTGCTTCACAAAGTTAGATGGAGGGCTAACTGATGAATCACATATTCATTGCATAGCAGTAAAAAAGGAAACAATTTTTCTATTTTCTTTTTGCAAATTCAAGCTATACTCTTATTAAAAAATTTGAATTCTTTAAGAATAAACAGAAAAACTTCTCTGTACAATATTTTTGCTCCCCAATGTGTTGGCAACTACATGTTAATGGGGGATAAGTCAATACCATAAAGGCATAAGATATTATTCTAGGGTACTAATTTAATAATTGAATCAAACCACTCAGAATTATGTTAAGAGAGATTATCTAATGAAGTATTTAGCAAAATCAATGTACAATTTTGCATACATTTTTGGGTCTGCCAACTGTGAAAACACCTCCAGTGTGGGTACAAGATGCAGAACACCAACGTTTAATGCACTGGCATCAGAACGTAGAGTACCACCTTTGGATGAAGGAACTTCAAACCCACCAAGCCCTGTGGTTCCAGGTGGATCCATTGGTACAGGTGCAGTAATCTCGGTTCCCTTCTGCACAAACTTTTCCATCCATGAAATCTGCATTTGAATCAACAATAAACCATGTATAAGGTCCAATTCAAACAGGTGCATGTGTACATATACATGTTCTTGCAAGAAAAAAGGGTATCTAGTGCTTGAGTCAAAAGGCTAGAGCAAACTTCTTCTATCTTCTGAACCATTATCAAAGTTTTTCTTGCTAGAAGACATTAAAATGATAAACAAGTTTTCCAGTCAGGAAGTTCACATGGACTACACTCACTGATGAGAAGCAGCTAGTTGTCACTCAGATCTAGGAGGAAGAAAGCTCATGAAGCCTTATCCACAACCTCAAAAACAGATATCTGTATCTCCATGAATTTCCTATATTAAGATGGTCTATGTAAAGGAGTACTTTGCATCCTAAAAAGCTGAAAAAAAAATATAAATTAGCTTTCCATGAAGGTAATTAGGTGAGACATTGTTTCTAGTTGCCAATTATTCAATCACATTGCTGAGCTTGAAAGGTTATTAAGAAGCATCTAAAGATTCTACCTTTTACCTCATGGCTATCAAGTTAGTCCACTATATATCCTTTTTCTTTACTTTTCCTTTTCCTTTTCCTTTTTCATTTCACTGTATAAATGCCTATATAGTTGCTTCAAGAATCTATTCCTATTTGATATCTCTTCTGTGTCTAGTATAATGGGAAAAAAAAAGTTAACCAAGGAATCAACATAATGGAGTTACTTTTGGCAACTAATATGCGTGACATCCCTAGATAAACAAAGATTTCACAGATAGTGGGGTTCTCCTGAATTATCAAATGTAATTAAGGTAATATATGACAAAACTGTGAAATGTTTATACATAGAGATCGGCTTTCAAGAAATTAGGTCAGGGCGACCAGCTACCATTATGTTTAATGCAAGACTACCCTGCATTTTGAACATTCAAAAAATCATGAACCAGCCCAAATATTTCAAGGCAGTTGCCAGTCTAGGTCATATGTTTCAAAACTGAACTGCACTTGCCTTCTCATTCAAATCCCCGAGTGGTGGCCCATGAATCTTTCCTCCAGTATATGGTGCACCCATAGGGAACCTTTCAACTAACTGATGGACCATCAAGTCATCAAGACCATGCTTTTCATAGCTCATAAATGCTCCTAAAGCTCCCAGAAACCCTTCATGCCGCAAAAACATTGCCTGTGCCTCTCCTTTTGACCTAGACAATGAATATGGAAAAAAGAAGAAGAAAAAAAAAAACGAATAAAGAGAGCCAAATCATGGAAACAAAAATAGCAAGGAAGCAGTAGCATTCATGTAAACAACATCACTATCTATTATCAAACTTACTTTGATCAGACAAAAGTTTAAACCTTGGAAAAAAAACTCACCAGAAATGAACAGCAAAGGAAATTGTATCCATTGTATATGCATGACCCCTAATAAAAAACCCTCCAAAGAAGATTCGTTTAAGCCCAAATCGAAGTGCATTCAGGTATGAAATCTGCATACAAGAAAGACAGCCACCACATTCATGTCAATTAGTCAGTAAGTTACCTAACATAATAATACCAGACAATCAACTCAAAAAATCAAAATTGCTTACCAACAAACATGACACGATCCGTGATATCTAAAAACATGTCCCTAGAGTTCATGACTAGCAGGTATTACTAGAAAAGGCATCACACAATCTATAGTTATTGAATTTCCCCTTGAGAATTGAAAAATATTCACTAAACATGCAATTAAATTGTCTGATCAAAGTTGTGCATGAAGAGGGCTACTCAAAGGTAAAAGGCTCCAATTTCAGGTTTAAAGACGATAATTATACTAGCAGCAAAAGTATCGGTTGAAAGAGAATTCAGACTTTATACAATTATCATATATGCCAAAACTTGTCCATAACCACATTCTACAATTAAGGGGAAAGGTATACATTTCCCCCCCAAGAGGTTGTAGGTTTTTATTCACCAAATGGAGTCATTTCCTTCACTTGAAACTTAAAAAAAAAAAAAAAAAAACTTCCTACGTGTCAATTGTCAGGCACTTCAAACCTGTAACTGTTCTCAAAACTTAAAACAGGCTGTAATATTACTATTAATACAGTCAAGTAAAAAAACAATAATGATATAGAAGATAAGTTAATTACAAAACTAATGTCAAATGACAAAATAAATAACTATCTATAGCACACATGGCTTTATCATCATTCCAAGACATTCTTTCTATGGAAAAATTTGCATAACAGAATCGTTTATGCAACTCACCTGCCCAATGTTATATGAAATCATTCGCAAGAGGGACAGGGAAATATCTTCAGGTCTGTAGTCTGCGAGTTCCTTCTTTTCAGATATAGTCTTGCCAAAACTAGAAGCGATGGTTGATGCTGAGAGACCAATCTATAAGGATATGATTATACATGATCACCATAACATATTGAATTTTTTTTTATAAAAAAAACACCAACATAATTCCCAAATATGGATCTTGATGACAATTCACAGTGAGTGCCTTGCAGTTTCACAACGTGTTACTAACAGCTATAGTGAAAGGAATGAACAAACGAAGAGTATACCTTATTATAATCCATACCACCATAAATATCACCGACCAGCATATCAATTGTTCTATTATCACCCCTTTGACTCAGCTCTAGCAACTCATCGAAACTGAGAAGGAAATGAATAAAGTAAACCTTAACCATATTTCTGAAATAGTGAATGTATAGAAAGATTAGATATCATAATGACCTCTTGCACTTGGTTAACAGCCTTCCCAAGCCCCAGTAAGTACCACCACCAACATTTGTGCCACTGACTCGTTCAAACTTCCCATCCCCATCAACCTACAAAAATCAAGGGCATGTTTATTCTTTATGAGTTTTTACCATACTTAAAGTGAAAATAACAAACTGAGAAAAAGACTAATTTACCTTGATCATACTAACACCAGATCCAATGTTAACAAGAAGATAAGGGAACAGATCATTCTGATCAATCTGCACAAACTCTTTCTGGCCCTCCATGTGTGTGAAAGCTTCATGGCGAATAGCCTACTCAAAAGTTGGTTCAAAGAGCTATGGGGTTAACATATATTTGAAAATAGAAAATAAATTGTGGACCAAACAAAAGCATGTAAAAAATGCTTACAAAGCTAGCATGTGAAAAAAAATACTGTGATAGAGAAGACAAATTTGTTGATGAAGTTGGCCAACAAACCAATAGCAGTTCCATCATTCCAATTGTAACAAGAACGGAAGTTTCATCATATTCAAATGAAGATAGGAACAATCTACTATGCTATAATAGTTAAGAGCAAGACTTAAACTCAATGCTGATGGCATCTTTCCAATAAGAAATACTCTCTTCTTCTCACCATAAAAGAAAAGGCAAAACAGAAGTTCAAATACTTCAAAAATCAGCAAGTTTAAAGAGTGCACAAACACAAACTACTTATCAGAAATCATCCTTTTTCAAAAAACATGAGCAAATTAAAGTACTTAACAAGAATTAGAAAAAATGTGGTAATAGGAATTCAAGATCCCACCTTAAGCAAAAAGTTGGCTCCTGCCACAAGACAATCCATCTCATCTTCCTTGTCAAGACTAACCCCAAGCCTTTCCTTGAAGAGGTCTGCAAACTTGTATGCCCCGCCGCCAGTGGCCTTCTCAGAAAATCAACAGGAATATCTGTTAGAGCCAAACAAGTATGAATAGACATTGACTAGTATAAATTAGATGATTTGAGTCTTTATTATAAAGTTTTCTCCTTCATATTGTATACTGATGACTGGCTGTGCTATTAAAATCATGAATTAAGAAGCAAGGAAGTCATAATTTGCACATGATTAAAGAATAACTAGAGAGGGTGGGTTTAACACCCGGTTTTTCTACCTCGCTTCAAATTTGAGGCTTGAAAAGGTACTCACAAATTCATAGAACCGTGGTATAAGAATGTGGGTTTAATACAAAGTCTAATTGCATAACCAAAGGAGCAAGTAGCATTGTCGTGTTTAGCAGTAACAAATTCTCCAACATATTTTGATTCCAATGCAAGGAAATTGCTAAAACCAGGTTAAACTATATCTTAACGAAAAGATGAAAAACTTCTTCTGAAATTCCTTTCCCTCAGTTACTAACATCTTCTTTACAGATTACACATGTATTACCTCCTAATTTCAATAAAGGTGGTATTTGAACCACAAGTAATGCAAAAGTACCCCCTGCAGAATTTACTGAGAAAAAACAAAGTTCACCTTAATTACAGCATTGCCATTGGGTGAGGTCTCAGAATGCCAACTATGTGAATCCATGCCTATTCGCAAGAAAATCACCAGGGTTATCAAGAAAAAATAGGGAACAAAAGGAAAAGAAACGGGTAATGAAAATGAAGTTGGTAACTTGGAAGAAGTCAAAAAAACAAGTGAAACTTCAAAGCAATATGGTCTGCTTCCTATGACAAGATATTAGTTGAAGAAAGATCAATAAGTCAGAGAAAGCATACCACCACAGTGAAGCTGCTTGGAAGAAATAAAATCTAAGCATTCATTGATCTTGCTTGTCTCAAACTTGACAAAATGAAGTCTCCCTCCAAGAATGGGGTAGCTTCTCCTATAACCATTGGCAATTCCAAATCTTTCCTTCCCTGTCTTCTTCCTCTTATCATTAGTTGGTCGGTCTTGGTGTCTTGAAAAATACACCAACTTGATTAGCGAACCTGCAGATAAACACCATTAACTAATGTTTCATGCATACCACAGGTGATCTATCAACATTCAGCTCAACATCAAAATGAAAATTTAGAACAACACTTAATGAAGAATTTACCTACTGAAGGAAAACAGAACAAGGTAAAAGCAGTTGTGAGTTTTTTTAGTTTCTGATGAAAATCAATCAATCATAATAAAATGGAAAAGCAGCAAGGAAGTGGCTTGAAAGAATGTACAACAAAAAGCTAACACAAGAGACTAAATTACATCCAAGCAAGAAGTTCATCTTGTCTACTTAGGCTCTGCTTAGCAACAGAATCAGCCACTGCATTCTCCTCTATATTTACACGGCTAAAGCTTATAGAAGTTTACTACTAAAGATAGAAAGCATTGTGTAGTCTCCACGGCCAGCCCTCTGCTTTTCCCCTCACCCGTTGAGTTGCATTCATGGAATCGGATTCGAAAACTCGGTGAATCTTATTTGCAAGAGAGAGAGTAGTACTAATCTCCATAGCCCTCTTGATTGCCAGCACTTCAACCTCATTGGATTACTCAATGCCAGTGGGCATAGAAAAAAACGCAAAGGAACCTCCCCTCGTGATCTCTGAGGACACCTCCAATGCCTGAAATTACTGGCTTCCCCAAAGCAGAACCATCGACATTCCATCTGAAAGTGCCCAAGCTCGTGTCTTCATTGGTTGCAACCCTCTTTCTTTTCCAAGAAAGAAGAAAGCATTTAACAAGAAAGTCCCAGTAAGAAAAAATGAACTAAGAACTAGGGCATACAACAATGGATCAATTCATTCAACAAGATCCGTTCGGATCGGACCAGGATGAATGGGATGAGTCTGACCTCTCGCTCGGATGTGATGACTCCCGCTGTCGACAGATGTCCCATGCCACGTTTCGTGAACAGCTATGCCCGAGAATAAATTGTGATATAGCGCTGAATAAGCCACTGCTCTATTCCCGACTCAAAATCTATAAAGGACTTTAAGGGAGAGAAAATAGGGAGCCCTACACCATACATCTTGCTGCCTTAGGATGACTACACATTTTTCTAAATCATTGTAGGCCATGTACTTATAGGATTTGACCACTTCTAAACTCCTTCTAAACTTTTAATTAAGTCATTCCCCGTGCAAACAAAGGTCTCATCAATGGATTTCACCCAATAAGCAATCCTATGAAAAGTTAAGCATAGGATATTGTCCCAGATTGGATTGACGTTGTTGAACACCAAGTTATTTCTACCTAGCCATATAAACCATAAAACTGCATAAATTGCCAGGTACCATACTTTCCTTTGCACATGACCATGAGCAAACAAATCCGACTGCTGAAAAAAGCCATCCACGCTGCTAGGAATTGACCAAGAGTATCCGCACCAATTCATAACTTTAGACCACACCAGCCATACGTCTCTGCTGCAAAAGAAGATGATCGGCTGTTTCACATGAGAATTGCAAGAGGACACATGCTAGCAGCTTGGCCTACAATTCTAATTTGCTGCAAAAAATTGTTTGTCTGCACTTTCCCCATGGCAGCAAGCCAAACAAAGGCTTCTACTTTTGGTGGTGCAATAGATTTCCAGACAAAGGATTGTATTGGAGAAATCTCTCCAAGAGTTACACGGTCTATCAAGAAGCTACAAGATCTAACAGCGTAATCACCTTTGACATCATGAATGCAAATACATTTATTTCTTAGATTGTAAAATAAATGAACAGCAGATGTGTCAAGTAACAAATTACCCTCCAGTTGTTTCTTCCAAACCCAAAGAGCCCTACTCCATTTAAACTTCCATTCCGAAAGAGAACCCTTCTACTCACCCAACTCAGCTATCTTACAGTCTGTCCTCAGCTAAACTGTATAAATCAGGATATGACGCACTCAGATGAAGTGATCCAACCCAAATATCGTGCCAGAAGCTGATATTGACATCGTTACTAACACAGAACCATAGACCACTCTTCAAAGTAGCTGAACTCTGATCAGAACCTGAATAGGTTGAAAATATATCTTTCCTATAAACTGACAATCACCCGGTGAAGAAAGGCTAACCATGTCAGTTTTAAGCAGTTGTGAGTTAAAGATAGAATAGCTGAAACTATTACTCTAAATATACATTGAAAAAGATATGAACTGAATTAATAAGTATTCTGGAATCTCTCTCAACATGGCAGAATGCTGGACATTACTCACAGATTTCACATACACGTAAATAACATTCAAAACAAATTCTTTAGATGAAATCACAGAAAAAAAGAAAGAAAGCCCCAGTAAGTGTAATGAACATAACATACTACAAGGCAATACAATGCATACCAAGTTGAATTTTAGAAATTTCATTTCAAATTCCTGCAAACAAACCATCAAAATGTAGGTGTAGAAGCAATTTGTTCCTCAGTGCAGTAGATGAAATGAATAAAGGGAAGTGTTTGAGAAAACATTGTCTAAAAGGAATAACAGGGGGGAAAAGGAAGAAAATAAACAAGAAAAACACGCATGCAAGTGGGAACATGAAGCAAACCAAAATACAGATTTTTATTTCAGCCCCGTTCTCCCAAAGAGCCAAACACAGAAAACCAAATCACACTTAATGAACGAGACACTAATTCACAACAACTAAAGCAAAAACACAACTCCCATGCAAGAATAAGAATAAAAAAACATAATTAAGCCACCAAAACGAGGGGAAAAAAAACACAGAGAGAAGTGCACAAGTGAATAATGAATAGCTTCTACCTCCAATATCAAGAGCCAAATGTGATATATCATCAGATTGATTAGGCAACAGAATTGTAGGATCTCTCTCCTCAAAGGTCCCTTCAATTGCAGCCTTGCTAAGGTCAAGCTGTGGTCTGGAACCTGACCTGTGAATAGAATTGCTAATGGGAGGAACCATGTCTCTCTCACCTTGACCACAGCTCCCCTCCTCTCTCACCTTGTCAATAACAGACCTGTTGTTGATCAAAGACTCCCCTTTTATTACTGCACCGCCAGTTTCAAGAACTGGGTGGTCCTCTCTCGACCTGTCAATCTCAGGCTTACCAATCTCAAGCTCCTCCTTTATTGTGATACCGTCAATTCCAAGAATTGGGTCCTCTTTTAAACCCGCCATTAATCCAACTGAAAAAATACAAATGAAATTTTTCACCTGCTCCTTAACCTACACATATCCAACAATTGTTTTGGTCAGACTTTCCACTTTTTGGTCACTTGTCCTATACTAAAAAAAAAGATTATTATATAGAAAATCTGGATCAAAATGGACTAAAATATGGATAATTGCAATGCCCATGTGATTGAAAGTCTTTAGAGCCAATCAATAAATGGGGCAATTCACTTTATGAACCTAAGAGTTAAAAGAAAAGAGTCAGAGTGATTCGGCCCACATTGAATTGAAACAAGAACCTAAGCTAAGCTAAGATATTGGTGGTGAGAATATAATGCATCTTGATCTGCTGGTCGAACCAATAAAGAAACGGCTCAACAACTGAAGTTTAACCACCAAAAGAAAAATGCAAGTCAAAAGAAACTCAAGAATTCAAAGCAAACCCAGATAGGTTTTTTTTTTTTTTTAAAAGGCCATCTTTTAAAAATGCAGACCTTAAAGTTTGTGTGCCTTGATTGTATGGATTTCAAGTACGAGGATTTGGGGGGCACGACAGAAAGGATCGTCAGACAGTTGCAGAGTTTGTAGTTTCTTTCGGTTTTGTTTTCAGATAAGCTAGGATATAGTTGCCCTGTGTGTGCGCGGTGGATTTGATGCCCTCAGAAGATTCAATAATTTTTAAAAATCTTATTTATTTATTAAAATGACATCTTATACCAGTATTATTTATATTTAATTTAAATAAAAAAGAAAGTACATGAAAATATCCATAAACTATATATAAATTAGTACTAACTTATTAACATTATAATATATCTGTAACATTAACGTGTAAATTCACACCATCCTTAATTAAGGAAAATAAAACCAATATTAAAAAAATTATTAAATTATTAAAACCTAAAAAATAGGTTTGTCTTGTTTTTCCATTATTTCCTTATTTATTAACCACATAAAATCCTAAATAACATAGCATAAGCTTCTGCTTCTTAAATCACTCCTACGTGGTACAAATTTTTTATATATATAGAAACCTATACAGTACATTATTAGTAATAAAAACTCTAAAAATCCTTTAAAATGTTTTTTAAAAAATCAAGAATGTTAAAGTTTGAAAATAATAAAACTACATCAAAGTTCATCAAATTAGTAAATTGAATTCTTATTTTTTTCCTATTATTATCTTATGTTACTTTTTACTCCTTTGAACAACATGATTCACAAAATTTGAACTTTTTTTTGACAAATATTTTATAATTAAGAAAAATGTTTATTAAAACAAAGCTTAATAAATTTTTTACTCATGCATTATTAAGTTTCATTCACATCATAAATAATTAAAAATAACTCTTTAAAATAAAGGTTAATAGAAAGATTCATTATAATTGTCATAATTTGATTTTTAACCTCATTTCCAAAAAAATCAAAATAAAGCAAAAACTTCTAAAATTATACTTTCAATGCATTTTTTACTATTTTGTATATTCATGTGACCATTTCATAATCTTTTACTATATTTATCTTATAGATAGATGACTTAAAAAAAAGTCAAAATACAAAAATAAATTAAAAAAATTAGATTAAAAAAGATAGCGAGTGAAACACGAAACAAAAAAAAAAGGTATCAAAGTTAAATTGGGTTACTAGCTCTCAAAGTAATTGAGGTAAAATGACAAGAGTTTTTGACTATTAATAGAAAATGAAAAGGGAGTGCAAAAGAGGAGAAAACCGTTAGCCACCATAAAAAAAATTTAGAGGGAGTTAAAAAGAAAAAAAAGAAAGTGTGCTAAAAAAAGACAAAGAGAGAACATTATTCATCTTCTTCCTCCTTACCTCTCCTTCAAGGAAAAAACCCTATCCACCATTGGTAAAGAGAAAGTGTGTGCTTAATTAAAAAAAAAAGGAAGAGAAATTATTCATTTACTTCCTTCTCACCTCTCCCACAAAAAAAATAACACCTTAAGCCCTTTATCTTTTCTCCCCCCCTCTCTAAAATTGAACCTCCATATCTCCACACTAGCACCACCATAACACTGATAAAATAGCACCAACAAAAACACCAAAATAGTAGTGTCGCCAACCATCAAACAACCTTTCTCAACCAAAACTTTTCTCCTTAATTTCTCCCTCCCCGACCTCCATTTATGATGAGACCACCACCGTTCTTTTCATCCATGAATTCCCTACAAAACCCCTCCATCAATTGAAGTCAACAACCCCTAGATCATCATAGATCAAGGAGAGAAAGAACTACAAGTGAAAATTATCTCTCCCTGAACATAAATTTTTTATGAGACCACCATCATTTTTCTCTCATTGATAAGTACTACATAATTATATGATCCATTTAAACCAATGACCTTTATGTGAGTATATTCAAGAGAGAAAAAAAACTGAAACTTCATCAACTCTGATCTCTATCCACAAGAGGCAGTGGTCAACACTACTAGCATTGATCAACAAAGCACAAAGTGACACATCTTATCGGCCAGTCCACAATTCAATTAGACTCTAGTGGCATGTGAAAAAACATGCCAACCATGACAACCCTCTTTAACGTGTGACTGTCATGCGTCACCATTGTTGCCATTGTTTCAGCCATCTTAACCTGAATTCATCCACCCTGGATAGTTCATTTGGATTGGTATTTGTGTTTTGATGATGTCGACTGAACCTCTCAAATTTGCATCTTGCTTTCTTGTTCATGTTTTCATCCATTGCCATCTTTAATATCACAATGTCGTCATCATCTTCTTCATGTATGATTATTTATGTATTTAATAGCATGAAAACGTGTTAGTATTGTCCCTCGGTTCAAATAACATAGAAACGATATCCCCTTTCCTACATGCATGTCATTTCTCTATGTTTACACTAGGTCTTGTATTTTGATTATAATGCCCATCATATGAAATGTTCGATCTATAAAGAATCCTTTTGTTAGCAAAGGCAAACATTCCAAATCTTTTCAAAAATTTTCAATTTTTAAAATTAAAACTCGTTTTTAGAAAATGAAAATGCATAAATTTTTGATCGGATATATCCATCAATTATTCCTGATATAAATGAAACCTTAAAAGTTGTTACTTCTAAGCATTAATTGATTGGGGTAATAAGGTTGTCCATTCATACATGATGTAATTGTTTTCTTTCAAATAATAATAATAACAAATGTTTTGGTCCTAAAAGATTATTCACCAACAATTCTTGTTCATAAACAAGTCTTTTTAGACTGGTATATATGCTTAAGCATTAATTGGGGGCCATTATTCTAAGAACATGAAACAATAAATGTGATTATTAATTTAACAACACGTTTCAAGGTAAATGAATCCTCAAAGGTCGTTGTCTTCAAAGTGTAGGCATTTTGATCCAATAAGGGACATTAGTTTTAAGTATCTCTAGATCTTATCTCCAAGTAGATAAACCGCCAGTGGTTACTATTTAGACATTTACGACTAGGGTACATAAAATCATTCAACAAAATCCATCTGATTGTTCATTCAATATAAATGAACCATCATATAGAATGTTATCTTAAAATCCTTGGTTGCATAATAAAATGATTAGCATCATCCCTCTTAAGTGTAAGGCTAGGTCAAGTTGACCTCACATAGGTATGTCTTGTTATTCATTGACGTTGCTTGAAAGATCATCACTAGTTATAAGCCTCGATCAAGAATAACCTATCATTTTGTTATCAACATGATGGTCACATCAATTTATTAAGTGTTTCTAGAATATATGAACCATCACATATCATTATTGTAATAACAATTAAAAATGGCTAAATGATGTGAGCCCTAAATATGATAGACTTTGGTTTAACTAACCACCCTTTATAACCTGGGTTTAATCTCATGCATTAGACCCATCTTTAACCATAGGTATCCATACATTAATTTAGACAGATCTTCAACATATAGGCACATTAGAAATATAAGACAAGTAGCAATACAACTTATCTTAAGTAAAATATTTTAGGTAAATAAAGCATAGTTGTTATTTCCTTCATCTTCAATCAAGCAGCCAACGTAGATCAAAAACCTTGAGAGGGTGATGATCTAATGTAGACCAAAACCATTGGGTGGATGGTGAGCTTATTTATCTATATTTGTTTTTTTAATGTAACATTTCTCTTTTATACTATGTTTTTTTTCGTCAGCTTCTCAATAAGGTTTCACTTATTTTGTGTATAAAATTACAATTCGTTAAGTAATTTCTATTTCTCCTTAATTTTTTCTAACTATTTTGCTTTCACTTCTAGACCTATTATTTATTGTGTGCTTTGCTTGAGTTTCTATGTTTTATTGGGATATTTTTCTTAGTTTTTGTCTCTCATTTTAAATGTTGGGTTTAGAAAGTTTCTTACACTTTAATCTTTTTTCGACCTTTATGAGATTATCCATCATTAAGTCATAAGTGTGCGACATGTTTTAAGTGAGGTCAGACCATGTGTTGTAGCATTGTGGATGAATGAAAGTAGGTTGTTGGTTAATGTTGTCTATTTTCTTTGTTGCATGTAATGTTTTCGATGAAGGTTACGAGAGGTGTTTGGTTTTTTTTTTTCTCTAAGATGTTTACTAGAATTTATGTTTTTTTATTTCTGAGAATTTATTCTTTTATTGGGTTGAAGTTTCTTTTTGAAAATAACATGTTTTTCAAATGGTTTTGGAGGAATGATCTTTCAATATTAGAATTAACAAGAATGAATATCAAATTTAATTCTGATTTTTATTTAATTTGAATTGGTAGAGAATGGAAATGGTAGTTTTGTTTTATATTTTTAAAGGATTGATTAATGCCTTGAGTGAAGGATTAAGGCTAAAAACAATTCTTAACATTTGTTTAGAAAATAGAGAATGATCATGAATGTAATGATGGGTAATGAATTTTAGCAAAAAATTGGAAGCGTAATTGTTTTTATTAACATTTATTATTATTTCAGATTAATTAATTCATGTAATATATGTTATACTCTCTTTTATATGTTTAGATTTTGTTAATTTACTTTTTAAATAGCCCTCTGCTACATTGAATAGGCACATTGCAAATGGCATTGCATCTGACCCAACAATAATTGTAGATTTGGCATAACTTGACTGATGCGAATCAGCGAGCAACACCAATTGATTCATTACATGTGCTAGTTGGGCTTATTACAAGGTTAAAATCTAAGAAGGTTAAAGAGGTATTCAATAGGTTAATTCAAGATATTTAAGTCTTATTTCCTACAAGACTTGCAGATTCAACTTATTTTCTTACTTACACGCGGATTGAGCTTATTTTTATAATATGCAATTTTATATTAATGATCATTTTTTTTTTTATCTAATGGTTAGATCAAGATGAAATTTCACTAGAAGTTTTCAAAAGTCTTGTTTTATAGTGGGTTAAAATTTCAAGGAAATCGAACATCAATAAGGCCTTGAGATAAGATCCAAAAGCTACCATATGAGATTTGTATTAGTTTTCTAGTTGATTTAGAATTCTTTTTCTTCTCTTATTTAAAACTCTTTTTGTTATTTTCCCAACATTATTTAAGACATTTTACCTAGTATAAATATGTTATTTATCTTGTATTTAGTTTTTTTTAATTAATAAAATATGGATTGATTATTTAGAAATAAAACTTGTTTGTGAGAGTTTACTCTTACTCTTAATTCTTTATGGAACTACTCTGATTTATCAAAGAATTAACCAGGCTTCATGGAGGCTTCTATACTTCTTGCTTTCATCTTGATTATTAGCATTTGATGGGGGTTGGTTATTTATAATCTTGGTGTCTCAGAACATATTATCGTTGTGTTAAGCTCAATCACAAGCCTGAATTAAACTTTCTTGGGAAAGGTCGATTTGACTTTGAGTTTCTAGATCTTTATATCCACAAGGTTCACATCAGTTGATATCAGAGTAAGGCTTTAAAATCAGGTTACATCCTATTATTTTTTGGTTTTCATGTTATTTCATCATTGTTATAATTCCAATTAGACTTGCAGCATAATATAAAAAAGTTTCTTAAAAAAACATTTTAAAAAAACTAGGTAGATTATTTGGGATCAGATTGTTTACAACTAAAAAAGGGATCAAAATCATAAAATCAGATTAATATCTTTTTCAAAACGAGTCAACATTCAATCAAGGTAATGATTCGAGGTTAAATCCTTTTGAGGAGATAAAGAATGATACGAATCAACAAGAAACACTAAGGGATCCATTACATATGCCAATTAGGCCTATTACAAGGTTAAAAGCTAAGAAGGTTAAAGATGCAATCAATGAGTTAATATAAAATATTTGGGCCTTATTTCATACAAGACTTGCAAATTCAACTTATTTTCCTACTTACACGCTAATTGAGCTCATTTTTCTAATATGCAGTTTTGTATTAATAATTATAAGTTTTTTATTTGACTGGTAAATCGGGCTAAAACTTCACCAGAAGTTTATAGAGGTCTTGTTTTATATTGGATTAGAATTTTAGGGCAATCGTACATTGGAACGGCCTTGCGATAAGGTCTAGAAGCTTTTACTTTTAATTTCTCATGTAACTACTCTGGCTTATCAAAGAATTAATCAAGCTTCGTGGTGTCTTCTATACTTTTTATTTATGTATCGATTATAAGTTTTATGTGGGGTTGATTACTTATAGTCTTGGTACCTCAAAATAAGTTTTCATTGGGTCAAGCTTAATTATAAGCTTGAATTCAGCTTTTTTGAGAAGGGTTGATTTGACTGTAGATTTTTAGATCTTTATATCTATGAGGTTTGTATCATCGACAAAGATGTGCATTACTAAAAAACTAAGAAAATAAAGGCTTTTATAGGTCATTACACATTCTCATTTTCTTGCTATAACTGACACTTATCTTCCTACATAACATGTTAATTTTAATATTCAATCTTCAATATGGACTTAGTTTATACTCCAATTTCATTAGAATCACTGTCCAAATTAAAAAAAAAAAAGAATAAAGCTTTCTTAAACCTTTTTTTCCCTTCTTCCCTTGCCTCCTAGTATTACTTGACTGAAATTTTGGTATGTTGTTGTTTATGGAAAATTGCTTGATATAAAATTAATTCTCTGACAATTTGGTTATAACAATATTTTTTCCAATAAGCTAAGAGTAACTAATATTCAAAAGTTATCTCTTATCATTTGTGATATCTCTTACTAATATTCAAAAGCTTATGTTGTTAATGACCATGTTTAACATAATTCTATCTTTTATCATAAGGTATTGGAGAATATATAAAATAGGGTTGTTGCTATTAGTACTAAGAAATGTATGTTCTTATGATGAACTTGATTATCATCATATTGAGGAGAAAATTCATATAACATATGTTTATTATACAACTTTTTATTGCTTGAATGTATTTTTAACGATATACAGTGATATGAAGTTCTTGAAGGCATAAAACACTATTTAATCAAGGTTAACCAAAGACTACAAGGCCTTAATTTAAATGAAAGTTTGTTTATTGATTAATTCTCCAATTTTTTCAATAAATAAAGTTTTTTTCAGTAGTTGTTAAAGTTAACTTTGATTTTGATAATTTTGATATACATTTCTATTCTCTCATTGATGAGGTTTTGTAATGATTAAGAATGAGGAGATGAGTCATAGAAGAGCCATAAAAATTCAAAGAAAATTAAGGTAATAGTTAGGGTTCAAATCAGAGCCACATAGTTCCTTAGTAACTTTGAGAGGAATAGAAATTTGATTTTTTTTTAATTTTTTTTTAAAAACACCTCATTGTGAATTTTTTATAGAGAAATTAGTTAGAGTTTGACTTGGGCTGATGGTTCTAACTGAGATGATATATAATTCTCTTTAAAATTGTAATTTGATTGGTTTGATCTTCTATCTTCTCTTAGAAGATACCAAAACAACTTGGCTTTTCTTATCTCATTATGTTATAAGCTAGCTGATCTTTTATGACTTAATTTTTTCATATATTCTTTGTGCAATAGAGCATCCAAGTAAACAAGTCTTACAATAAGTTTTTAAGATTTTTTTTTTTAAAAAGGATTAATGGTGAACCCAAAAGATTATCAATATTTGAATCTTAATTTGAGACTAGAATGACAATACAAAATCAATGTTGTCGCTCTTTATAGCCATGTTTGAGCATTTAAGTTAAGTTTTCTTTAGCTCTTTATATACTTAGTTGTATTATGAAAACTGTGAAAACAAATAGTTATTATGGTTCACAGAAACTCTTTTCCATTGTTTATGTTTTTTTTCTAGCTACCACCTTGCATCTATTCACTGCCATAACAAAAATTATTCCTGCTCTTCTTCCTTGTTGTTATTATTTATTAAAAACAACCAAATCTTTTAAATTTTGTTGATGCCATTATTGTATGACTGCTTCCTTATGCATGATATCTTGATTTATGGCTTGTTTGAGAATGTGGTTACGGTTGCTTTTCAAAGTGTTTTTCATGCCGAAATGCATCAAAATGATGTTTTTTATTTTTTAAAAATCATTTTTGAGATCAGCGCATCAAAACGATCCAAAACACACCAAAAAATTATTTTTTAGCAAAAACAATTTTTTAATTTTTTGGAAACACAGGTACAACCGCGTTTACAAACGCTCACTTAATATTCAGGTAAATGCCCTATGTGATGGATGATTTTTTTGTAGATAAACTCAAATAAAAAGAAATCTAACTTTGGATGAAGTTATTCTATATTTTCAATGTAACACATTCTTGCAATCAATTTTAATCTTGAGAGAATATGTTACTAGTGTAGGTTTCAACAATGATGACTTGAAGTTGAGTTTGGAATCAATTGGTTAACTTTTTACATAATAATATTTCTCAATTATAACTCATCATGGAAATATATATCATTTGGCTTGAATGTTTGTGTTTTAAAATACATTTTCAAAATGCTAACACCTTTATCCTGCAACAACACACCTAATCATCAAACCATGTCTCCACAGTTTTGAGCAAATCCTTAAAGATTAGTTGCCTTTTTTGTAGTTCTTCAGTACCGTTTGGTATTGTGGTTGGAACTGTGTTTTGTTCCAACCACAATTTATAACCGTTTGGTAAACATTTTAAACACAGATTTTGGAGATGAGTCCCACTAAAACACTAAAAATTGAGTTTGTACTGCCGGTTTTGATAAAGCAAAAAATTGATGCTTTTCACTTTTGCCCGCCTGTTGCCAAGAGAAAGAAAAAACTCAAGGGCCCACCCAATTTGTTGTTTGCTTCCTTGCTTCAGCTCAAATAGGAGTTTTTAATATTTCTTTGGCAATCATCATCATCATCTGAACACTGCCAAGTGAATTAATTCACTTGGCATTGTTCACGAGAACAGTGCCAGGTGAATTAATTCACGGGTCACTGTTCATTGAACCGTGTCTGACCTGAAAAAAAATTAATTTTTTTTAATTGTGTTTTACTCAAAAACTAGTATTTAATATTATTCAATAATACTACATAAATTGGAAGGAGATCGCATGATGACGTAGCATTTGTAGAATTTGATCGCAATTCCAATTTTGTTTCTGATGATATTTTACCTGATTTTGTTGCACGCTTAAAAAACCATGAAAATTGTAGTCCTTATCGGATGAATTTCATACGTGATGAAATTGTAGATAAGTTAATGGAACAATTAAAAATATTTGATATAAAATATTATTTATTTAATGATGTAATAGTGGTAGTTAAATCTACAATATTTAAATACCATCAATATTAATATATATCTTTTTTAGTTATTTTATAACCTCAATTTGAAAAGTATGTTTAACCAAACATATTAAACTATTTTTTTATTCAACCTCAATTTCAATCATAGTTTTAACCAAACATATATAAATATCAAATCAACCTCAACTAAAAATACTTTTTATAAAACAATTTTTTTCAAACCACAACCACAAAAATTACCACAATACCTAACACACTCAAACTGCCACCAAGAACGCCTGTCGTTCCTACCGTTCTAACATCAATTTTTTTATTAGCCCTGTACGGCTCTTTTACTTCTATTCCTTATGGCTCATGTTGTTACATCCCTTTCAAACACTAGCATAATAGGATAACAACCATAATCAAGACTTTGAATGTTTAATGGTCTAGCTTTTTGGATGGTTTATACAACTTAATAATAGCCTTCTCCGTACGTTTGCACAACCTAGCTTTAATGTTTCCAATGGTTTTCATGGGTTTTTTTTTCTTTGTTTGCTAAATTTCTTGGATTAGTTCAATTAGTTCTCTATTGGTTGTTTATATCAATAATAAAATAATATGCGACATCGCTCAAGTCATTTACCTAGTATTTTTTATTTCTTAGGGAAAAAAAATATTTAGTTTCGCTTTGTGTTTTTTTTCCTATGAATAATTTTAATAATTAAAATAGGTTCTTCCAAACAACAAAAAATTATTTTCTATTTTTTTTTGTAGTATATCTGTTATCAACATTACTACCACATCCCATTTATAACCACCACGTCCACCACCACAAAAATAATATTAAACCTGTTCATTATCATCGTTACAGTCACCATCATAATTATTATTATTACCACAACTACTACTTTCATTTGACTAATTTACCACCATCATTAACTAGTAAAAAATAAAATAGCTAGGTGTTTTATTGTTCCTACAACCTATTCATTCAATGTTTTTTTTTATATACTTTGATCTTTTTTTGTTTCTTTAGTTTGTTTTTTCCATAATCATAGTCTTTTTATTTTTCAAATTATTGAAAATATAAGGACTATAATTGAGATTGAGAGAAAATGCAGCTCTTTTCTTTTACAAAAAAGAAATTAGGTGTAGAAATCAAGAAAAAGAGAAAGAAAAGAATAAAATAAAGAAGATGAGAATGGGTCTTCGAAGACATATTGAATCTATATAGCCACCACACATCATCTTTAAAAGAAGCTCCCGCTGAGTCAATTCTAATGACATCAAGGAAGGCTATCATCAAAGCTCGAGAAAAGCCACATACGCTTTCACAATATAGCGAACTCCCTCACATGCACTATATGTTTTTTCCTCTTTATTCAATTTACTTCTTGATTCTCTAATAACTTTTCAATCTAGTACTGAATTTCATTCAAACCGAGCCCAATTAAGGCTTTATTGGGAAGAGAAAAATAAAGCAAAAAAAAAGAGACAAAGTGGCCTAACCAACCCAACTTAATCCAACAATGGGGGAACATATTGTCATGCATAGAAAAAATATCGTCACGCTCATTTTGCACCACCTACCATTTTATGTTCTGCCTAACTATTTCTTCGCTTTACACTTTGTCATTACAAGCACACAATTGTTAGTATAGACGCCTACTTTTCTCACCGCTGATCGTTACACCTACATTGTCCAATTAATTATTCTTTTATTGTTTTTTAAAAAATATTTATGTTTGCATTTATCTTTTATTTTTATTAGGAAGATTAGCTTCCTGCTTTATTATTTAATGAACTTTAACACATCTTTTTGGCTTTATTATTTTATTTATTTTTAAATTTATCTTATTAACCATAAAAAAACATCTTTTTTCTTCCTAGATAAAAATAATAATTATATCCAAAAATACATCCATGGCACAACCACATTTTTATATTAGCATAATTAATCTTTTCATGAAATATCCATGTTCTTTCTAAAATTAAAAATACATTAACAAATAAGGAAAATGACAGTAACTCAAAAACTCAAGAAATAAGGATAATAATTAATGGCTAATGGCAATGATGCTTTTCTTAAATGAAAAAAGAAAATTATCCTTAATAAATTAATTTATTATCTTTCTTTCAAATGTTTATTTTTATAATTGTTTAATTAATAAAAAATAATTTTAGAAAGCCAAATTATTAAACCACCCGGTTATTTAGGTTAATAAAGAATGTCAAATTTTCAATATTTTTTATAAAAAAATATTAAATCAACATTTTTTTTAAATAATTTTTTTTAAAAAAAAAACAGATTAAATTTTTATCGAGTCAACTAATTTGTGAGGTTCGTTGAGCCAAACTTAGTCAACTCTTATAAAGTTTGCTTTCAAACTCGATCGAGTTCAATGATCAAGCCAATAGATCATCATGATAACTCACTTTGAATCAAACGATATTGAGTAAGTACTGACGGTTGTAGACTAAATCAACTTGATTGAGTTTAATAACATTATCAAAAAGTTTCATATCATATTGCCCAAGCAACTACTTAGTTATCAATGTTATCATAAAGTTTTAACTCTATCTTATATGAGTCAACACACATCAGCATCACGCTGCCATTACGACATCACTCATCAGATTCAGTTTACAACACAAGTATCATCTAGGAAAGACTTGAACCCAAGCAAAAGTACCTTTGAGATCATTACTCATGATATTTTCAACACCATTACTCATGCACACGATCAAGCTTGAGCAGCTTGCTCGACAGGTTCGGTTTCTGAAACACCACTTAATTTTGCACGCTTGGTTTGATAATCCTTTACAGCAGCCTTGATAGCATCCTCTGCAAGCATGCTGCAGTGCAGCTTAACTGGTGGAAGAGAAAGATGTTTTGCAATCTCCCTGCAAATTCAGATGCATGATATTAAGAACTCACGTTGCACTCTTAAGGCTTCGAGTTGCCCCCCACTATATATTAAGTAAAAAGTGGACCCAAATTCAATTACCAAAGCTATGAATGTACTGTCACGCAGAGATTTTTACTTCACAGCGTTGTCACTAAATTAACAAAAACTTCACTTACTATAAAAACTAGTAGTCACAATTTTATGACGATAAATGGAAAGGCAAAGGTCATTGCTCTCCTTTACAAAGGAACATTGACAAGGATGTTGACGTGGGGAAAAAAAGATTTAAAGATAACAGAAGAAAGAAAAGAAGAAGTAAACAAAAGCCAAAAAAAAAAAAAAAGGATGAAAAGAAAGAATAGGGGTTGGAAAAGTCTGCAACTTTACAAATTTTATTCAATTCATCAAAAAACTATCTAACATTTAGAATTTATAAATACTAAGATCCTAACTAGAACAAACAATTAGGCTTATGATGTCTCTCTGTTAATCCAAGTACAGTCTGAATATGGTTGCCTAACTCATAAACTAGGATTCGTTGAACTTCACCATTCCTGATAAAAACAACTTGTGTATCCAACATAGCGTTAATATGTTCTTTTTGTGCCAATGATAAAGATAATGCTGTAAGGATATCAAAAGGAGCATCAAGGATAGACTATTGTATTTTATATATAACGAGGTCCTTTATGTCAAGAATAGAGTTAATATCAAAGTTTAGTGGCAGTTTAATAACACAACTATTTGATTTAATCATTTGCAACACTTTGAATGGTCCAACACTACTCACTTGCAATTTATAAATGGTTTTCAAAGGACATCATTCATGAAATAATCTCTAACATTAAGTATATCATGATACTTATGCAAATCAGCTTGAAATTTTTATTCTTCATTACTTGCTTAAATTTGTTCAATGATCTCAACATGCAAATTATGAATTCTACATGCAAAAGACTTAGCTGAATCAAGCATTTTAGCATGACAAGACATAAAAAGAAAATCTACAAGCTTTCTAGATTCGTAACTATAAACACTATATAACTGAGGGTGTGAATTGGAACAAACGCTATTCAAAGCCTTAGTAGATATAATTTGGACATAACCTAGTAAATTAGAATTATACTCGTCTTTCTCATCTTTCTCATTACATGTTAAGGGTAAGGTCATCTTTCTCATTACATGTTAAGGGTAAGGGATTAGAGAGCTTAACATGTTGATCTAAACTTATAACGTGCTGAACATCAAGTAAGGTGGGTGGGGATTCAGGTAGTTTAAGAGGATTAATATTATGAGACTCTTCTAAGACAATATTTACCTCTTCAAATGATTTCACTAAAGAGTTTCCTAAAACTTCTTCCTCTACCACTAAAACATAATTATTATATTCTTCATTAACCACATTTTCAGATTCATCTGGACTTATAGTGTTAAATCCCTTTTTTTACACATTTTATTCATCTAGGTCACTAAAGTCTTCAGGATTGAGTTTATATACTTGCACACAATAGTCTTTCTTTTCACCTATATTCTTATGTTCTTGGATGACTAAGGGTTTAGAAGTATAGATGACGAAGATTTGACCGAAACATTGACATTTAGCACACTGAACCTTTGAACTCAATCTAGACATTTCATTAATACTCATTTACCTTTATCTTCTTTATAAATTTGAGCATTACTAGGATTAGATCTATAGGGTGAAGCACATAATAAAGAACCATTATTTCTAAATTGAGACCTAAAAGGGGTCCTACGAGGGTCTTGATATTTTGTCTATTAACTCTTTATAAGTAAATCATAATATTACACTACAGTATAGACTTAGTCAAATTAAAGACAACTATAAGCATGCCTTTTTTTTTAAAATCACCATTTAAACATTTACAAAACCTATGCAAAGTCATGGCTTCATTCTATCTTATGGCACATCTCATCATGTAATCATTAAATTATGTTATATACTCATTGATAGACTTGTTCCATTGGTCTAAAAATTATTCTTATAAGCCTAGGGTAGATACTTTTACTGAAGTTTTTGTTTCATTTTAGTCCAATCAGTTATAAGATGTTTACCTCTCATCTTTAAACAATCCTCGACATCTCTCTAATAAAATTGGGCTTCACCAATGAACATTATCTTAGCAAATCTAACTCTTCTATTATCAGACAAGTTATGTCACTCAAAGAATTAATCAAAGTCATGAATCCACATATCAAAGGCCCATGGATCATGATGATTGTCAAAAGTGAGAGCTTCTATTTTGTTAGGGCTCATGACTTGCTCATCAAGGTCATCGTATGTAGGGTAACCTAAATGATAGTCATGTTGGTGGCACTTAAGGTGAACTTGTCTATAGTGATTATTGCTGTAATTTTTATTGGTCTTTAGGTGTCTTATTTCGAGAACTCTCTAAGGGTTTCACTCTTTTAGACATGTTGGTCATCTGGGTTTGTAGTTCCCCTCAAATGGCCTTGAGAGTATCACTAAGGGTCGGGTCCATGGTAACTGTAGACTTAAAGTTAGACACTAGATGATCATGAAACAAATACATGCAACACTAACTTAGAAATTGAATTGCGATCACATATGATTTCTGTAAGTGAAATCACAACAAAAAAAATAAAATAAAAAATCCATTTTTTTTAATGTGAAGATTAATCAAGAACACAAAACACCCAAAATAATTTAAGCATGCAATGCTAAAGCTTTAAATGCAAACAATTAATCAAATAAAGTCATAATGTTCCACTATTTTTGATAAGCTTCACAATTACAAAGTACTAATGACTAAATTTGAATGACAAAGATATAAGGTGAGCAAAAATATAAGAGTATAATGCAAGATAAGATTTGTTTTTAGACACAAAAGAATATTATTGATGATAAGTTGAATAACAAGGGTGAAAACTAGTGAGGTAAAATTCAATGAGATGGGAGATTGAGTGGTTTACAAACCAGATTGCTTGACAATTGTGAATCACTATTGTTGACGCAGATAGAACCGTTGTTGTAGATAGAACCGTTGTAGTGTTTTACCGACTGATCTCATTTTGCTACTATTACCTCTCTTTTTTCTCACTTTTCTTTCATTTTTTCTATTGTCACTTTTCATATTTTTTTTAATTCTTTTTTTATAAATCAATATAAAAGAAAATTACACCTTAAAAAGAAAAATAATAATAAAATATTAAAATAAAATAAAAGGCAGTAGACTCCCAAGTATTTCCATTCTTCTTGGCGTCTCTCAATCAAAGTTTAATGTGTAGAGTGCTAGAGAGACAACAGTTGTTACTACCATTGCATTTAGTCCCAGGCTTGGTTATATACATCAGATATATACGTCACCTTCTATCGTCATCAAATGATGGAACATGTTAAATCTAGGATGGTAGATATTCCCATTGGAGTCCGCGAATTTATTTGCCAAAGCTTTCAGTTGTGCTTTTTTTTTTTTTTTGGAAGAGAACGAGAAAAGAGTATAGAGATTTATGGTGTTGTCTGTCAAAGTAAAAAAAGGGTATTTGGGTTCGGTTCTGGCAGTGGGGCGGTGAATTTTTTTTTTTAAATCACTATTGATGATGATCCTCACAATTGCTAGGGATTAGAAACTGTGTTGAATTTTGAAGATTTACACAAGCTATAATAGATCGATTAATTATAAGAACGTTCTGATACCAAAGTTGATGCGAGACAAAAAAAAATTTAAAGCTAAAAAAGAAAAGAAAAGAAAAGGCTAAGAAGAAGAAGCCATAGAAAAAGAAGAAAAAGATGAAGATGAGAAAGAATAAAGGTTAGAAAAGTCTGCAACTTTGCAAATTTTATTAAATTCATCAAAAAACTGTATAACATTTAGAAAAATAGAATATAAATACTAAAACTCTAACTAAAACAAATAATTGGACTTACATTCCACCAAATAAAATATCCAATAATAATTAAATCAAACCTAACAAATAAACCTAAATAAAATCCAATATCACAAGAGTTGGGCTATTCCTCAATCATCATAATCATACGGATGTGTGAACTATGTCTCAAGTCTGATGTCCCCATCAGATGTGGTGACACAACACAAGACATTCAATCTAAAACTAACAGCTAGTGTACATCTATAGTTTTCCACTTCTTCATGTAATAATCTCTGTGACATCTAAGGCCCCTACATTTTCTAAGACCAAAACCACCAAAGCCTCTATTCTTTCAACTGTGCAATAAGTGGTGATTTAGTGTGTCATGCATGTGTCCAATATAAGTTCCTTCTTTCCTCACACAAACTCATATTTTCATTATAGAAAGGCCATCCTATGTTTCCATCTATACACTTTTATTGGTTAGTGTGTGTTTTTTTTTACATTAGTGACTTAATGAGTGTGTGCATGTGTCCTTTAAAGCATTCATATAACTTAATAAAAGAGAGGTAAGTAATATTAAAAATGAAAAGAAGGGCTTTTCATGGAAAGGATGAAGTAAAAGAAAAGAACAGAAACAATATAAAAGAAAAAGATAAGGTATTTTTCAGCTGCCCAAACTCACACCAAAGAGGAGATGGAACCATCCACTCAAATGCACCCCTGCTTTGTGTAAATTCAAACACATGGAAAGACGAAAGGTACTTTTTATAGTTCACAAACAGAAAGCACCTAAAACCTGATAACGATAAAGGAGTGAGACTTTCTTTCTTGTTTAGTTCATTATATCAAAATAGCATTCCAGTTAACTCAAAACAAAACGAAAATAAACCAAGTTCTGTTTGTCAGGGAAGAAAACCTTGCCAAACACTAGAATAACATTCAAGAGAACAATAAAGTACAAATCTACTATGGAACTCTTCATATAGAAAATTCATATTAAAAGAAATTGAAGGCACAAATAAGCACATGGAGAGAACATTATAAAATCCTCATCAAGTCTCACAAAAACATCTGCACTTGATTATGACCAAGGAAAGATGGCCACACCATTACTTTTTTTCTGATTCATTGCTTTTTAAACCTGCTAATTGATTACCAATCATGAATATTCCCAGCCATAAGCGTACAAAATGAAAATGAAGTACTAACCCATTTGTGCTTCTAATCAAGGCTAATGTCAGAAATAGTTTAACTTCGGCCATGGATATTTATGGACAATAATGTGTGAATAGTCTTGCTTGCTAATAACAGAAAAGACAAGGTCCACCTGCATAATGCCACTTGACATGTATGAGGAATCACAGGTTGTTGGTAAACAACAGGGATGAGTGATCCTGTGATACTAGACAGCAAATACATATCAATAGTGTTATTACAGTTCAATCTTCCTTGGTCAAGACCATCCTCTTATGTTTGTAAATGAATTTATATCCCTGAAGTTGTCCGACAAGTTCTACTCATAATTCCCTAACCTTCAGCAAGGCCAAACAATCAACACAAAATGCCAGATGCTTTGTATGTAGTGGGTCCAAAAAACTATCATCCTCTCAGTAAGAAATTTCTCAATCTGATATCCAAAAATTAACTCTACATCCCCCAAACATGCAACTCTTGAGTTTAAAATAAAACTAGTACAAGCTTGAATGCTGCAATAGCTGAGGTTACAGGCAAAGCCAGTGTATACTGAAAATTATGCAGAGGCATCGGCAGAAAGGAAGAACATCACATTCTATACTGAGTCTCACTTCAGCACCCACCATCTCAAAATGCCAACCAAGCTTTATAAGTAAATTATTATACCAGATGAAATTGCTAACTAGAACAAGCAGATTGGACTCATGAACCATGGAAGCTATAATATAAAAATAAAATAACCCTCTAAGTTCCCTATACAAAGTTGGCAATGATGGAGTCTAATCTTATAAGTGATGATAGCTTCCCACAATTTTTCTCGCTTACAATCACTTCCTTGGTTTGATATTTATGTTGAACTCCAGTTGATTCCATTAAAGAGTTGCAATCAAAAAATAACAAAATGGATTAAATAGATATAAACCATCAGCACAACAATCATAAACGCGCAATATCATTACTTTTTCTATCCAAAACAACACAAATGAAGGATAAATAGTGCAATAAAAACAGATAAAATCTTATAAAAAAAAAAACTAACGTGTTTTTTATGGTCATCACTTCCTCCATTTGCTTCCCTTTCACCCATTCAGTTGCTGAAAAAACAACACAAATCGGCTCCTCAAATTTCATTCTAGTTTATCCACAAAAATAAATAAATTATATTAAAAAAAATGTTAAAATCAACAAAACAAGGATCAACATACCAACAGAGGAGGAAGCAATAGCGGAGCCACAACCGAAAGTTTTGAAACGAGCATCGATAATCTCGCCAGTGGTATCATCAACCTTAATTTGCAGCTTCATCACATCACCACAGGCAGGTGCACCGACAAGTCCAGTGCCGACCGCCGGATCATTCTTGTCAAAAGACCCTACGTTGCGTGGATTGTTGAAGTGATCAATCACCTTCTCGTGGTAGAAACGTGGCAGGATCCGAGTTCTTTGGGAAAGCAATAGTCTCTCGGATGCCAGTAGCCTCAACATCCTTTCTGGGGTCGATAGGAAGATTCTGTTTTTGTTTGGTTAATTGAGTGAGGAATAGCGAGAGGAAAATATAATTTCGTGTTTTTGGAGGGCTTGTTTGTTAAAATCGAAAGGGAATTATTGATGGACACGTGGAAGGTGGAGATGGTTCTGGAGTTTTTGGCATTTGACAGGTGTGAAAGTCTAAATTTTTTTATTTAGATTTTTAAATGAATAAATAAATCGGGGTTTTGCCAATAGGGCTCACCCCTGGATGATTTCTTAGCTTCCTTTAGTTTTGTTGGGCTATGAAAGGCCCAGCCTAGGCCTCGAGTTTCTGTAGATTAGACTGAATAAAAACCTATGCTTTAGGCTGGGCTATGGCCCAAATAGACCTGTTTTCTTAGTGTGTGTGGTAGAGAGAAATTTCAATTGACATTTAGGATACCAGTTTTGATACACGAAGGCTTATACTTTTCTCTGTGATAAATAATAATAATAATAAAATAAATAAGGGAAAGGAATTAGAATATATTGATTGAAATCCTTTAACTCGAATTTCTTTTACAAATTAGTTCTTAGTTTTCACGGTAGGCAATTTGGTCCTACCATTATATTTTTAATTTGTATCTATTTAACCCTTGATTTAATCAACTCTAATCCCTACATGTACGTGTTTTTTGCATTTTAATTTTTGGTTTTGAACTGTTTCAATTAAATCTTTAATTGGTCTTCAAATCTTTTTATATATATAATTAAATCCTCAATTAAATTAATTAAAGCCATTAAAAGTTTAATTAAATCTTTGAACTTAATTAATTCTTATAGTTTTGGTTAAATTGACTTTTAAGCTTATTTTTTCTTCAATTAAGTCAATTAAACCTATTAAAAATTTAATTAAATCCTTGAACTTAATCAATTCTTCTAATTTTAGCCAACTTGACTTTCAAGCTTAATTTTACTTCAATTAAGTCCTTGATTAAGTCAATTAAATCTATTAAAATCTTATTTAAGTCCTTAAAATTAATTAATTCTTTCAATTTTGACCAAACTGACTTTTAAACTTAATTTTATTTCAATTAAGTCTTTTTTCAACTAATTTTTGCCATCTTTGAATCTCTTGTCCATTTGCAACCTTAAAATATATTTATTCATCATCATCATCATCATTATCATCATTATATAAAAGGAATTTTGGGAGGATCTAAAATTAGATTATGACATGAGTAATCAAGAGATTACTCATCATTCTAGGTAAATTAGAAAAGATATTTCAAATATTTTTTAATGATATTGGCTAAGAAATCCTTACACAATATGAAAAGGGTTTTGAATGTTATTTAAAGAATTAATGACTATAATGTTAAGAACAAATACAATTTGACAAAACAAACACAATACATGCTCAAATGTCTAAATCAGAATATTCTTAATGAATGGAGAATAGTTACACTAATAAACTAGTCACTAAAATGTTAAATCAAACTACATATGACTTTTATAATATTTGAGTGATCATAACAAAGTGTTATATAATGTTCTTGATCTTTAAATATAAACAAATTAATTTATTGAATTGATAATAAGTTAAATTATTTATATTATTTAATTTTGTTTTGATTATGATTATGATTTAAATTTAGGCCAACATATTAGAAACCTAATGTTGTTGCATATGTTATATAACCAATCAATAGGTTATATGTGACACTGATTTTATTCATATAAAAGCATATTTATTATTAATAAATATTTTATTTATCTTTAATATTCATTTCTATTTAATTAATGAATCTAAAATAAAGATAAAGTATATGAGAAAAAAATATTTTGCAAATAAAATTATAAAGTTATTATAATTATTCTATTAATATTGAATATTAACTAGAGTTGTTGAGACTGAAATATATTATGTTTTTTTTAAAAAAAAGATAACAGTTGTTTTCATAAGCCGGTGTATGAGAGATACTTAAAACTAATATGCAAGTGCTTGTTAAATGATATATATACTAAATTGACCAATAAAAAAAATTCAATATAGAAAGATCACATGTGTCTATGAAAAGACTCATATGATAATTTTCTAAGTGATCCTTAGACTTGACATCACTAAGTTATCTTAATAGAAAATGTTATGCTTTGATCTTGATTACACATTGTTCTAATCAAAGGTAATAAATAGGTAAATATTGGATATATCATGAACTATATGAAGATATTTGAGTGATAAGGAGATGATTCATTATTATAGGTGAATTAGAAAAAAAAAATATTACGTCTAATCTCGAAAAGTATTGATAGTTAAATCTTTACACAATGTGGTAGACACAGTTCATGTTATAATATCTAAATCGAAACATTCTTAATGAAGAGATAGTAATTATAATAATAAATAAAACTTGTTACTGAAAGGTTAAGTCAAACTACTTATGACTTCTTAATATTAAGAGGATCATTACACGTTGCAAAATGTTATACTGGATCTTCAAAAATAGATCATTTAATTTATTGAATTGATAATAAATTAAATTATTAAATTTATTTAATCATATTTTATTTAGGATTATGATTTATATTTGAGCTAACATGTAAAGGAATCTAATAGGTCACAAATATAAGAAACATTGGTTAATAATTAAATTAATATAATTAATCAAGTGTGACTTGATTATATATAAGTTTTAGAAATTTAAAGCTAGAATGTAATTAATAAAGGGGATTATAATTTTAGATATAAAAAATCAAGCAGATACTTGATTGAATAAATTTCTTAAATTTTCCTAAAATAATATATATGATATTATTCAAGGAGCAAATTAATATTTTTTATTTATTTACAGGGTTATCAAGTTTACCTATAAATAGAATATTGTGCCTTATATTTTTCGTAGAGAAAAACTACGAAGTTATAGACGATACAAAAACACCTGGGAAAATAAAAGAGCTAGCACTCAAATATATAACGATCTCTCTCCTCTAAAAAAAGATTTTAGAAGATTTTTTACTTGTGGTTCATGTTGATTACTATTAAAGGCCTGATACTTGGATGACTTATAATTTACGATAACCTAACTTTAAAGAAGTTGATCAAACCTCTTAAAGAAGATCCGATTTTCAAGTAATCTTCACTCAAACCCTAAATAGCCCTAGATTATCTAACAAGAATCTTGAGACTCTTAAAAAAATTTTAAATTATGGTTTCCATTATGTTTATATATTTCAAGAAACCCAATAAATAGGTCACATACATAGAGAATCATTGATAAGAAACTGAACTGGGATGATTAATCAAGTATGACACAATTATAAATAAGTTTTTGAGATTACAGACTAGATTGTAATTAATATAGGGTATTAAAATTTTAAACCTATAAAAATCAAGTGAAGACTTGATTGCATAAATTTCTAATAATTGTCTTGAAATAAAATATGTTATAATTTTGAAGGAAAATTTGATTTTTTTTTTCCATTAATAGAGTTACGAGGTTAGTTTTATAAATAAAATATCATGCCTCATATTTTTCTTAATTAACAGAATAAAATAGAAAAAAAAAAGAGATAGCACTCAAGGCATAACAATCTCTCTTCTAAAAAGGTTTATGAGATTTCTTATATAGTGATTCATGTCAATTATTGTTAGAGATAGGATAATCGAACGACTTATAATTTGTGATAACTCAAACTTGAATAGTTAATGAAACTTAAAAGGCATAGCTGATCTTTAAGTATTCTTCGCACAAATTCTAAACAACCTTATATTTTGTAGCGACATCCATAAGACTTCCAAAAAAAATTTAAATTATTGAATCCATTGAGTTTATGTGTTTTAAGAAACCAAACATTTATACATGGGTTTTTTTTCTTTTCAATTTCTATTCTTTCACATATATATATATAAAGTATCAATGAATATTATGATGATGGATTAAAGATCGATTATGCAAAATAGAACTTTAGTTTTAATTAAAGAAAAATAAAAAGAAAGATAAACTATGGTATTAAAGTCATTGTTAAACAATTATGGTTATTAATTGTATGTTATAATTATCTTTGGTGTGGATTATAAGTTAATTTTATATTAATTTTTTTTAAAATAAATTTTCTCTACTTTTAAAAAAATGTTATTTGATTGTTGTTTTGATTATATCAAGCCAAAATAAAATAAAAATCCAATTTAGTGGTTGTGAAATCCACAAGTGACATCGTCGGCGCTACTAGCATGGCTGGCTGTGCTGCATGCATAGCTAGGCATTGTTGTCTCGCGCACAGTGGCGGAGCCACAGTGAATCAAAATAGGCCAATTGCCTCCTTAATATATATATATATATATATATATATATATATATATATATATATATATATATATATATATATATATATATATATATATAATAACATATCAGTGAGTATATTTTCTGTCTTTATATGTTTTTTT
>Ga0307515_10001480_pt1 | contig 52796 bp, 48 predicted proteins | sample 17_EM_MG_FD_194513 | JGI IMG/M metagenome (GOLD analysis project Ga0307515, IMG submission 194513) | Populus trichocarpa ectomycorrhiza microbial communities from riparian zone in the Pacific Northwest, United States - 17_EM | ecosystem: Host-associated > Plants > Roots > Unclassified | place...
GAGTGCGGCATGTGGCTATCGGCCGAAGATAGGCATTAACATCGCCAGGCGTTGTGTAAACTGCTACTGCATAACTGCAACCCCTGCGAAGAGTGTAACATACGTGTCGTTCTGATGGTGCGTATACATCAACACATTGCGGACGCAAAGTAAAGGAAGCCTGACGCCGGAGCGGCGAGAGTAATATACAACGCGACGCATTGCAAGAATAGGAGGCATGGTCGAATAGCCGCCACAAGGGAGGTATGCAATGCGACCCGTCGCTTGGGCGACGGGTCGCGTCTGATTCTGCGTCAGAGGGTACGAGGTTCCGTCAGAGCTGTCAGAGCCGTCCGGAACACCCGGGTGTTTCAGACGGAAACTGGAGTTGTTGCTGATGTGCAGTCCTCCACAAGCCAGGTCTATCTCTACTATCTCTAGCTGACTGTTAGTACCTTCAAATTGTCTCTCTGTGATCTTGTTACACTAAATACCATCTTGACTTTCTTTATGTTGCTCTTGTAACATTTAAAACTACTCATATCAGCCTATATGAAACAAATTCCCTCTCTATTATATTGAGTCTACTCTGATAGAATTGTAGTATATATCATATCATCCATTCTGATTGAATTAAGACAGACTTTACATAGTAATTGGTTATTTGGTCCAATGACATCAGCAAAAAGCGAAATTAGTTTCCGAAGATGGACCTGACACACTGATCCTTGTACACGTTCTCCAAAATTATTCCGCCAGACTTAATCGCAATATTCGGCCATTCTTCGAAGCATCCAATGATGTGATCGTGTCGTCACGACGTTTGAAAAACTTTTGTAGCCATTCAAGTCAATATACAGCACTGGTTTCGAGTTGGTCATCTAGATTATGATTGTTTTGATCGTTTTTCGAACTGTTCCATTGATTTCAAGAATATTCTTTACTATTTAATCTCTTTAGACATCAATTATAAACAAGCTTGCTGAACTCCGATAACAAAAATTCAGAGTAAATGCTAATTTGATTTCTATGTATCGCTGCATCGATTACCTCAGGCATCAAATCAAATACTCTGCATCTAAAACAAATTTAGACTATTCAAGTCAATTGTGTTGCACAAGGACCACTGCGTGCTGTCTGGCTACGGCATCAGCGGAAGAAGGTGTACAGCCCCGTGGATCGCGCTTATAAGGACAATATATGTGATTCGGACGTCAACATGACGCTTACAAGGGTGGCATCCCTTATGTAAGGGTTGCATCGGAGGTTGATGTCTCTCCTCGACAATCACCACACCAGCAGTATGAGGTATCGGCCCTGTTCCAAACGTCTGAACCAAGGCAAGCAGCCCTTTGACACATGATTCAGCATCCTCGACAAAGAATAGACATTTCAACCATGCGGGAATGCGTCCAGCAGTTGACTGAAAGTGACTATCCGGACTCGCCCCCATTCAGAGATGCACTGATTCATTTCTTCGTGGCTTATTCTGTCTCCACCTTGTGGACGCAGTGTAACAAACCATATGAACTGCCTGCTTGTCGGATTGAAAAGACGTCACTGAAATTGCTACAGCTTTCTACCGAATGTATTATGCATTGTTGAGATGACTGAACTACTGATTGTGATCAACGTAGTCTGTGAAGTCGGCAAATCTCTTGACACAGCAAGCGATTCGATTCTGTAGCTCCCCTTTTGGCATTGCACACCACTCGGCCAAGTCATTAAGGGTCTTAATTTCTGGTCACAGGTTTTTCATGGTTTGCTTGATAGGCACTTGGGTTAGAGGCACTTCATCGTTGCGAGGTTGTTTTGGAATGTTTACATTAAGCTCTCTATACTGAATCACCTCCTTTTGGCAGTTCGTTCGCATAATCTGGATGGCGGCCTCATGACTATTCGATTGTCGGTATGCTGGTTTAAGATCCACAATCACTCTTTCTGGGAGTTTGGAGCTTGCATTTAAGAGGTTGCCAAGCTGGTGGATATGGTCAGAGAAGTGGTTCAGGAGATTCATCATCACAAAGTTGATATGCGATTCAACAGCAAGATGTTGTGCAATTTCTGCCTCGATGTGCGTTTTATCTTCATCAACACGACAACGCTTTGCGGCCCCTGAAATATCCTTCTAAGCATGGTCAATCTCCCGTTCCTCCAGTTTGTCCAAAGTAAGCTGCTTATTCAAGGCTTCTGAGACCTTCTTTGTAGACTTACTGGCATGCAATCGACCGAAAACATCCTTCTGACGATGAAACTCCTCCAGATATTTCTCAATGTATTCAATCGTGGCTTCAGTATGGTACCAGTAATGTGCCATAGGGTGAAAATATACTAAGTTCTTGATGCACAAAAGGGCTTCTGTGAAGGGAATCCTTTGGCTGCCCGAAGGGTTTACAAAAGTCACTGCAAATTCTGGAAAAATCACGCCCCCCAGTGCTTTCATCTCCTTACCATGCCATTGCGTCCCCTGGGTATATGGCTGGTTGAATCGAGGGAAGCAAGGATATGGAGGTATCATCACCCATAGCTGGTTGAATTTGTCGATCCTGGAATGATGTTCGAGCAAGGACATTACCCACTCCATCAAATGCTTAAGTATACTGGAATAGACGGTATGAAGGATTTGGGGTACGATAATAGTCGTTGGGGAGATCCATTTCATATTCCAGATGACGCCTTCTGAGGTTCCAACCGCCCGATCTTCCAGAAATGGTCCTGCTTCCTGTCTTTCTCCCTCTCTCATCTCCCTGAGTTGCCAGTATCATCATTTGGAAGAATAGCTGATAGTCTCTCAATTGCCATGACAATGAATTTCCTTCTCCAAATGTTGATTTCTGTGCTTCACGCACAGGGCAATGTGGCCGCTTGATCGAGTGCAAGTGAATGATTTCGAAGTAGTCAACTGTCCATTCACAGATAACAGGATAACATTGCCACATCCGGCCGTCTGCACAAAGCATGAGCTGTCCAGTCTTCAACAGCACACCGAGAGGGTGAAGAAAAAGTTCCAAGACCATCCTTACAACCTCTCGATTGGGAATTTGTTGTTCCTCCATGGCAGTTGTTTTTCCATGTTCTTTAATGTGAGATTTCGGAGGAACAGTAACAAGGGCAACAAGGATGCTTGCAAGATTCGAAGGCTTTGATCTAATTGTCGAGTTGATGTTGCCGAGACTCACATATTCTGGCCATTCCTTCTTGTCACCTGAATGGTTTGTAAGATGTGTCTGGTCTGAACTGGTGAATAAAAAGAACAATCGCTGCTCCAAGCGGCCGCAGTAGTTATTGAAGTGGTCAAAATTGTCGTAGCCATGACGAGATTCAACTAATGTACCTGTTCATTCCGCCGCCTATCGCTTTATTTCACCCCTGAGTAGATATGTTCCTCAGCATCATTGAATTCCTTTGCTGCAGCATACAACATATGTTCCCTGAACACAGGCTGTTGCATGAGGAACTCAATGCATTCAACAGGATTGGGGTAAAAGAAATGTGTGTAATCTTCATCACACAGGTTGTTTGGATCATCCAAACTATTGTAACACACTTCCATCAGTCGATGCCCATCGCGTACGACATTTCGTGCAACCTTTTGAACACAGTGTGCGACAACGTGAAGTTGCTGACAGTTGCCATCGTAGGGTTCCTGAAAAGCTTGTTGATGGCAGCTCTGCTCAAGTTGTGCCTGATGCGCCAGAGTGCTAATCGATACTCCTCCTCGTACAGAAATGGTGACCGGGGATCTATTTCACCGTCGAAGATATCAAAATACTCGTTACTAATAGGCTTTCCAGCGAGCCTGTTGTCCAAGTGTGGAGTACTATAAATTCGAGTCCGAAATGGAGGTTGCTCTGGATCGATACACGCATTGTCGCTGTTTGCTACTGTATCACTGGGATCATTGTCAGAAGGGTGAGGAACAGAATGACGATGCAGTTCATGAATGGATGGATATAGAATACTCTCGTGCTTGATTGCAAAGTCATCATCTGGCAGTTGTTCGGCGCATATGTATAGTATCCTTTCTTTCTGGTCGTGACAGAGGCAAGCAATGTAAGTACGGATGTAGAAGTAAGTCTTCGAGCAGTAAAGACACTGCTGACAAAGATCCATGTTTTGTTAGCAAAATAAAATGTCGCAACAGCTTTAAGAAGCGTCTTGACGGTTCTTTAGCTACTCATACCATTGCAAGCCAGCTGATCCTCGCAAAAAGCTGCACCATGAATTACATTTTCCAACAAGCGGTCCTACCACTCTCGTAGGATTTCTCTTATCCACCTTCACACATCTGCAAAGTGTTTAATCTCTCACTCATTTTCAACATCCTTTGGATGACGAGAAGCATACCACATCTGTATTCAGCTCGTTGCGGCGATTGTTTCACACCCTCACATGACCCTTCTACACCCATTGCCTGATTGATGGTTGTCACTTTTTGTTAAGTTTGTACCTTACATGAACCATGCATTTTCCTTAGATACCGACCCAGCGACATCATCGTGGGGTAGAAAAATTAGAGCAAGGACAAACGAGTGAGATATGACTCCAGAGCATGCTTTTGGTTCACTTTGGGATGAACTTAAGGATTCAGTCGACAAATCAGGGTGCTTAGATGACGCGAAGTGAATAGTTCCCCAGCTGAAAGCCGCCAAGATGATGTTGCCAGATCAAGAAAACCCCTACCAGCCCATATATATATTCGCCTTAACTGCCCACCTGACTGACAATTTCCAGAACCTTTGACACACCCTCCTCACCTCTACAACTCCATTGCCTCACCCTGGATGATAGATTCAACACTCCCAATGCTTCTTTAGAGTAACAAGATTTTGATATCCACCACTCAATCAATGACCACCATTGAGAATCTAAAATGTAATGTGATGCCATCTGGTTGCCGAAATCAGTTGTCGCAGATACTAATACTAGCCCGATGCTGCCTCTACATGTCCGCGTCTGGGCTGAGAATGCCAGTGTTGGATTCAGCCAATGGGCAGCTAAAACCAGAGAGATTTGGCAGGAGAACAGTGGCTTGACGACACAATGGAAAGATGATAAAGTGAGGGAGCGCGTCTCAGAGATTGCCCAGTCCATGAGCATCAGCAACAAGCAAGACGCAAGCCCTGAGCAATGGCATCTGCTAATCGATCATTGCGTTACTCGAATCAGTGATCTGGTGTCTAGAAGGCAGCTTTGGAAAGAGTGCATGGCAGACAAGACTATCGTCAATGGTCAGAAACTCATGGCCGCACTGGACGAGCTTGCTGAGGATAGCCTTCGCCAAAGGAACAATCGGATCGATGAAACCCCCACTAAGAAGAGGACATTCGTGCATGTTGGTATGTATTTCATCGCCCCAATGCTTCTTTAGCTCTTCCTGATGATTTGTAGATCCTGACGACAATGCGGAAGAAACTTCAGGTCACCGGTCTTCACCAATAAGGGCACATCGTAACGCCTAGACAGATTGCCTTTTCCAGCCTAGTATTACGAACAGTTCCGGACAGCAGCTTTGGGTCCCAGTCCGGGTCGGAACGGAACCATCACCACCTACGTGGTGCGGGCAGTCAATACACTGGAATAGTTAATTTGGGTACGATTCGGATGACATCCCCTGACCCGTCAGCATTTCGCTGGCTGCCAGCGGGTTGTCCAGCGGATCCGCCTGTGGATATATATAATGCTCTTGCTTTGGCTGTTTGATAATTGTATTTGATCAAAATCACTTAATTACCATCCAGGAATACCTTTTGATCACATTGCAGGTTGCGACATTGTTTATTTTGGAATATACGTTTTTGCTTGTGTGTTTTGAAATCAGGAGTAGTAAGGCGGTCGATGGTTCCGTTGTGATCTCATATATCAGCGTGATGCCTTGATTACCCAATAAACAAGACCAGAAATTGTTGGTGTGCTATTGACCCTCATTTTCAAGATGGGGTAACCAAGATATTGTGCACTGTTTGAGTTGAAAAGGCCGCCATTACATGATATATGAATTATTGCCATCAAGCCACACATAGATTACCAAAGATGGAAGACCAAAAATTGTTGAAGCTCTGTTGACACTCATGTTCTGGATGGGGCAGGGAGCATGCCGCTGTTGCTTTTGAAGCTAAAGGCGGCTAATACCTAATGTATGGATGTCTGCAACCAATCGCCACTTAGATAACTCAAGATGCAGGATGCAAAATCGTTGATACTCAGTTGATGCTCATTTTCAGAATGGGGCGATGACCATGTAGCTGTCTTAGTTGCCTATAAAGGCAGCCATTACATTCATTATGCCTAACCACTACCAGATCACTTTGTAATTAGCTGACTTAGAAGAGTATAAATTGTTGACACTCCGTTGACGCTCATTTTCATGATGGGGTACTGAACATCACATGCATTGTATTGCCTGAAAAGGCCTGCAATACATTGTATATAAAATATTACCACAAATCAACACTTAGATAACCCAAGATGCAAAGCCAAAAATCATTGACTTTCGGTTGACTCTCATTTTTGGAATGGGGCAGTGACCGCATTGCTTGCTGTTTTGCCTATAAAGGCAGCCAATACAATGGTTATTCTACACAGCGATTGAATCACTTTGTAATTACCTTGCTAACAAGACCAAAAATCGTTGATGCTCTATTGATGCTCATTTTCCGGATGAGGTAGGGACTCTGTTGCAATGATCTTTGCCGATAATGGCAGTCAATACTTCGATCATTTGTAAACACAACCAAATCAATTTTTAATTACCAGACCTACATGACCTAAATGTGTTGACGCTCGGTTGATGCTCATTGTGCCATGGGTATATCCACAAGATGCAATCATTTCATTTGGCGTAGTCTATCATTCACATTGTTTCTGCAGCCTCTCTAGTGTTTTCATTTACTTTCTCCTTGAACACTACATTGTTCTTTAATAATTCATATAAATATATCCTTTACAATATACTGTACAGTGCCTGCTAATTGTAGATATTAATACTCTCCAAAATCACCTTCCACTTGATCCATGCTCATCATCACCGGCAGGTTCGCTCAATACGTTGCTCTCGTCTTCAAAATGGATGTTAGCTGTATTACTACACAGCAGATAATGTACAAACTAGTGGATGTTCCTTCATCAGTCAGCATATCTGGATCAAAATCTGTATCTTGCTGGCTATCCTGGGCACATTCATCAAGAGTACAAAATTCAGCACTGGGAGGTGATGCATGTGAATACATATATCCAGCCGGCATATTGATGATTTGGGAACATTGAGCTGCGGCATTGTAACCGGGTGGGGCAGGAGGCATTCCGGGCAGAGGTGGCAGGTGCTCCGGAGTCAGCTGTCTGCATCGGTTGGGTGGAGGTGCACCTGGTGCTGTGCATCTGCAGTGTGTCTGCAAATTCTTTGCGGTGCCGTTTTGGCAAGGAAGGCATCCGTCCGAGTGGTTTTGACGAAGCATTGCCGGCTGTCATCAAATCGCAGCCTTCACCTCTGTATTCCCAGGAAACCCAACTCCCCATGTCATCTGTTGTCGGACTATAACACGAGGTATATTGATCGGATACTGACTTTCTTCTGTTGCGGCACACGAAAACCCTCCTTTGGTCATCTTGGTGATATTCATGGCCAGGCACATGTCAGACTGTTCCACCTGTACCCGACCTCTTTGACTTGCTATAGTAGCAGACATGATGAAAACCTTCAAGAAATTAGTTGCGGCTTCTAACAATCACATTTAGCTAGTACCTCAACTGTTTACACTTCTGTAGCGTCCTCTAAGGTGATTCAAGCTTATGTCATCCACTCCCAGGGATGCTTATCGTCAAATTTGTCCATGAAAATCCCAGACCTGACAACGGCATGATGCTTGATCTCGCGGACTATGCTGACAAATGCCTTGGTTGACCACAGAGGTTTCCTGCTACAGGCAGCAATTAAAGGGTCACGTGGCTCTCTACATACACCCGCTGTACGTTTTAAGGTTAATTGATGGCCATTTACCTTGATACAGATATACTCACATCCAACTGCATGCTGCTTCCTATTCTTGCTGCTTCCGGTCTTATGGAAAATTTTTCAATGTATATCCTTGGATGTATTTTTGGTGGGTACATTGGCAGTGTTGCGGTGGACTAACTGGTGTCTGCATTCTTGTTGTGAGCTGATGAGTGAGGTATTGGATGAAGCGACCATTGGTCAGCTCGATTCGGATCCGCTGTTACCTGGCTGAGGTGTTTGTGTAGCCATGGTTTGGTGGTGTGGAATTAGACAGGATGATGATGAAGAAAAGAAGTGGGAAGTCCTCAGGAATATATAGTTAGCTTCAAGTCACAATGGAATAGATAGCAGCCAACTTGTATGTTATACTGAAGATGAATCCTGCTGCGTATGGATGCAAGTTGCAGGGGTTTCCTACAGCCACGCGATTTTTAACAAGTTGGTGTGATGTTATTTCTTTGCTTACAGGGTTAAATTGGGATGTATACCAGCCGAAATCTCATCATGATCGGATAGAAATTGAACATTGATTGAGGGAACGGATGTCTGCTGATGTTTCTCTCAAAACATCCCCTGGTTATTACATGAAACTGAGGCCAAAAACCATGTCATGTTGTACAGTTAGCCTAACTATTCCCGTTTTATTGACAGTCAAATGGCAGATATTGCCTTGTTCAAGATGATGAAACATACAAACTTTGACATAAAAAACACAGCTTGCCTCCATATTGTCGATATCGTGCAACATCCAACATCTCGCCCAACAACAAAGTCCACACAAACTACATGGGGTAATGCTCCGGAAAAACAATTTTCGCCACGTCCGGCAAGCAAATACGGCAAATCAACATCGCGGTGCACACGATGACGTCATCAGGCGAATGAAGGCAACAGCGGATTGGAAGCAGGAAGTGTCCGAGCCCTTGGGGCATTGCGCTGCTTGCAATCCAAAAAGAAGCTTGCAGCTGAGAAACGAAGAGAAACACAATTCTTAAACAATGATGAGACAGAGCAATGGATCGAGGATTATGTTGAGAGAGGAACTGCTGGGGCAAGAAAGCGAGTTGAAGATGCAGAGGAAGCAATTACGCAGGAGCAGGAAGTTATGAGGATGGCTGAAAATGCGGGATTGGCGACCACATAGCCCGTCGAGACGTTACAGGACATGACGGTTGCTATCTGAGACAGTCTGAGTAATCTTGCAAGTTCCGAAGATGGGGAGGATGGGGATAATGAGGATCATGCAGAGTCAGAGTAGGGCAAGCTGAGCGATGATGATGAACCGGGCTGGGTGATGGGCACGATCTCAAGAACGGTACAGCGGCGCAGATAGAGGTCTCGGCAGAAGCAGATGAAGCTTGATGAATTGACACAACTGAGATGGGGGGACGCTGCCCACTAATTCATTGAGAGACATAAGAGGTACGGCACTTTGGAATTGAGTGTTACGACAGTCGTTATACTGTAAACGAATGATAATGCCACCACACCTTCCCCCACAACATTTGGAGAGTATATGCAGTATCTTCTTCTTGTCCCAGCAATATCACAAATACCGCAAGGGACTTCTAGACCAGGAAGTAGTCATATTAGGCTAGGTTCTGGGAAGTCACAGTGGAACTCAGTTGTAGCCGGTCTTGCGCCAGCTGTGGATCCTGATTCATCTTCTGTTCAGAAAGCAATGCCCGTGGAAGCCATAAGCTTTTGCCCGTCCATGGAGTCTTTTCAGCCAATCACCACATAGAAATCATATTCGGATGAAGACATGGTGATGGCTCCTGCGTCATCGGACGAACAGATAGGCAAATTGTAATTGTTGATCTCATATCACGGTGAAAAGCAATTCGTGTACCAATTTTGCTACCTGTCAGCTTTGAGTTGATTTCAGAGACCACATTGTTAGACATGATAATTCGTCTGTGCATGTGCCAGGGTTGAACACACCATGTGAGACTTTTAGAAACCAAATCAGGTCGTTACACGGCCAATTTGCTCGATTTCAGTTTGCCAATTACTGTTAAGTGAGAAAACAAATGCTATATTAGTGACAAAATATACTAACAAAAATTTAGTAAGTGTTGTCATACAAGGCATAGAAGGAGCGGTCAGTGCTCAATATGAAGCTGGCTGAATGACGACCGTCATGCTCCATTCATCCATGCATCCAACTGCGTGACTCTGCACACAGACCTGGTGCACATGTTTGAGATATTGAAAATTGCTTATGGTACGTCATGGAAATCGAGGAGAAGGAGTAGAATGAGAAAAGGTGAGGAAGTCAACCTATGTTAAGCAAAAATTAGTGAAATGATCTACATGCCGGAAATTGCAGGCCGAATGCGCAGCAATGTGATCGGGCCACGTCATCTCTCACTCAGATAACGTGGATAGAAGTTGATTAGAAATTGAGAGGCCAAAACGCTTCATGATGCAAATGATAATATTCAGAAACGCAATACTGGATGTCAATAATGAGTATGTGATCAGTTGCACACAAAGATTGAGCATACAAACGCAATTTCGATGTGTTTGATGTGAGTGTCAACAGTGCGTCAACGATTTTTAGTCTTACACATTCAACAATCCAACGGCTTCATTGTCACGTCCCTCCAAAGCAAATGAATTGGTTGGCGTTGTAGCTGAAAAAGCAAATGATGAGCTCGTTGCCCCATCCTCAAAATGAGTGTCATTAAAGCATCAATGATATTTAGTCTTATATATTCTACATTCAAAGGGCTGCATTGTGACCTCCCGCCAAAGTAAATGCATTGGTTGGCTTGATAGCTAAAGAGGCAAATGACACTCTCATCGCCTGATCCTAAAAATGAGAGTCAATGGTGCATCAATGATGTTTGGCTTTGCATCCTGGAAAGTCGAAAGGTAATGCGGCGACATTCACTCATGATCAAACAATCGGCGGCCTTTCGAGGCAACAATGCTGGCGACAACATCGTTACTATGTCCTAAAAATGAGTGTCAACAGAACGTTAACAATTTTTGGCCTTGCATTGTGGAAAATGCAAGGGCTGTGCAGAAACATTCACCCATGATCCAACTCTTCGCCACCTGTCCACGCAAAAGTACTTCCGACAACAGTGCTACTACATCCGAAAACTGAGTGTCAATGGAGCTTCAATGATTTCTGGTCATGCAACTTGCATAATCCAATGGCTGTACATTAACATAAACCCATAATCACCCAATTGGCCGCCTCTGTGGGCAGAAATGCCACTAACAATTCCGCTACCACCTCCTAAAGAAATGTGTCAGCAGAGTGGCAACTGGTTTTGTGGAGCTCGGTAAGCTTCACAGCAACGAAATGCGTTGCATTGTCCCCAAATGGCGTTTTAAACAGTCAGTCTTGTCAGTATGACCCTGTATACAACTTCACAAGTGTGCATGCAATGTCTCACAGAATTACTTTTGTCTTGCGTGTAGCTCAAGAGTCAATATTTAAGCACCAGCGTTCTACTCCACAATATTGTAACTGTTGACAGTCTCTCAACTGGAATTACACAGCTTCCAGATTCCCATAACCATGTCGGATTCCCAATCTATAAATACCTTGCTGCTAGGGGTTAACATATCTTCCAAAATTGAACAAGCCTTTATGTGCAAGTTGAGCGACTGTACTTTAGAAATCATATTTAATGCTTGGTTGGCTTCTATTATCGTGGGCTCGAAGCATCCTATTGCTTCAAATATTACTAGACATAAGCCTGTGTGGCGTGTCTATTTGCAATGTGGAATTGAGGAGACCGGCAGACCTGGCATCCTATGAATTGTGTGTCATCAAGTCCTTCGCCATCCTTCAGGACATGAGACCAGCTCCATGGGGAAACACTTGCTGGCAAAAGCACACATTCCAAAGTTAAATAAATGAACGGAGTAGGAAGTTGCTGAATTGACAAGTACAACAGTTGATGAAACCATTTTGGCCATATTGTAGAGACATAGCAATTGCGGAATTAAAATAGTAAGTTTGCAAAAGATATTGATATTCAACAGTTAGATCTTACCAATATTAATAAAATCGACAGACACAACCCACCAAACTGGCAGCAGATGACTGCCTTGATGCCGAATTTCACCAAGATACCTGGAATCGCTAGCTCAAGTCAGGATTTGATTCCGCTCATATTGCATGGAATTCTAAATCAAACCTCCAGATACAACTGTCATTGAATGCATTACACAGCGAGCTGGCGCTTCTATCTGACAGCAACCTTAGCAACATTTGCCGGAGGAAATCCACACTGACAGTGGATGGATTTAAGAAGCAAATGCTGTCAGGAAATAAAGTTAGCTTAGCTTTAGATGGGTGGACATCAACGAACAAATTAGTGATAACTTCGGTCATAGCCTACTACATCGATCAACATCGCACAGTGCATGCAGTGCATTTTGCATTCAACGAGGTTGATAGCCTGTTCTTTGCTTATTTTGAATGATTATTTGGAATAATATGTCAAGAGTCAACATACTGCAGCAATCCTAGCTAGACAGGTCAAGGACGTTCTTGATCATTTCGAGCTAACCAACGGCCGTTTACTCGGAATTACGACTGATAATGCTTTTTCAAATTACCTCATGACTCAGGAACTATAATCAACCCTTGAGTCCTCCGTAATTGGGTAGCATGCAATGAGTAACCACATATCATGCATGGTGCACGTCAGTCTGCTTACTTTTGGTGGGTTCATGATCAATCTCGGTGTAAACGGCCACACCAAGTCTTGGGAAGCCCATGAGCGCAATTAACAATTTGGAGAGAATGAAAGTACAGACATTAAGAAGAGTCAAAAACTGCGAAAAGAGGGCAACGCTAGAATGAATAAGGAGTCGGCTATGTGACCAGGTTCGGCAAAGATATTTGAGAAAGTACGTATCTCAAGATATTTTGAAGAACTTGAAACTGACCTTTATATAGCAGCGAATGCTTGCTGTATTGATTACAGTGACACATGGTTTTCGAAATGAGTTCATTGACTGTCGAAACGCTAATGTACTAATTGCAGTACTGCCTATTATGGATGTGAAAACACTGTGGAATTCGATACTGGAGGCGCTTGAGCAAGTAAACTGATTGCGAGAATTCACTCGTGAGTAGCTCGAGATGTCCAATATTCAGTCATCACCGGCCACTCTTCACATCTGAGGATGAATGGACCATCCACAATTATGTCATGGAAGTTTTAAGGCCGTTCCGATACTGGACCTTGTGGATGGTGAAATGGCATACCGTTACTCTGCATCCCATCATCAGTGTCTACAATGACATGTTCGATCAAATGGATGGCATTATGCAAGCTTTGGCTAAAAACAAGTCACAATGGAAGGAAGACTTCTACTTCACCATGAACGGTGCGCGCCAGAAGCTGGTGAAATATTCTGCTGAAGTCACTTCAAAGACCAGTCCGCTTCTCATTTCGGCAAATATACTTGATTGTTTCCGGAAGTTGCGATCATTTAGGAAGTGGGACAAGGCGATGGATATTCATCCTGAGGACGAGACTTCTTATACTACCCAATACCAGGAGGCCTTTCTGTAGTATGTGGAGAATGAATACTGTGCCAAACATTGATGAATGTGTGTCATTAAACCCGAAAATGCTCCGCAAAGCAATATCTCCCCCTCTTCCAAGGCCTCCGGATTTGGTCGATTGTCTTTTGATCCATATCATTTGCCCAGCAATGATGAAGAATACTTATCGGCTAAAAGCATGGCTGCAATGACAACTGAACGAAGCCATTATGCTGCACATTTATTTACAGCGGCCGCAAGGCGCTATTTGAATTAACCACCTGAATCACCACAGAACTGGGGGCAAGTGAATCGAGATTTTAATGATTACGACCCCAACTGCATGGAGATATGCTGTAAAATTTGGTTGCCGGATATCAACGACTGGTGGGGCCAGCAAAATGAGACGCACTCAAAGTACGCCGATCTTTCCAATGTGGTAGGGGACATATTCTCTACTATACCACATGGTGTCGGAGTGGAGCCTAGATTTTCTGTTGGGCGAGACGATATTGGCTGGAGTCTGTCCAACACCACTGGCCAGACACCTTGGAAAAGAGTCATAGTAAGGCAGTTTCCTCGTGCCAATAACAGAATAATGGCGGGCTATTGCACAGTCTTGGATACCGCGGAAACTGAAAACACCTGGGAATCAAAGAAAGAGGCGGAGGACAGAAAATTGCACAGAATGGCCAAGGTCCATGACTTTGTGGAGATATGGCGGGGCAGCCAAAACCAATGTGCTAGACAGAAGGAATCTCGCGCTCGAAACACGCAAATGACAGCCGTAGGATACATATCAGATACCGCAGAGATCATCAAAGCATCCTGGTCATATGTGTAACATGATGGGGCAGCTGCATTTAAATTGTCAGAAAAATCACCTTTGCCACCAGGTTTGTATGCAAAGGGCTGCACTCGATGACGAACTCAAATATTAAATGTCCACAGAATCCGAAGAATTGACAGTCATCAAGTCCAAAGTGATGAGGATCGCACACCAGATAGCATTCCCGACACAGAAAATTTGCTAAACTGGTACGGTGATATAGATAATCCAAACGTGAGCAAAGATGTCTCTCAGGCAGACGATGAATCCGATGTAGCGCAAGGCAATGTCCTCAAGGCTTTGGAAAACCCAGAGCACCGGGTTGCAAGTGCCACACCAAATGTTCCTGGATTGATTTGGCCAACACAGAGGTCAATGAAACAGGCTGAACAGGGGTTGATGACTGTCAGTGGAATGGAAACAAGGAGGAATAAGGGAAACAAGAAAAAGTAGGACAGATTGGATCAATATGTTTTCACCAGGTTCTATATGTTGCTTGACTGAGAATGTCAGTTAGAGAAATATTATGGGAGAATAGTGAGCAGTCGCCTGAGGATAATTGTTCATAAACAGAAGTATAGCTGGCGAAATGTAACATTCAGTTAGATTTATCAATTCTGTTAGAATGAGAGAGGCCTGTGCAAAAATATTACTGGGGTCGGCTTAGCCAACAGTGCCCAAGTACACTCTGATTGTATTCAGATTCACTATCTGAAGCTCTCTGCTACTTTGTACAATCTCTATCATTGTAATTCGGAGAGATTTACTCTAAACTCCCAATTGAAATTGACTTTTTAAAAGTTACAGAAGTTCAAAGAATAAAACAACAATGGATTTAGCAATAATGTATTGAGAATTACTATTTTGATACACTCAAGGTAGACTGTATTAAATGGTACTGCAATAGATATAATTTGCACTCAAGTATATTCTTGCAATTTCAATGCAGATATAAATACAATTTCCAGGCCTTGAGAAATTACACATGAGCATCAAACTCAATTCAAAGGGAATTGAAAATTAAAAAGACAACAAGTTATAATACAGTGTAAATGAAAGGAAAAATTAAAGTAGTTTGATTATACAAGAAAAAGTACTGTCTGCCTAAGAGTATTCTAACAGAAAAGTACTTTCAACTACCCCACTATCAGACTTGTCTTTGAATATCTCTCATACTCAAACTTTGTCTCGTATTTGTTTTAAAATGAACTACTTGGACTGGCAATGGTATAAAGATATATCCAGTTTCCAGAAAGTGATGTATATAAGTGTTGTGGTACCAGAACTTTCAGATCAAAGTCTCTGAAGAGGCTTCCAGTCTAAGCTGGAGTATATTGGAATTGGCTGTCCAGCATATTTCATAAACCAAACTATTCTTAATAATTTGACTTTATGTGTATATTTGAATTTGTCCTCATATACTGGATTTATAACTGGATCATATAGGGGATCCAGTAGCAGGTTTTGGGCAAGCTGTATTATTATACTCCAATCAGTAATCGGTATATAATTTAGAGTTGTTGGGTATTATTCAACGCACAACAGTTTTAAATTTACAGTGGTAGTGAAGTAATTTTCTATCACTATTCTGCATGTATATTGATTTATCAACATAGTCTATTGTAGGGAAATAGTATACAAAAAGACTATTTAATAGCTGTCATACAGGGAAAAATGATCCCAGCAATGTGCCACTTATAGAAAAGAAGCTTTAGGGAATGAAAGTGATAGAATATTTGATACATCAAATGATGAAGTGGTATGGACCTAAAAGTTGACTCAATTACTCTAATACACCAATGATTTTGTGTGTTACATAATATATATCATACTGTATACAACATGAGAGAAACAAAGCTGCCAAATGCAAATTGTTGTATACTTTCAAGTTTACCTTATTGTACAATCTTAATAATACCTCAAAGTGACTTTCATGCATACTCTTGAGCAAACTCTCACACAGTCTTCAAATTGCACTCAATAGAACATTCCTAGCTTGTTTGACTTGTTACTCAAACGGAATCTTTCAAGATACTCCCAAGCACAGCTCTGTTCCTCAGTACACATCCAACTGTGATTGCATACACGCCACCAACTATACACTGATGAAGTCTTCTGAGCGTACTCTCGACAATACTGACAATTGCACTTGATTGTCATCAGCAACAAACGTAGTCTCTGTCAGAAACACCCAGGTGTTCCCGACAGCTCTGATGGCTCTGATGGAACCTTGGACACTCTGACGGAGAGTTACACACTTCCCGTCGCCCAGGCGATGGGTCGTGTTGAGTTCCCACATGCTCTACATTGCTCCTGGAATGTGGTGATGTATACTCACCAGCAGGATGACACATGTGTTACACTCTTCACCGGGGCTGCAGTTATGCTGTAGCCGTTTACACAGCACCTGGCAATGTTTATGCCGTTCTCCCGCAGAGTGGCACAGTTCACCTGACCACTATCGCTATATATTGTATACCGCACTCTCCCCATATATCTTTAGCATTGAGATGTTGTCAATTAATACAATATAGTCTTCGTTTCGGATACATCGCTTGCCGTTGCATCTGCTTCAGCATTATCATATTTCACAGGTCTGATAAACACTGTCGAATCTTCACACTCTCTAGTACAATGCCATCACATCAGCAAATTGTTTTTCCGTCCAGCCAGAATGGCTCCGTCAGAGTGGACGCGCTCGGTCTCAGCCATCAGAGACACTCTAGTGGCGGATTACTCTCTGCCTGGTGTCAATACCACCTGTCATATTGCATCTTACCCTCTGATCACGGTTTGACAATTACTCGTCGCTCTGTCGGTGTCCTAGTTAAGACAAACACCTTGGCGTTGTGGCCAATTGTAACCAAACGTCGGAATGGGTTCATTGGGTACGTGCTTGGGTCGGGATTGCAATGCGATTGGTGACACTGCGATAATCTCTCCTCGCGTCAGTTTTATCTGCGCACAAAATGCAATTCTCTCTTTACTAATTATACCCATCATTCCAGGTTGCAAGATCGATGTGACTATTGACAATCCATCCCTTGTTCCGTCCGTCTCCTGTCTTACAACTAGTAGCTATCTATGCAGTGATGTGCACGCAGCCGACAATGGTTTGCACGTTGAAATCTTACAAAGCAACAGCTGCCGGCGCATTTCCCACTTGTACAAATTTTGAGATGGGATCCAAGTTACCCGAGTTTTCATGTATTGAGGTGAGCGCCAGGGCTAACCAGTACTCAACGAAAGCTCCATCCTCCATTCGGAGCTTCATTTTGAATAGTCGTTGTTGTTGCCCCGGGAGACACCCTTTCAGGGCACCATAACGCCTCCCCGGGCATTCGTGTACCCACACCTAGTCGTTCCATTGGTCTCCTCCACGGCAGCTCTGGTTTCCTATGCATCGACACATCTGAGATATGTGTCCACCTTCTAAACCCTCAACTTGAACCTTAATACCATGGTAAATACAGAGCTCCATTGCATGCAGTTGTTCATCCAAGATATGTGTCTTGTTACGACTCTTATGCTTGATAAACTCCTGCGTGGCACTGTACATTGCCAGGCGGTCCGTTGCGTCTTGCATATTGTTGAGTAATGCTCTGAAGTCAATGATGATAGCATCAGGATGTTTTCCATCACAGCGGTTTTGGGGTCCCTTGAATTGGGAGTTCTCATATGACTGGGAGCTCAGTGGGGAAGCCAGATCAGCACAGGACAGGAGGACTATGCAGGCGGCAGCGCTGTTCGCCTGACGCTGAGCGAGGGCTCGGAGATTGAGCTCTTTCATTTCGAAGCAGCGAACACGACGCTGTAAGGTGAGTACTTGCGTCAGGTAGTTGAGATTGTGATTGTAGACGTTCCAACCATACGTGAGGTCCGTTGTATGTGCTTGTTCATGGCTCTGGCCGAACACTGTTGCATGGTTTGGTATCAACAAATCGGTTTGACCCAAAGAGACATCAAGAGGAACTTCGGAAAGTTGATGTCGGCATCTTATTTCTTCGACACCTCTCTCTCATGGCTGATAAAATCCCGCTAGGCATTCAATTGCCGCCACTTCTTGGACGGCGTCCAAGTTTCACCCTTTGTTTCCACGTGTACGTTTTGCTTCTTCACGAGTTTCGTTCTCAGGGCATTGGCTTTGGCCATCGCCTATCTTCCAGTGTGCCCGAGTAAAAAACATCATTGAAGGTGTGACAACCACGCAAGGTGCCATCCATGTAGCTAACTATTGGATCATCGTGAGATTTATAATGAGCATACATATTGAATTCTAACAGTGCCTGTGTGCACTCAATGGCTCCATTCAATATGGGACGCTGAGCATGGCTTCCACCTCATAGAGACTGGGTTACAACTCCAACCAGGTGCCGGCTCATTTCCTTCATCTCCTTCCCTTTCCATTCAGAAACTTCCTCATATGACTTATTTTTTGGTGTGAGGTCGTGGTAAGCAGGCATGGATAATCAGATTTCATTGTACTTGTTGAGCCGTTCGTGCACCTTCATGAAGTGGAAAATCCACTCCTGGAGGTGGTCAAGCATGCCGATCTGCATTGTATGGAGGAGTTCAGGCTTAGGGAGGTCCCTAATGACACAGCCAATGTGTTGAAACACATTGATTCCTCGGTGAACATGGCGCTACGAGAGCTCGGCATTGGCCGCCTTGCTGTTCGCATCGTTAAGAGTTCTATATAGGTTCTGATCACACCGGGGGTGTTGCTTGTCGGGAGGGACATAATCTCCAAGTTTATTCTTGAGACACTGGCACCAAAAACAGACATGCCGCTCGAGATGATGTATGTCACTATACTCTCGGCAATCTCCATTCCACACTGCTACAACCGGTGTACAACGCCTGAAGTTGCAATCAGCACAGAGAACATTGGAATACCCACTCCCAGTGCTGGAATTTTGTTGACAGGTGAGAGGCTGGAGTGCCCACCGGAGTACGTCATTCAGCACCTTGCAGTTTGTTTGCTGCTGCTCACCCGGCTGCTTGTGAAGAATATTGTGGTTCTTGATTGGAATCGGCAGGAGGACGACCTTTACGATGCTGTAGGTCGAGGGTATCTGGCAGATCTTCGAAGAATAATTGCCAATTGTCATATATACAGGCTACTGTTTCTTGTCGGTCGCAAAATTCGTGAGATGTGTTCCGTCGGACATCAAGATCCAGGGGACCAGTGTATCCCCCACTCTGAGCGTTGAGTAAATGTCTATAAGCACTGGTTTATCCTTGAGCATCTCTGCGTACCTGTGTCGGCCGCCACCAGTCCACAGGGTGCATTTCGGTATAGTGGCGTTTTGGTGGCATATTGCTGTTAAAGCAACACTCAGGGGCATACATGAGATGCTCGGCGTATGTTGGCTGCCGCCTCACCATCTCATCCGGTTGCTGATGTCACGACTCCAGTATTCGATAGGGTGTTGGTGATTGTCATTCCATCTCACATCCTCGAGAGTGTGTAGTTCCCAATGTGCAAGAGCCTGATCATCTGGCATGCTAGCCACGAGCTTCTTGATAACATCCCCGATTCTAAAGCTTGGGATACGCAGAGCGGTGTTTGCTTCCTTCAGTACGTTGTCATAGTACGTCTTCATGCCTCTCTTCTTGATCCCACACTGGATATATTTGTATTCTTCACGCGTCACAAATGGGTAGTAGGGATTGTTTAGTACGTCAGTCTCAAGGCAACACTGAGCGTCTTGTTCCCCTGGCTCCGCAATGTACTCGCACAGCAGAGCGCCGGCGCCATGGTATATTTCGGTCTGCGGTAGAGGAGGTGGCGGTGGTTGAGACTCTGAGCCTGAGATTTGTTCAAGGTGATCAAGGTACGAACAAATGTCGAGCTTTTCGACTGAATCTGAAGTACCGTTGGATTCATGACGCTGAGTTGGATCAACGTGATGGGGTATGCTGTGCATGGTCACAATCTTCTGGCATTCAACTTGATGGTGTTCCGGATCGTGTAAGTTGATGTGTTTAAGTCGCCAGCTGTCTGAGGTGAACATCTCGTGGCGTGAACATTGGGGGCAACGGAAAGGGGACTTCTCTGGCGTTGTTGACGACTTGTGAGGAGCTGAGTGTACACTGTAGAAAGGGACGCCGGTCGGTGCTGTGCCTGAGTAGCCTGGTGTGTAAGCTCACGATACTTTATGCCAAGTTGAGAGATTGATTGAGCCTCAACATCATCTCCTGGATGTTCCTAACACGCCAGGTGCTGCAAAAACGCAGCATGCGCGATGTCCCATAATTCGACGAATAAAATAAAACGAATACAGAACCTAATAATACAATGGACCCTGAGCGATCCAAACACCTTGCGACACGTCTAATAATCAATGCCTCGCATAAATAGACTAGAACAAGGGAAACCAAAAAGAGACACACCCTACCCTTACCCAAATGCAACAACCATCGCCTCCTCAGCAACACAAGAACTGTTTCACTCCTCGCCTACCGAGCCATCTTGGCACGCCACAGGGAGAGAGGCATCAATGAGAGAGACATCATGGTGAGGGATATCAGGGAGAGTGTCGCCACCTGCCGATTCGCCGAGCAGCTGCTGATCCATAGCCACATCCCAGGAGTTTATGGCTGCCTCAGTTTCTCGCAGAGTTCATACCGCAGGGGGAGGTTTCTGCAGTGTGACAAGGCCCAAATAATCCAGCCCACTGAGGGGATGAGTCTCCGGAGTTTGTGGTCATGGGCGAGGCTCCGTGGTTTTTGGCCATGGGACAGGCGCCTGAGGCTCTGGCTGTGGGGTATGCTCGCACATCTCCTGGCCTTGCTCAGGTGGCACCAGTGGCTTATCGTCTACCATGGAATCGACATCTTCAGCCAATGTATTTACCATCTCCCCCTGGCCAATCGTCCGAGGTTCTTTGCCTTCATCCTCATCCTGATCCTCTCCCTCATCCTCATTCTTATCCTCTTCCTCATCCTCATCCTCCTGCTGCTCATCATCCGCCTCTTGATCATCCTCCTCTTCATCGTCACCATCCCGTTCCGTATCCACATCGTAGTCTGAATCAACACCATCCGGTGCGTCTACATCATCCTCCATGCAGATTTCGACATCCGAATCGTGTTCTGAGTCATTTTGGCCGTCCCACTCCTCAGTAAAGTCAGGATCATCATCTGATGACATTGACATGGGGGGCGATGGTTCCGGCTCTATATATACCTACTGTAGTCAGACCTCCGTGTCGCAGTCTGCCTCATACATTTGCTTCTGCCACTGCAAAACAATGCCATAAGAGATATCATCTCGCCCTGGGGTTTGTTTATCAATACTTTTCTCTGTTCCGTTTCCCTTCCCCTTCCCCTTCTCTTTCTCCGTTGCCTTCCCCTTTCACTGCCCATTCCCCTTCCCATTCCGCTTCCCAGCCGGTGTGTCTTTGCTTTCCCAGTCCCTTTCTCACGGCCCTGCATGTCCTCCTCACCATCGCCATTGTCATTGTCATTGCCATCCCTAGGAAGGCTCCTTCCACTGGTCGGCGCTCCAGGATCCACCCAGTTCTCATGTTCATCATCCTCCTCGATCCTCTCTACCCAATTCAGTGGTTCAACGGCCAGGCAATCTCCTGGCATGGACTGCCGGCAGCTCGGTGGCTCATTTATTTCCTTGCGATCATTGCTACCATACCAAGAGCACAACTCACCGGTGCGTGTAACCATCCCTGAGCTGGTTGTCTGTGGACTGGTGCAATCGACTCGATCCCCGAAGGCAAGGGGGTTATCCCACTTCGAATTGTTCATTTGCTCACAGGTTTTGTCAAACATTTGCCCCATATATGAGTGGAAGACTGCACACCAGTCAGGAAAAGGTGAACATCTGCTTCTGCGGTGCGGCCACATTGGCCGAAATTGTCAATAGTGGCAAGTCGTGACTGGATCAAGAAAGATTATATCACAAAAGAGGTCTCATGCACTCTCATCCATGAAACCGTGAACATTGTATATCCATATGGGTCCATGGATGTGTTCCGACAGGAATTGCGTTATATGGTCCCGATCAAATGACAGGCGGCGATGTATAACCGATGTCGGCATCTTTGCCCGAGCAGTTGGCTTCCCCTTTCGTTTGCGGCAGCCCTTTGGTGCCCTCACTGCGTGTCGAAAATGAATCTACATCCAAGGCATTAGCATCATGATACAGTTGCATGTGGCGGGTGGATGCCCAGAGGGAATGTACAAAGTTGTGTAGGTTATCAGGTTTGGTTTGGAACCAGCGGAAATGTTCCGTGTGAGTCACCTGATGTTGAGAGACTTCAGGATGCTGGCGATGTGTTTAATAGCGGAGGAAAAGAGAATGGAGGTGTTGGCGGGAAGAAGGGACATATATACTCAAGTTTCTGCGATTTGTTGGTTCAACTTGTATTGTTCGTTAACGAACATGAAACGGCCCAGCCGGCATTTTGCACAACTACCACGCACCGCATCGATGATAAGCCTCCAGACGAGATTCATTTCTTGCGGTGAGGAAAGCTTATGACACTGGGCGTTGCTTTTGCCTCACAAACCATTGTTACAGTTCAGACCTTGTGCATTTCGGAGCATACTGAGTAGTTGTCAGGTGGTCCCAACTGTGCAACCATCCAACACGGCTACCAACACGCCTAGCAGCGGACATTGCACATGTAACTGACGTCGTAGGATGGAGGATACATTATTGTTCGCATTGCGATGCTTATAGCTCTGCCAATGGGGGATTTCCACTGGGAAAATGAAGATATATACAAACGATTGTTCGAAGTATTGTGCCAATTACAAGTGCAATATTACGATAACTGTGGCAAGAAGGGATAAACACCCTTCAAGCGGTGCAAATAGGCCTTCAGACATTGCTGTAATAGTGAATTTCAGTGCTGAGAATAATCTGATGGCAGTTAACCCCATAATTGAATGCTTTTCAAGGGATCTTGTCACCAAGTATTGTCAGGGTTTAGAGTCTAACACTGTCTACACGGCGTGTCCCATTTTTGTCGAATCCCTTCCTGGTCACTCAAATAGAAGTCTACCTCACCTGAGGTTGCTTATGCATGCAGAGTAAATTATTCGTAGATTCTTTACATGGAACATCTTTATCGGAATATGCATTCCCACAGCCCTCACCCTGACACGACTCCAGTCGTACCAAATGTTGGAAGTCTTGCTAATCATCAAAATCAATAAATGTGTAGGCCTTCGGGGAATTCTCAACTCCAGCCTGCTAAGTGACGCATTCCCGTACTGGCTGGCAAGAGGGATCCGTCTCAAGGAGGGAGTAATGCAGCCTCTGCAATCCAAGCTCAGAACTCCACCCCCTCATCTTCACTGAACAATTCTAGCGTCGCAGATATCACTGGAAGCGTGACTTCCAGCACGTCCGCTACACAGCGACTGTTAACCGCCACGCCGGGTACAAGCAGTCGTAACACACCAGCACCCTGAGGAACCTCACAGACAGACTCAACGCATCGCAGTGTATCCAGCACTTCATCCGGCATTGCTATTACTGCTACTCCTCTTAGCGGACTTGAAAACCTGCCTACTCCCATCCCAAACCTAGAAGCCCGTGCAACCATTACAAATCCACAGCAGTTGTGAGCTACAGAACAGAATGAGAGACATAGGAAGTAGCAATTGCAACCACAGGCGGTGTGTACACCTGGCTCAGTGGTCTCCGGCTGTGGCAAAATCCAACGATTTGGTCACTCCGACACGACGTGTCTTGTATTTGCAACTGGCAGACTCCTGGAGTTCTACATGTGGAACAGACGGCCATTTAGGAGTGCAAGCGACTGGGAGATGGTAAGTCATGCAACGCGACGTGTTGCGAAAGCACTAGCTGAAGCCCCACACTGGCAGATAATTGAGATGTACTGGAACACTGCTATGTAGCAAAACAACATTTAGTCCATAGCATTTGAGGCATGCTCAAAATAGATCTTGAATGAGGTATGCTGAAACAATGGCCCACATTGGATATTACAAGCTGAAGCCGGTACCAGCTTCCAGCACAAGTCCATCAGGAAATATCCTATTTTATTCAATCAGCAAGGGACAACATAGCACAGGGTTATGATCTCAACTGCTTTGGATCCGACGCAGAGCATTTCGAATTCGTTGATTCCTGTCTGGCAAACAGCATGTATCATTCTCCTTTAGCAGAGCATGTGGAAGGTGGTGTACGCGGTCCAGATACAATGCAGAGAGAGTCAAAAGCTGCTACCGAATGGCGAGCGTCCACTTCACTTCTGTGGGGAAGCAATCCGGCGGTATATCTACATCAAATTTTATCATTGAGCGAATAACCGCTGTAAGTATACAGATGGATTTCATAATTCCATGATTGACGACAATGATGGTCATATACCCTTGCCACTGATCATGTTTACCTGCACTGGGTTTCACCATGCGCACCTGGAGTGGCAAAAGAACAACAGTTTGCATATGAAAGCTTCCAAGTCCAAGCTGAAACCAGCTAGACTTGATCGCTCGTACTACTTCAACTGCAAGAATTAGGGTGGTAGGACCGTGTCCTGCTGTGCTGCAACGGGTCGCAAGTTGTTAACCTTATCTAGCGATGCAGTGACGTTTACATTCTTGAGGAATACCTGGAACACACTACCGGAGAGCTACCCACACAGCGTGTATAGAAACACTCTTCCTACAGTCAAGCATCAAATCCCACAGGCGGTGAAGACAACGTCTGCCGTGGTCAGCAGGGCGGAAGCAGCGCCTGTAAACAGTGCGATTCACCTTGACTATTTGACCTCCAACGTGGCGCTTGAGGAACCTGAGATCGGAAGCACTGACCCAAACATCCCGATAGACAACAGTTGCACTGATGATGAACTACATATCCGGATGCCAGGGTGTAGCGGGGATCATGGTGAGATGGGGGACGAAAGCTACGAGCCCGATGCCATCCCCAACGCAAGCCTGTGACGATGGGCTGCGACTGCACTCGAGGGGTTTGACCTGGGAACCGGTGATGTTGATAGGTTTGAGGGCGAGGGTGGCGCCGATGTGGATGCGGATGACAAGGAAGATGGATCGCAAGCCGACGATGAATCAACGCAAAACTTGTAGGACTGAGGGCATGGTATGTTGACCCGGGAACCTGTATTGTGGACGGGAATGTGGGCGAGGATGGCAATGATGCGGATGCGGATGAGGAGGAATAAGCATCGCAAGCTGATGATGAATCAATGCAGAATGTGGAGGACTGAGGGCATAGTACTAGAGAGTGTGAAGATTGGACAGTATATTTCAGACCTGTAAAATACCATAATGGCGAAGCAAATGCAACGGCAAGTGAGGTATCCGAAGCGAAGACTGTATCGTAATAAGTTACGACATCTCAAACTTATACATATATGGGCAGAGTGCCACATCTGATGTAGAGCTATGGTGGAGAGGGATAATCTGGCACTCGGCCGGAGAACGGCATGAACATCGCCAGGTGTTGTGTAAAAGGCTACAGCCTAACCGTGGCCCCTGCGAAGAGTGTAACAGATGTGTCGTTCTGAGGTTGCGTGTACATCACCACATCCCGGGCGCAATTTACAGAAGGTAGGTATGCAACGCTACCCGGAGACTGGACAACAGGAAGTATGTATTTCTCCGTCCGAGGGTACGAGGGTCACTCAGAGCAGTTAGAGCCGACCCGAACACCCGGGTGTTTCTGATGGAAATCATGGTTGTCGCTGATGCAACTCTCCACATTCCGCGTTGATCCATCATCCGCTTGCGATGCTTCTTCAATCTCATCTGCATCTGCATCGTCGCTATTGTTGCACTCATACCTGTGGACATCAATTCTTCCAAGGTCGGAACACTTGAGTACAGTCCCAGCCTGTCGTCATGGGCTGGCTGTGGGGATGGCACCGCGCTCGTCGCTCTCGTAACCTTCCTTGTCATAATCCTCGCTGCCCGCTGGCATCCCTAAATGCAGTGCGTCATCTGTGCAATCGTTGACTATCGGGATGTTCAGGTCAGCGCTTCCAATCTCAGGCTCCTCAAGCGCCACTTTGGAGGTAAAATAGTCAAGAAGTACGGCATTGTCGACACCCACTGCTTCCACGCTGACAGCCACAACAGGTGTTCGGTTCTCCGCCTGTCGGATCCGACTTTTGACTGTACCAAGAGTGTTTTGATAGACTGTCTGATGGTAGCTCTCCGGAAGTGTGTTGCAGTTATTCATCAAGAATGTATACAGGTCTGGAATGCCAGATGAGGTTAACTACTTGCAACCTGTTGTAGCGCCACAGAATCTGTCCTTACCACGGTCAGTCTTGTAGTTGAGGTAGTTCGACCGATTTGGTTTGTCCGCTTTCAGCATTCACTTGGATGTATTGGGATTCAGACATTAGTTCTTTTGCCACTCCAAGAGAGCATGGCGCAATGCGGAGCAGGTAAATATAATCAGTGGCAAAGGTATATAACTGTCCTTGTTGTCAATCATGGAATTATATAATCCATCAGCATACTTACTGTGGTTATTCCCCCGATGATAAAATTTGATTTTGCTCAACTCCCCGATTGCGTCTGCCATGAAGTGGAGTGGACGCTCGAGATTCATTTGCGGCTTTCGACTCTCTGAGTGTCGGACTTGGACTGAGTACACCACCTTCCACATGCTCTGCTACAGGAAAAATATACTCCTTGTCTGCAAGTAGGGAATAAATGAATTCTAAATGCTCTGCGTCGGATTCAAAACAGAGGAGATCATAACTCTCTGCTATGTTGTCCCTGGCTGATTGAATAAAATGGGATTGAACCTTATTGACTTGTGCTCAAACGTGGTAACAGTTTGAGCATGTAATATTTCACGTGCGTCGTTGCTTCAGCATACCTCTTTTAAGATCTCCTTTGAGCCCGCCTCTAATGCTATGGACCTACTGTTGTTTGGCTGCATAGCGGCATTCCAGTAATTCTCTATTATCTGCCAGTGTGGGGCTTCACCAAATGCTTTTGTAACGCGTCACGTTGCATAACTTACCATCTCCAAGTCGCTTGCACTTATCAATGGCCGTCTGTTTCACATGTAGAGCTCCAGAAGTCTGCCAGTTGCAAATGCAGGATGCGTCATGTCGGAGTGACGAAATTGGAGAATGGCGCCACTGCTGGAAATCACTGATCGAGGTGTAGAGACCGCCTGCAGGCGCCATTGCCACTGCGTCTGTCTCTGATTCCATTCTGTAGCCCGGATTCAGAGTGGATTCGAAATGATTGCAAGGGATTCTGAATTCGGGATGGGGTAGTCAGGTTTTCAAGACCGCAGAGAGTAGTGGGAGTGGTAGCACTGCTGGATGAGGGGCTGGATACAATGGACACGTTGAGTCTGACTGTGAGGCTTCTCCAAGTGCAAGTGTGCTACAACTGCTTGTACCTGGTGTGGCAGTTGAAGTATTGATACACTGTCGCTGTGTGGTGGATGGGGTGGGAGTCACGCATTGAGTGATATCTGCAATGCCAGAATTGTTCAGCAAAGATGAGGGGGTGGAGTTCTGACCTTGAATTATAGAGCCTACAAAACTCCGTCCTTGAGAGGAATCCCTCTTGCCAGCCTGTACGGAAATGCGCCCCATAGCAGGGGAGGTTGAGACATCCCCGAACACCCACGCATTTGCTGATTTTGACAATCAGCAAGGCTTTGAACATTTTGTACAACTGGAGTTATGCCAGGGTGAGGGCATTGGGAAGGCATAGTCTGATATAGATGTTCAACGTTAAGAATGTAGGAATCATTTCCTATGCATGCATATGCAAAGGCTGGCAAAGTAGACTCCTATTTGCGTGCCCAGGGAGGGATTCGACCAAAATGGGAGGCACAGTGTAGACTGGGCCACACTCCAAACTGCGACGATCCTTGGAGATGTGACACCTTGACAAGCCTTCAATCATAGGGTTAACTGCCATCAGATAGAACTCAGATTATCTAGAGCATTGATATTCACTGTTACAGCAACGTGTGAAGGTCTATTTGCACCGCTTGAAGTATGTTTATGCCTTCTTGGAACGGATATCATAGTTTTGCACTTGATCTTGGCAGAATGCTTCGAACCATCGATTTTGTATATTTTCAGGTTCCCTGGGGAAATCCTGCTTTGGCATAGCTCGAAGCATCGCAAAGCGAACAATGATGTATTCTCTATCCTATGATATCAGTGGTTTGTTCTTTTTCCAACGCTAGGTGTGTTGCTAGCCGTGTTGGATGGTTGCACATTCGGGAGAACCTGAGAACTGGTCAGTTTGCTCCGAGATGGATGAGTTCTGAGCGGTAACAGTGGTGTGTGATGCACAAGCAGTGCCTGACATCATAAACATCCCTCACCGCGAGTACTAAATCTCGTCTTGAGGCTTGTCATACATAAGGTGCCTGGTGGTTGTGCAAGATACAGGCTGGGATGTTTTGTGTTTGTTAACCAACAAAACGCAAGATACGAATCAAAATTATCATAGCTCTCAAGTTGAACCAAGAAATCACACCAACTCGAGTATATACATCCCTTCTTCCCCCCTACACCTCCATTCTCATTTCGTCATGTGGTGAACACGCCACCAGCATTCTGAACTATCTCGACATCACGTGACTTGCACCAAAGAAAGCCTCGCGTTCCAAAACACACCTGATAACCTACACAACTTTGTCCATTCCCTGTGTGCATCCATCTGCCAGATGCAACTGTATCATAATGATAATGCGTCGGATGTACATTCATTTTCAACTCACCACGATGGCATCGAAGGGCAGCCACAGTAGAGAGGGGAAGGCAACTGCTAGGGCAAAAATGCCGACATCAGTTATAGATTGACCCTTGTCGTTGGGTCGGGACCATACAGAGGGAATAATTTTGGGAGCTGTTCGTGGACTCATCCCGATATCCAATGGTCGCAACGTGAAGGACGGGAGGGCGTGGGACCTCTTCTATGATATAATGTTTCTTGATTCAGTCACGACTTGCCACTTTGCACAATTCCAGCTTATGTGGCCGCAGCCCAGCAGTAGGGGTTCGCATTGTTGGGAGTGGGGGGCCACCTTCCGCACATATATGGGGCAAAGGTTTGACCAAACCCGCAACCAAATTAACAATTGGAGGTGTGACCACCCTCGTGCATTCGGGGATCAAGTCATTTGGTCCATTCTGCTGACAACTAGTTCGGGGAAGGTTGAACAAACTGGTAAGCGCTTCTCTTGGTATTGTAGCGATTATCTTAGGGCCAAGCTTGAGCTGCCAAGCCGCAGGCAGTACAAGCCTGGCAACCTCACAGCCGTTGGACCACAGAGCCAAGATGAGGTAATCGACGAGGACGATGATGATGAGAACTGGGCGCATCACGGCACACTGTATTGTCAAAGGAGCTGTTCAGCCGATGGCAATGACAATACCAACGGCCAAGGTGAGGAGGACACACAGGAAGGTCAGAAAGGGACCAGGAAAGGGTACGGTACAAAGGATGGCAAGGGGAAAGGGAAGGTGACTGAGGATGGGAAGGGGACAGGGATGGGGAATGGGAAAGCAACGGAGGAAGGGAAGGGGAAGGGGAAGGGAAACGGTAAATGGAAAGGTATTGTTAAACAAACCCCAACGGGGAGATGATATCACTCGTGCAATTGCTTTGCATTTGCCGAAGAATATGTATGAGGCAGACTCAGACATGGAGGGCTAACTAGTGCAGGCATATTTAGAGCCGGAAGAACCGCCCGCAGTGTCAATTTCCTCACATGATGATACAGACTCTATCTAGGAGTCAGGCACCGAATATAACTCAGAACAGCATTCTGATGTGGATATGCGGATGGAGGATGTTGTGGATGCACTGAGCGTAGTCTTAGCAATGGTTTCGTTTTCAAACCGTTTCTACGATAGCAGTTCCTAGAAAACCCGGAACCAGCCAGTTCGGTTCGGGTTTTTACCAAACGGTTCCCTCAATTTAGTCCATGAATATTGATCAGAGAATTTTGTGTTTGGTATGTCAAATATGCAGTTTCACATGGTGCATCTTTTTGTAGTCTCCGATTTTGCATATCTCAAAAACTTAGCTAGTGGCTTTGAAAAAGGTGCCATTTTGGGCCCAAAAATGAGGTTTTTGCACAATAGCTTGCTGAATATTCATGATATTGAAAATCGGAGAACACCAAAAGAAGCCCCATGCAAAGTTGCATATTTGATATACCAAATGCTAAATCTTCTGACCAATATTCGTGGACTTAATTGGACAGTTCGCTTAAAAAATCATCGATTGTTGATGTGATAAGGCTGTTGCCACGCAGACCTATAATACCCGCCGGGTCCAAATCTGGAACCGTTGCTAACACTAACTGTGCGGCATTCATTTAGACCGCGATGTGGATGTGGAAAGGAACAGTGATGATCAAGTGGAGGATAATAAAGAGGAGGAAGAAGATGAGAAAGAAGATGACAAGGAGGAGGATGACAATGAGGAGGACAATGAGGATGAGGATGATAGCAAAGAACCCCGGACGATTGGCCAGGGAGCGATTGTAAATACATTGGCTGATGATGTAAGTACCATGCTAGATGATCAGCCAATCATGCTACCTGAGAAAGGCCAGGAGATGCGCGACCATACCCCCCGGCCACAACTACCAGTGCCTGCCCCGCTGCCACAAACCTCGGAGCCTAGCCCATGACCAGGAACTGCAGGGACTGATCCCCTCGGCGGGCTGGAGATTTGGGCACTTTCAACGCCCCAAAAACCTCGCCCAGCTGTGATCACTCTGAGAGAAGCTGAGGCAGCCAGAAACACCTCCGATACAGGTGTGGATCAGCAGCTGCTCAGTCCCTCGGCATGTTTTGACTGTCTACTGGATTTCCCTGACCCCGATGTCGCCCTCCTAGAGGCGCGCCAGGATGGTTCGGTTGGGGAGACATGAACCAGTCCCCGGGTTTCAGAGGAGGCGATGTTGATTGCGTTTAGGTCAGGTCGGAATCTTTTCTTGTTCGTTTCCTGTTTTGGAATCTATTTATATCAGGCATTGATTATTTCAGGTGTTGCGAGGTTTTTGAATCGCTCAGGGTTCATCTTATCTATGGGATTTTTATTGGTTGTATTTTACTCATAGTATTATAGGACATCCTGCATGCAGCGTTTTTGCAACTCCTGGCGTGTAAGGATTCTCCTTTGTGATGGTGTTGAGGCTCAAGAAATCTCTCAAGTTGGCTGAAAGTATCGTAAGCTTACACCCACACCTGGCTGCTCAGGCCGAACACCAACTTTTGTCCCATTAAACAGTGTATACTCCACAACTCGCGTGTTGTCGACAATGCCAGAGAAGACCGCTCTGCGTTGCCCCAAATTTTCATGTTGAAAGAAGTTCACCTCAGACAGCTGGTGACTTAAACATATCAAACTACACCATGCTGAACACCTCCAAATAGCATGCCAGAAGAATCTGACTAGTTGCAGCATGCCCTGACGCGTTGAACCCGCTAAGCATCATGAATTCAACACTAACAAAGACTCAGACAAAAACTTGCACACTTTTCCCTACATCGAACACGTTGAATAAATTGCAGACAGGAATCTTCAACCACCGCCACCTCCTCAGCCGAGGATTCTAACATACCCTGGCGCCTGAGCTCCGTTGAGCAATTGCATTTCTGAGCCTTGGGTACGCGACGCTGAGGGTTGCCATTGAACGAACCTACACAGCAATCCCTACCTCCCGTTCGCTACGCGTGAATAGTACAAATACATCGAGGGTGGGATCCAGATGCAGGGTATGAAGAGGTACTGTGACAACATGCTGAAGGAGGAAAACACTGCTCTGCGTTTGCCAAGCTTCAACAATGGGCAGGGCGTCCAGAATCTCGTGGCTAGCATGCCAGATAATTAGGCTCTCGGTGAGCGGGAACAGCTCCCTCTGGAGGATATGAGATGGAATGACAATCACCACTGCCCTATCAATTACTGGAGACGAGACATCATCAAAACCATGAAATGGTTGATGCGGCAGCTAGTGTACGCTGAGCATCTCATTTTTGCCTCTCAGCATTGCTTTAATGGTGATACACCACCGAAACGCCTCTATACCACAATGCGCACTGTGGACTGGAGGTCAGAGACACAGGTAAGGAGAGATAGTCAAGGATAATAAGCTTGTAATCGACGTTAAATCAACACTCAGAGTGCGGGAAACATTGAATCCTGTGATCTTCATGTCCGATGGAAGATATCACCCATATTTTGCTGGTAAAAAGACAGAGTGGCTGCTATATATGACAATTGGCAATCTATCATTGAAGATCCGCCAGATGCCCACAATGCACTGCATTGTGATGGTCGCTCTCCTGCCGATTTCAATTGAGAACCGCAATCTTCCTCAGAACTGGCTGGATGAGAAGGGGCAACCAAGCGGAGAGGTGCTGAACAACATAGTCCGGGGGGTACAGCAGCCTGTCACCATTCAACAAAATCCCAGCACCGAGAGCGGGTATTGCAATGTTCTCTGTGCAGATGGCAACTCCAGGCATTGCAAACCAGTTTTATCAGTATGGCTTGCAGATTGCACATAGTATAGCGACATATATCAGCTCGACATGCATGTCTGTACCCGGTGCGAGTGTCCAACGTACCAACTTGGACAATATGTCCTTCCTGACAAGCCACGCCCCCGGCAGAATCACGACCTGTATAGAATGCTCAGCAATTCCAAAACCAAGGCAGCCGATGCCGAACACTGGTCGTGCCATGTTCACTGTGGATTCAATGTGTTTCAACATAATCCCTGTATCGTGAACAACCTCTTGAAGCCCAACCTCCTCCATACAATGCAGACCGGCAAGCTTGACCACCTCCAGCAGCGGATTTGCCACTTCATGAAGACGCATGAATGGCTCAGCACGTACAATGCAATCTGGTTATCCGTGCCTGCTTACCACGCCCTCACACGAAAAAATAATTCATATGAGGAAGTATGTCAATGGAATGGGAAGGAGATGAAGGAAATGAGCCAGTCCCTGCATAGAGTTGGAACCCAGTCTGTACGAGGCAGAAGCCCCGCTCAGCATACGATATTCAATCCCGCAATTGAGTGCACATGGGCATTGTTAGACTTTTCTATGTAAGGTTGATATAAATCTCACGATGATGCAACATTGAGTTACGTGGAGGACGCCTTGCGTCGATGTCAAACCTTAAAAGATGGTTTCTCACTTGGGCGAGCCGGCAAAATAGCGAAGGCCAAAGCCAATGCCCTGAGAAAAGGACTCGTGTAGAAGCGAAAGGTAGATGAGGAAATGAATGCTGAAACCTGTATGCCTTCCAAAATGCGGTGCGAAATGAATGCTTGGTGGGATTATATTGGAAAAATATAGGTGTTCCTAAGGAGTTAGATGCTGAATTCAACTTGGCGAAGATCCACTTAATGTCTCAATGGGTCGAACAGATTCGTTGATACGGAGCCATTCAATCGTATTCTGCCGAGAGACATGAACCAGCACATATAACATACCTCACGGACGGTTGGAATGCCCCCAATCACAATATGAACCATCTGCCACAAGTATTCACCCTTCAGCGTCGCATTCTCTGCTTTGGGATCAGAGAGCTCACTCTCCAAGCCGTCACTTGGGGTCGGGAGAACACCGCTGCCGCCTGGAAAGTTCCCCCCTCCGATGTTGATCTGGCTGCCCCAAATCCGTTGTGATAGAAAGCATCCTGACTCTATGATCAAGGACTCCTGAGCATTACTGGACAATAGCACGAGGTGATGCACCCGGTGGCAATACACAATGGCATGTGGGAGTATATCAAGCATAAGAGTTGTAACAAGACATATATATTGGATGAACAACTGCACCCAATGGTGCTCTGTATTTACCCTGGTATCAAGGTTCCAGTAGAGGGTTCAGAAGATGAACGCATATCTCATCTGTGGCAATGCACAGGGAGCCACTGCTGGTGCAGAGGGGATCCACGGAATGACTGGGTGTGGCAAAAGCAACGCCCAGGGAGGTGTTTTCGCGTGCCAAACAGGCGTCTCCCGTGGCAACTGTAATGACTATTCAAAATCAAGCTCCAAAAGGAGGATGAAAATATCATTGAGTACTAGTTAGCCCTAGCACTCACCACAATACCTAACAACTTGGGTTACACGGATTCCGTCTAGAAGTGTGTACAACAGAGACAAGCACCAGCAGCCGTTGCTTTGCTAGTTTTCAGCATCGAAAGCATCGTTGGATGAGCACACAGAATTCCAGAATTAGCTACCATTAGTAAGACCCAAGGCGGAAGGAACGAGCAATGGATTGTCAATACCCACTTGGATCAGAAGACTCGGAATGATGTGAATAATTAGTGAAGAGACAATTGCATTTTACGCGGAGGTAGAACGAACACGAGGAGAGATTTTCGCTGGGTCCCCCATCGCATTGCAATCCAGATGCAAGGGTGTACCCAATGAACTCAATCCGACGTATGGTCACAGTTGGCCACAACAACAGAGTGTTCGTCTGATATAGCAGACCGACAGAACAAGAAGGAACAGTGAAACAGTGATCGGAGGGCGATAGGCAACGCGATGGGTGGTATTGATGCTGGGAGCAGAGTAATCTGCCACCGGGTGTCTCTGACGCCTCTGACCGAGAGCGTACACTCTGAATAAGCCAGTCTGGCTGGAATGAGTCTTTCGTTGCTGCTGGTATACCTCTTGTCAGCTTTACTGTATATTTCCAGGTTAGCTATGAAGCCCCTCTCAAGTACACCTCCATGTATGCCTCCAAATATAACTGCATGTCACTCTCAAGTATATTTCTGAGCATGCTCCCAAGAATAATCCCAATTGCACATGCCAGTATAGTTCCTTTCTAGTTGTCTCCCCACTCCCAAGTTCACTCTGCAGAAGTAAGACACTCTGGATGTCTCTTTACTATATCGTCCAATATATGCTACTCTATACTCTATTGTGAAAGTAGCTCAGTGACACATACTATGTATTTGAAGGCGAGATGCGTGAGGCAAGTGGCAAGTTGAATATGAAGGGAGGCATCTGGATGGTATAGGGTAGCAGGTGCATCAGCAAAATGAATTGTAGTCACTGGGAGCCTCCAGGAGTGTGTGAGATAATGTGGAGTATAATCTTCAAAGTGTCAATTTCAGGAGAAAATCAGACCCTAGGCAGGCATTCTGGCTGGCATTCGGAGCAGCTTGAATCTTCCATATCATGTGCACAATGAATCTCTAAGTCAATCTGATTCATTTGGAAACACATTGGAGCGCCAGTGAAAACTTTGGGAGAAACAGGGAGTGATGCCCAACCAATGCAGCAGTCCCAAACAATGTCAGAGAGATGTCTGAGTGCTTATTGAGATTTATTCAGAGGACTGTAGGCACTGTCTGAGACTCTCCTGATGTACATAAGCAATGGATCACCCTTCATGGCAATTATTATGCATGGATTATTGTTCACTATCACTTGTAAGTCATACTGATACTAGCTAACAATATCATCTTCAACAGTATATTTTTTGAATTGCTACTTTAAGAAACTGAAGAAAACAGTGAGAGATTCAAATCTAAGAGCATTTACACTGAAACAATTATCCAATGAAGTTATTGGATGATATCAATCAAACGTAATGACAGTGTCATTCCCAACATCTCCCATCTCTTCACGGTGGAAGCCAGCAGGATCATACAATTTACCAATAGCTCAAAGAAGCTGTTGCAACTCCTTGTATTTGTGGAATATTTGTACCTGACAGGGGGGTGTAATTGAATTCCAATGTTGTTTGGCTTGATTTGTGATATCTAACAAAGGTGTAATGAGGTATTACCTAGCAGCAATTTGAAATGGGATTTGAAAAGAAATGTGACATGATTGCATGAAAGAGGGAAAATACTACAAGGAATTGAGGGGCACGAGATCTACAGTGCTTGTGCAGAAATGAGGAATTCAGACAAGGTGATGGAGAAATGTAGTATGAAATATAATAATACCAATCTAGACTGAGGAGCACAGATTGGGATTGAGAAGTGCAAATCAAAGTGGTGGAGTGCCCATTCTGGTGGAACAGGCCCAAATACAGGGTATGCAGCATTGAATGTAGTTGAGGACCACCAATCTGACCAGAGGAGCAATGATGGTGATGGAGCAGTACCAAGTCCAGTGGAGGAGTGCCGAAAAGGGCAGGGGGTAAAGAGGGCTGAATCATCTCTAGAAGCAACAATCCAGACTGGGGAGCACCAGTGAGAACTGTGGATGGCCCAATGTGGCAAAGACACAACAACAGGAGGGGTATAGAGCATGTAATGAAATATAGATGCGCCAATCCAGAGACAGGGGATGGAGGAGAGGCTATCGCATCAGAGAAGGGCTGAAATAGAAGGAATTCAGGGCAGAAAAAATTAAACTGAGCTAGGCAAAGAAGCACCAATGATAATTGAGGACCACCAATCATAGCATAGTTGTGTGGATGGTGGGGTATAATGGAGCCCACCAATGTGTAATTGATGAGTGCAGTGGCTTGCAGAGTAAAATATATCACTGGGGAAGGGAAAAAATGTACCTCAATATTCATCTTGAGAAAACTTAACTGTAGAGTTTGTCCCAGTGGCATATTCAGACACTGTAAATGAATTGCTCCAGTCACCAGGGTGATAGCCTGCGGAGTGAGAGATTGATATATCTGGGATGTAGAAGGCTGGCACCCCAAGCTATTATTGGTGACAAAGAACTAATTGTAAAATTAATCCAGAATTCACTTCCAGGGGAACTACGATTTCTAATTATCCACAATCTTTGAGAGATAAGCATTATCAAATAGAAGCTCTTTAGCCTATTACTGAAGCTCAGTCACAGATTTCAAATTCAACTAGTAACTACAGACAACAGGTTGACGAACACTATGTACCAACTGTCTTCGAATGATTCTAATTATCTGTTTTCACGATGTATATTTGGTGGCATAGTAAATATCATAAGTCTGGTAGCACAGCATCAAACCCAATTCGAGACTTACAGCCTGTTGAATTTGCAGATCTATATGGAGCTTCAAACCACCAGGCGATTCACACCCAGATGATTTACCTCCAGGTGCATCTGCTATTACCCATTGATGATTCCAAGCTTCAATGGCCAGTTGCTAAGCTCATTTGACTATTGAGTACATCTTATCAGATCTTATTGGCCACACTGTCATTGTGAATACCATCACTGCCAGGGACATTTTCATGACTTCAAATGTAGCCTTGCAGTATTGGGGACCATTATAATCTCCACTGGCCTTGGGTTGTGAAACATGTAGGTCTCTGGTAGACTTGGATAGCTGGAGCACATGTATGGGAGATGCAAGGTCAGACTTGCATAATTCGTTCAAGAGCATTGACCATTGTAGTCTGAATTTTGGAGGTAGCGTGTCGACAGCTGGATTTTGAGAATTTCGAAAATGAGGGTGTGCAATCAAAGTATTGGTATGGATTCCTTTCTCTGACTGTTGTATATTTGTTGATTGTAATGACATGTTCTGGTGCACCTGGCATAGAAGTAGTACCTCCTGTTGGTGATCAATAAAATCTCCATCGATGTCAGATAACAATATGGACTCTCTGGTGCCCTCACATTTTCCAGTGTCTATCTCCTGCTCAGTATTATCATTCTGCTTCATCACTGAATTTGGGGACATTAGTCATCTGAAATACAATCTATAAAAACATAGGGCCGGAAGATAATCATTTCATTGACAATACAGATTGGCTGATTTCATGAACTCAAGGGTGAGTACTCTGTGAAGGAGTACTTCTTGATTCTACTGTGAATAATGAATCCTCTCCTGGCTGTGCATAGGTTTCATTTGCTGAAATGAACATAGAAAGTTGGACAATGGGAAAGTCAGTGTATAAGTGTTAAATATAAGATTGGATGGAAGAGAATAACAGGAAGGTGATCAAATAAGGTACACAAGATTGAGGGGGATCTGATTCAAGAAGCACATTGGAAGAGATTATGGGAGATGACTTCTATCAATCATGTTTATATCGACGATGGCAGTCCAGTATTGTGATCCCAGATGGGTTAGGTCCAGTACAATAGACGATTTCCTGATGCCCAATGCAGAATGTCAGCACTGTTATCAATAACTCTCTGTATGGATGCAAGAATTGGAGGTTGGCTTGAGTCAATGCACAGAGAATTGAACCAGACACACCTGAACCAGATGCACTTGATGAAAACTTGACACATTGACATGGTTGCTAACATTAGGTTGCTAACATTATCTAACCCTTCGTACTACCCAAATAGAGCACTGACAATCTGAACAAGCATATGTGCCCCTGGATATGACTTCTGAAATCTTAGTAATCATGTGTGAAGGTTCATGCATGTGAGGTGACCGCATAGCATATAGTTGTTGCAGTATTGAGAATATGCAAAACTCAACAGACTTGGAATGTTGTAGGTTGCAGTTGGGTTTCAAGAGCTCAAACTCAGTTTACTATCAATCGGGGAGAAATATGAACCTCCATATGTGGTATATCTACTGGAAGAACACCATCTATTCTTTGACAGTTTGTTGTATTAGGTTTCTGCTGCTACAATAGTGGTCGATAAGGCAATATCATAAGCATCAGTTCTCCATTTGGTTGTAATCTGGGCTGTGTCCACAAAATGCCTTGACAACAATTTTGACATTAATGGAGGAGGGAGAGGGAAAGAATTTTGGTACACAAAGAAGTGATTAAAATATACAGAATGAATGGTAAGGTACGATACTGATTCAGAGGTATTATGAATAATTCAAGCAGCTGTTAATACCGAGATTGCTATCAAATGGATCATAAATACTCAGTCCCATTCCGATTTTGCACCCAATATATAGTAAATCACACACAATCAAATTACAAATTCCTTATATGACTTACTACTATGAAGCTGACATACAATTATTGGTTGGATTGTAAGCTATATATGATTGTAAAAATGCATACTAAGAAGTCATATCACAGCTGGCAGAGAAATGATTGCATGTAGTTCTGGGGAATTGATGTTCAGCGAAGTTTGAATAGCTTAGCTGGACTTAATGCAAATGCAGTAATTGCAGGCTCACCTTGCTCTGACAGTTATTTGCATTCTACAAAGCTGTCTTTTCTTAACTCAAGTTTTCAAAATTCTCATAATGGAAATTGGTTCACATAATCAATCATCAGATACAGATTTTGGTGGCTCAAACATTTATTTAATCAGAATCCAGTTGAGTCAGCACTAAAACTAATCAGAACTTACATCAGCAAAATGTATTTTAGTCACTGGGAGCCTCCAGGAGTGTGTTAGAGGAGGCGGAGTGTAAACTTAGAAGCATCAATTTCAGCAGAGAACCAGACCCTAGGGGGGCATTCTGGCCGGCCATTGGAGTAACTGGGATCTCTGATGACTGGTACGGGAGCACCATGGGAGCCATTGTCAAAGGTTTGGGAGCAGCTGGGACTGTTGCCCAACCAATGGGGGAATCCCGGACTAACTCTGAGAGATGGCGGGATCTTATGGATATTCAGTCGAAGAACTGCAGGCGTTATCGGCGATTCTCAGGATGTAGACGAACAATAAGAATACCCTCCATGTATGATGCATAGATTATTGTTCATTATCAACATCAAAATCATTCTATAGTACCCAGCATCTCATCAACATTCAATTGTTTGCATCGCTACATCAAGGAGAACCAAAGAAAATGGCGAGTTATTCAAAAATGAAAGTAGGTAAAACCGAAACCATAACCTGACTAAGCGATCGGAATGATATCGATCGAACCTAGTCTCAATATCATCCCCTAAATCTCCCATCTCATCAGGGCAGACAAACGCAGAAACACACTATTCATCAACGGCACAAAGAAGCTGGAGGCACACCTTGTCTTTCCGAATGATTAGGGCCTGGCGAGTGGGTGAAATGGAATTCCAACATCATTTGGCTCGATTTGTGAAATCCAAAAGGTCGAAATTGAGGTTAGCTCGCGGTGAATCAAATTGGAATTTGAATAGCAATGAGATGAATGTGGGAGAAAACGAGGTGCGCCACCAGAGAAGAAGGAGGGCCTAATGTGGTGTGCGTGGTGGGTAAGGGAGCGCTGATGGTGATGGAGGTGTGCAGAATGAAATGGAGGGGCACAAATCCATGCCAAGGAGCTCCGACGGCGATTGAGGAGCGCATATACAGCGGAGCAGCCCATCCATGAACAGCAACGCCAAAAGTGGAGGGAGGTGAAGAGTCTGGAATGCAATAGAGGCGCTCCAAATGGAGGTGGAGGGGGGGATTGAGGTCCGCCCATCCTAGATGAGGAGCACGTACTGAAATGGCTGGAAGGAGTGCTGAATGAAATATTGAAGCGCCAATCCAGACTGAGGAGTGCCGACGGGGATTGAGGAGCGCCTATTATAGTGGAGGAGCACCATTGTTGGGGGGTATGAAGCAGCCCCACAATGTGTAATTGTTGAGTGTAACGGCTTCTGCAGTGATACAATCTATCACTGTGGGAGGACAAAATTAACCTCGATATTCATCTTGGGAAAACATAACTATAACCTTCTTCCTAGTGGCATACTCAGACAGCGCACAATGAATAGCTGCGGCCACAAGCGCTAACGTCTGCGGTGTGAGCGATTGAAAGAACTGCGATGTGGTTGGTTGTTGCCCCAAACTATTGCCATGAAGAAAAACTGATGGTCGATTAAGTCAAGCACTTCCATCTGCATGACCCATGATTTCTTATCATCGATGTCCTTCGAGAGATACGCATCATCAAACAAGCGCTCCTTCACTCGGATTGGAAGCTCAATCTCTGATCCTAAATCCAACCGGTAACTACAAACAATAGTTGGATGGGATCCATCTGCTAAACGCCCTCGAATGGTACTAATCTTTAGTTTTAACTATTTATATTATAGGGGTTTAGTATCATCATAAGTCCAATCGAGGAGCAGAAAACAGAATCTACACTTACAGCTCCTGGGGGTTGTGGATAGATTATGAGAGATGGTCCACTGGGCAATTGACACACCGATGGCGCAGCTACAGGAGCAACAGCTAATGCCCACTGATGATCCTGTGCTTCAATAGCAAGTTTCCAAGCTACATCAACCATCGAGTAATTCTCATTGGAAATCATTAGCCAGGGAGCCTTTCTGGACACGATTGCCTTCATGAACCATTTCACATCCTCAAAAGTTGCCTTTCGGTGTTGAGGAACGTTGTGATCTCCACCGGCCTTTCGTTGAGGAACACTGTCGTCACCACCGGCCTTGGAAGGTGGGAGCCCCTGTACAATGTCAGACTCGCATGATATGTTGATGGTTGACGTTTGGCGTTTGAGCAATGGCCGTGCTATGGCCCTGGCTGGATGTCGTAGATTTGGAAGTGGAGTGTGAGCAATGAAAATATTGGCACTGCTCCGTTTCTTTCACAGTGGAACCCTTGTAGTTTGCAATGTCGTATCACAGCCCGGCTGGTCTAGATGTAGGACCTCCTCCCGGTGGTTCAAATCGGCTTTCATGATATCAGATGACAAGGTGAACTCTCCAGTGTCTTCAATTTTGTGATTGGTAATCTGCCGATCGGTATCGTCATCATCCTGCTTGATCAGAATTTTCGCCCAGACATTAGCTATCTCCAACACTATCCTTCAAAGCTGGGTTGGAAGTTCAAACATTTGATCGGCAATGAAGATTGGCTGTCTTCTCGAATGCACGTGCCAGTGCTCTCTCAATGTGTGCATCTTGATTCTGCTGTGAAAAGTGATTACTCACCTGGCTGGCCCTAAGTTCCATGTTTGTTGAACTAAAGTTGGGAATGTAGAGAGAAGTATAAAAGGGTAAATATAGTAAGAAGTTTAAAAGAATGACCAGAACACAGTGCAATTCAATAACACACAGTCGAGGAGGATGCAATTCGAGGCACGCGTGGAAAAGGTAACGCTCGGCCGAGGAGGACACAGTTCGAGGCATGCCTGGAAACAGTCCGAAAGACAGGTCGGCGGTTCATATTGATATTGTCTATGCCAGTTCGTGGTTGTGATGTACGAAGCATCAGGTGTACCAGACAAGACAGATTGATCATGCCCCCCATTACCGAATGTTGGCACTTGTATCCAAGTACGCTATTGATGCAAGAATCGGAGGTTGGTTCAAGCCGACATACCTCGAATTGAACCAGACGCACCTGAAGAACTCGAGACAATAACATGGTTGTATCACTAAACAACTCTCAGGACCAGACATATGGAATAGTGAGAAATAGGTTGATCATGATCGCCCCATAATATGACTCCGCAGAAGATAGTTCATTAAGCCTATAGTGTGAGCATATGAGTGGTGACCGTGTGGCACAGAATTGTCGGTGTGTTCAAGAATCTTGCAGATCTTGGACGGAGGATAGTGTTGGGACCTTGGTGAGTGGCAACAGTTGAAGTTACATGGGTTCAAACTGAGTTTGTTGCTGATAGTAGATAAATATGAATCTCCAAATGTGGTATAACAGTCGGAAGGACACCTCATTGTCACTGTACTCTGTTGTTTGAGTATTCTGCAGCAGAGTTAGCGGTTGGCTAGGCAACGTTGTGTGCAGAAATTCACTTTCAGCGGTCCGAGTCCGCTGAACCACAATATGTATGCAGTCAGTGTAAGAGAAGACTCAGGATTTGCGGTTACTAACGAGAGATTCAACATAGAGAGAGAACTGTAAAGGTACGAAGATGATTCAGGGGTAATGTAATCGATTCCAGGTGTCGTCAATCCCAAGATTGCTAACGAAGGGGTCATAAATAGTCACTCACATCACGATATTGCGCATAATATCTTGGAAACACCGCGTCATTTACTCACAATCTCATTATCAGTCTCAATGCTACAATGTTGACTTGACAAAAGTATTGGGGTTCAAAGCAGTGCATTAGAACGATATGAATGCTTCATAAAGCTTTATCTGAGAGTGGAAAGATGAATAACAGCATGCCGTTCCGGCCAATTGAGGTGCAGCTAGCATTGAGTTGGCATGCAGGATTCAATCTGATGTAATGGCTGGGATTGTAGGTTTGCCTTACTTTGACAATTTCTTGTACTCTCAGAAACTGCTTTTTTTTAACTCAAGCTTTCATCCCAATTTGTTCTTCATGCACTCGTGGGATTGGACATTGGCGGAAATCAGATATCGTCTGTTTATGACTAGTCACGAACTTCAGGCATTCAATATATGCAGTGGGCGGGAGCTTGCCGATCACCGATTGAGCCGCTGAGCAGAGACTAATATTCAGTCACCGATTGAGCCGCTGAGCAGAGACTGGCATTCAGATTCTGTCTCTTCGAGCTCTCTTGATGGAAATTGGTTCACATAATCCATTTTAAGATATGGTTTTTGGTCTCCCAACCATTCAAGTTAGTCAAAATGTAGTTAAGTCTGCATTAGAAGCGTTGTGAATGTAAGCCGATTCGAGGAAGTGTGGAATACATGTGAGCGGGAGTTGCCTGTCATCTGCAGAATCACTGAGCAGAAACTGTCTTTTGAGGTTCACTCTCTCAAGCTGCAGCTATATTATGCAGCCCGAATGACAGAAGCTATTTTGGGATTTTGGAGATGCCAGGTCCGAACATAGTTCTTAGTCAAAGTCCAGTTAAGTGTGGTTACTGATCGCCCAGGGCTGTGCATCTACGGTAAGCGTGTGGTGGATACCTTCCTGCAAAGGATACGTCGACACAGAGCGTGACTGTTATGGCATTTAAGCGGCGGCCTTCACAAACCGATCAAGCATAGATTCAGATCTTACCTGAGGCTGAGCGGGATGAGCCGGGCCTGCACTTAAAAGTTTAGTGTCTGAACGATGACACTCAGTGTGTGCTGGCAGCCACAGATTCAAAGCATTTGTTGAAATAGTAATGATAGAGAAGCTTGATTGTATTCTATCTAAGAGGGCCACAAGGCCAGTATATATATGAACGTACCAGTACGGCTGAATGCCATCAGCTCGTACCAGAGTCAACAGTCATCTCCGGCCATACGAGACATCACCGTCTCCGGCCATACAAGACATCTCCGTCTCCGGCCATACAAGATATCTCCATCTCCGGCTGTACAAGACATCTCTACCTCCGGCTGTACAAGACATCTCCGTCTCCGGCTGAGACCTGTATATGCAATACTCCCCCCTCTTGTTATACACCGTAGAGCAAGAAACAAAACACAAAGAAAAGAATGAAACAACGTGATTCTCATAACAACCTCCTTAACACCCTGCGAGAGTGAGCAGGGAAAGAGTACTGCTGTAGCCTGAGAATGGCCATCCATTAAGAAACAAAGAAATCCGCGTACCCAAAAAGTGAAACAACCTTAAATCGACCTCTATTACCATAGCCCCATCGCCTTTGTGAATTTCTCGTGCTTATCCTTCGACAACGCCTTGTTTAGTATATCTGCCACATTCTCGTTCGTATGCACGTAGGAGTAATCAACTATCTTGTGGGCATGGAGGTCTCGACTATTGTGATAGCAAACATTGATATGCTTTGTGCGAGCTTTTATGATTCCAGTTGTGATATGACTAAGTGCGCCTTGATTGTGGCAATTGATCGGGAGCGGTGAGGTGTCTTCTCCGTGTATATCTCGGTGGAGCTGGAGCAGCTATTTCGCTCCACGTGAGCCCTCGGAGAAGGCGATGTATTCGGCTTCGACAGTTGACATAGCGATGAGATCTTGTTTCTGCGATTGCCATGAGACAGCTCCATTGCTGAGAAGGAATACATGACCTCCTTGAGATTTGCAGTCGGCACTATCATTGGCCCAATCGGAGTCCGTGTAGCCAGTGAGTTGATTAGTGCTGCTGCCGCTGCTACAGTGCAGTCGAAAGTTGGCTGTGGATCTGGGATACTGGAGGACTCTTTTGGTGGCGGTGAGATGGCTGGTGAAAGGGTGGGAATTGTATCGGCAAAGTGCAGCGACTGCGAATGAGATATCGGGCCGAGTTGCAAGTGCTGCGTACTTCAATGAACCGACAATTGCCTGGTAGCCTTTGATATCATTTATTTCATTCTCCCCCCGATCCTCGGCCAGATCTAGCTTCACATTACGATCCATTGGAGTTGATACATCGTGAGCAGTCTGCATGTTGAACCGTTTGAGGATCATGGTGATGAAAGCCTTCTGGCCAAGACTGATGCCGGTACTGTTTCCCTCACGGTGGATTTCGATGCCGAGGAATTGCCATGCCGGGCTGAGATTGGTGATCTCGTACTTTTCCGAGAGCCTGGACTTTACTTCGATCGCAGCTATGGTAGCGTCTTTTGGGTACAACACTGAGTTATCATCGACGTACCGAAGCATCAGAATACCATCGCTGCGGAGATAGAGGTTGGGGTCGGCCTCGGACTGTGTGAACCCGAGAGAGTGCAAGAAGGTGTTCATACCATTGTGCCAAAGTCGTGGTGCTTGTTTGAGACCGTAACGTGCCTTCTTTGGTGGGAGAATGATCCTAGGTGTGTTGAGTCATTCTGGCCAGCCTTCGGACAGGGTTATATTGATATCATCGTGATTGACCTCGGGATTGAGAAATGCAGTGACCACATCCAATTGATCAATGTTCCAGCCATGTTTTCCGACCAGGGAGATGAGATATCGAAAAGTGGTGAGTTTTCCGACAGGGGCATAGGTTTCTCCGAAGTCTGTTTGTTCATAGCCTTTAACTACTAGGCGTGATTTGTATCGTATGGTGCCCTTAGGATTATGCTTCGTCTTGTAGACCCATTTGGAGCGAATTAGCTTGACTCGCAATTGCCTTGCTTCCCGGGAGTCGATGGTTGTGAATGTGTTATTGAGCACAGTCGATGTGCATTCCTCTTCCATTGCTCATTTCCAGTCGTCTCGTTGTGGGCTGTCCATGGCCTCCGGGTATGTGAATGGATCGATGTTGATGGACGTTGATGCGAGAGCCTTTGCCATAATCATTAGTGCATTCGCGGAGATCTTAACCTGACTTCTTGTGACATGATTCATGCATGGTGGCTGTGGTTGGCATGACTGGTTGGTCATGGCCGCCGTTCAGCGGGCTTTGTCATTTTCGTGGCGGAGATGTCAAATGTGGACGACAGTTTCTCTGGACACCTGTGGTGCATCTTCCTCGTCAGGAGGACGTGATCTCACACCTGGTCTTGCAGGGAGACTTTGACGGTTGTCAGCGTCGGGCGGATTGTGGTCTGTATCATCGTCAGTACAGTCATGATCACCATTTCCATGGCCTTCACCTGTTCGACTGGTTCCTGCGTGGTCATGGAGAAGTCCATCTCCACCCGTTTCATAGTTATGTGCTTGGGGAAATCTATCTCCACTGTCGATTTCCTCGATATATTCCGTCTCTTCTGGTAGCTCAAAGATGTCTGTTTGGTCTCATTGTAGGCATGAAGCATGGGCATTCCTTTTCTCGTCGAAAATGACATCGGACTGTGATCGTACTACTCAGAATGCTTGGTAGCATTTTCTCTAAAGTGTAGTCGATTCGTGCACGTACCCGACCATCATACAAGGCTTGGATCTTGGGATGAATTTTCCATGGCGTTGCGGCTCAGGGATAAGTCGACTGGCGTAGCAGCCGAATCGCCAAAGGTGGTGGAGAGGAGGTTTGTACGAGATTTCATTGCCATCATTGTCGTGAGAGGGCTCGCCAAATGCTTGTAGCATCTTGTGTGGAGTTGGATATGGTGCTTGATAGCCGTCGCGGTCATCGCTTTTCGTTAGGCCTTCGTTCGGGGTTCGCTGGAGGAGGTAGACTGCAGTATTGACTGCTTCTCCCCAAAAGACAAGTGGCGCCTGGGAGTCAATCATCATGGATCGTGCTTTTCGGTGATGGTCTGGATCATCCGTTCGGCAACGCGATTCTTAGGGTGAGCGTAGGGAGGACACGGTTCGTATGTTGTGCCACGAGAAGCGAGCACCAGTCGGAAGGTCTTATTGAGATATTCTCCGCGGCCAGTGTCGCACCGAAATTGTTTCACTTCGTATCCCATGGAGTCAACTCGGGCCTGATCTGATTGGTAGGCTGAAGTGCATGTGTTTGACTTCTGATCTGGAAGGACCCAAATGGAGGTGTATCGTGTGTAGTGATCGATGAATAAGATATAGTAGTGATGGCCAGCGGATGTGGGCGTGGAGAATCGTCCACATACGTCCGAATGTATGAGTTCAAATGGCTTTGTAGTGTGCTTGGTCTTGACGTTGATGATCTTCTGCTTGCGCTTGGCCTGAATGCATGAAGTGCACATTGAGTCGTCTTTTGTATATCCGACAATGAGAGATCGTAGGGCAATGGGATGAATGTGGGCTAGGCGGCGGTGCCACAGTCGTGATTCTGAGATTGTGAGTGGCTTTGGAGATTCGGTGGTAGGTGGACTTTGAGTTACAGTGCTGGCTGCACTTGGAGAGGCGGTGTGGAGTGAGCTTGTAGTAGGCTCGGTGGAGTGCGCGATTGATGGTACAGTCATATGTGCGCTCGATGATGCTCATTTTCTCTTCTCCTTTCTTGAAGTGGACTTCGTAGACATGCTTGGCACTGTCGAAGTGAGTGCAGTTGCGGGAGATATGATATAGAGGTCATTGACCCGATTGCCTGTGATGGTGATTGATGGAGATGATATGGAGCACTTGCTGGGTTCAAATGTGGATGTGTACCCGGCTGAGTCCAATTGATTGATGGAGAGAAGCGAGAGCCGGAACGTAGGCATGTAGAGAGCATTGACTTTGTACTCCTGTGAAACGTTAACGAGTCCATGATGGCATGCTGTGACTTTGTTATCATTTCCGAGCTCAATCACTATTGGCTGACGAAGTTTCTTTATTGAGTTGAATCTGGTGCGGTCATTGCACATAAGGTGAGATGCTCCGGAATCGATGACCCATGCAGCTGGAGCAGAGGCTGCGGTGAGAGCGGTCGCGTGGTAGCCCAGTCTGATTAGGTCGTGAGCTCCGGCTGTGGCTAGTGATGCAGTGCCCATGTTGACTTTGTTGCGTTGATCCCGGGCACGTTTGAAGTGGATGCAGTCGGACTTGAAGTGTCCTGTGAGACTGCAGTGGTAGCAAGTACGTTCGTCATTCCTGGAGGAGTTTGTACCGCAGGTGTTTGTACTGCTGGTGTTTGTGTCCTTTTCAGCGTGCTTTCTCTTTCCGCATGCTTCGGTGGTATGATTGTACATTTTGCAGTATGTGCATTTGTGCTTCTGGTGTCCGTTTCCTCGTCTGCCTCCGCGTCCGCCACCAGGTCCGCCACGGCCACGGCCACTGCCATGACCACGATTTCCGCCACAGGAGTATAGGGCCGCTCTGGTGGATGCATCTCCGATCTCTTTGGTCAGGGTCGTTCACTCGGCATATTTGCGGATCACATCCATACACTGCAGGGATGTGGGAGCGGGGATCCGCTGTTCAAGGATTTGGATGGTCATTTCTTATGAATTAGATAGGGTAGTGAAGATATGTGTCTTCAAGGCGTCATCAGTGATATTTTCGGTGGTGCCAATTAGCTTTTTGCGGAAGGCGATTAATTTGGTAAAGTACAGGGTGACCGTTGTGTCTGGCGATGGTCGAAAGGCGGTGAACTTCCGCAGGACTTGGGTGCTGCCAAGTTTCGTTGAGGCGTTGTCAAGACGGTAGCTAAGTGCTTCCCACATTTCCACGGGGTCGTCGATATCGTTGATGAGTGGAAGGAGTTTGTCGCAGCATCCGAGGTGCATTTGTGCTAGTGCCTTATTGGCTCGCTCATGCCAGGTTTCTTGTAGAGGGCGTAGGGAGACGCCGTTGCCAAGAGGGAGGAGTTCGACACTGGTGACAATATTGTAGGATTTCTTGGCGATGAGGACTCGGCGAATCATCTCCTTCCTGACTGGGTAGTTTTCCTCGGTCAGCTTGGGCACATTGCCATGATCAGTCTTGAATGTTTCGTTTGACATGTTTTTTAGAGTGGAGGAGGTTAGGAAGGTGACGATGGAGAGTGATGGATTGTGATGGTGTTGTGGCTGATGAGCAGGGATGGTTGTGAGTGGGTTAGTGTTTTTGAGGCTTTTGATTGTAAGATATAAATAGAGTATTTTGGGAGTAATGATTGTAGTGGGCGCCGGGCTCATAACCTGTTGAAATAGTGATTATTGAGCAGCTTGATTGTATTCTATCTAAGAGGGCCACAAGGCCAGTATATATATGAACGTACCAGTATGGCTGAATGCTATCAGCTCGTACCAGAGTCAACAGTCATTTCCGGCCATACGAGACATCATCGTCTCCGGCCATACAAGACATCTCCGTCTCCTGCCATAAACCACATCTCCGTCTCCGACTGTACAAGACATCTCCGCCTCCGGCTGTACAAGACATCTCCGTCTCCGGCTGAGACCTGTATATGCAATAGCATTCAGGATGGAAGAAAATATGATTGGAATGGAGCAAAATGAATCATTCAAGGGTAATGCAAAGTGGGTATACACGGTTCGGAGGCATGCCTGGAGCAAGAGCATATGTTCATAACAAGTGGCGGCTTGTCAAAATTGGGCAGGGAATACAATATGCATGCAGTGTCAAATTTGGGACCATCAAACTCCACAGGATAGTGCCTTTGAGGTGTGCCTGAACTTCATCCCTCAGCGAGGAAATACTCGGCTGTATGCTTCAGGTAAGCCTGGAATACGCGGGCCATGTCTTAAGATACGATACATCAACTCGAGATTTCTTAGACAGTCTTTTTATCCCTGGTTGATTCGAGATATACAGTACTGGATCTGGCTCATGAGTGTCGAGAAGTTGACAGCGATTCTCTTGTGCAAATTGACTATAAAGTATTCAACATTGTTGATTCAGTGAATTTGCAGAATTCTATTGTGACTCTAGTATCTGGTGTGCCTGAAATAGAAAAGAAACAAATAATTGGAAACAAGCATGGAGGTTCAAGTGGACCTGAAAACATGGATCTCGTTCGCAGATTTTGGTATCTCCATTCCACACGGTCAATATTAGATGATGTTGCACAGTGGTTGCAGCTTCGACAGATTCCCACAAGAGAATATTCGGCACCGCGGAATCTCACTCGGTCCATCATTACACTGGCTCACCTGCTTTTCATTACATATCGGTTCATCCAAATGAGGCTACAATTCGGATTCAGTTTCCAATTGACTTCATCTCATGTTCATCACTGTAATCAACTACCACGAAAGGGAATAGACCTCTAACCAATACTCCTGAACTCCTCAATTGCGTCATATTCTCCATACCATTTGACTATTTTGCATCAGTTGGAGAGATTGTGTTGGTTGAATGTTTAAAGAGGGGTACCTTAATTTTGCTGGCCTGATACTTATCGTTCATCCTCACCATCTGACGGCTCGAAGTCTCCATGCTCCGCAAGCCGCCTTGTATGGTCCTGTCTACACTGCAGAATCTGGTATATCATCTTTGTCGTGATGTTTGGTCGGCTCATCAGACCATCCAGGACTTATAATTGAGCCACTCCAGAGACCTGGTGGAGATCAGTCGCTCTGATATCACAACCATTGGGTCCAGTGTTCAATAGCCATGTGTGTGGAACGCAGTGTTGCCCCAGTCGGACAACCCATGCAAATACCTCGCGCAAATCATTCAATACCCAGAACTTCTGAGCTATCACTGCATGGTTTGGTGCTGTGAGATTGAAGCCTGTCCCACCCACTTTGGGTGTAGTTACAAACACAGAGGGATTTGGCGAATTTTCGAATTTGAGCGGTATTTCTGAGCGCCCATCGTTGCCCATTTCCAGATTCATGTAGAAAATATCCAAATGATCCATGAAAAGTTTTGTGAGCCACCACTTCAAATGACAAACATGGCCTGCCAGAGGAAAAAATAGCAGGGCCATTTCAGGAGGAGGTGAATGAGGCAAGGCGCTTATAATACTTGCAGGCTCATGCAGGAGTGCCTCATTCGATGCTTCGTCTTCATCAGGTTTGGGATTCTCCGCAGGTCCATGGATAAGCATTGGCAGAAATGTGTCTCCCAGCCATCAGAACATCGGAGAATTCACCCAAGTATTGTGTGGCCACTCATCGTATCATTGTCCTAAAATGTCATTCCATTCTTCGGTGTCTCCCAATACCAATGAAAACTATGCCAGCCGCCATCAATGTACCCTCCACGCTCTTGAAGCACGCCGTGAAGTGTATCTCACCACAAGGGTATTTAGTTGAGCTTGCTCTTCCGCAGTCCATTCGAGATCAACAAGGTGTGCATTCTCCTGCGGTATCGGAACAAGTGCTCTCCCATTCGCGAGTTTTCATTGTGACCACCTCCTGATCATCCAGGGCATTACAATTTGTATCATCCGGTGCGCCGGATCCTGTTGAGCGTCCGGGTCCTCAGTCCGGATGGCATGCATCAAACTCTTCACAGCAGAATTCACTGCATCGGTACTGTGCATTTCCATCACAGTATCATCCTCTGGATCTTCAGGTGCACCTGAAAACAGCCACATCATCTGATAACACCAGTCACAGAGTGCATGGAATCCTGGTATAGCTGTGACTTGAAGTTTGAATCCAATTCTCGCATTCGTCACAATTCTCCTGCCCACACTGTTTCTTGTCTTGTATTGATGAGTCTCATCAAAAATCCGAAAATTCCATGAACAGTGTGAGAGCCAGCCATTGCTTGATGGTTTCGCTCTGGATGTTAAGGTATCATACAAAACAGGATGGATATTCCATTGGTTTTCCAGCTCATCAATACTAGTGTTCAAATCCTCTTGGGTGAGATTCACATTTTCTGCTTGCAACATGTTGACCAGTTTGAAATTGGTTCCAAGTGTCATCTCGTCGATGACAGTCTTGAAGATCTCTGCCACTCCGGGCATTGTGACCACCAAGATTGGTTCATGGGCCGATATATGTGCTGGATGCCCATGAGGTGGTGTTGTCTGGATCTCCAACAGGTGGCGTGGCACAGAATTCAATCTCTGGAGTGGATACCACTCCCATTCTTCACCTACAATGCCGGGAAAGTCATTGTGCGCTACAATCACCCACTCTTCAAGGGTATTCCCCTATAAAATGGATAGTGACAACCCCATTACGACTTTCTCAGTCACCAATTTGCAAAGTATTGCCACTGCAACCGAGGTGAAAGTCTTTCCAAGACCTATTTCATCTGCCACCAGTGCTCCTTGCATATCAGCATCGCAAACCCATCTCCTCATGCTGAGCCAGATGACCTAAACCTGGTGCGCCAGAAACTTAGTTCTGGGTCATCAGCAACGACCCTAATTTCCGTCTGAAACACCCGGGTGTTCCGGACGGCTCTGACGGCTCTGACGGAACCTCGTACGCTCTGACGGAGAAATACACGCTGCCCGTCGCCCAGGCGACGGGTCGCGTTGCATACGTACCTCCTTTACTTTGTGGTGACGTATACGCATCATCAGAACGACACGTGTGTTACACTCTTCGCAGGGGCTGCAGTTATGCTG
>Ga0307515_10001481_pt1 | contig 52778 bp, 40 predicted proteins | sample 17_EM_MG_FD_194513 | JGI IMG/M metagenome (GOLD analysis project Ga0307515, IMG submission 194513) | Populus trichocarpa ectomycorrhiza microbial communities from riparian zone in the Pacific Northwest, United States - 17_EM | ecosystem: Host-associated > Plants > Roots > Unclassified | place...
GCACATTGGGATGCAATTGGCGTAAATCGGCAATGTGCAGGTACGGGGGGCGAAAATCATAGCCCCATTGCGAGATACAGTGCGCTTCGTCAACCGCTATCAGGTTAACCTTCATGTATTTTATCCGCTCCTGCACCAACTCTGATAATAAACGCTCGGGCGAGAGGTATAAAAATTTAACCGTGCCATAAATGCAGTTATCCAGCGCCAGGTCAATCTCGCGCCGGCCCATGCCCGATACAATAGCCACTGCATTTATGCCTTTATCCTTCAGGTTCTCAACCTGGTCTTTCATCAGGGCAATCAGTGGTGATATAACGATACATATTCCCTCTTTAGCTAACGCCGGTACCTGGAAACAAACAGATTTGCCGCCACCCGTAGGCAGCAAAGCCAGGGTATCATGACCCAATAAAACAGACTTGATGATCTCGGCCTGCATCGGCCTGAAGTGATCATGGTTCCAGTACTGTTTTAATATTTCTTCTATGGTCATGTATTGAGTCGGAAAGTCCGTAAGTCAGCAAAGTCCGAAAGATCGAAAAGTCCGAAAGTCCGGAAAGTCGGAAAGTCCGAAAGATAATAAATGTCGGTCAGGTACAATGTCGCGGTTTACAAAAAAAACAAAATTGCCAGGCATCCTGAACTTCAGATCTGAGGCTACTTTCGGACTTTTCCGACTTTCGGACTTACCGACTCTATTAACCAATTATAAAAACCCGGCCAATCCCCATGCCATTGTTTTTCATTATGACTGGCACCTTTGATGATGGTTACGGGAGCGTTTTGAGGCCTGGCACCATTATTCTTTATTATCGACGTCATTTTTTGCATGTCGGCAACCATTTCATCGCTTTCAGCATCGCCACAAACAAAATAGAAACGTGTTTTATGGCTGATGGTTTTTTGTTTGGCCAGGTCATATATTTGAGGTGCTATCCAAAAAGCGGGCGAAAATACGCCGGCGTTGCCAAATACGTGCGGATATTTTAATGTGGCGTACATTGATATAAGGCCCCCCATCGAGCTGCCTGCTATTGTAGTGTGTTTTGCATCGGCTAAGGTTTTATAATGTGTATCAATATAGGGCTTCAACGTTTTTGCCAGAAACTCTACATAATCATCGCCTCGTCCCTTGCCATATTTTGAGTCGTAAGGATCATACTCGGTGATCCTGAAATCGCCGCCATGATCAATGCCAACTATAATAGATTGCTTTTGCGGAGATACTTTATCCAGCAATTCGTCAATACCCCACTCGCCGTAGCCGCTGGTATAATCATCAAAAAGGTTTTGCCCGTCGTGCATGTAAATAACCGGGTATCGTTTTTTGGAAGCTATATAATCGGCAGGCAGGTAAATCCAAATACGGCGCTCCCGGCCCAGTTGCGGCATTTCAAATTTATCGCTCATGATATGTACCTGCGCGGTAGCCGTGTGTGTTTTTTCGACAGCGGCAAAATTGTCCTGCCAGCCGGCAATATCTATAAGTACCGTTGTATCGCCGGTAAGGGCGAGGCTACGGTTGTCGGCCTGCTTACCGGTTGCGGTGCATTCCACCTTATCCCAGCTACCGCGGGTTATTTTGTAGTTGTAAATACCTTTCGGTATTTCCTTTAAAAGCCTATAACCGCCGCTGCCGTCCGGGAGTAGTTTCCAGGTGCTATCTGCCGGGTTCCATCCGTTAAAATTGCCTGCCAAAAACAAGCTTTCGGCTGGGCCTTTTGGGGGTAGTATTTTGCCCGTTTTGAAGGTTGTTTTTACCTGCCCGAAAAGCAAAAAAGTTTGGGCAAAAACCCAAAACGCGCAGAAAAATATTTTTTTTGTCATTATTAATTGTTTTGTTGACATTTATTTTCCGGGAACGTTCCCGGAAAATCGTTACATATTAGTAAAATTGCCTATTGTGTAATTTAGACACTTAGTTTCGTACAAATCTTAGCCAGTTTGCAAATTTCCCACAAAAAAAGGCAAAAAGTATTAAAAATACTACCCCATCATGCGTTTCGCTAAAGTTAATTATATCTTAATTAATCCGGTCAAAATTATCTTTTACATAAAATTTGCTTTTATTATTTCTAAATGTAAATTAGTCGCGTGCTGTTTCAGCAAAATTATCAGACCAATTAACACCGGCTAATTAAGCCTTTTTAATTCACAAAAACCCAAAAAGTAAATGAGAAAAAATTACTCAAAAAAGTACGTTCTTCTTTGTGCCTTTCTAATGATGTCAGTAATGGCATTTGCCCAAACAGGAAGCATTAAAGGGAAAGTATTAGACGAAACCAACGCGCCCCTTCCCGGCGCTGCCGTTACTATTGATGGTACAACCATTGGCGCCACTGCCGATGCTAACGGTAACTATACTATAACCGGCATTAAAACCGGGAACGTTACCGTAACCGCTAAATTTTTAGGTTATGTGGCTTTAAAGAAAGCTGTAACGGTAGGCGGCTCTACTGTTGAGGTTAACTTTTCATTAAAACCCGACAACCAAAACCTTAACGAAGTGGTAGTAGTAGGTTATGGTACCCAAAAGAAGAAAGACCTAACCGGCTCTGTTACGTCCATTTCGGCCAAGGATTTTAACCAGGGCCCCGTAACAACACCTGAGCAACTGATAATGGGTAAAGTATCTGGTGTGCAGATCACTTCAAACAGTGGCGCGCCGGGTTCTGGTAGTACAATCCGTATTCGTGGTGGGGCATCACTTAATGCATCAAATGATCCACTTATTGTGGTTGACGGTATACCGTTGGGCAACACAGGTATAAGTGGCGTATCAAATTCATTAAGTTTGATTAATCCTAACGATATTGAATCATACAATATCCTTAAAGATGCGTCTGCAACAGCCATTTATGGTTCACGCGCATCAAACGGCGTTATTATTATTACAACCAAAAAAGGTAAGGGCGATAAAGATGTACATATCAATTTCGATTCAAAAACTGCCCTTTCGAAAATCACTAAAGAAGTAAGCGTTTTAACTGCCGATGAGTTCCGTACTATAGTTAAAGCCCAGAGCCCTGGCCAGGCTAACTTATTAGGAACTGCTAATACTGACTGGCAAAAACAAATTTATCAACAAGCTTACACTTATGATAATAACCTGAGTATATCAGGCGGCATTAAAGGTCTACCGTACCGTTTATCTATCGGCTACTTAGATCAGGATGGTATTGTTAAAACAGATAACCTTAAAAGAACAACAGCAACTTTTAACGTTAACCACGATTTTTTCCGAGGCAGCTTGAAAGTTGACCTGAGCTTAAAAGGTAGCTATTCTGACAGCCATTTTGCAGCAGGCGCTATCGGAAGCGCTATTGCATTTGATCCTACCCAGCCGGTTTACTCAAACGATAAAACTAAATATGGTGGTTATTTTGAATGGCTGGATAGCAGTGGTAACCCCAACCCACTTGCACCCCGCAACCCGGTTGGCTTACTTAACGAACAAACAGCAAAGGGTACTGCAAAAAGGGGGATAGGAACCTTAACATTAAATTATACATTTCCTTTCCTGAAAGAATTACAGGCTAATGCAACGTTTGGGGGCGATCTGGCAGACGGAGATGGGTTTACATTTATTCCAGCAACAGCAGCTTCTAACTTTTTACAAGGAGGTTCTTACTCCAATTACTTCAGCGAAACCTATACTTACAATAATGACTATTATTTAAAATATACTAAGGACTTTAAAGAAATCAAGAGTCATGTTGAGTTGCAGGGTGGTTATTCTTATCAGTACTTTAATAATTATTACCGCACCTTTCAGGGCTACAAAGCCGACAAAAAAACTCCGGTTGGCACACCTGCTACCCCTTCTTATGGTCAGTACTATATTGAATCGCCCTTTGCCCGTTTAAATTATTCATTTGATGATAAATACTTGTTAACCGCAAGTATCAGGGATGACCGCTCTTCCCGTTTTTCTGAACTGCACAGAAATGGATATTTTCCTTCAGTTGCATTTGCGTGGCGCGCCAAAGAGGAATCTTTCTTAAAAAGTGTTGATTTTATTTCAGACCTTAAATTAAGAGCAAGTTATGGTATCACCGGCCAGCAGGACATCGGTGCGTATTTTCCTTATTTAGCGGTGTATGAGCCAAGTAACGGCGCAGCTCAGTATCAATTTGGCAACTCATTCATTAACACTTTACGGTCTGATGCATACAATGCCGATCTAAAATGGGAATCGACAGCAACTACAAATTTCGGTTTAGATTTTGGTTTTCTCAATGGAAGGATAAATGGAACTATTGATGTTTATAACAAAAAAACAAAAGATCTTTTAATTTTCACCCCTATTCCAGCAGGTACAAACCTAAGTAACTATATTAATGCCAACATTGGTAACCTTACCACAAAAGGTATCGATTTTAATGTCAATTTTATTGCAATTGCATCCAAAGACATCAATTGGTCATTAGGATATAACATATCACTTAATCAACGAAAAATCACCAATATATCTTTAACCGGCGATCCAAATCAAACGATTGCTGTAACGGGTATTCCTGGTGGCGTGGGTAATACTATTGGTTTATACAAAGCAGGCCAAAATCCTGGTGCTTTTTACGTGTACCAACAAGTGTATGATCAAAACGGTCTTCCCTTAGAGGGTGTTTATGTTGACAGGAACAAAAATGGCAGCAGTACTGACGATAAATATTTATACAAACAATCTGATCCAAAGGTATTTATGGGCTTTAACTCTAACTTTAGCTATAAAAAATGGAATTTAGGCTTTAGCGCACGGGCCAACCTGGGCAACTATTTATACAATGCGCAATCTGCAGCCAACGGTGCTTATGCAGGTGTAAAATTCTCTGGCTACCTGGGTAACCTGCCGTCAAGTGTTTTACAAACCCAGTTTCAGCAATATCAGTTATATTCTGACTACTATGTTGAGAATGCCTCATTCCTGCGTATGGATTATGCCACATTAGGATATACGTTTGGCACTTTGGGCAAACACAGTCTCAGGGCATCATTCAACGTATCTAATGTATTTGTTATAACCAAATACAAGGGCCTTGATCCTGAAGTAAATGGGGGTGTTGATAATAACTTTTACCCGCGCCCAAGAGTTTACACCCTTGGTTTAAACCTAAGTTTATAATTAGTTAAAATATTCAGAGATGAGAAAGAAAAATTTATTCAAATTGATGACAGTCATCGCGATAGGTGTATCAATTAGTTTAACATCGTGTAAAAAGGACTTAACACCTAAAAGCGCCGTAACCACTGCTAATGTTTATAAAGATTTTGCTAATTACAAATCAATATTGGCTAAACTATATACATCCCTTGCCTTGAGTGGACAGCAAGGCCCTGCTGGCAACGCGGATATCGCGGGCATTGATGAAGGTTTTAGCAATTACCTGCGTGAATATTACAACATGCAGGAGCTTACCACCGACGAAGCTGCTATTGTTTGGAATGACGGCACGATACACAACCTGCATAACATGACCTGGGATGCCGATGACAAATTCATTACAGCGATGTACAATCGTATTTTTTATACAATTTCTTTAAATAACGAGTTTATACGCCAAACTACCGATGCAAAATTGGCCAGCAATGGCATTACCGGCGATAACTTAGTTTTAGCGAAACAATACCGCGCCGAGGCCCGCTTTTTAAGAGGATTAGCCTACTGGCATGCAATTGACCTTTTCGGTTCGGTGCCTTTTGTTACAGAAAATGATGTAGTAGGTGTGTTTTTCCCAAAACAAAAATCGCGCACAGAACTATTTAACTATGTTGAAAGTGAATTAAAAGCTGCTGAAACAGACATGGGTGCACCTCGTTTTGAGTACGGCCGTGCCGATAAGGCGGCCGCGGATATGCTTTTGGCTAAATTGTATCTGAATGCAAAGGTTTATACCGGTACAGACAGAAGTACTGATGCAATAACCTATGCAAGTAAAGTTATTGCAGACGGTTACACTTTAGAGCCTGTTTATAAAAACCTTTTTCTTGCGGATAATAATAAATCAAATGAAATTGTTTTCCCAATTACCTTTGATGGCTTACATACCCAGGGCTATGGCGGTATAACCTACCTGGTACATGCACCAGTTGGTGGTAACATGAAAGCTGTCGATTTTGGAATAGGCGCTGGTTGGTCTGGCATTCGTACCACAAAACAATACGTAAGCTTATTTACTGATAACAGCGGCAATACCGATAAAAGAGCTTTATTCTTTACCGATGGGCAAAACCTTGAAATTAATGATGAGTATGCCTTTACCGATGGTTATGCAATTCAAAAATTCAGAAACGTAACATCGGCGGGTATAGCGGGCTCAGATCCTACCGGTAACTTCCCAGATACGGATTTCCCGATGTTCCGCTTAGCTGATGCTTATTTGATTTATGCTGAAGCAGTTTTACGGGGAGGCACAGGTGGCAACCTGGTTACTGCATTACAATACGTAAACCAGATCCGCACAAGGGCTTACAATGGCAGTGTGACCGGTAATATTACAGCAGTACAACTAACACTTCCATTCATACTTGATGAAAGAGGCCGCGAATTCCTGTTTGAGATGCATCGCAGAACCGACCTTATCCGTTTTGGCAAATTCGCCGGCGACGATTATATCTGGGCCTGGAAGGGCGGTGTTAAAGCCGGTACAAGTGTATCAAACAATCTTGACTTGATGCCAATCCCATCAGCAGATATTGTCAACAATCCTACTTTAAAACAAAACCCGGGTTATAAATAGCATTTTTTACCATAAAGCCGCGCCTTGTGGTACTTTATAAAAACATTTATTAAACAGATTAAAAGAGAGAAATGAAAAAACTTTTAACCAAAATTTTAGTAATAAGCAGCCTCGGGCTATTATTGCTGCCATCCTGTAAAAAGGATGAAACCAGGATTGTTGCAAACGTTGGCAAGGCAGGTACCTTAGTGGCTACATCTACCGCTCCTGTGTTGTCAAAGGATCATGCAACTGATGTTGCAGTTACTTTTACCTGGCCTGCAACTTCGGTTACCGGGTACGCCGCCAAGGTTGGGTACACATTACAGATAGATAAGAAGGATAGCAGTTTCAAATCTAAAAAACTTGTAGAAGTTGCATTAACCGGCACCACCCAGTCATACACAGTAGGCGCCTTAAATGCCATGTTGCTTACCATGGGTTTATCGTACGATCATACTTCCGATCTTGAGGTACGCGTTAAATCTGCTGTTGCGGCTAATTCTGTAACTTACACTAATGTGCTCAAGTTAATTGTACAGCCTTATAAACTGGCCAGCTCGGTATATGTTCCGGGCGCATACCAAGGCTGGAGCCCAGCTACCGCTGATAGTTTGGTATCGCCAGAAAGTACCGATGTTTATGAGGGATATGTGGCTTTTACACCGGGTAATCTTGAATTTAAGATAACGTCAAAAAAAGATTGGGACCACACTAATTACGGTGATGCCGGTAGCGGCAAAGTGAGCACTTCAGGTGGCAACCTTTCCGTTCCATCTGCTGGTTTATATCTTTTACACCTTGATTTAAATACACTTTCTTTTACTGCTACCAAACAAATATGGGCAGTTATTGGCGATGCTACACCAGGTGGTTGGAGCGATGATACCGATATGACCTATGAAGCAAGCACAAAAACTTACGTTGTTACCGTACCCCTTGTTGGTGGCAAACAATTCAAATTCCGGTTTAATCACGGATGGGATCTTAACCTTGGCGGCCCAACATCCGGCCTTACCCAAAACGGACCAAACATTGATGTTGCGGCAAGTGGCAACTACAAAATAGTACTTAACGTTAATAACAATACGTATACTATTACAAAACTATAAGATACTTATTCACAGTTGATTGATTTGATAGGCCCGCCCGGTGAAAACCAGCGGGTCTTTTTTTATTTTTAATATTATATATCTAATTATTATTTTTATCAATTTAGCCGAAAGGTTTTGTAAGTACTGATGTCAAAAAATACACTGATACCTCTTTTGCTATTTATATTATTACAACTCAATATTTACGGACAGGAAAAATATTTAACGGGCAAAGTTGTAAACCGAGAAACACTAATGCCTGTTTCAGGCACAACTATAAAAATTACAAAAAAAAACAGCATAATTTATCAAACCATTAGTGACAGTAGCGGCATTTTTAATATAGACGCTTTTTTTTTAAAACAAGGTAGTTTAATTAATTTTCATACTTTAAATTACGATGATATACAGCTGGATGAAGTACAAATAAATAAACTTGTAAAAAAGAAACAGGATAATTTAGGTGTATTTTATTTAAATTTTAAAAGCATACTGATAAACGAAATAAAGATTAAAAGCCATGCAAGATACAGAGATACATCAATTATCGACCTATCGAAAAAAAAGTTTGATCGCTCTATAATGATCAATGATCTGCTTTCCAATGGCTATGGATTTTATATAGACGCAAAAGGATCACTTTACTATAATGGTAAACTTGTTTCCGACCTTGTGGTAAACGGGAGAGTTTTTTTTGGTAAAAACAACCTTGAAATTTATAATCTACTACCCGCGTTAGTACTACAAAATATAAAAATCATCGAAACAAATATCGATAGCACATTAAATACAACAATGCTGCGGCCAACAATCAAAATTGATTTAAGCTTCAAAGAACAATACAAAAAAGGCAAATTCGGAAATATAAACTTAGGGGCAGGAACCTTTAACCGGTATTTAGGTAATTCTAATTTATACCACTACAACAATAACGAGCAGATTTCATTATCTGTTGTTGCTAACAATATTAATATTGGCGATAATTCCCCTATTGATCCCACTATCAGCTTTTCGGCAAATAGTAATAACACTAATTCCAAAAGCGCTTCAATGTCGTATACCAACACTTTTCTAAAAAAGATTGAAATCAATTTAAAAGCTAAAGCTAAGTTAACTAACAGCAACTATTCTTCAGAATTAGAAAGAAAAGATGAAGTAATTAAACAGCTATCAAAAATTACCAATAAGACAAAAAACAAAGTATTTGGCATGCCAGAGAGTAGTTTAACTATAAAATACAATATTGACTCGTTAAATACCTTAACTTTAAATCAAGTATATAATTTCAATAAAACTACTTCTGTTGATTCATTAAATTATCAAATAAACTCAGATCTGATAAATTCAACTGCTAACCTCGGCAGATTTACAAATAGGTATATCAGCTCTTTAAATATAGAAGGCATATTTATACATAGGTTTCGAGCAAAAAAAGGCCGGACGTTTGATATTAAAATCAACAGGGAAAACAAAAAAATAACTAATACCGAGTTAGACAACTTCCACAACATTTTAAACGACACTACAAAATCATATTTCGTAAAAAGCACAAAAAATATTGAAGACAATTTTTTGAATTTTAAAATAAATTTTACAGAACCCATTAGTAAAAACTCCTACCTGGAGCTTTTTTCAGTTTATAAAAAAAATGAAATTAATTATAAAAATTCCTTAAAAAGTGACACTATGGTTAACGCTCCAAACATACCGGTAATTATTTCTAATCAATTTATAGAATCAGGAGTACACTTTCAAAAAACTTTTAAGAAAATTTCTTTTGATTTTTTAATTACGGAATTATTTGACTACCGAACCAATCACTTGATTGATCAAAGAAATGATGCCAACTTTTTCAATTTAAACATTAACGCCAATATCGATTACAGAATAAATGATAAAAAAACATTTTTGATAGAACTTAAAAGAAATACGATCTATCCGGGATTAGATAATTTGACCGATATCAATAATTCATTTGATCTTCTTTATCAAACCCGTGGTAATATTAATCTAAAACCACAAGTGGATAATAGTTTAAAAATTAGTTATTTTTCAAAAATGATAAATTCCATCGATTTATCGCTCTATGCAGCAATAAATAACTATTCTGATAAATTTGGATTAAATATAAACATAATACCTAACTTCATTCAGACTGCTTTTATTGATAATATTGGAAACTCAACCAGTGGATCTGTAGGTGCATTTATAAAAACAGATATAGTCGAAAATCTACATGTTAGCTATAACAGTAATGTAGCTTATCAGCAACTTCCAACTATAATAAACAAACAATTAAATCTAAATAGTGGATTAAATTTCACACAACAACTATTCACTACTAAGGAGATTATAAAGAATAAACTATCGATTTCGCCAACACTTACCTATCTTCTAAGTAAAAATTATTACCAATCGTCAAGTTCTACCATTACTAATTTAACTTATTCGGATAAATTTTCTTTTTCTTTAATAAAACTTGCGTTTGAACTTTATCCACTATTTAACTATAGCCACAATATAAGCGCCGTTACCAATTTTTCAATGAATGGAGCAGTAAAAAAACACTTTTTTAAAAATAATGGGGCGATATGGATACAAGCATATGATATCTTTAACTCGTTTAAATACAACAATAATTTTAACGGTTCGTATTATACATCATCTATAAAATACAGCAATGTTAAACGATATTTTATAATTGGCTGCGGGTTTAAATTTAATAATATGAAATAATTAATAAGCAACATTTTATATTATATTTGATTCTATTTAAAACCAATTATAAATTATGAAAAAAATTTTATTATTATGCAGTATGATTGTCATGTACTGCTTTTCTGTTAAAGCACAAACATTAACGGCCAGCCCAACTACCGTTGATTCAGATGGCGAAGTAACGTTTACAGCTCAAAATGAAAGTGTTATTGGGCATATTACTATCTTCAATTCCGCAGGCGTCTCCCCAACAAGCCAAATAACAATAGCACCAGTATCCGGGAGCGATACTTATTGGAATACTTTTTCGCAAAATATTGGTTCCAAATTTAAATGTAAATTCACCAATCAAACAACAAGCAATATAACTGTTAATGTTACTATTTCTGCAACGGTAAACAATGATAATACAGGCACCCAAAACACATCATGGTCTACGGTAATAGCAATTACAGTAAAGGGCAAAGTTACAACCCCCACCACATATTACAATGATGCAAAATCAGCTATTTTTTATAATAATACCTGCGCTACCGGCTATGGGTCAGATCCGTACACTTATATAGTACCTGCAAATAGATATAGCTCTACCATTTCTAAAGCAGATGCCAACAATAAAGCTCAAACAGACATCAATAATAACGGACAAACCATTGCCAACCAAAACACCACATGTAAATTATTATATTATAATACAGCTGTATCACAAAATTTTACGCCCGCATGCAGTGTAGGTTATCAGGCTCCTAATTCATCCGTTAATTATCTTGTACCAGCGGGCAAATACAAATCGACTGTTTCGCAGGCAAATGCAGATGCCCAAGCCCAAACAGACATCAATGCTAACGGACAAACATTCGCCAACAATACATGTAAACTTGTTTATAAAAGCACAGCAATAACAGGTAATTTCCAAAAAAATGACTGTGGAACAGGCTATGCAGGAAGTATGGTTTCATATACCGTTCCGGCAGCCCAGTTTACTTCACTCGTTTCGCAAGCCGATGCTAATAACCAGGCTCAAACTTATCTTTCGGCAAACGGACAAATATACGCCAATGCCAACGGTTCATGTACTAAAATTAACACTATAACTTTCAATGTACTAACCACTTACAGCAGCCCCACCTATTTTATGATATTTGTAGATGGCATGAATATTTCGGGTTCGCGTGTTACCGCAGCCCAAAACGTTATAAACCCGGTTAGCAATAACGGAGTTCCGGCGAATTCAAATTCAACAGTGGTTATGCAAGTAACCTCAGGTCATGTTCCGACATCAGCTTACATACAATGTTTTTGGGGTCGTATTAACGGGGTAATTAGTGGAAATAATATTACTTTTACTGGAGCAAATCTTTCAGTGACACAAACTGCAGATTGTGTGATCAATTAAAAAAGATGGCACACAAAAAAAAGGCGATTGGTTTAAAACCAACCGCCTTTTTTATACTTGTCTTTTGTTCTTCTATCTTACTCTATCTAAGGAAATTACCTATTCTTTATATCCTTATACTCCTTGTCGGTATCGCCGGTATAAATCTGGCGTGGGCGGCCGATGGGTTCTTTGTTGGCTTTCATTTCTTTCCATTGGGCAATCCAGCCTGGCAGGCGGCCAAGGGCAAACAATACCGTAAACATCTCGGTTGGGAAACCTAACGCGCGGTAAATGATACCTGAATAAAAATCAACATTAGGGTATAGTTTGCGCTCAACAAAATAAGGATCTTTCAGAGCTACTTCTTCCAGCTTTTTGGCTATCTCCAGCACCTCATCATTGATCCCCAATTTTTCTAATATATCATCGCATGCCTTCTTAATGATCTTAGCCCTCGGGTCGAAATTTTTGTATACCCGGTGGCCAAAGCCCATTAAACGGAAAGGATCGTTTTTATCTTTTGCTTTGGCAATCCATTTATCGGTATCGCCCCCATCGTTCTTAATTTTTTCCAGCATCTCTATCACAGCCTGGTTGGCCCCACCGTGCAGCGGGCCCCACAACGCAGATATACCTGCCGAAATAGAAGCATATAAATTAGCATCCGATGAACCTACAATACGTACAGTGGATGTTGAGCAGTTTTGCTCATGATCGGCATGCAGTATCAGTAATTTGTTCATTACATCAACCACTACCCTATCTACCTTGTAATCTTCTGTACGCTCGGCAAACGTCATGTACAGGAAGTTGGTTACATAATCGTATTTATTTTGTGGATACACCACAGGATGGCCTAATGATTTTTTGTAGATCCATGACACCACGGTACTCATTTTAGCCAGCAGCTTCATGATCTCGAGGTTCACTTCTTCGGCAGACAACCCTGGTTTTAACGATTCGGGGTTAAAAGCAGCCAATGCGCCAATTAATGACGACAGCTGTCCCATAGGATGAGATTTTGACGGAAAGCCATCAAAAAACTTTTTCATATCCTCGTGCACAAGGGTATGGCGGCTAACCTGGTATTGAAAATCGGCTAATTCCTGCTCCTTAGGTAATTCACCATATATCAGTAGATAAGCAACTTCAATAAAGCTGGCATTTTCGGCCAGTTGTTCAATAGAGTAACCACGATATTTAAGGATGCCTTTTTCGCCATCCAAAAAAGTAATGGCGCTTTTGGTAGCGCCTGTGTTTTTGTAGCCGATATCCAGCGTTACGTAACCGCTTTGATCCCGCAGTTTTGAAATATCTATCGCTTTTTCGCCTTCTGTACCCTCAATTACCGGGAGTTCAAATGTTTTATCACCAATTTTTAGCTGTGCTGTTTCCGACATAGAAATTTTTGTATCTGCAACAAATGTAATTAAATCTGCGTATTAATAACCGCTAAGATAATTTACTATTTGTAAATTTTTAACTGCAAAATTATTAAATTACCCCTCTTTTGCTAAGCAATATTGTCCTGAATCATTTAAAAAGTATTTGTTAATGTCGTTTAAAGTTAAAACACTGTTAATAATCCAAAACGACGATACAATTTACCGGTTATTACTTATCGGCCTGTTTATTGCAAGCCCTTCGTTACATTATCTTTGTTATTATAACTCATATGACCCTATTTGGTTGAGGCTTATTAACAGTTTTTTTTGTGTTATTTCACTTGGCCTGTCTTTCGGCAACAATAAAGCCATTTATACAGCAAGTATTTATATCACCATTTTAGCTTTCCTGATAATTAATAACTACATATTATTAACCGTTAATGGTTTTGGACATGCATACCTGTTTAGTTCCATTACCATATTTATAGCCCTTACTTTGTTTTGTAATAAAGCATGGGAATTTGTTACCATTTGCGGCCTTAATTTATTGGCAATCATCGCTGCTTATATTAATGGTCCGCAGCTTAACATATCGCTGCCTGTGCTGGCCGTGCTAATTGTAGTTTTCTCTATTATAGCTTATGTGTCATTCCTGGTTGTAAAATCATATCAATATAAGCTTAAAAATGCTGTAGATAATGTAATGCAGCTGAACAGTAACCTGTTGGCCAATGACGGCATGCTGCGCCAAAGCCAGGAAGACCTTACATCGCTCATTAACTCGTTAAATGATATTATTTATGAGTTTAATGAAGATAAGGTGTGCCAAAACGCCTGGTTTAGCGATTTAACAAAAATAACAGTTAACCCGAGAGCATTTATAGGAAAAAAGATAGAGGACGTATTGGGCATAGACAAGGCGAAGAAATATAATGCGGCGCTTGATTACGTAATACAAAATCGCTTGCCAACGTCATTTGATTTCATGTCGGATTTTGATTCTGATCTTTGGTTTATAGCTAAGGTTGTGCCCCTTTTTGACAAGAATGGCGCTTATATGCAGCGCATTTCGTTAGTCTTTGTAGATATATCCGAACAAAAAAGATATGCAAATGCGCTAAAGGCCAATGAAGCGCTTTTACTTGAGGCGCAGGCTATTTCAAAAACCGGTAACTGGTGGTATGATAGCGTTACAAGTGAAGCCTATTGGTCAGATAACTTATTCAGCCTGCTCGAGATTGACAGTATCCCTCCTAATATCAGCAAATTTCATTATTATATCAGTCTCATCCACCCGGACGACCGCAAAAATGTCGAAGCTTACTTATCAAGTGTTCATCAAATAACACAACCACAGTTTGAACATAAATTTATTACACCGAAAGGCAATTTAAAATATATTAAGATTATCCGTGGCGAACTGTTGCAGAATGATGATGGCACAGGTAAAAAGATCTTTGGCGTATTGCAGGATATCACAGAAACTAAATTATCCGAAAAAGCGGTAAAAGTTAGCCAGGTAGAACTGGTGGAAGCCCAAACCATTGCCAAAATAGGCAACTGGAAATGGAACTTAACCACAAACCTGATTGCCTGGTCGGATGAATTGAACATTATACATGAAGTTTCGGCAGTTGACTTACCGGGATTAAACCAGGTGAGACTGTTATTAAAATATGTTCACCCTAATGACAGGTATATTTTAAAGCAATTAATCAGAAACCCCGAAAACTTAAAAGATATCTCGCAAGAGTACCGAATAATTACCCCAAATGGTAATATAAAATACCTGAGTATAATTATAGGTAAGCTGATGAGGCGCGACGATGGCAGCATCCGTAAAATTATTGGCACCCTGCAGGATATTACCGAACGCAAACAAGCCGAATTGGATTACCGGCAATCGGAAAGTAAATACAAACTGGTTTTAGAAACCATTAACCTGGCGGCTATTACTTTAGATAAAAGCGGTAACGTAATATTTTGCAATAAATACCTGTCAAAACTACTTGGTTACTCGCAGGCCGAAATTGCAGGAATGAATTGGATGGAACACTTTATACCGCACGACTTAAAAGATTTTATGACCAACTGGTTTAAAAACAACGCGGTTGAAGCCCATTTTATTAACCCTATTATTTGCCGCAATGGCGAGGAACGGGTAGTAAGCTGGCAAAACACCATTATTTTTGACGAAAACGGCGATCTTAGAGAAACCACCAGCATAGGCGAAGATATAACCGACCAGCAAAAAGCGCGCCAGGAGTTGATTTGGGCTAAAGAGGTGGCCGAAAAGGCATCGAAATTTAAATCGGAGTTTTTGTCGATCATGAGCCATGAGATACGTACCCCGATGAACGCGGTTATTGGCACCACCAATTTACTATTATCAGAAAATCCCCGGCCAGAGCAATTGGAATACCTGAATACATTAAAATTTTCGGGCGAGAACCTGCTGGCTATTATTAATGATATTTTGGATTATAATAAAATTGAGGCCGGCAAACTTGAGCTTAACAACTCGCCGTTCAACCTGCACCAACTGATCCATAAAATAAAGCAGTCCTTTCACGCCAGGGTTACCGAAAAGCAATTATATCTGGATGTAATAATTGACGAAAGCATACCCGAAATGGTAACCGGCGACAATATGCGCCTAAGCCAGGTAATGAACAACCTGGTAAGCAACGCTGTAAAGTTTACGCACGCGGGTGGGGTTACCATTAAACTACATAAAGAACTGATAGATAGCACCACTGTTACGGTTAAGTTTGCTGTTGCCGATACGGGGATAGGCATCAGTGCCGATAGCTTTGGGATTGTTTTTGATCCGTTTATGCAGGATAAGCATGTAATTAATAATGATTACGGAGGCACCGGCCTTGGCCTTGCCATTACCAAACGCCTGGTTGAGTTACACAGCAGCACCATATCAGTTACAAGCGAGCTTGGCAAGGGTACGTGCTTTGCATTCTCTATCGCCTTTAACATAGCTCCAAAAACCATCGGCCATCAACCTGTTACACCATCGGTAACAGGGCTTGCGCTTAGCCTGGCAGGTATGAATATACTGGTGGTAGATGACAATAAAATGAACCTGATGATTGCCACCCGTTTTTTGAAAAAATGGAATGCCAGCGCTGATGAGGCGCTAAACGGCGAGATAGCCGTAAATATGGTAAACAACAATAGCTACAACCTTATCATTATGGATTTACAGATGCCGGTTATGGATGGATTTGAAGCTACAGCCATTATCAAAAAATCGCACCCGGATATCCCCATTATTGCGTTAACGGCCGATGCCATGCCCGAAACCTATAACAAAGCTTTAGAAGCAGGCATGAGCGATTATCTCACCAAGCCCTTTGTACCCGAAACCCTGTTTGAAAAAGCGGCCAAATATTATAACCCCGCAGTGGGTGTTAATCAGTAAATAAGAAGTTGTATTAATTCAGCTGCTCCTTCACCAATCCACACTCTTTCATGTGTTCGGGAAAGTAAGGATTTGCTATTTTTTTATCGAGGGATAACCAATAGCCGCCTTTACCGCCATCGGCCATAGGGCAGTAATCAACGTAAATAGCCGTGGTTTTTATACTGCTTCCTTTTACCAGCGCAATCACATCACTACTTAGCGTTAAAAAAGCGGCGCGCTGATCCTTTATATCATCAGTTGTGGCTATTTCATTGGCAAGTGTAGCAGTTTCGGCACAGCCCTTTATGCCCAGAAGCTTACTTTCAAGTGTTGAAGCGGCGGCTTTAATGCCGGCAACATCCGATTTCAGGATTTGATTTTTAAGCGAGATATAGGCAGAGAACACGTTGGCCGTATTGGTTGTATCTGCAATTTTCGCATCAACAACTTTAACAGCTGTGGTATCTGTTTTAGCAGCATCCGGCTGTTTGGCGGCTTGATTACATGCCGGGGCAGCTATAATGGCTGCAAAAATGGAAATACGGTTTACAATTTTCATTTAATATTTTAGTTAGTCCGTATTGCCTCAACAGGGTCAAGCACCGAGGCAAAATAAGCCGGAATGATTCCTGATAAAACACCTGTTATCAGCGAGAAGCTTAAACCAGTAATAATATTCGAAGCGCCCAGTATCACCTGCACATCAAATAATGCCTTAATACCAAATGTTAAAAAGTATACAAACAACAGGCCTATTAACCCGCCCATGAGGCAAAGCGATACAGATTCGATTAAAAACTGTAATAATATGAAATAGTTTTTAGCGCCCAAAGATTTTTGGATACCTATAATATTGGTACGTTCTTTTACCGATACAAACATAATGTTGGCTATACCAAACCCGCCAACCAACATCGAAAACAAACCAATAATAGCGCCCCCTGTATTTAACACTTTAAAAACCTTATCCAGCTCCTGCGTTAACATAGTGGTGCGGTTAAGGGCGAAGTTATCTTCAACCCCTGGTCTTAAACTCCTGATAGAACGCATCAAGCCCCTGATCTCGCTTTCAACATCATCGGTAGGGATACCGTCTTTGCCGCGCACAATAATTGATGGGTGATAATTTTCGGCCTGGATATCAACCAGGTTGTGGGCAAAATTTAACGGCAACAGTACTTCTTTATCAGTTGATATGCCCAGCATATCTTTTCCCTGTTTTGAAAACACGCCAACCACTGTAACATACCGCCCCATTACCTTTATTTGCTTGCCTATAGCATCTCCGCCGGGGAATAGGTTTTGGGCTATATCAAAACCAATATTTGTTATAGGGGCACCTGTTTTTGATTCCATATCGGTAAAATACCGGCCTTCGGCAAAATCAAAATTCCAGGTTTTATTATGATCCTGCGATGCTGCATCTATTTGCGCGCCGTCAACCGTATTGCTTTTATATTTAACGGTGCGGTTGTCAATGTTTATCTCGTATGATAATGCCTTGGCGGTTTGGCTTCGGCGGGTTAGCTCATTAAAATCTTTAAGCTTGGGCACCGGTCTTTGCAGGTATTTCCACCAAGGAAAATCGCTGCCGCCTACCCAGGGCCATTTCTCTACATAAATGCTGTTGTTGCCTAACTTATTAACGCTGCTTTGCAGGTTATTACGCAGTGTATCAACCGCCGAAAATACGGCTATGATGGTAAATATGCCTATAGTTACACCTAACAACGAAAGCGTTGTGCGGGTTTTATTTTGTTTTAGCGCATCAAAAGCAAACAAAAAGCTTTCCCCGAAAAGTTTTAAAAACAGCATATAAACTTATTTTGGTTTCAATGGTTAACCTTACTGCATTTGCACCGTAGCAAAAGCGAAAAAGAACAGATTTTACCCGGTTGAATGTTTTTATTTTTTAGACGGTATTGCAGCGTTTAAGTTACAGTATTTTAATATTAAACTTAAAGGTTTATAAAATGGGGAGACCCTTAAAAAATTCCGTGAATTTAACAAAAAAATTCATACATTTGCGCCCTGAAAATTCATATACACAAACATGAAATTATCTCAATTTAAATTCAATTTACCAGATTCATTAATAGCACACAACCCATCAACCACCCGCGATGAAGCCCGCCTGATGGTTTTACACAAAGACTCTGGCAAAATTGAACATAAAATATTTAAAGACGTATTGGATTATTTTGAAGATAAGGACGTAATGATCCTTAACAATACCAAAGTATTCCCTGCACGTTTGTATGGAAATAAAGAAAAAACAGGTGCTACCATCGAGGTTTTTTTATTACGCGAATTAAACAAAGAACTGCGCTTATGGGATGTACTGGTAGATCCGGCCCGTAAAATACGCGTAGGCAATAAATTATATTTTGGCGACGACGATTTGTTAATTGCCGAAGTTGTTGATAATACCACTTCGCGCGGCCGTACCATTCGCTTTTTGTTTGATGGTACCGACGAGGAATTCCGCCGCAATGTGGAGATCCTGGGCGAAACACCGCTGCCAAAATACATCAAACGTAAAGCTACCGCCGAAGATAAAGAGCGCTACCAAACCATTTTTGCCAAGCATGAAGGCGCGGTTGCAGCCCCTACCGCCGGTTTGCACTTTAGCCGCGAGCTGATGAAACGCCTTGAATTAAAAGGTGTTGATTTTGCCGAAGTTACCCTTCACGTAGGTTTAGGAACTTTCCGCCCTGTTGAGGTGGAGGATTTAACCAAGCACAAAATGGATTCGGAGCAGTTTATAATCGAGCAAAAGCAAGCCGATATTGTAAACCGCGGTATTGAACGTAAGGCAAGGATATGTGCTGTTGGTACTACCTCCATGCGTGCCATTGAATCGGCGGTATCGGCAGGTAAAACATTGAAAGCTGCTAACGACTGGACCAGCAAATTCATTTTCCCTCCATACGATTTTAGCATAGCAAACTCCATGATCACCAACTTCCACACACCCGAATCAACCCTGTTGATGATGGTATCGGCATTTGGCGGTTACGAGCATGTAATGAACGCTTACGAAGTTGCCGTTAAAGAAAAATATCGCTTCTATAGCTATGGCGATGCCATGCTGATTATATAAGTTGAGATTTAAGATATCAGATTTGAGATATGAGACTAAAGCTTATATCTCATTTTTTTTGTTTTAGATTTACTGAAAATTGCCGGCGTCCTGAGTGAAAGAATTTCGCGAAATTCTCAAGGGGAAACGACATTCAAAAATAAAAAACTGTCATGCTGAGGAACGAAGCATCTATTCGTGAACTTTTTCTATCGGTCATGCATAGCTGATAGATCCTTCGTACCTCAGGATGACAGGAAAATTGAATACGTCATATGTAGGAACGAGCATTATTCACAAACTTTGCAACACCCTCAGAATTACAGGTTAAGTGGTTAAACAGAAGAAAATGACCGAAGCTAATCTCAAATCTCATATCTCAAATCTCATATCTAAATACGTTATTATAGTAGCCGGTGGCTCGGGTACCCGCATGCAGGCCGCTATTCCTAAACAATTTCTTTTGATTAACGGCTTGCCGGTGCTCATGCATACCATGCTGGCGTTTCATAATTCCGGTGTCAATCCCAATATCGTGCTTGTTCTTCATCCCGATTTTCATAGTTACTGGGAGGAGTTGTGCAAAAAATATAATTTTACTATCCCCCATCTGTTGGTAGCCGGCGGCGAAACCCGCTTTCATTCAGTAAAAAACGGCTTAAATAGCATTCATAGTGATGAGGAAGCTTTAATAGCAGTACATGACGCCGTGCGGCCCCTTACCAGCGCATTTGTTATTCAAACATCATACAACCATGCCCATGAGCATGGCAACGCGGTAACAGCCGTTAAAAGCCGCGATTCGGTGAGACAGGGTACCCAGGACAAATCAGTAAGCTTACTCCGGGATGAGATTTACCTGGTGCAAACGCCCCAAACTTTTAAAGCCGACTTGCTAAGGAAAGCATATGAACAAGCCTTTAACCCTAAATTTACGGATGACGCCAGTGTAGTTGAACAACTGGGCGTCCAAATCTGGCTTACCGATGGTAGCCATGAAAATATCAAGATCACCTTTCCTGAAGATATCGCGATAGCAGAATTGCTTTTAAGCAAAAAAGCCTCCGGATAATCCGAAGGCTTTTTATTTATACGGGAATTAATTACGCCCGCCTGATAACTCCCAATAGCAATGCTATGATAGCTATTACCAATAATACGTGAATTAGACTACCGGCATGGTTAAAGAAAAAACCAAAAATCCATCCTACTACCAGGATAACCGCGATGATGTACAATAAGCCTCTCATTTTAGTAAGTTTTAAGTGATAAATGTGTTAAGCTTATTACTAAAATCATTCCAAAAATGCGGCCTAAATAAAAAAGCCCCTAAAAAGAGGCTTTTTTATGCTGATTAGTATTCGTCTTCGTTAAAAAAGAAATCATCTTTAGTCGGATAATCCGGCCATATCTCTTCTATATTTTCGTACGGTTCACCATCATCTTCCAGTGCCTGCAGGTTTTCAATCACCTCAACAGGAGCTCCGGAACGGATAGCGTAATCAATTAATTCATCTTTTGTTGCGGGCCATGGTGCATCTTCAAGATGCGATGCAAGTTCAAGTGTCCAATACATATTTCTCTATATTTTATAATTTATCAGTAAATTAACTTTTTCGCAAAACTATAATATTTTTAAGTGGAATATCAATATTTTTTTTCACATTATCAAATCCTCGGTATCCATTGATTTTCAGGCACTTTACTATCATTTCCAATCTTACGGGCCAAAGTGAACAGGTAATCGCTTAGCCTGTTCAGGTAAATATTCACTTTTTCATCCACTGTACTCTCTGTAGCCAGCTCAACGGTTATCCGTTCGGCGCGCCTGCATATACATCTTGCAATATGGCAAAACGAAATGGCATTACTGCCACCCGGCAAAATAAAATGACGCAGCTCGGGCAATTGCTCATTTATGCTGTCCATTTCCTTTTCAAGTAGTTCCACATCCTGCATGTGCAAATCGGGGATCACCATTTTTGATCGTTCGGGATCCGCCGCCAGGCAGGAGCCTATTGTAAACAACCTGTCCTGTATCTGCTTCAATATCTCTTTATCATGACCGGTAATATCCTGGTCGCGAATGAGGCCGATGTAGGAGTTTAGTTCGTCAACAGAACCATAGCTCTCTATCCGCAAATGGTATTTAGCTACCCTTGTGCCGCCTATTAATGATGTAAACCCCTTATCTCCTGTTTTAGTATATATCTTCATGAATTGTTTTCATACCTCGTTCAGCAAAAGTGAATATATCAATTTTACCGGAAACAAATAGCGCAATTCCAATATTATATCACAACACTTTTGTGTAATTTTTACATATAAAATGCTTTTATAAAATGATAGCGTTAAACTTGCAACTATAATATAGTCAAAATTGTTTATTTATAAAAAATCATGAAATCGATCATATTATCATCTAAGCTATTGTTTCTTGCGGCCACGGCCATGGTTGTATCATCTGTTAGCTGTGGTGGCAGTACCGGAGCTAAGAAAAATCCGGACACCGCCAGCGTGGTAACAACAGCTCCTAAAGCATCCATCAGTAGTATCCTTACCGAAAAGCAGTTTAATGATCTTTTCCCTCAACGCAATAAATTTTATACCTACGCCGCGTTTATTAAAGCGGCAGATGAATTAGGGCAGGTTAAAGTAAAAATATCACGCAGGGCGGTATCGGTTTATCAATTTATCCGCACCAATAAAAAAACCGGCAAAGATTCCGTTGCACGCCAGGACGGCGATTGGAACGAAGAATGGGCCAAAAAGAAACCAGACAGCGTTTTTACCGTTGACTATGGAGATTTTTGCACAGCCTCGGCGGCCGATATCAACAAAAAAGAGCTGGCTGCTTTTTTTGCACAGATAGCCCACGAAACACGCCACGGCATGAACGGAAGTTACAACGATGGATTGATGCTGATACATGAAGACAACACCTCAAACGTTTACATATCCGACAGCGACGAATACCCCGCCGTTAAAGGTAAAAAGTACTACGGCCGCGGCCCTATGCAGCTAAGCTACAACGGCAATTATGGCTTTGCCTCGAACATTATTTTTGGCAATTCAAAAATCCTGCTTAATAATCCCGAATTGGTAGAACAAGACCCGGTAATAGCTTTTAAAGCTGCCATATATTTCTGGATGACGCCTGAAACCCACAAGCCATCCGCCCATGATGTAATGACCGGCAAATGGCAGCCAACCGCTAATGATAAAGCAAACGGCCGTACCACACCCGGCTTTGGCATGACTATTAATATTGTTAACGGAGATGTAGAATGTGGCAAAGGCGATAACTTTGGGATGACAGACCGTATTGGCTTCTACCAGTTCTTTTTAAAGAAGCTTAATATCAGCGATCCAAATTGCGCCTGCTCATGCGCTACGGTGAAGCCGTATAAATATTAAAACATACTAAACACCTTTCAGCGTAAATAACCGTAATAAACTCAGCAGGCATATAGCTTGATAATCTTATATTTAGGCTATGAAAAAGCTTGCTTTATTTTTCTTGTTAATCACAACTGCACACATTTGCTTTGCGCAAACCAGCGCCAAAGCGAATAAGACCCAGGAGGGAACGAATGGCGCAGCCATTAAAAAGAATTTAGCCTCTCAATTTATTAGCCGGGATTTTGCTAAACTGTGGACAAAAACAACAAATCAAAACATTTATGGGTTTATAGGAGATCAATACCAACGTATTCGTATTAAATTTTTATCGGTTAAAAAGATACCGGCAACTAATACCTATACAGTCGGAGGTAAATCAATGGTTAAAACCAACATCTGCGACTTTACCGGAACTATCGCCATAACCGATATACATAAGCTTGAAGATGTTTCCTATGGAGTTGATGGTGAATACAAAAGCAAAGGCATAAAGCGCCGGTTTGTAATGAAAGGAAATTACATCTTTGCCGAAACCAAAGGACAGCCTCACTCCGGCACATTTAAAGGAAGCTTCGAAACGTCTTTTTATTTAGATAAAAGTAACAAAATTATATACGATGATATTGATTTAAATGCCGATGGTTATGCCAACAACGAGTTTACCGGCATCTGGAAAATGTACGATAGTAACTTTACCCAACGCTGCAACTGGGGCGATTTTCGGGCACCCAATAGTGACGATTTGGATATTGGGGCAGGTGAATTTAGCCCTAACGATAAATACTTAAAATATGGCTGGCAAACCGTTAGGGATGCTTATATTGGCAATAGACCAAATTCAAAAGCCGCTTTAAAAGCAGAAAAAACTGAATGGTGGAGGTGATATATCTTATCGCTTCAAAGTAAAAATAAACGCAGTAAACTCGTCAATAACCGAGTTAACCTTTATGGTGCCACCTAATGCCTCAACCAGGCTTTTTACTGTACTTAAACCAACACCCGAGCCAAGTTCATCAAACCTGTCGTTAATGCCCAGTGTAGTCATCGGTTCAAATATTTTAGTGCGATTTTCCGGGGCAATGCCCATCCCGTTGTCGGTAATAGTAAAAGTGTAAAACCAGTTGTCGGCAGTAAATTCAATTTGGATGATCCCCTCTGCTTTGTTGTTGTAACGGATAGCGTTATTGATCAGGTTGGTCATGATCTGTTCAAACGCCACAACAGAGGTTGTAATTTTTATAGGCCGCGATGATATGTTGATAGTAAAATCAGCGGGCACATTTACCATTTTAAGAACATCGTTTAACAGGCGCATCACTTCAACTTCCGCCCTATTCTGCATTAGTACTTTACTCGATTTTGAATAATCGAGCATCTTTTCGAGCAAAGAGATTAATTTATACGACGATGCATTAATGATATCCAGGAATTTATTCCCTTTTTCATCAAGGTTATCTTTAAACCTATCTTTTAATACCTGGCCCGTGAGCAAAATATTGGTTAGCGGATTGCGAATATCATGGGCCGCCATTATGGCAAATTTTTCAAGATATTGATTCGACTCTTCCAGTTGGAGCCGGGCTGCATCAAGTTCGTTAACCTTCTTTTTAAGTTCAAGCTGTGCTACTACCTGGTTGGCCAGCGCTTTAAGGGCAAGTATTTGTGTATTATTTAGCTGACGGGCTTTATGATCAATAACGCACAACGTACCCAGGGCATAACCATCGGGATTAATCAGCGGCACACCGGTATAAAAAACAACCTGTGGTGTACCTGTTACCAACGGATTATCGGCAAATCGTTCATCGGCCTGCGCATTGGTAACCACCATCACTTTTTCCGGCTCCAAAATGGCATGGGCGCAAAAAGCAAGTTCTTTGGGCGTTTGGGTAACCTCCAGGCCTTTATTTGATTTAAACCACTGCCTGTCGTTATCAATTAAGCTAACCAATGAAATAGGCGTTTGGCAAATTTCGGAAGCAATGAGCGTAATTTCATCAAAACCCTGCTCCGGCAAAGTATCCAGAATTTGGTAAGAATTTAAAGCGGCGAGGCGCTCATTTTCGTTTTCCGGAACGGGAGGTTTTATCATTAAACTTTCTTGATAACAAAACAACTTCTAAATTAAAAAAATGTTATGGTGATTAAAGATTATTTGTATCATTAAAATTACAACCCGTCCGCGATGCAAATGCAAAGTCGCGCACCATCCATAACACATTACCTGTCAGGTTCTTTGGCATGGTTCAATATTGTCAGATTTATCCCTTAAAAATTGTGAGTTTGTCCCTCACTTCATCTGTTTGTTGCTATCTAATTTAGGAACAAATTATAACTACCTAAAAAGGCAACGCCTGTTGTCATAAATACTGTTTTTCTTGCTTCTATCTCATAGGCGAATTCTATGTGATAGACGTTGGCACCCTTTTTCAGGTCGTTTTTTTATTTAAAGCGCTTGCTAACCAATTCATTATACATTAACAAAACCACATGAGAAAGACCTTAATTTTATTTAGTACCATTTATCTTTTTTGGGGCTGTGCTAAGCAGCAGGCTGAAGTTTCGCCACAAGCCACAACCGACACCAAGCCGGCAAGTACAAAAACAACCCTCGCAGTCGGAGCAGCATCTATTGCAGGAGTGAACTGGGCCGACGGTCGTGACAACTTCGTGGACGGATGGGTTATTCCATCTGGCTTGACGGCATCTGACGACTATAATACGGTCTCGGCTAAAGCAAACGCGATTTTGTCCGGCTTTCAAACCAACATGTCCGGTGTCAACACGGTGCGATTACCAATTAATCCGCCAAGTGTGGCTGAATCGTGGTGGGGCGCTTATACGGGGGCAATAGACAAGGCCCTTAGTAAAGGCATGAAGGTAATTTTATGTTGCTGGGAAAGCTCATCTGCCAGGGACGGGAAAATTGATGACATCAACGCTTTTTGGACGATGTGGCAAACAGTTGTTAATAAATATGGCAGCAACGGCAATGTTTACTTCGAAGTATTTAACGAACCTTATGGTTACAGTTTATCCGATTTAACATCAATATATGCGCAGTGGCTGTCCAGGTACCCGAGTGTTGCTAAAGGGCGGATTATTTTGAGCGGTACCGGTTATTCTGAAAACGTTACCGGCGTGGGTGCCGATAGCCGGTTCACATCATGCCTGCTGGCCTTACATAATTATGCCTATTGGGCAACAAGATCTACTTCGGGCTGGGAAAGTGACTGGAGAAGCAGATTTGGAAGCTACGGTGCCAGAACGGTAGTTACAGAGTTCGGGGCGACAATGAATAGCAATAAAGATTATCAAAACGGCTCTCAGGCGGATAACGAGATTGCTTACATAGTAGCATCCAGCAATGTATTCCGGAACGATAGGGTTGCAAGCATCTATTGGCCGGGGTTAAGAGACAACGACAGCTATAGCATTCAAACCCGCGGAGGAAGCGGCACTAATATCACCTTAACCACCGTAAACAGTTCGGGTGTATTCCGCGTACGGTACGGATGGGGCCTTAATTAGGCGCTACAGTAACCGCCTTTATTCGAGCATATTTCATAAACCAGTTAGCAAGACAGGTTAAATCGAAAAAGGGTTCCCTTAAACGGAGGGCCCTTTTTCGATTATCCTGATGTTCGCGGAAACGACGGTTTTATTCGGCGGAATTTGGAATAAGGGACTTTGTTGGGATTGGAATATCAAACTGCCGGGCGCAAAAAAATCCCGGAAGGTAAATCTCCCGGGAAGTGCTATGTTCGAAAAGTCCGACGAGCTTAATGTCCGTCGGTACAAAAAATTACTTTTTGGCTTGTTGTTGGTTTTTCATCATTTCTTCCATACGGGCCTGGAAACCTGATTTCTTTTTCTTGGTATCTTCAGGTTTCTTTTTGTTCTCCTGGATCTGGGCATGGATCTTTTTATCATCAACCATGAATTTAATCAGGTACTGCTGTAAAAAGGTAAGCATGTTGGCCAGGAAATAGTAATAATTTAATCCTGACGGATAGCTGTTAAGCGTGAAAAGGAATATAAGGGGAGTAATGTACCCGATATATTTCATTTGCCCGGTAGCACCCGAAATCTGGTTATTGAAGTAAGTATATATCAATGTAGAAATGGTCATCAACAAGCACATCAAACTGATGTGCTCTACACCCATAATAGGGGCAAATTTGATTACCGAATCGTAAGTTGATAAATCGTGCATCCACAAAAAGCTTTCGCCGCGCAGCTCAAATAAGCTTGGGAAAAACTTGAAAAAAGCAATCACTATAGGCATTTGTATCAGCAAAGGTAAACAGCCGCCTAATGGGTTTACACCTGCCTTTTTGTAAAGCTTCAGATATTCTTGCTGTAAAAGAGTCGGGTTATCCTCTCCTACTTTCGCTTTTATTTCATCCATCTCGGGCTTCAGCACACGCATTTTAGCCATTGACAGGTATGATTTATAGGTAAGCGGCGATAATACCAGCTTAAGGGCAATAGTGAGGATTAAAATGATTAACCCATAGTTCCAGTTAAACTGGTTCAGGAGGTTAAACAATGGCAATACCGCAAACTGGTTGATATATTTTAACGGACCCCAGCCCAGGTTAACCAGTTTCTGTAGGTCTGATCCCTGTGCTTTAAGCGTTGAGTAGCGGTTAGGGCCAAAATAAAACTCGAGGGGAACGCTGCCATCAGCCGAGCGCACTAAAGCTAAATCGGCCTTCATCTGCCTAACATCTGTAGTATCGGCTACATCGGTTACTGCTGCAAAATTTGATTTGCTTATCCCGTTTTTAGCCACCAGTGCGTCAGAGAAAAAATGCTGTTTAAAAGCAACCCAGGTCATCTTTTTATCACTAACCTCTTTCTGATCGTCTTTGGATTCGCTTAAATAATCAACATCGCCATCTGTATTATAATAGTAAACAGTGGTATACTGGCGCTCCTGTTTCATATCCTTTTCCTGTTTGTGCAGGCTGGCTGCCCAGTTCAGGTTAAGGTTGCTGCTGTTGGCCATAACGCCATCAAGGCCGGTTGGCTTAATGGTAAGGCCCAATTTAAAACCGGTACCTTTTAAACTATATACGTAATCAATATACTGTGTTGGGCTGTAGCTTAAACGCAGGGTAATAGAAGCTGAATCTTTTTCGGCAACTTTTAAATCGGTACCACTTGGTGTAAAATAATACTCGTCGGTATTGATGTTTTTTGCGCCAACATTAAAATTCAGCCCAAAATGATCTTTATCGCCACTGAACAGTATTAACGGCTTTTTATCAAAGGTTTTATAATTCTTTAGTTCCACCGATGCTACTTTACCCCCTTTTGTATTTAGCTTAACCAATAACTCCTGGTTTTCTATCGTAATAAACTTGTCGGCGCCTACTGATGCAGCGCCGAAAGGGCTTTTCAACGTTAAAGAATCGGCAACCGTTTTCACAACGGCTTTGGTGGTATCAAGCTTAGCGGCTACCGGCGTACTTGTTTTATTTAATAAGCCTTTTTTTACCGAATCCTGGTGTTGTACCAGGCGTTCTTTTTTCAATTCGGCTTCATTCGGCTTTAAAAAGTAAATTGAGCCGGCTATGATAGCCATAATCAGGAATAATCCTGTGAAAGTATTTTTATCCATTATATTGTATCGTACAATTACTTATTTCTTACGGGCATAAGCCAGTGAAGCGGCGACAAAGTTAATAAAAAGTGGGTGCGGATTTGCAACTGTTGATTTTAATTCGGGATGAAATTGCGAACCCACAAAAAACGGGTGATTTTTTAACTCTACAACCTCAACCAAATTATTCTCGGGGTTAATTCCGGAAGGGATTAAACCGGCGGTTTCATACTGTTTTAAATAAACATTATTAAACTCGTAACGATGGCGGTGCCTTTCGGATATGCTGGTTTTACCATATATAGCCGCAGCCTTACTGTTCTTTTTCAATTCGCAGGCATAAGCGCCAAGGCGCATGGTGCCGCCTTTATTGGTGATGCTTTTCTGCTCCTCCATCATACCAATAACCGGATGAAGGGTATCGGGGTTCATTTCGGTGCTGTTGGCGTTTTTAAGGCCCAAAACATTACGGCCAAACTCTACAACCGCGCATTGCATACCCAAACAGATACCAAAGAAAGGTATGTTATTTTCGCGAACATAACGGATAGCTTCAATTTTACCTTCAAAACCGCGCTCGCCAAAACCCGGTGCAACCAGTACGCCGTGCATACCTTTAAGTTTTTCTATGGCGTTCTCGGGCGTTAAGCTTTCTGATGGGATATATTCAACCCTTACCTTACATTCCTTGGTGGCGCCGGCATGTATAAATGCTTCGGTGATGGATTTGTAAGCATCAGGCAACTCTACATATTTACCTACCAGCGCAATGCGTACATCGGCGGTAGGGTTTTTTAAACGGCCCAGGAAATCTTTCCAGTTATCCAGGCTTGGTTCATTTTTGTGCGATAATTTTAATTTGGTCAACACCGTTTTATCCAGCTGCTCTTTCAGCATCAGCAAAGGCACGTCATAAATGGTTGATGCATCTATTGATTCGATAACCGCATTAATATTTACGTTACAAAACAATGCAATTTTTTTGCGGATATCCATGTTCAAATGATGCTCTGTACGGCAAACCAGAATATCTGGCTGAATACCATATTCCAACAGCATTTTTACCGAGTGCTGGGTTGGTTTGGTTTTTAATTCACCGGCTGCCGCAAGGAAAGGCACCAATGTAAGATGAATTACCAATGAGTTACCCGAGCCTGTTTCCCACCTGAACTGGCGTACAGCTTCGATATAGGGTAACGATTCGATGTCACCCACTGTACCACCCAATTCGGTAATCACGATATCGTAATCACCGCTTTCGCCAAGGATGCGGAAATTGCGTTTAATTTCGTCGGTAATGTGCGGTACTACCTGTACGGTTTTACCCAAAAAAGCACCTTCACGCTCTTTATTGATCACATTTTGATATATACGACCGGTAGTAATGTTATTGGCTTTTGATGTTGGGGTATTTAAAAAGCGTTCGTAATGACCAAGGTCTAAATCTGTTTCGGCGCCATCCTCGGTTACGTAGCATTCGCCATGCTCGTAAGGGTTCAACGTTCCCGGATCAATATTGATATAGGGGTCAAACTTTTGGATAGTGACACGATAACCGCGCGATTGAAGTAATTTGGCTAATGAGGCTGAGATAATACCTTTCCCTAAAGACGAGGTAACGCCACCCGTAACAAAAATATATTTAGTCATGATTTTTTTGAAAAATGGCTGCGGTTTTACGCCGGAACCAAATGTTTGTGTACGGGATACAAAAGTAAGAAAATTTTCAGGCTTTGGAGTACTTGTGGAGAAAAAACGAAACGGGTAAAAACATTTTATCAAAATTTAAATTGATAAAATTTAACTGAGTGAAATAACGACAGTTACATCCCCGCCTTCTGCCTGCTGTACAAAGCTATTTTGCGGTGAAGTTCGTTCGGGTTAAATGGCTTGCTCACATAATCATTCATCCCAACAGTGAATGCCATATCCTGGATATCCAGCATGGCCGATGCTGTAAGGGCTATAATGGGCAAAATCTTATACTTTTCGTCACCTAAATTACGTATTGCCGCGGTAGTTTGATAGCCATCCATTTCGGGCATCTGTAAATCCATCAGTACCATATCGTAATCATGGGTTTGCACCAGCATCAGTGCAATTTCGCCATTCTCGGCCACATCACACTCCACATCCCATTGCTTCATAAAATGCTTTGCCAATATTACATTAATCTGGTTGTCCTCGGCTATAAGCAACCTGGTGCCTTTCAGGCTTTTTAAGGCGTAAAATTCGTCGCTGTCTGATGTGCTGCTTAGGTGCCTTTTGCTGTTTTTAAATACCAGGCTAAAGCTAAAAACAGATCCAACGCCAATTTCGCTTTTTACTTTTATATCGGTACCCAGCAACTGCAAAAGGCGCTTTGTAATAGTTAGGCCCAGCCCTGTGCCGCCATATTTTCGGGTTGTATCTGTGCTGGCCTGGCTGAAGCTATCAAAAATATATTCAATTTTGTCGGGCTTAATCCCTATGCCGGTATCGGTAACTTCAAAATCAATGGTAGAGTTATCACCATCCTTACAGGCTAAAGCCGCAGTAATAGTAACCCGGCCTTTATCGGTAAACTTTACCGCATTGCTTATCAAATTGGTTAAGATCTGCCCTAACCGCACCGGGTCGCCGATGATGGCATTGGGCAAATCCTGATCCATCATCAGTTTTATCTGAATATTTTTTTCGTTTGCTTTTTGCAGCAGAGAAAGGCGGATATTTTTAACCAGATCTGTTATGCTAAAATCAACTTGTTCAAATTCAACTTTACCAGCCTCAATTTTGCTAAAATCCAGTATGTCATTAATCAGCACCAACAGGTTTTCGGCCGAAAACTTTAAAAAACCTAAAAATTCTTTTTGCTCGGGCTTGGGGTCCTGGTGAATGAGCAGATGGGTAAACCCTATTACCGCATTCATCGGCGTACGTATTTCATGGCTCATGATACTCAAAAACTGCGCTTTGGCCATCGCCGCTTTTTCGGCCAGTTCCTTTGACTGAATAAGCTCTACTTCCAGTTCCTTGGCCTTGGTTATACGTTCCTGCAAAAAGCTGATGATATGGATGAGGTCATCATCCGAATCGGAAAGGTTTAGCTCAACATCAGGGTTAAGCGCTTTTATAGCTTCCTTCAATTGCTGTATAGATCTTTTTTTGATCTCATTTTGCTGTCTAAGATCATCCGTTACAGCCAGGTACTCGCGTTCGCTGATATTAAAAGCATGATCGGCCAGCTTTATTGATTTATCGAAGTTTTTGAAACTGTTATCTATAGCGTTAAGAAACTGTAAAAAAACAGCATCCTGCAGATACGTGGCCGGCAGGTTTTTCTTTATTTGTTTATTTAACAGCGGGTGGTACTCCATATTATCTTTCGGTAAATGTGGTAATAGTCATGGTTTGGTTATGCAGTTCGCAATTTGAGCCTTTGTTTAAAGGCGATAGCTCACCATAGGAGTAAAAGCCCGCGATAACTGTATTATCGCCAAAAATTTCTTTTGCCGCCATCAACTCTTCATCGGTACGCTCGTTAAGCACAAGTTTACGCCCCACACAGCTTACCATGATAGCCAGCCCCGTTGCCGCCAAACTGTCGTTTGCATCAGATGCTGCCGTTGACGAGGCATTGATAAGCTTATCAAAATTAGCTTTCATGAGGCGCACATTACTACCCTCGGGCAGGTTACCTGCAAAAGTCATCGACTTTTCATCCTCATTTACACTCAAAATGGTACGTACCAATTTTTTATCAGATCCCGCTATACTTAATGATAACGGAAACAACAAGGCAGAACCCGGAAGCTCCTTTACATACTCGCCTAAATACTCCTTATACAGGTCGAGCGCGCTCCTGTTATCTATCTCAAACAAAACATTTTTATCTGATTTGGTGATAGTACGCTGCGGGCCAAACTCGTCCCAACCCCCGCTTGAGCCATGCCCAATGTGCAAGTGATCGCCGTAAAAACCAATAGCTATTACGTTGCCCTGCGCGGGAACCTGGTTAAGCCCGGTAAATGTGCTGCTAAAACGCGCCGCGTCGCCGGCAAGGCCGCCTGTTACCGGTACATTGTTTGGATTAATATTGTTAAAACCATAAACCAGTTCGCTGCCGTTGATGTAAGTACCATCGGATATCACAAAAACACAAATCAGCCCATCTTTATCAAGCTGCGACATCAGGTATGCCCCTACTTCACAACTTTTGGCATATTGGTTAACGTGGGTTGAGGCGCACACGATAGCCGATTTTTCAAACTCAATGGCAGTAACCACAATACTTTCGTCATACACCTCGCTGTCCAGTATCTCACCCGAAGTTGAGGAAAAAACAATATCAGCAACGGGATATTTTATTTTCAGATACTCATACACTGCCGGCACGGTAATTAGCTGGGCGGCGCCAAATACAAGCACAAGCTGGCATTTGGTTGGGTCAATTTCGTTATTGTCGTTGAAGTCACTCCACTTATTATTGATAAAATGATGCTGTCTGGTTTTCATGACTGAAAAGGTTTATCCCGGTGTATTTTTTGTAATTTAAGCAAAAGAAAGAGCAATAGCGGCCAAAATATTGAAAATTTGAACGATTTACCCACAAGCTACAATTCATTAATTGATGATTACTACGGTGTTTTCCTATTGGTTAACCAGCCATTGTAATCCTATGCTGTCAGGGCTTTTGTTCAACAGGCTTAAATCCTTTTTACGGCTTATGTTTAATAATGTTATTTTTTTTTGCTCCCAGATTTACTGGTGGTTGTTTATCGGGTTGTATAGTGCAATGCCCTTACCTACCTGCTCAAAATCAATAAGTTAAATTTTGTTAAAAGATGTTAAGCAGATGTTAACGCCCATGGCGCTTTGACATTTTACTTCGAAATTGTACCCCATATAACATATGACAAAACATTTACAACCTTATTTATGATGCAGTACAACAAAATCAACAACCTGCTGGGCTGGTTTTGCCTGGTAATTGCCATGGCCACCTATGTTTTAACCCTTGAGCCATCGGTTAGCTTTTGGGATTGCGGCGAATTTATAGCCTGCGCCTACCGGCTGCAAGTATCGCACCAGCCGGGTTACCCTATGTTTGCCATGCTGGGCAAGGTATTTTCGCTGCTATCCTTGGGCGATAATACCAAAGTACCTTATTTTACCAACCTCGGATCGGCCCTTGCAAGCGCTGCCACGGTAATGTTTTTGTTCTGGACAATTACCGCGCTGGCAAAAAAGCTGCTTATCGCCAAAGGCGAAACAATCACATCATCACAGCTGATTGCGATAATGGGGGCCGGCCTGGTTGGTTCTTTAGCTTTTGCCTTTACCGATACATTTTGGTTCTCGGCGGTGGAGACTATTGTATTCGCCCTCTCGTCGTTGTGTACTGCCGTAGTATTCTGGGCCATTTTAAAATGGGATGCACACGCCGATGAACGCGGCGCCGATAAGTGGATAGTGTTGATAGCCTACATTATGGGCTTATCCATAGGCATCCACCTGCTCAACCTGTTAACTATTCCGGCCATTACCATGGTATATTATTTCCGCAGGTATAAAAAACCTACACTAAAAAGCGGGATAGCCGTATTTATGCTGAGCATTGTGTTGCTGGCCCTGGTACAGTATGGCATCCGGGAATATACGATCAAATTCGCCGCTTACTTCGACCTGTTTTTTGTGAACACTCTTGGCCTGGGTTTTGGCAGCGGGGCCATGTTTTTTGTAATGCTGATAGTGGCCTCATTAGCTTTAGGTACCTGGTACAGCATCCGCCATAAAAAACCGACGTTAAACCTGGCGCTGATATGTTTAGCGTTCATTTACTTCGGCTACGGGTCGTTCTTTTATATCCCCATCCGGGCTACTGCTAATACCGACCTGAACAACTCGCACCCGGATAATGCTTTTACCCTTAACGATTACCTTAACCGCATCCAGTATGGCGAAACGCCGCTCCTTTACGGCCCCTACTTTGATGCAAAACTTACCGATCAGCAGGAAGGTAAAAACCTTTACCGCAAGGGCGCCGATAGGTACGAAGTAAGCGGCAAAAAACTTGTCAATACTTACGATCATAATACACTGATCCCCAGGATGCACAGCACCCAGGGCGACCCTCAATATGCTCAAAACGTGCAGTTTTACAAACAATGGCTGCAACTGGCCGATGACCAAAGCCCTACCTTTGCCGATAACATGAAGTGGATGCTAAGCTGGCAAATGTACCAGATGTACTGGCGCTACTTTTTATGGAATTTTGTTGGCCGCTACAATGATACCGACGGCCAAACCAGCGCAGTATCAATAGACGGTAACTGGACATCGGGTTGGTTTGATAGCAGCAGGCATCTGCCCAAATCAGTCACCAACTCCAATACGTATACTCCTTTATATGCCTTGCCTTTAGTAGTTGGCCTGTTAGGTATGGCCTACCATATTAAACGTAAAAAAGCCGATGCCATGGTTATTGGCCTGCTTTGGTTTTTCACAGGGCTGGCTATTGTACTCTACGTCAACCAGGCCAATATTCAGCCCCGCGAACGCGATTACTCCTACGTAGGTTCCTTTTATGTCTTTGCCATCTGGATAGGTATGGGCGTGCTGGCTATTAATGATTTTATAAAATATAAAGTAAACGCGAAAGGAGCTGCTTTTGCATCTGTAGCGGTTTGCTTGCTGGTTGCGCCGGTTTTAATGGCTAAACAGGAATGGGGCTGTCATGACCGGTCGACTAAAACAACGGCGCATGATATGGCTTACAATTTCCTGATCTCCTGCCCTAAAAACGCCGTTCTGTTTACCAATGGCGATAATGATACTTACTCGCTTTGGTATGATCAGGAAGTTGAAGGCGTGCGGCCCGATGTACGTATTGTATGTACCAGCCTCTTCAGCGGCGACTGGTATATCCGCCAGATGCAAAAGCCGATGAACCAGTCGGCACCATTGCCAATTACCATGCCTTTTGATAAATACAAACAGGGCGTGCGCGATTTTATGGCTTATAACGATGCCAAAATACCAGGCCCCGTTGATTTGAAGGAAGTGTTTGATTTTATAACATCTGATGATGAACGCACTAAAGTGCAATACCAAAGCGGCGAAAGCATGAACTACCTGCCAACCAAAAACTTCAAGTTAATCGTTAACCCTGGCGAGCTTGTAAAAAACGGCTTAGTTACCGCGCAACAAAAAAATAAGCTAACCAACAGTATGGAATGGCAATACAAAGGCGAGTACTTATACAAAGATAAGCTGGCCATAATTGACCTACTGGCACATAACGATTGGAAACGGCCTATATGCTTTACCATCGGCGTAAGCCCGGAATATATGATTGGCATGGAACCGTATTTGTATAAAGAGGGATTTACCTATCGCCTTATCCCATTTAAAGCCGATACCGCGGTGCACGACCAGTTGGGTAAGGTGAACAGCCTAGTTATGTACAATAACGTAATGAACAAGTTTAAATATGGCAATTTTAAACACGCCCGTTACCTGGACGATGTAAGCAAAACCCAGTTTTATCCTTACCTGGAAACCACTTTCCACGACCTTGCCCAGGGCCTGATCAAAGATGGCCATAACGACCTGGCGCTAAATGCCCTGCACAAATTCGACCAGGAAATGGCCGACATTAATCCTAATATCGATACCGCGCACCGCAAGTTATTATTGGCGCAATTAGCTTATAAACTGAACGATAAAGAATTGGCCAACCGCTATGCCAAAGGCATCGGCAATTACCTTACCGACCAGCTGGCCTACAATTACACCCTGTTAAAAGATAACCCCGAAGCCCTTAACGTTGGCGAAGTACAATTTCAGCTTTATGTGTTGAATGGATTGGCAGAAACCACCAAAGCGTACAACGAAACCGGGCTGTATAAACAATTCCAGGATGAGCTAAATGATTACGGTAGTAAGTTTGCGGTATTGGAAAACAGGTAATTAAAAGAGCTGAAAGCGAAAAGCCTAAGGCTGAAGGCTTACTTACCCATCATATACAAGTGAACCAACTTACGAAGTTTTAAAAACTTCGTAAGTTTTTCGCCCGCTTAGGTATAGTTACTTAAACAAATTCAATTTTTCCAAATCGGCCGGTACATCAACCGCATGGGTTTCCAGTTCCGTTTCGGCAACTTTTATGCGGTAGCCATTCTCAATCCAGCGCAGTTGTTCAAGGCTTTCGGCTTTTTCGAGGCCCGAGATGGGGAGTTTGGTAATTTGCTGCAGTACATCTGCCCGGTAACCATAAATTCCTATGTGCTTAAAGTAAGTATAAAATTCAAGCCAGTTATCCGGCTCCTGCGCGCGAATATGCGGCAGCGTAGCTCTTGAAAAATATATGGCTTCGGATAGTTTATTGATAACCACCTTGGGCGAGTTATAATTAAACAATTCTTCCCTGGTCAGTATCTTTTTTATCAATGTAGCTATTTGGGTACCAGGATCGTTAAAGCAGGCGGCCAATTTGGTTATCTGTTCCGGGTCGATGTACGGTTCATCGCCCTGGATATTGATAATCACATCGTATTCGGGATGCAAGGAGGCAACCTCAGCACAGCGATCTGTACCGCTTTGATGGTCATCGGCTGTCATAACCGCAACTCCCCCAAAGGCTTGTACGTGGTCAAATATGCGGCTATCATCAGTAGCCACTATTACCTCGGCAACATCAACGCATTTCTTAACCCGCTCATACACCCTTTGAATCATGCTTTTACCGGCAATGTCAACCAATGGCTTACCGGGAAAACGGGATGATGCGTAGCGAGCGGGTATAATACCAAGGATTTTCATTTGATTACAATAGTTTTGAAGGCTTGCAGGGCCAGGTCCTGGTCTTTTTTTGAAAGATTAATACCGACCATATTAAAGGTTAAACGCGACGAATGGCCTTTAAAATATATCCCCGTCATCCCCTTACCAGGAATTTTCGGCCAAATAGTTTTGACAATGTATTTATCTGTACTATCAACTTGAAAGTTATGACCTTTTATTTCCGGTGGTATTTCTATTGGCACATTAATAGCGCTATCCCTAAAAGTAAGATCTGCAACATAATCGGCTTTAGGATATTTTATTTTTTGAGATGCCGTGGGCAAATGAACATTGGTTTTTGTTTCATAACTGGGATCAGCTTCCACATGCACCTTTGTTGAGTCGGTAGTGCCCAATTCTTTCATTTGAGCCACCTTTTCGTTCTTTACATTAAAATCAGCCGTATAAGTTACCCCAACTTTATAAAAGTACCCGTTTTTTTTCCATTTCTTTTTTTCTAAATAATCTTGCTCTGTTGGAATCAGGCTATTAGCATATCCGTTGCCGCTAAAATCGAAATGAAGATATGTTTTGGACGATGGAATAGTTATTTTTCCTATAAATGAATCTTCTCCCTGCTGTTTAACATATTTCCAGCTATCGGGGATCGTGATTTTAAACGCGTTTAAATCTAACTGTTTAAAGCCGTCCTTCATCGACATACAGCCAACTATCAAAGGCGGTACCAACAAAAAATACAGCTTTTTCATGTGTTAAAATTACCGCTAAAACAACCCATTAATTTCCCGTTCAATCAACTGAACTATCGTGGCCATATCTTCTGTTTTATTCGCGAAATCGAGGTTGTCTTTGTCGAGGATCAGCAATTTACCCAGCTTGTAATTTTTGATCCACTTATCGTATTTCTCGTTCAGTTTTGACAGGTAATCCAGGCGGATACCAATCTCATACTCGCGGCCGCGTCGCTGAATATTGCTTACCAATGTTGGCACAGATGCTTTCAGGTAAACCAACAGATCGGGCGGCTTAATAAACTCGGTAATATTCTGAAAAATCGATTCGTAATTCTCGTAATCACGGGTGGTCATCAGGCCCATATCATGCAGGTTTTCGGCAAAAATATAGGCATCCTCGTAAATGGTACGGTCCTGCAAAATATTGCGGCCGGTTTTCTGAATATCAATAATCTGGCGGTAACGGCTGTTCAGGAAATAAATCTGCAGGTTAAAGCTCCAGCGTTTCATGTCGCTGTAAAAATCTTCCAGGTAGGGGTTATTGTCTACGGCTTCAAAAAGTGGTTCCCAGCCGTAGTTATGGGCCAGCATTTCAGTCAGCGTGGTTTTACCGGCGCCAATATTTCCTACAATCGCTATGTGCATCCTCTTTAGTTCGTGGGTTATGGTACATAGGCCATTGTTAGCGACCTACTTAACAATTCATTTTTAGAAAATCAAACTCGGACTAAGATACACTATGAAGTATGAACAATCAAACAGTGCGCTAATTTTTATATCCAATAATATAAATTTCGCTTGTAACACGTATTAATACATGTTACATTTGTGTCATGATCCAAAGTATCGGGCACAAAGGGCTTAGGCTTTATTATGAAGATGCAAATGGCGCAAAATTACCAGCAGAGCAGTTAAGTAAAATATCGCGAATTTTATCGGCCCTGGATGCCGTAACATCAGAAGAAGACATAAAACAACTTGGGTCTGGCATCCATAAATTATCTGGCAATAGGAGTGATTTTTGGTCGATAAAAGTGAGTGCCAATTATCGTATCGTGTTCAGGTTTGAAGACGGCGATATTTTTTATGTGGATTATATAGATTATCATTAACAAGAAAACACTATGCTAAAACGAGGATTACCACCAGCCCATCCAGGAGAAATATTGAAGGAAATGTTTATCCTTGAACGCAACCTTACCATTACAGAGGTTGCTAAAGGCCTTGGTATGGCCAGGGCAAATTTATCAGCGGTTATTAATGGTCATTTAGGCATTAGTCCCGAGCTTGCTGTCAAACTATCAGAAGCTTTTGGCAATAGCGCACAATTTTGGGTAAACCTGCAAAACAGCTACGAGTTATGGCATGCCGAAAAGAAAATAAACAGGGCCGCAATAACACACTTTGACCAGGTACCTATTTGATATTTAAAGATGATATCCTTTTGTCTCTCCTGCAGAAAGTTATTTTTACAATCAGAGCCATAAACAAAAAGCCCTGCAAAGGGCTCCTGGTATAAATTCTGTAAATTCCTAAATTCGTTTAATTCCGGTTTCTAATAGTTTAAAACTTCTTAAACCCTATAATTTCCCTTACTTCCCTAATGGTTTTTGAGGCGCTTGCGCGGGCTTTCTCTTCGCCCATGGCCGCCACTTTTCTTAAATAATCTGCATCGCCTGCAATGGCGTTTATCCTGTCGCGGATGGGCGCCGTAGCAATGATCATGTCTTCGGTAAGCTGCTTTTTAAGATCGCCGTAACGGATAGCCATTTTATTATACAAATCGTCGAAATGGGCAACGGTATCGGCAGATGATACTACCTTCATCAAATCAAACAGGTTTTGGATCTCCTGGGGTTTGGTTTGATTTTCGGTTGTTGGCCCGCCATCGGTAACGGCACGCATTACTTTCTTTTTGATGGCTTCGGGGCTATCACCAAGGAAAATAGCGTTACCCTCCCCTTCTGATTTGCCCATTTTGCCTTTACCATCCAGCCCCGGAATTTTTACCAGGTTGCTGCTGTAATTAAATGCAAAAGGCTCGGGAAAGTAGTCGTGGTTATATAACCTGTTAAAACGGTTGCCAAAGGTACGGGCCATTTCCAGGTGTTGTTCCTGGTCTTTACCAACCGGTACTTTGGTTGCTTTATGGATAATGATATCCGCAGCCATTAATACCGGGTAGGTAAGCAGGCCGGCGTTCACATTATCGGGGTTGGCGCGCACCTTGTCTTTAAACGATGTAGCGCGTTCCAGTTCGCCAAGGTAGGCGTTCATGTTTAAATATAAATATAGCTCGCTAATCTCGGGCACATCTGATTGTACGTAGATGGTCGCCTTTTCAGGGTCGATACCCGCGGCAAGGTACTCTACCAAAACCTGCTTTACGTTACTATGCAGGTTGGCAGGTGTTGGGTGCGTGGTTAACGAATGCAGATCGGCAATAAAAAAAAAGCAGTTAAATTCATTCTGCATTTTTATAAAGTTCTGCAAAGCCCCGTAATAGTTTCCTAAGTGCAAATTTCCGGTCGAACGGATGCCACTAACAACAGTTTCCATAGGTGGCGAAAGTAAGGAATTTTTCTATTTTTGATGACGATGAAAATGATATTGAAAAAAGTGCACATCTATTTATACATAACCAGTGTAGCGCTATCCTTCTTTATATTGTGGCCTTTTTTTAATTTTTTTTCTAAAAAACCATCCCGGTACCACAGCATGAATAAATTGCGCCGGGCCTGGGGGTTCATAAGTTCGGCCTTGGTAGGTATCTTCTATAATTTTGAATATGAGGAACCTATTGACTGGAGCAAACCCTATATCATTTGCCCAAATCACACATCCAACCTCGATATTTCGGCTATGTGCATATTGGTAAACAGCAACAGTAGCTTTATGGGTAAGCAGGAACTGGAAGATGGTTTGGTAACCGGCGTATTCTTCCGCTCGGTTGATATTCCGGTTAACCGCGAAAGTAAAATGTCGTCTTTCCGGGCATTTAAAAAAGCTTCTGAAAAGTTGAAGGAAGGCGTTTCGCTGGTTATTTTCCCCGAAGGGATGATCTCAGATCATTATCCGCCTAAATTATGTGAATTTAAAAGCGGACCGTTCCGCCTTGCTATTGAACATAAAATACCTATTATACCAGTAACCTCTGTAAACACCTGGCAAATACTATGGGATACCGGCACCAAATATGGCAGCAGGCCTGGTATTTGCCATTTTTACGTACATAAACCCATAGATACCAGCAACCTTACCATTGCAGATGCTGACACCCTGCGCGATGACGTTTACACCATCATCCAACAAAAACTGGCTGCATCCGAAAACCTACACACAATTGCATAAAACTTATTGAGACCTGCAAATGAAGTTAACATGAAAATTTTAGCTTTAGGCTTTTCGCATTAAGCTTTAAGCTTTCTGAAACAAGTATTTTTTTTACATTTGGGGAACATGAAATTAACACTGAAAAGGATCCATACCAAATTTTACAGGTATAGCATAGCCGTCTTTTTCACCCTTTGTTACCCGGTTTTATATATACTCAGGCAAAAAACCAGCAGGTACCGGTACATTAACCAAATGCGGCGACTTATTATTTTTTTGAGTTCGAGCATTTCGGGGATTTTTTACAGCGCCACTTTCGAAGAGCCGCCTGACTGGAAAAAAACATATGTAATATGCGGCAACCACACCTCAAACCTTGATGTATCGGCCATCAGTACCATCCTGAAAAACAATATTTGTTTTATGGGGAAAGAAGAATTACTGAACAATTACGTACTCGGCTATTTTTTTAAAACCATTGATGTTACGGTTAACAGGGAAAGTAAAATGTCGTCATTCCGGGCATTTAAAGCTGCTGCAGAGCGTATTAAAAACGGGGTGAGTGTAGTTATTTTCCCCGAAGCTACTATCCCGAAAGATTACCCGCCCGAGTTACATAGCTTTAAGAACGGTCCGTTCAGGCTGGCTATCGAAATGAAGGTACCAATTTTGCCCATCTCATCCCTTGATACCTGGAAAGTGCTTTGGGATACCGGCAAAGAATATGGCAGCAGACCAGGAATTTGTAATATATTTGTGCATAAACCCATTGAAACAGCCCATTTAACGCTTGATGATGCGGATGCCCTGCGCGATGAGGTATTTGAGATTATAAAAAACAAACTGCAAACGGCATGACCATAGATAAAGAAACAGTTGAAAAAGTTGCCCACCTGGCCCGCTTAGAGCTAAGCGAAACCGAAAAGCAGGACATGATACAGGATATGAGCAAAATCCTTGATTTTATGGCCAAACTAAACGAGCTGGATACCACCGGAGTTGAACCCCTGGTTTACATGACCGATGGCGCCAACGTATTGCGAGAAGACGTGGTAAAACAACAAATAACCCACGAAGAAGCGCTTGAAAATGCGCCCAAGCACGATGAGGATTTCTTTTTGGTAGCGAAGGTGATTGAGAAATAATTCAAAAGTAAAAATTCAAAATTCAAAAGTGCTTGTTCAGCGGCTGTATTTTTAGATCTTAGATTTTTTGATCTCATATGCTTAGTCGGCAGCTATATTTTCCACCGTTCAGGCTTTTGACTTTTTAATTTTGAATTTTGAATTTCTATTGTAACATTCCGTACCTATCAGCAGTCCAAATAAAAAAACATTCATGGAGCCATTAAAAGACAAGCCTTTAATTACCATAAACGAGATTGGACGTAAGTATGTGATAGGCAGCGAGGTGATCCACGCGCTTAAATCTGTTTCGTTAACTATAAATAAAGGTGAATTTGTGGCTTTGATGGGCCCGTCGGGCTCGGGTAAATCAACGCTGATGAATATTTTGGGTTGCCTGGATACACCAACCAAGGGCGTGTATATTTTGAACGGGATAAACGTAAGCCACATGACCGATAATGAGTTGGCAGAAGTGCGTAACTCCGAGATTGGTTTCGTTTTCCAGACATTTAACTTATTGCCCCGTAATACCGCCCTTGATAACGTTGCCCTGCCTTTGATTTATGCCGGCATCAGCAAAGAAAAACGTACCGAGCGCGCCAATGCAGCTCTTAAAAATGTTGGTTTGGAGAACAGGGTTGATCATAAACCGAACGAGCTTTCGGGTGGGCAGCGCCAGCGTGTGGCCGTGGCCCGGGCGCTTATTAACAATCCCTCTATCATATTGGCCGATGAGCCTACCGGTAACCTGGATACCAAAACATCTATAGAAATCATGGGGCTGCTGGAAGACATTCACGCCAAAGGCAATACCATTATACTGGTAACCCACGAAGAAGATATTGCCATGCATGCACACCGAATTGTACGCATGCGCGATGGCCTTATTGAAAAAGACTACCAAAACGAGCATATCCAAAAAGTTGACAGAAGACTTGCTGTGGAAGCAGCTGAAAAAGATTCCCATTGAGGGTTCGAATTTGAATCCGGTCGTATGTATCTGAAAGTGTACCACCCCGTACCAGGGTGTAAATTTTAAACATCCTGCTAAAAAAATAAATAACACTAAAATAATTAGCAAACTTGTATTACATTTGAAATATGTATGCAATTGTTGATATCGAGACTACCGGGGGGCATGCCAGCGCCAATGGCATTACAGAAATTGCCATATGCATACACGATGGTAAAAAAGTTGTAAAACGTTTTCAAACCCTGGTTAACCCGCAACGCGAAATACCAATATATATCAGCGCCTTAACAGGTATTACCAACGAGATGGTGCAAAGCGCCCCTCCCTTTGAGGATGTAGCAGCTGATATTTACCATTTGATACACGGCAAAATCTTCGTAGCGCATAACGTAAATTTCGACTATTCATTTGTACGCTACCACCTTGCGGCAGCCGGATACGATTTACAACTGAACAAGCTTTGTACCGTGCGCCTTGGCCGCAAAATATTGCCCGGCCTGCCATCCTACAGCCTTGGCCGCCTATGCCGCCATTTAGGGATCGATAACGAAGCCCGTCACCGTGCCGCCGGCGATGCCGAAGCCACAGCCGAATTATTTACCCTGTTAATAAACAGCGATAGTGAAGGCCATATTAAACAGGCGCTTAAGCAAAACTCAAAAGAACAGGTATTGCCGGCCAACCTGCCTAAAAAAGATGTAGAGCAATTGCCATATTCGCCGGGCGTATATTATTTTCATGATCAAAAAGGGAAAGTCATTTATGTTGGCAAAGCCAAAAACATCAAAAAACGGGTAAGCAGCCATTTTACCGGCAACAATCCGGGCTTGCAGCGGCAGGAATTTTTACGCAATATCCACCAGGTAAGCTACCAGGTTTGCGGCACCGAGCTTATTGCCTTTGTACTGGAAGCCATCGAGATCAAGCGCCTGTGGCCAAAATACAACCGGTCATTAAAGCGCTTTGAAAACGCCTATTGCCTGTATGCCTTTGAAGATCAGCGGGGCTATACCAGGCTGGCGGTTGATAAACGCCGCAAATTCAGCGATGTTATTTATACCTGCAACTCCTTGCTGGATGGCTATAATTTGCTCAATAAACTGATAGAAGCTTTTGGACTATGCCCCAAACTTTGTTTTATACAAACCAACACGGCGCCGTGTACCGGTGCCGCCGGCAGCCAGTGCGCCTGCGAAGGTATTGAATCTGTAGAGGACTACAATAAAAAAGTAGGCAACGCAATCGACCAGCTGAAACTTGCCCTGCCCACCTACGCCATCCGCGATGAAGGCCGTACCGGCGATGAACATAGCTGTATTTTGGTGGAGAAAGGCCAGTTTTACGGAATGGGCTACATCTCGCACTATTTCGACGCGGATAATATACAGCAATTAAAAAACTACCTCACCCCCTATCCGGGAAATGATTATATCAAAAACATTGTATCCAGCTATGCCTCACGATATCCAGACAGGATGGTGGTGTTTGCATAGGTTTACCCTTAAATATATCTCCCATTCCATAAATAAATTATCCCTGGTGTGATTTATATATTTCTTGATTTTTCTTGATTTTTGCTGATGTTAATATAATATTAATTATAGAGAACTCACTGCTGATTTTTATCCCTTTTAACCTGATAAAATGTCCTCCTGTTATTTCCATAAAAAGCAACTAACTGATAATCAACTATAAAGGTGTTCCACCCCCCGTTTTCAACAAACACTAAACAGCTGACTATCAGTACCAAGGCGTTCCACACCGCTCCAGGTGCTCCACCCGTTCCGGTGGAACACCTGTGGGCTATTATTTCAAATACTTGTCATACCAATCAATATACCGCTGCAGCCTATCCACCTGGTAGCTCGGTACGGTTATGCCATGAAACTGACCCGGATAAAGCACCATCTGGACAGGCACTCCGTGCGATTTCAGCGCTTGGTACATTTGTTCGCTACCACCTGTAGGCACATTAAAATCCTTAAGGCCCGACATAAACAGCGTGGGTGTTGTAATTTTATCGGCGTGAAAAAAGGGGTACGACAGCTTGATATACTTTTCGGGATTTTTCCAGGGGGCGCCCAGTTCATTGTCATACTGCACCACCCATTGGTCGCTGCCATAAATGGCCAGCTGCAAAGCACTGCCCGCCCCGCTGCATGCGGCCTTAAAACGAGGATCGGTTGCTATGGTATAATCCGTCAAAATACCGCCGTAGCTCCAGCCACCTATACCTAAATGATCACGGTCGGCTATGCCAAATTTCACCAGTTCGTCTACCGCGCCTAATAAATCCTGAACTTCTTTATTACCCCAATCGGCATAAATAGCTTTGGTATATTCCAGCCCACGGCCGGTGCTGCCCCGGTAATTAACGGCGGCGACTGCATATCCTGCCGAAGCTAAAGTCTGGCGGATCATATCAAACTCAAACTCGTCCTGGTCAGTAGGGCCGCCATGGATATACAGGATGAATGGCAGCTTTTTATTCACCACGCTATCGGGGGTATATAAAATACCCGACACCAGCGTACCATCGGCACTAAAAGATTGAAAACCTTTTACGTAGGCCAGTTTTACCCCGCCCAGCCATTTTTCCTGGTGAAAGGTAAGCCGCCTGATTTTACCGTTTTCGATAGCCACCAGTTCATGCGGCATATAAGGTGTGGTCATTTTGGCAATCCATACTCCTGGCGCTGCACCAATAACATTTTCAAAACTGCACTCCGCACCTTTATATACTGTAGTTGATTTGCGGAGCAGCAAGTTGTATTGAGCAATATACCTGGTGCGGTCGCTGCTTACCAGGTAGCCTATATTTTTGCTATCGCGGCTCCAGGCTACATTGCTTACAGGCCTGTCGAGCGCCTCGGTAAGCACGCGGTTATTTTTTCCGTCGGCATCCATCATGCACAACAAATCGTGCTGATAAATATAATAGTCGGCATCGCTTGTTGATCGCAGGTAGGCAATATGCTTACCATCAGGGCTCCAAAGGGGTTGAATATCGTGGCCGGTAAAAGTAGTCAATTGCTTAATCTCGCCATCGTCTTTGGCCTCAACCGTAAAAATATCCGAATTTTCGTTCCTGTCGGGATCATTGGTATGGTTGCTTACAAAAGCTATGTATTTACCATCCGGGCTCCACACCGGCGATTGATCGTCCCTGTCGCCGGTCGTCAATGTATCCAGTTTTTTGCTTTCAATATCATACAGGTACAAATGCGTGCGCCGGTGCTGCAGGTACCCCTCAATATCCTGCTTAAAATGGTAACGGTCTATCTTTATAGGCGGGATAGTTTTAGGTTTTTTACCATCGTTCTCCGGGTCTTTAATTACCAGCAACAGTTTTTTACTATCCGGCGACCATGCGTAACTTTCCAGGTTGCCTTTTTTTAAGTCGGTTAGCTGATGTCCTTCGCCTCCCCTGCGGTCCATCAGCCAAACCTGGCCACCTGTTTTAGATTCCCGCTCTGATATATAAGACAGGAATTTACCATCCGGCGTCCATTTTGGCGATGAAGCCGGTTCAGCGCCATAAGTAAGCTGAATAGATTGCTTGCCATCAAAGCTTTGCATCCACAAATGCGATACCCGGTTATCCTTTGCCGTATCCACATCCGAAATACCATAAGCCAGCCACTTACCGTCGGGCGATAATTGTGGCCCGGCAAGTGTGGGGATATTATTTACATCTGATGGTTTTAAAGGGCGCTTTGCTGTTTGCGCTAATACACCCGTAAAAGCAAAGATGGCGACAAGCATCAGTACATTTTTATTCATAGCAATGAAACAAAATCAATGGTTTTTAGCAAAAATTATCCAATGCATAAGTAACGGCATTTACTTCTTCAAATATTTATCATACCAATCCACATACCGCTGCAGCCTGTCAACCTGGTAGCTTGGCTTGGTGATACCATGGAACGAGTTTGGATAAAGTATTAATTCCGTGGGTATCCCCTGCGATCGCAGGGCCTGGTACATTTGCTCGCTGCCGATTGTTGGTACATTAAAATCCTTTAAGCCAGACATATATAATACAGGCGTTTTTATCTTATCAGCATGAAAAAACGGGTACGATAAGGCAATCCATTTGTCCGGGTTTTTCCAGGGCGCTCCTATTTCGTTTTCATATTGCAGCACGTATTGGTCGCTGCCGTAAACAGATAGTTGCAATGCGCTGCCTGCCCCGCTGGCTGCGGCTTTAAAACGGGTATCTGATGCTATGGTATAATCGGTTAGGATTCCGCCGTAGCTCCATCCGCCTATACCTAAATGGTCAGGATCGGCAATGCCAAGTTTCTCGAGTTTATCAACGGCGCCCAGCAGGTCTTTAACCTCTTTATTTCCCCAATCGGCATAAATAGCCTTGCAATAATCAAGGCCGCGGCCGTTGCTGCCGCGGTAATTTACGCCGGCTACTGCATAACCCGTGCAGGCCAAAACCTGCCTTACGGCATCAAAAGCGTATTCATCCTGCCCAACAGGGCCGCCGTGAATAAATAAAATGAATGGCAGCTTTTTGGCATTACTATCGGGCGTTAAAACAATGCCGTTAACCAAAGTGCCATCTGCACTGGCAGATTCAAAACCTTCTACATGTGCCAGCTTTACATTGGCTAACCAACCTTGCTGGTGAAATGTTAAGCGGCGCAGTTTGCCGCCTTCCAACGCGAATAATTCGGCAGGGGTATAAGGATCTGTTTTTTGTACAACCCAGTTGCCGCCGGTGCTGGTGGTTATATCGGTAATGCTGTACATACCTTTATTTACCGTGCTTATTTTACCGTTATTTACATTTACGCTGGCCACATATCGCACACGATCATCAACCACTAAAAACGAGATGCTTCTGCTATCTTTAGCCCAGGCTAAATCGGTAACTGGGCGGTCAAGTTGTTGGGTTAGTATTTTTTTATTGGAGCCAACTATATCCATGGTGCACAGCATCTTTTGATCGTACATCATATAATCGGCATCGCTGGTAGAACGCAAAAAGGCAATCAGCTTACCATCCGGGCTCCATTGCGGGTTTGTATCGGGCCCTTTCCATGATGTTACCTGGAGTATGCTGGCATTTGGCCGGGCGTCAATGGTAAAAATATCGGTATTCTCGTTTTTATCCGGGTCGGCGCTGCGGTTGCTCACAAAGGCTATCGTCTTGCTATCCGGCGACCATACCGGCGAGCTTTCATCTTTATCGCCTTTTGTTAAGGTGTCCAGCTTTTTGGCTGCAACATCAAACAGGTACAAATGTTTGTGCAGGTGCTGCAGGTACCCTTCTATATCCTGTTTAAAATGATATCGGTCTATAACAATAGGCTTGGGTGTTTTAGGCTCCTCTTTACCTTTATTTTCAGGGTCGCCGATAACCATTACCAGCTTTTTACCATCCGGCGACCAGGCATATTCGCCCACATCGCCTTTAATATCTGTCAGCTTCACGCCCTCGCCGCCACGCCTGTCTATCAGCCAAATCTGCGCCCCTTTTTTTGAATCGCGTGATGACATAAAAGACAGGTATTTACCATCCGGCGACCATCTCGGCGCCGAAGCTGCTTCGTCGCCATGCGTTAACTCCAATGATTCTTTACCGTCCCAGCTTTGCATCCACAGGTGCGATACCCGCTTATCCTTAGCCGTATCCACCTCAGATACGCTATAAGCCACCCATTTGCCATCTGGCGAAAGCTGCGGATCGCTTACTGTAGGAATTTTATAAAAGTCGGCTGGTTTAAATGGTTTTATTTGGGCAGCAGCATACAGCGCACAGGATAGCGCAAAAAGCGAGAGTAATATTTTTTTCATAGCGTCAACTTACGAGGCGGTAAGTTAGGGATTTTTGCATTAACAAGAATCAAGAGACAAGAATCAAGAGTTAAGACTTTTTGAAAAGTGTATTATTGCAGACTGTTGTGTTGCGCAACAGGTGAAACAGTGAAAAACAATATCTATTTGATAGTCAATACATTATGAATTGTCATAAAATAAAAATCGCAACAGAACCGCAACAGTTTACAACTGATGAGTATTTATTTGACCACGGTAATTAAGCCCGCCATTTCATACGATTTTGCCCGAATTAAATCATGCTTCTATTTATCGGAATAGTATCCCTAAAACAGACCACGCTTTTAACAGGAATGGCAGCCCTATTATCTGAGCTATTTTAAAAGCCTCCCCACTCCTGCGCACACCAAATTTATAATACAGATTGTTTGTTTAATTAAATTCAATTCATTTACTTTGCATATCAAAGTACTTTTATTTAAATGATGAGAGTTAAAATGATCCTCCCTGCCTTAACCGAAGCCGAAAGTCCGTTTTGGAGGCCGATAAAATATTCCTTGTTTCCTCCTTTAGGTTTGGCTACGCTGGCTGCATACCTGTCACCCGATGATGAAATAGATTTGCAGGACCAACATGTAGAAAAACTTAATTTAGACGACAGCCCCCACCTGGTGGTTATCCAGGTGTACATCACCAATGCTTACCGTGCCTACAAAATTGCCGACCATTACCGCAAAAAAGGTACTTACGTTATCCTTGGCGGCCTGCACGTTACATCGCTGCCATTTGAGGCGGCGCCACATGCGGATAGTATTTTTATAGGCCCGGGAGAAGATACATTCCCTAAGTTTTTGTTGGATTTTAAAAATCGCTGCCCTCAAAAAATATACAATTCAACTATCCGCACGCTTGAAAAAGTACCGCCAATCCGCCGCGACCTGATTAAAAGGCACTTGTACCTTGTACCAAACTCTATTGTGGTTACCAGGGGCTGCCCGCATCATTGCAGCTTTTGTTATAAGGATGCTTTTTTTGAAGGAGGCCGTACTTTTTATACCCAAGAGGTTGATGATGCCCTTGCCGAAATTGACCGGCTGCCAGGCAGGCATTTATATTTTTTAGACGATCACCTGTTAGGCAACACCAAATTCTCGGCCGCCCTATTTGACGGCATGAAGAGTATGAACCGCGTTTTCCAGGGAGCGGCAACCGTAGATTCGATATTACGGGGAAACCTTATTGAAAAAGCCGCAGAAGCCGGGTTAAGGAGTTTATTTGTTGGTTTCGAAACATTTTCGCCCCAAAATCTTAAACAAAGCAATAAAAAACAAAACCTGGAAAAGGACTACGTAAAAGCTGTAAACAGGCTCCACAGCCTCGGCATCATGATAAACGGTAGTTTTGTTTTTGGTTTGGATGATGATGATAAGGATGTTTTTAAACGGACGGTTGATTGGGCTGTAAAACATTCTATTACCACATCAACCTATCACGTGCTAACCCCATACCCTGGTACTGAATTATTTAAAAGCATGGAAAGGCAGGGAAGGATAATGACCAAAAACTGGGATTTGTATGACACCCGCAAAGTAGTTTACCAAACCATTGGCCTAAGCGCGCAGGAACTGGAAGATGGTTACTGGTGGGCTTATAAAGAATTTTACAAATGGAACAACATCTTCAAGGCCAGCATTCAGCACGAATCGCATATGCATAAGCTAAAACACTTCTTTTACGCCGGCGGCTGGAAAAAATTTGAACCGGTTTGGAATTTGCTCATCAAAACAAAAAACCTCAACAATACACTCCCGGCCCTGGAAACCGTGCTATCAAAAATAAACTTCGGTAATAAACAAAGCCAAACAGCCGAGCCAATGCCCCTTTATTTACCAGAAGGTTAACCTAATCAACTATTTAACCCAATCAACCACTCACCTATTTTAACCCCCACCGCACAACAAAAAATCTTGCTACTTGATACTAACTACTTGATACTAAACCACTCCCGACTTTTCCAATTCCACCTGCATTTGCTGTTGCATCCGCAATGCTTCAGCACGGGCGGCTTCGGCAAAGTTTTCGTCGCTACCGGCGTAGATGATGGAGCGGGATGCATTTACAATCAGGCCGCATTCTTTAGTGATGCCGTATTTGCAAACTTCTTCAAGGCTGCCCCCTTGCGCACCAACTCCGGGTACCAGCAGGAAGTTATCGGGCGCGTATTTACGAATGTTGGTAAATTCAGTGCTTTTGGTGGCGCCTACCACATACATGATCCTATCGGCCCCAGCCCAGGTATTGGCTTTTTGAATTACGGTTTCATACAAATAGCCGCCGCCGGTTTCCAGGTACTGAAAATCCTTACTGCCTACCGATGACGTGAGCGCCAGGATGATGATCCATTTACCATCATATTTAAGGTAAGGCGTAACACTATCGTTGCCCATATAGGGGGTAATAGTGATAGCGTCGAAACTCATACCCGATGCTTCTTCATTAAAAAAAGCGGTGGCGTATTTATCAGATGTGTTGCCAATATCGCCCCTTTTGGCATCTATTATATTTAAGGTATCTGTTGGCAGGTATTTCCAGGTATCTATCAGGCTTTGCAGGCCTTTTATACCCCGGGCCTCGTAAAAGGCGGCATTGGGTTTATAGGATACGCAAAGATCTTTAGTGGCATCAATAATGCGCTTATTAAACTCAAGGATAGGATCGGGATATTCTTTTAAAAATTGAGGGATCTTATCAATGTCGGTATCAAGGCCTACACATAAAAAGGATTTTTTTTGTTTGATCTGCTCTATTAGCTGCCTGCGCGATATCATAGGAAGGGGTTAAATATTCGGATGGCAAAAAAACTAAAAATTTACCTTAAACGTTATAACAACGCAGATATTTATTTAATTAATTTGATATTAACAAATAATTGTTTACAATTGCATCGTTTTCCATTGAATTTTTCTTGCACTAAAGAAACAATTTAAAACCCCACGACATTTATTATAACTAATGCTTTGAGTGGGTTTGGATGTTTATTTAATCAATGCTTCAAGATCAATTTCTTACTATAATGCCCCGTGTGTAATAACATAGCAGCCAAAATGCACATGGAAGTTTTATAACCGTTTGAAAACTATTTACGATATTAAAAATCCCTTTGAACTATAATTCATATCATGTCTGATAAAATCGAATTGAACGACAAACTCGTTTCAGAGTTG
>Ga0307515_10001482_pt1 | contig 52775 bp, 50 predicted proteins | sample 17_EM_MG_FD_194513 | JGI IMG/M metagenome (GOLD analysis project Ga0307515, IMG submission 194513) | Populus trichocarpa ectomycorrhiza microbial communities from riparian zone in the Pacific Northwest, United States - 17_EM | ecosystem: Host-associated > Plants > Roots > Unclassified | place...
GCTCTCAAACACACAAGCAACGTCATAACACAACTTCAGCTCGGCGAAGTGGGGAACCTCATGCAACACAGCTTCTATCAGTCTGATACCGTGGCTCTGCCGCTCACCACCACCGTAGATATTCAGAGACCTCAAATTTACGCCATGAAAGCATGTACTCCCAACAACGCCACTCTCGTCTAACGCCTTCTTTGTGGCGGTAATGGTTTCGGGTCTATTCCATCCGTCGGTGGCCTTAAATTTGTGCCTGCAGGTGTTTGAGGGGATGATGGTGTTGACCTGGTCATTGGCGCTCGTTGCGAAGTCGAACTTCTTCCTGCCATAGTGGACGAAGAGTTTTGGTTCGAATATCTCAAAGTCCCACAGTGTATGCCTCTTCAGTTGTGCATGCTGCATAATCCCGTCCATTGTTATCCGTAGGGTACGGTCTTCATCTTTATAGGAGAAGTTAAAGCATGGTGGACACACATTCATAAGTTGTTCCTCCTTCCACGGAGTCCCTTTGTCGGCTTCCTCGATTGCTGATACTGTCATTGTATCGACCTGATATTTCGTGGCAACCCAATGATGGTAGGCGTCTCAAAGCTGAATAACCGTATATATCAGTATTGAAGAGTATTAGGCAATATCTGGGCATACCGGGCGCGAAATGTCTGGCAGAACCATCTTGTTATCTGCTTCAAAAGCTGCTCGAAGGCCTCCAGCCCAAGCCTCTTTGGAGATAGAACCCCTGGTACAGTGTTCATGTAGAGTGCGTAGCAGTTTTAGTGAGAACACAGTACAAGGCTTTCTTGGGCTCGACGGGAAGAATCCAGAGGATATGAGGCGGCTTGCTGGAATTGCGCACTGGCAATCCGGAACATCTCGCCAAGTATAGCTCTCCATTGTGATGTGGCTAACATTGACGACATCTCAACGGATGCATTCGCAGGCCCTCTCCGACCTCCTGTAGATAGCCTCCGACAAAATCTTTTCAACTTCTCGCCAGTTTTGAGCGAGCTTTGGCCTCTCGCTGAGCCGTGACCTCCTCTGACTGATCGTAGTGCCAATGATCTCACCCACCCAATGTATACCGTCGTTTGGAACATACGGTTCATCATCCAGCTGGTTACCAAGCTGCTCTTGCTCATAGTCAAGCTGAAGGGGCAGGAAACGGTTTTGGTCTCCTCCGCTGGGGCCATTTCTTCCTCTCCCAATCAGATTCGGAGCTTGAAGTTGGATCCTCCTCTCTCCGTTCCGTATACCCATCGTCCGCGCCTTTGAGCCAACATATCCACCCAATGCAACCGTCTCAAAAACAGCTGTTTTGCGCTTCCTAGGCATGATATCTGAGTATGAGAACGTCGAGGGTATGGTGATTAGGCATAGATCGGCAAAAGTGTGACCTGCAATACCAGATGCAAAGTGGTAAATGAAATGGTGCGGTAGGTGTCGATATGGTGGGGTGAATATGGAACTGAGGTGTCGAGGTGATGAATGTGAGATAGAGGTTAGCCTGCAGATGAGGCTTTGCGGGACCCTAAACTGAAGCCCTACAGACACCAACGGGCTATTTCACCCCGTAGTCTTTACGTATTTACTTGCAACTATAGTTCAATCTTTCTCGGTTGAGGCTGAACATAGTTCAACGCATTTAGTATGATGCATTTAGTACTTGATTATACTGAACTATACCAATGAGTATTGGTTGATACCAATTGAAATCTCGGAGTCCACAGTAATGTGACTAAATTTCGAGTATACGACAATACTTGCGAGTATGAAGCAGTACTGCACTGTAGTTAAGAATGGTTGCCTGTCCAGTTATTATCACTCGTTGATTCGGATACCAAGCAGTACCATTCAATTCTATATAAGTAAGCACTATCAATTAGAATGGTTGCACTATATTGTAATGCGGTGGTAGTTTACCTAATGTAAACTTCATTCTATGATATCTTCTTTGCATGAATGTCATGAACGGACCGGCTTCAACTCCTTCGGTTCACCTTTCACAGCATCATATGTGATTGTAAACTTTTCCAGCCGAGTAGAGAGAATGGTGTCGTGGATTCTCTCCTGAGTACCACCCAACTCGGCACTCCAATGCTCGGGTGCACGCCATTTTAGCTTCCTAGCAGTCAGAATGCTCTGCAGCCTGTGACGGGGAAGCTTCTGAAATTGCTCCACACCATTTGGGGTCTTCGCATCTGTACATTGCGGTGTGAATCAGTGTAATTTCAGCCACGTCATTATGGGCTACTTACTGATGATTGCAAGAATTGCAGAAGAAACCAACATCCTGAGTATATCTCTCCCTGCTGTTCCTTCAAAGGTCTTAGGTACCGAGAGCAGTTTGCTTGTTTGCTGGTGTAAATCCGAGCCGTCGCACATTGTTTTAAACTCTTCAAGACTTCTTCCGCTGTCGAGGTTGAGTGTATAGTAGGCTGCTCTATAGCCGGCACTGTTCAGAGCTCGTGCAGGAATCTTGGTTGGTATAACAAGCAGGAGTGTATGTACGCCGTGGTTCCCGAGGTATGCCACCTGCTTGGTCAGTACTGTATATCTTCATATTTGAGTATCAAGAGACTTGCTGTTTCTCACAAAAGCTTCACTCCCTTGGTTTGCACTCTTTTGAGGCTCTCCATAGTGCCTACGCGGCCCTCTTCATTCATCTCCTCTACTTTCTCTTCGTAGTACTCCCTCTTCTCCTCATAGACATTCCCAACCTCCTTTGCGTACTCTCCCGTGAACCCAAGCCGCCCCTTATACCCAAAATCTGCCTTGGGTCTGCGTAGATCGGTGGAAACTGATTCCTTTTCCTCCCTCATTGCAAGGTTCCATGCGCTTATCTTGTTACAGCGCAAGCGAGATACTTCAGAAGTGGTCACAGCCCTCGCATGCTCGAGGATCTGCAGAGTGGTATACTTGGTCGTTGTTCTGGCGAGATCTTATGCCATCGCAAGCACTTTGTCGGCAAAGTCCCCGAAGATACCATCGTCTTCATCTCCGGCAAAACTAGATGCTTCGTTTACATCCGACTCTACTTCATCATTCGCATCCTGTACAAATCAGCCACAGTAGATACCAGTGAGGAATGGAAAGTCGAACTTGAGAACTCTTTGTGGCTCTCGATCTCCTCTTCATAGGTTTTTTCTTTCTCTGTTGCCAAGGCATTGGCGGATCACTCTCTTCTTCATCCTCTTCATCCCCATTTTCCCCAGCTTCTTGTCCGCCATGCTATTCATCATCCGCATGCTATACCTGTCAGTATTAATGGGTACAAAGAAGTAATGAGGGGTCTAACCGAGGACCTCCTGGTCGCAACCTTCCGAGGCTCCTTTGCTCTCGTGTTCGAGGGCTCAGACTGATTTCCACTCTCGGAGTTGGTTTCAGCTCTAACCAGGCATCTACCTCGATTGCCATTCATTTCCAAGTCATGACGAGTTTTCATAGCGTCATGTAGATACCCACTCTCATCATCATCATCATCATCATCATCATCATCATCATCATCATCATCATCAACTTTGGCGGCATCGCCATCGCCATCGTCGTTGTCGTCACTTGGCGAAAACCTGAAACTGCCTGTGCCAAATAAATCAAATGATGGATCCCTCTATAGAACCGTGTAAGAATAGGGAGAGATAAGTTGTGTAATGTCAAACCTGAGATTTCTTTGCAAGTATGTTGTTCAAGTTCCTTGGAGACTCCTCCAAATCACTCTCACCATCATCACCATCACGAAAGCTTTGTTGGTGAGCGTCGGACATAAGATAGTCCTGATCAACGGGGTCAGGACTGTAGGTAATCTGCACTTGCTGTTTCAGCCGACGGCGAGCGTCGACAAAGGGCAGATGGCTGGTTTTCGTGGTGGGGCGCATCATGTTGAGATGGAAGTAGATGTAGACGAGCTTTGAGAGTTGAAGTGATTGTGGGAGGGCGTATAGAGGGGTGACTGAGTGGGGTTCACAATTAGGGCAAAGCCCAGCATACCATGTCGCTCACCATGCTCGCAGGTAAAACTGTAATTGTAAAACGTATCAACGAGGATGATTGCACAGAACACTACCACATCATTATGCAGGTTGAAAAGTCAAAAACGAAAGGTCTATCAATCTCTTATAATATCGTTATTGAGATATGCCGTACAGTTAAATATTGACAAGTACTTGTTAGTATTTTACATCACAGGCTTACTTGGAGGGCACACTGGACATGATATTGTCATAAGTTCACCGGAAGGAAAATACTGGCGGATACAGAGCTAAACAGTGAGGTATTCCAGAATACCTGTATATAAGTCCAACTGAAATCAAGCCAAAAATCTCTGAGGCCGCCTGCGCAAGAAAACCTGGTATCAATGAGTACAGAGCCATACATTGAAGTACTGAACGATACCGGTGCCCCTGTCAAACTTGAACTGAGCCAAAGATTTCTTTAAAGGCGGAGGTTCCAAAATCAAGGAGTATCTATAGATACATAGCTATATAAAGCAGTATTTTCCAATACCATAGCGCTATTTAAACTCCAACCAAGCCAAAGACATCTTTACAGGCGCTGGATTGAGAAAAGCCAGTATTTATAAGTACAATGCTATACAGAGCAGTATTTGAAGATACCATCAAACTAATTAAGCCCAACTGAGCAAAGGATTTCTTTGAAGAAGGAGAGTCCAAAAATGGAGGTATCCACGTGTATAGCGCCATACAGAGAAGTATTGGGAAATACAATGCTATCAGTCAAACTCCAACCGAGACATGGATTTCTTTAAAAGCGGTTGATTGAGAAATGGACTGTTACTCATCAGTATGGCGCAATACAGCGCAGTATTGAAAATACACTGAGTTTCATCATTTTTCAACCGAGCTAATGATCTCTTTCAAGGCTTTTGCAGCAGGGACGATTCCGGTATCATTGAGTATGGGATTGCATTGAGTGGTATTGTCATGTATTTCGAAGCACAACAGCGGGAGAATGATGATGGTTCAAAATTGTGATACATACTGACGCGTACCGCGCTGTATGGATGAGTATTCCATTATACTCGGATTACAAGGTCAGTGAGAGCAGTATGTACGATGATTGAATTCTGAAGGCACCACAGGTAGTGCTGAGAACAAGAAACATATATGACCTCATACGGGTCAGTACTGACGAATATTTGAAAATACTGACAGAACAAGAGCTAAAGCGGGAGAGATCTAAAATGCGCGGAGAGATAATCATTGCTGTCGCACAAGAAAGTCATGGCCGAACAATACCGACACGTACTGATTAGTATGGCTTAGTATTGAACGGTCGCAGTCTCTGCGCCGAGTCAGTCATTACAAATTTATTACTACCTAGCGAGCAGGCAGCTGCCCGCCACTTTTAGACCATGTTCTATCGAGGCATTTACCAATGCCAAGGACCATATGAGGTCATAAAATTGCCTACCATAGGTGAGACAACCAATATGGCTCCAACCAGTGGGCTGTTTCGCTCACAACAATGCCCAGATAACAATGTAGGAGCATCAGATATTAATGCTGGAAATACACTGAGCAAAAACACTCAATTCGGGCAACCTGCGAATCAATTTCATCCACCACCACCTCCAGGGTATAGTTACCCACCTTCGCAGCCACCATTTCCAGGCGCTCCGCAGTTCCACCACCAGCCTCCGTTCACCATGACACGAACCTCATAACCAAGCACTGGTGCGACCCAAGGATATCCGACTTATGGGCCATCATGGCATGAATATGATTTCCCCCAAGGAGGATATGGTGTACCTGAAATGTTCCCCCCTCAGCAATTCACAGGACATAGGCCATCATCTCCAGGCGCACCTCGAGTGCCTCCAGCACTGCCTGGAGACAATCCAGTCATTCGGCCAACCTCTTCCGCTTCCACCACTCCAGGACAACTTCCTGGCGCCCCTGCTAGACCCCCCATTAGGCTCCCAACAAGACTATTTCAGCCGGCTGCGGAACAGCGGAGGACAGATGCTGCCAAAATTGCCGATTTCCCCCCATTACCTGAGATTTTGTATGACGAATATGATGCAGATTATGGGAGCGACAATTCATCAGACTTGGGCGGGGCCGAAGGCAAAGCCTCAATCAGCTTGAAACAAATGGAATTCTCTTTGAAGCAATTTGCCAAAGGGATGGGGCAGCCCAATGTTAGTACGTTCAACAAGTGGAAGAAAGTATGGGTGGCTGGGTTTCTGAAGACGAAGTATCGGTCTATTATCCGGGGACAGAACCATATCAAATCACTCCAAGATGGACCCCTGCACTGGGATACGGCGGTGGCAGATTTTTTGGAGACTTGCGAGACCGGGCTGCCTTTGGAAATTGTCAACAATGCCAAATGGATTCAGCAACGGTGGGTTGTGATGTGTTTGAAGAAATGTGCAAGCAAGGTTCGGGAGGTGCGGAAGAAGGGAAGGCAAGGCTACTAGCAACAGGCGCCAGATTTTGCTGAGTGCGCGGGGAACAATCCGAGAGGTACCTCCCAGAGTTGCCCAATACAACTCTCACAGTTGTGATTCGTCAAGTGTCGAATGGCAACAATGACCAGACATCCAGCAATCAACTCCAATCTTTGTACACAGATGTGAAGAACTGGGAGGAGCTGATTGATTTCATCGAACAAAATTGTAGCCCAAAGGAACCATACTGTCTGACTGCGATATACAAATGCAACTTGACGCAGGAACAATTGGACGAAGAGTATGTGGGATTATACATGCTGGGGCAAATGATGAATGCCCGTCTAGATGGTCTGATTTCATACAATAGTTCCCTTTCAAATGCCTTCAAGTTGAAACTGGGACACAATGTGAAACTATTTTTGGTAGAGATGAAGGCAGTTACAGGGAAGGATATTGCGGAGCACGTGATTAGGCCGGTGAAGGTAATCACCGCTAGTCTTGTTCCCGTTAGTTGTGCCCCACTGCTAATCTGTATACAAGACTTCGGAGGGAGCTAATGAAAATGAAAGAGTGGTGGATAAGGAGGCATGTGGGAAAGGGACTGATAGTAGTATTGATGTAAGTTCTGATTGAGTGAATAGAATTGATTATATTCCACATACATGTTCAGTCCAAATGCTGGTCTGTGAAAGACTTAACATCACGGTGAATTTCCTGATCGCCGGAGTATGAGCCCATCAGCCCAACTTACCTCGGAGCAACTGAAGGTGATCATTGAGGATGAAAAGAAGACTGACCAAGGTGCAAGGGTGGTTCAGGTGCAAGTGGATGGCGAGGAGGACCTCCATCCAGAAAATACCAGTTCAGTATTCAATACTGTTTTCAACACAATCAACAACGAATTTCAACATGAGTGTCTTGAGGAGGTGGTCAGGCTGCTGAATGCTCATCCGATTCATCAATCAATACATTGTTCCAGGCCACAAGTATTCAATTACAGGCCTGCCACGAATGACATTTCTGGCGCACCAGGTTTGGGCTATCTGGTTCATTGTGAGGAGATGGGTTTCGGATGCTGATATGCCAGGAGCACTGGTGGCAGATGAAATGGGACTTGAAAAGACTTTCACCTCGGTGGCAGCAGCAATGATTTGCAAACTGCTCACTGAGACAATTGTAGTGGGGTTACCACTGTCGATTTTGTGGGGGAATACGCTTGCAGACTGGGTGGATATGGTACAGAACAACTTTCCCAGAATAATCGGTGAACAACATGAATGGTATCCACTGTGGAGATATAATTCAGTGCCCGGCCACCTGATTGAGATCCTGAGAACTCCACCGCAGGGGCATCCAGCGCGAACATCCTCCCTGGAACCAATCCTGGTGGTGACAATCAGCGGAGTTGCAGAGATGTTCAAGAGTGTCATTGATGAGATGACATTTGTAACAGATTTCAAACTCATTAACTTGTTGCACGCGGAAATGTGAATCTCGCCCACGAGGATCTGAACACCTGTCTTGACGAGCCACAAATTCGATGGAATATCCACCTTGTGTCGTATGATACCATAACATCCAGAGCGAAACCATCAAGCAATGGCCAACTCTCACACTGTTCATGGGGTTTTGGGATATTTGATCAGTCTCATTGTTACAAGACAAAAAATTGTGTGGGCTGGCAAATTGCGATGAATGTGAGAATTGGATTCAAACTTCAAGTCACTGCAATCTCGGGTTTCCATTCACTCTATGAGTGGTGTTTTGAGACGATGTGGCTGTTTTCAGGTGGGCCTGAAGATCCAGAGGGTGATACTGAGATGGAAAAGCACAGCACCGAGTCACTGTATTCCGCTTTGAAGAGTTTGATGCATGCTATCCTGACTGATGATGAACACTCTACACAGGATGCGGTGAACTGGATGATCTAAAGTGCAATGACCTGGACGATCAGGAGGTGGTCAGAATCGAAACTTGCGATTGGAAAACCACATGTTCATTTACGGAAGGAGAATGCACACCATGTTGATCTCGAATGGACTGAAGAAGAGGAAGCAAAGCTGAAGACAATTGTTGAGAGATACACTGCACGGGGTGCTTCAGGAGCATGGAGGGTACATAGATGGCGGCTTGCATGTTTCTCATCGGTATTAGGAGACACCAAGGATCGGAATGACGTTTCTGGACATTGGTACAATGAATGGCCACTCGACACTAGGGTGCATTCTCCCATTTTCCGATGGCTGAGAGACACATTTCTGCCAATGCTGTTCAAGGAACCTGCGGAGTATCCCAAGCCTGACGAAAACAACGCACGAAATGAGTTGCCCCTGCATGAGCCTGAAAGTATTCACAGCTCCTTGCCTAGTGCACCTCCTCCTCAAAAGGGAGTGCTATTGTGCCCGCTGCCAAGCGAAGTTCGTAATTTGAAGGGGTGGCTCACAAAGTGTTTTCCAGATCATTTGGATATTGTCTACATGTATGCGGATATGGGCAATGATGAGCGCTCAGAAATGCCGCTCAAATTCCAAGATTCGCCAAATCCCTCTGTGTTTGTAACTAGACCCAAAGTGAGCGGGACAGGCCTAAATCTCGCAGCAGCAAACAATGCCGTAATAAGTCAGAAGTTCTGGGTATTGAATGAGCAGGGCCAGCCATTTGCACGGGTTGTCCAACTGGGGCAAAACAGAGTTCCACACACCTGGCTATTAAACACTGCACCCAGTGGTTATGATAACAGAGTGAGTGATCTCAACCAGGTCTCTGGAGTGGCACAGATGAAAGTCCTGCATAGCCTGATGAGCCGACCAAGCATCATGACTTCGATGATATACCGGATTCTAGAGTGTCATGAGGACTCTGCGAAGCAGCTCACGGTGCACCGAGATGTCGGGCAGTTGAATGGTGGGGATGAACATTAATTATCTGGGCAGTGTAATCACGGTACGCCTCTTTAACCATTCTACCAACACCAAATCACCAACTGATGCAAAATGGGCAAATGGTATGGAGAATAAGGTGTTCATGGGGAGTATTGGTTAGAGCTCGATTCCATTTCGTGTTAGTTGATCATAGTGATGAATATGGGCAGAAGTCAATTATCAACAGATATCTGGTATACGGTAACATAGCCTCATTTGAATGCTCCAATTTGCGATAAAAAGCAGGTGCGCCGGTTCAATGGTCGACTAGGTCAAATCCTGCGGTACCCTGCATTTCTCTTTATGTCAATTTCACGAAGCTGCAGTCAGATATCATCTTGTTCATATATTGTCCGTGTGGAATTGTGATAATGAATTCTGTGAACCGGATACCAGTAATCAGGTGCGCCTGAACCTCCATGTGTGATTCAAATTATTTGTGTCTTGCCTATTGCAGGCGCACCAGACACTAGAATTGCGAAAGAATTCGTGATATTGACTAAATCTATAATGCTGAATAATTTACAGTCGATTGCACATGAGAATTGCTTTCAAAATCTCAACCCTCCTGAGACAGATCCATCACAGTATAACTCTAATCATCAAGGGATAGAAAGACTGTCTAAGTGATATCGAGTTGATGTATCTTATCCTAAGACACACCTCCCGTAATCCAGCCTTACCCGAAGAATACCGTGGAGTATTTCCTCGCTCAGTACTGACATTGAGGCACACCTCAGATCCACTCTCCTGTCGAGTGTGACAGTCTCAAATTTGACACTGCACACATATTCTATTCAACGGCTAATTTCGCAACGCAGGCACTCATCATTCAGAAATGATCCCACTCCAGGCATGCCTCTGAACTGTGAATACCCACTTTGCATTACCTTTGAATCAGTGGCTGCCAGCACACAGAGTGTCATCTGTCAGACACTAAACTTTAAGGTGCAGGCGTGACTCATCCCACTTAAACCCACCTGAATATATGAATCTATGCTTGATTGGTATGTGAAGGCCGCGGCTTAAATGCCATAACTGTCATGCTCATTGTCAATCATATCCTTCGGAGGAAGGTGTCAAGCACACCCTTACTGTACATGCACTGCCCCGGCCGATAAGTAACCGTGTGTAACTGAATTTTGACTAAGAAGTGTGTTTGGACCTTACATTCCCAAGATCCTCAACTAGCTTCCATTGTTCGGGCTCCATAATCGAGCTGCAGCTTGAGAGAGTGAACCTCAAAAGACAGCTTCTGCTCAGCAATTGTGCAGATGACCGGCAACTCCCACTCACTTGTATACCACACTTCCTCAAATAGGCTTAAATTCACAACTCTTCTACTGCAGACTTAACTACATTTTGACTAACTTGAATATTTGGGTCTCCAAAAACCCGTATCTTAAAATAGATTGTGTGAACCGATTCCCATCAACAGAGCTCAAAGAGATACAATCTGAATGCCAGTCTCCGCTCGGCAGCTCCATCTGTGACCGGCAAGCTCCCGCCCACCGCATATGTTTAACGCCTGAAGTTCATAACAAATCATAAACAGACGATACCTGATTTCTGCCAATGTCCGATCCCAAGTGTGCATGAAGAACAAATCGTAATGAAAGCTCGAGTAAAGAAAACGCAGTTTCTGAGAGTACAAGTAACTGTCAAAGTAAGGCGAGCCCGCAATCGCAGCCATTAGATTGTATCCTGCATGCGGATTCAATGCTAGTTGCTCCTCAATTGCCCGTAACAGCATGCTGTTATTCATCTTTCCGCTGGCAGATGAAGCCTCATGATGCTTTCATATTGTTCTTATGCACTGCTTCGAACGCCAATAGTTATGTTAAGTCAACATTGTAGCATTGAGACTCATAATGTTTGTGATTAAATGATGCGGTGTTTACATGATAGTATGCGCAACATCTTAATGTGAGTGACTATTCATGACCCATTCGCTAGCAATCTTGGCACTGAGGAGAACTGGAATCGATTAGGTTACCCCTGAGTCATCATCGTACGTTTACCGCTCCTTCTCTATGTTGAATTTCTCCTTTGTAAACCCAAATTCTCCATCCACTCTTACACCGACTGCATACATATTGTGACTTCAGCAGACTCTGACCACTGAAAGTGAAGTTCTGTACCCGATATTGCCCAATCGACCGCTAACTTTGCTGAAGAATCCTAAAACAACCAAATATTATCAAAATAGGGTGTCTATCCGACTGCTATACCGCATTTGGAGATTCATATTTATCCACTATCAGCAACAAACTCAGTTTGAACCCATGTAACTTCAACTGTTGCCACTCACAAAGGTCCAAACACTATTCTCCGTCCAAGTCCTGCAAGATTCTTCAACACACTGACAATTCTGTGCTACGCGGTCACCTCTCATACTCTCGAACTGAAGGCATAATGAACAACCTTCGGCGGAGTTATATGCAGGGGTGATCATGGTCAACCAATTGCTCAGTATTTCACCTATGTCTGGCGCTGAGAGTTAGTTAGTGATACAACCATGTCAATGTCTAGAGTTCTTCAGAGGTGTTGAGTTCTTCCAGTGCATCTGGTTCAAATTCTAGGTATGTTGGCTTGATCCAACCTCCGATCATTGCTTCAATAGCGTATTTTGATACGAATGCTAACATTCGGGAATTGGGGGCATGAAGAATCCATCTAATCCGGCGCACCTGACGCATCGTAAATCACAACACAGAACTAGCTTCGACAGTATATTTATGAACCACAGACACAGTCTTCTTGATTCTTTCCAGGCGCACCTCCATTTGCATCTTTCTCGGCCGAGCGTCACTAGTTACAGGCATGCCTCGAATTCCATCCTCCTTGACTACTTGCTACATTGCTGCCCTATTTTGCCGTTATTCTATTAAACTTCCTACTTCATTTACTCTTATATCCTTCTGTCTACATTCCGCTACTTCACTTCATCAACATGGAACCTACAGCCAGCGAGGTGAGGAATCACTATTCACAGAAGAACCCAGAAGCACACCTTGACCGAGCGCTTGCAGGTGCATTCAAGAAGACAGCCAATTTTCATTGCTGATCAAATGTTTGAACTCCAACCTTTGTGTATCATGTTAGAGATAGCTAATGTCCACGCTATAATGTATCTGAAGCAGGATGATGATGATACTGATCAGGAGGACATCGGCGATGACGACAGTGAAGATGCTGGCGTGTCCACCTTGTCATCCGATATCGACAAAGATGATTTGGACAACCACCAAGAGGTCCTACATCTGGACCACGTGCACCATGATAACATAATACAAACTACAAGACTTCCACTGCCAAAGAAACAGAACCATGCCGATACCGTCATTGCCCGCTCGTCACTTCCAAATCTGTGACCTCTGGCAGCCAGGGCCAAGGCACCACCACGGCTCACAAGCCAAAAGTCAACCATCAATGTGTCACGCGAGTCTGACATTGTACCCGCCCAGGCGCTCCCGCTTCCCATGGCTGGTGGAGACCATAGTGTTCCTCAACCAAAGGCCGGTGGAGATCACGACATTCCTCTACACCGACAGGCTACCTTTGAGGTAGCGAAAAGGCTCATGGAGGCAATTGTATTCACAAACACTCCCTGGCCAATCATTTCCGATGAGAAGTACTCCATGGTTGACAAAGCTTGGCAAATGGCCATTGAAGCCCAGGATTGACAGCGGGCATTAGCAGGTTCTCCTGTAGGTACACCATCTGTGTGTCAATTGCCCGGTGGTCCATCTCTTCAAATTGATCTGCAAACCTCACAAGCTGTAAGTGTTTACTCTGTTTTCTGCTCCTCCATCTGACTTGTGATGATAGTAATCCCCAAAAATATACATAGTTGAAACTAGAGATTAGTACCATTTGTAAACAATTTGGCAGATGGAGCTCTTCGAACTGTTGTCCAAAGTTACTGGTTGGATTTACGATCAGAGACTGAGCTTCAAAACCAGGTTAAGGAGCTCCTGTTTGATGATGCTTATCTCTTGAAGGTCATCAATGATGAGAAGTCCTGGTTCACGCAGATGGAAGTGCTTGACTTAATCTACCATCAGTTTTTCTGCACCACCAATAGCTTGGGGCGACAACCGACCACATCACAGTTCTTTCAACCACTCACACCGCAGACGTTAGCCCTTGTGGCTGCAGCTATTCATTGTGCGCTGTCTGAGTATGCCACTGGAAGGAAGGTTACAGTTATGTTTTCTCAACATAAATATTGAGGTAAATTTTGCCCTTCCATGGTAATGGATTGTATTACTGCAGAAGCCACTGCACTCATCAATTACACATGGTGGGCTACTTCATACCCCCCCCACTATGGTTCTCCTCCACTATAATAGGCACTCCTCGATCCCCATTGGCACTCCACAGTCTGGATTGGGGCTTCGATAATCCATTCAGCGCTCCATACTGCATTCCTGCCTGCACTCCTCCTCTAGAATGGGCGCTCCTCAATCCTCTCCTCGACCTCGATGAGGAGCGCCTCTATTCCATTCCAGACTCTTTACCACCCTCCCTTTCAGCGATGCTCAGCATAGATGGGATGCTCCACTGGATAGGCGCTCCTTGGCCTGCATTTTCGCCCCCCATTTCATTCCGCGCTCCTCCATTACCCTCATCACTCCCCTTGCCCACCCTGCACTCCACATCAGCCACTCCTCCTTTCCTGGTGGCGCACCTCTTTTCCCCGCGAATTCATCATATTGTCTTTCAAACTCCATTTTGATTCACCGCAAGCTGACCTCTCAATTCCAGCCCTTTAGATATCACAAATTGAGCCAAACGATATTGGAATTCAATTTTGCCCACTCGCCAGGCCCAAATCATTCGGAAATACAAGGAGTGCCTCCAGCTTCTTTGCGCTGTTGATGAATGGTGTGTTGCTGCATTTTTCGGCCATGATGGGATGGGAGATTTAGTGGATGACATGGAGACTATGTTCGATTGATATCATTTGATCGCTTAGCCAGGTTATTGTTTCTGGTTCACCTGCTTTCATTTTCAAATCACTTGTAATTATCTTCGGATCTCATTAATGTAGCGATGCAATCAGTAGAATGTTGAATGAGATGCTGGGTACTATAGTATGATTTAGAAGTTGATAATGAACAATAATCTATGCATCATACGTGGAGGGTATTCTTATTGCTTGTGTACATCCGGAGAATCTCAGATAACCCCTGCAGTCCTTCAAATGACTATCCCTAAGAATCCAAGCATCTCTCAGAGTTAGTATGGGATTCCCCCATTTGTTGGGCGACAGTTCCAGGTGCTCCCAAACATATCACAACCACTCCCATGATGCTCCCGTACCAGTCATCAGAGATCCCAGTTACTCCGAAGGCCGGCCGGAATGCCCTCCTAGGGTCTGATCCTCTCTTGAAATTGATGCTTCTAACTTTACACTCCGCCTCCTCTCACACACTCCTGGAGGCTCCCCATGACTAAAACACATTTTGCTGATGTCATCACTCTGACAAGCTTGCTCTAATAACTCTGACAGATGCACTCTCATAATTCTGACAACCTTGCTTCCACCGTAACTCTGACATACTCACTTTCACAACTGATATGCTTGCTCTCACAACTCTGACATACTCACTTTGGAAGCTCTGACAGTATGCTTGGTCTCACCACTGTGACAAGCTGGCTCTCACCGCTCTGACAATCTGGCTTAGCTCGGAGCAAGCTGCTAGCAGTGGATCTTGCTTTGCTGGCAAGGGTAACACTGGCTTTGCTGGTAGCAGTGGATCTGGACTTGCTGGAAGCACATTGGTATGGGTGGATGTGGCGTCGCTGGTAGCAGAGAATCTGGATTCACTATTAGCTGGCATGAAGCTTTGGATCTAGCTTCCTTCAGCAAAATGCATTTTTGTCACTGGGAGCCTCTGGGAGTGTCTGGGAGTTGTTGGACCAGAATCCCAGGGTGGTAAAATTCCAGAGTTTGCTGGATTGATGCAGTGGCCTTCAGGTGCACCTGGAAGCACCGGCAAAAATCTGAGTGAATAGAGGAGGTTTGGTGACAACCAGGGGAGCATCTGGAAGCGCCGATGGCAAGCCTGGGAGCACCTGGGAGTGCCGGCAACAAGCCTGGGAGTGCCAACGACAAGCCTGGGAGCGCCTATGACATGCCCTGGGAGTGCCGACAACAAGCCTGGGAGCGCCCACCACAATCCATGGTGCACATCAAATCACTGTAGAGCGGTCAAGGAAAAACATGTTCTTTGGCAATACTGCTGGTGCACCTTGAAATCATAGCTAATACTTTTCATTCAACAATTTTTAACACTTATGTATTCCGTTTGTATTCTCATCCAGGTATCTATATAGCTACTCATCTACACACGGTATATCAGGACTGGCTGCAGAGAGTTCTTGAGAGCAGTTTGAGGGGCACCTAACGATGATCGAGAGAACGCAAACATATTCTCCACAGCCATGTTCAATTGAGTTCGCAGATGCATTTGGAGACTATAATCGAGTGAACTTAGAGATGCACTCGATGGCCCCCAAATCGAGGGAGTGTGGAGATGCACTTGGGCGCCATGCTCGAGGGAGATTGGAGTACATGGAGACTGTCGATGGGAGGAGTGCGGGGTGCTGAGACTCTATTCAACAGTTGGATAATGTGCAACAGTGGGAATGTGATGAGGTGACTTTACCTGTGAGCCCTCATGGAGAGCTGGTTGGTGGCGGTCATTCTTGTAGGGAGGCATTTGTGAAGCTGAAGCTACATTCAGGGGTCAACTTGTAATCTCATGAGAATGATGGAAGACAGAAAATCTTGGGTGGATGCTGTACTTGGTGTATACTGTATTCAGTATTAACTCATGATCATGGCTTGGAAACATAGAGAGGGATGACTCAACTTTGTATTGTGCGATGATGGTAGAGTTGTGGACAAGAGAAAGAGAGATGGGGGATGAAGATGGGAATGATATGGATGATACGAGTGGATATGTGAAATCAGGGGTAAGACTGCCTGATTGGGTGTGGAAGACCTCGTAATAGTGTCAATACCCTGTGGATCGGGTCTCTTCCCTGCCGTATCGGGGATGGTACAATTGACTTTCACCTGAAATTCTCTTAAGTCCCAGTTTCTCATGATGATTTCCCACATCTCTCTCTTTCTCGTCCTGAACTCTACCATCACCTAAGAACTTGAAGTTGAGTCATCCCTCTCTATCTTTCAATGGCATGATCATGAGTTAACACTGAGTACAGCATACACCAAGTACTGCATCACCCCAAGATCAACTGGCTCCCGCTCCCAGCAAGTCTCTCATCTCTCATCTCTTGCCAGACCTTGTTGTACTCAACTCTCTACATTCCAGCAATTACGAGTTAACTCATGAGTAGAGTCTCAGCTTCCAATCTACCGCCTCCAAGTATCCGTCCAATCTCGCTTGATCATGGCCTCCAACTGCATCTCCATACTTGCTTGATCGCGGCCTTGGAGTGCATCACTCATCTTGCGTGATTTCGACTTCCAAGTGCATTTTGATACTGGCTTGATCACGGCCTCGGAGTGCATCTCCAAACTTACTTGATCATTGCATTGGAGTGCATGACCCAACTCGCTTGAGCATGGCCTGCAAGTGCATCTCGGAGTTCCCTCGATTGCTGGTTCGAAGTGCAGCTCCCCACTCGCTCGACAACAGTGTGGCAAAATGATTGAGCAAGATGGGAGATAGGGCAAGTATGTGATATGCTAGCCAGCTGTGAGTAACCACACAAGGTGCTTGGATCAGTGAAGGTTCGGTAAGAGTGCGCAAAGAATCACCCAAGTTGGGTGAATCTATGAAAGCTCGGCAAGAGTGTGTTGGACCAAGAGCTGGGAATAATTGAGTGTGTCATTTGTATATTGAGATGATATCGATCTATGCCGGAGTCTCCCAAATATGTGCTCTCTGTTGTCATGTCCATCTCTGTTATTCCGGTATCTCCATACACCCGGCCTCCATCTCAATTATCCCTGTATCTCCGTACACCCCTGCTGGCTTCTCCACGCCAAGCTGAATGGTGGTGGTGGTGGTAAGAAATAGATTTTGCTGCCACAACGGCCTCCAAGCGCATCTCTAAGTTCGTACAATCAGCATCTCTTGGTGCTACTCTGATTCCGCTTGAGAACCATATCTATACATACTGAGAGACTTAGATAATACATGCCATATCATGATGTAGCAAATCTTGTGACTGTAACAAAGACACATATGATAGATGAAATGCCTTGCAGTTATGGAACCCTAGGACCCCACTGCTGTGGGTAGTGTTAGCAACGGGTCCAAATTGCCGGGTCGGTTCCGGTTCCGGTTTCACCCTCAACAGGACCGTGGCAATGGGTCTTACCACACGAAAAACCCAGCCCATTGGAAATGGGCCAGTTTTACCAACAAAAACCCAGCATTTCAACATCACAACTTTGCCTCCAAATGAGTATTTGAGTTCTGATCGTATCATGACATGATCAGTATGTAGATTGTGCAGTTCTAGCCATTTTTCCACCTCCCCATCTCAGGTATGTTATCCGACCAATATTGGTTGAGCCGCTATCGAAAACCCGCTAATTTCGCTCAAAATTTGCCCTTTTTTCACAGCCACTCAACCAATATCAGTCGGATGGCAAATCGGAAAGCAGGAGGAGAAAGAGCGGCCAGAACTGCACAATCTACTTACTGAACATGTCACGATACGATGAGATCTCAAATACTTAATTAGAGGCAAAGATGGAGGAACCGTAAAGTTGGAACCGCGGCCTGGTTCCAACCTGGCCGGAAACCTGCAGGTGCATGTCCGTTCCGGGTTACAAACCCTCCAAAACAAAACAGGTTGCAATTTTGGCCTGGTCTGGAACCGAACCGAACCGAACCGCCAGCCAAAAACCGGACCGCTGGCGGGTCATCAGGACCTGTTGCTAACACTAGCTGGGGGCAAATAGCCTTTCTGTACGCATGGAAGTGAACGTTATTGATGATTGAGCCAATGTCTCACAAGAACTAGCCACTACGCGAGCCTCTCACGGAGCCGCACTTTACCATGACCACAGCCGTCCTCCTACATTACAACCATCTGCAATCATCCGCGAGAAACCTCTCGAAGAAACAAAACACCCTGATCAAACACAAACATGCCCCACATGCCGTTCATTGTGTCTATTTTCTCTTTACTTTTGGCCGTCCGCCTATCTCTTCCGATTACCGCTTCACCATCTCTTCTGCTTTTGCCTTATTCTTCTCTGGCTGCCATGTGTTGTCCTTCTCGTCCCAAACTTCCCATTTCACTTCATATTCCTATCTGGTTCCATTGATGCTTGGCTGGTCTTTTGCCATCGATGCAATGACGTAACCTGGTCCTGCGCAGCTTATCAAGACTGGGGGAGGCGGCGGCTACCAGACAACGCTGGAATCATCCGAGCGGTCAACTTAGAGTCTGCTGACATAAACTGTGTCGTAGATTGTCATTTCGTGTGAGAGATCCAGTTCGATGGCGTTTCTGCATACTCAGAGGATCTGGTATGGGCCAATGTACCGGTGTACCAGTATGCATTGTGTAGGGTTGACATTGGCGTATGTGGTAGCCAAATCTTGTGTATCTAAACACACTTTCACACGACCAATGATGGCAGGGTCAATTGGCCGCCGTGACTTATTAGCCTCCGCCGGCTGTTTATCCTGAGCATCATGCTGCTCATCGCTGGTGACTCCCAAAATGCGCTGCGATCGTTCAGCAAATGTGCTGCCATGTAAGGTTCTCGCTGATTCATTGGCCTGCGGTCGTTGGAGGACTGCAATTGAGTCTTGCGATGAAGGCGGCTCAAATCCAAGATCTAGTTCAAAAGGTGTCCGCTTCGTCGAATGGTTTACTGAAGAATTGTCAACATACTCCACTAATGGGAGGTAGTTGTCCCAATTGGCTTGATTGTGAGTTGCGAACCCATGCAAATAGCGTACGACGATCTTGTTCGAGATTTCAGACAGGCCATCCATGTCTGGAGGGAGCGCTGTAGACATGAGCAGCCTCGTCTGCAGAATCTTCGCAACTTCACTCCTATAGTCTGCTGTGAAATGTTCATTGCGGTCCGATACAACCTCTTCAGGCACCCTGTCTAGGCAAACGATGTCTTCAATGAATATGCGCGCAAAAGCCGAGGCATCGATTGTTTTCCTGCAGGCGGCACAATGTGGTCTCTTTGGTATGTGGTCAACAAACGTTACAATGCAGTTGTGGACATTTCCCAAGATCGGCTGGGTGGTAATGAAGTCAATGCCAATTCTTTCCCAATGCCCTTTGGCTATATGAAGTGGTTGGAGAAGGCCCATGGGTTTCCCGCTCCGGTGGTTAGTTGGATGGCACAAGTCACAGCCTGAAACGAATCGCTGGGTATGGTGCCACATTGTCTTCTAGAAATTCCGGTCTTTCATGTGTAAGTACGTTCGGTCAGCACCGAGGTGTCCCCCTGCTGGAGTGTTCTGGGCTTCATAGAGGATTCGTCGCTGCATCGTCTTTGGAATACACAACTGTCCCCTCATATTCGCCTTTCTGTCTTCCTCCTTCTCTTTTACTCCCACAGTTATCTCCACCCCTTCTTTGAAGTGTTTCTTTGCCCTTGCTATTTTGTTTGCCTGTGTCTTTTCCAAATCTCCAGGTAACCACAGTAGGCCATTATCTTCCAAATTGAATTGTTGCGCTGACATCCATAATTTGCATTCTTTGGTAGATGCAGTAGATAGCCGGGGGCGGGGACTTGGGTTGGCCAAGCAATGTGCAATAGGCACGTACCATTCATTGCCAATCATGCCCACCTGGATGTCATCAACCCATTCTCCAGCCGCAGTAACTTCCAGTGCCATTGAATTGCATCACTCCCGTCAGAAATCTGGGCTACAAGACAACATGTCCCCGATCTGATTCTTGGCGCCCGGAATGTGCTTCATCTCCCAGTCAAAATTCTGGAGGACATTCAAGATATCCATCTGACGTATGGCGAGGTGTGGTTGTGTGATGATCTAACACAAGGTCACATGGACCGTGTATACCAAAAATTACAGCTCGGCTCCGAGTAGGTTGGATTCCCCGTATACTATTGCGTCTCGGATGCTCAACAATTCCCTATCGTATGCACGGTATCGCGTCTCCGCATCTTGTAATTTACAGCTGAAGTAACCCAGCGCTTTCTCTGCCTGATCCTGCATCTCGGAGAGCACCACGCCCGATGCATATTGGCTAGCATCGAAGTGCAGGCAATATTTGGCTTCGAGGTTTGGTAGAGGAAGGACTGGCCCATTGCAGAGTGCCTTTTTGAGTATGTTGAAAGCATGCTGGCATTCTCTGTCCCATGCGAAAGGAGTGCGCCTGACCCTCCTTGGTTGTCCACATTGCCACCCCACGTCCCCTATTCCTTTAGGAGGAGTGCCAATCGCATACAACTGCATTGCAATATGAGAGTAGTGTTCAATGAATTTTCTATAGTAACTGGTGAGGCCCAGGAAGCCTCTGACATCCTTACTTGTCTCAGGTTGAGGCCAATGCATTACAGCACGGGTCTTATGTCCCTGGGCATGGATGCCATCCTTGTCAATGTTAGAGCCGCAAAAATTGACTTTCTGACAAGCCCTGGTGCATTTTGCACATTTGGCCTTGAGACCATGTTCCATTAGCAAAGTCAGCACTTCTCGGACATGAATGATGTGTTCCGCCAGCGTACGGCTCTGAATCATAATATCCTCAAGATATACGATGATGAATTTGCGTTTCATTGGTTCTAAGATGCCGTTCAACATGAGCATGAACTGGCTGGGTGTGTTCGCCAGGCCAAACAGCAGGACTCACCACTCATATAAAAAATAGTGAGTGGTGAAGGCCGTCTTTTGTCTGTTGGTTGTGGTGATGTGAATTCGATGGTAACCAGCTGCCAAGTCCAATTTTGTGAACCAGAAGGGGCTGTGCATGGAGTTGAGTGAGTCCTCGATGTGTGGGAGAGCATAACAATCCCTGACGGTTATGGAGATTACTGCTCGATAATCCTTGCACATACCCAGCATACTGCCAGGCTTTGGCACGAATAATACTGGTGAGCCGAAATTGCTTCGAGAGGGTTGAATCCACCTGCAGCACATCGCCTTGCCTATCTGCCAGCGAAGCTCTGCTTCTTCCCACGTAGAGATGTGGTATGGTGAACCGAATGGTATTTTGCCATTCAGGTCTGTTTCAGTTTCAAAATCAGCCTGTCTTCCACGCTGTCAATTTGCATATGTTGGCTTGCCGAAGAGGCCCTGGAATTCTGTCAACATCTCCTGAAACTCACCCGGGAGTTCTGTCCAAAATGTACCCCCATCGCTGCGGAGGTGTACTTCGATCATGAAGGCCCATTTCACCAGGCGGGCAAACATGTTCTTAAGTTCTGCCTTCCGTATGTTGTGTATGCCCATGAATTTGGCCTGCTCCACTATTCCTTCGTCAACATCCAAGGGGTGTAGGCCAGGCAAGTAGTGTACTCGGCCTTCCACTCTCTCTTCCCAGAGGTCACTGGCTATCCACATTTCATTGCTGTCATGGTGGATATGATATTGGCAGTTTATATCAAGCATTCATCTTATGCCCAGTACGATATCAATGCCCTTGACATCATAGACCATAAAATCTTCCTCATTGACATATGACGCACCAAGTCGTAGTTTCAATCTGACTCGCTGGCATGTCTCTATGCCATCCCCGGTGTTGACAATAGTCATCACCATAATCATCCATCGTGCATACTGTGCACTGCGGACGGCCCGTTGGCTTTTCGATTCGTCGAGGAACTTCTGACCCACATAGTGCTCTTACATACCATCATCTTTCACTACTCTTGCCTGTTTGCTGCTCCACCATCCTCCGTTAGTCTGGTATTGAATTTTTCCTTTGAACCTGAGTAGCGGTCGACCACTGAATCGTCTAGTTTACAAACTTCGAAGTGGTGGTAACTGGTGAAAATTGTGAATGGACTATCTGGCACCAATTTGCACACCTTTTTTGACGATACCGTACATGATGGTGTTTTCAAGGGAGGTACAGCTGCAGCTACTGACCTCATTGGCTTTTTCCCACCTCAGATTCCGAGTCTGAGACACTCTCCAACTCACTCTCTGCCTTGCTGCCCGTCTCCTGCTTAGCCTCTTCTTCCTCAGCAAACCGTCCACTCTCTTTTCGACCGGTCGGTGCACCTCCCATTTTCTTCTCCTTGCGTGGGAGTCCAGACTTGACTTTTGGGGCATCCTTGCTGACCATAGCTTGTTCGAGTAGCTTCTTCATCAAGTTGTGGTTTGGGCATTTGTGAGAGATGTGACCAACCTAACCACAGTTATAGCAGGTTAAACTGTTGTCTTTGGCCGTGCCCACTGTACAATTTGTACCACCTTTCTTGCAGTCCAGATTCATGGCTGAAATGTTTGTGGTTGTGTTAGTGTTTGCGCCGGCGCCACTTCTAGCTGGAGACTTGGTCAGTGACCTACCGAACTCAGCGAGGTGCTCCATGTGCTGCTCGAGGGTTAGTGTCGTATCATGCATGCTAATATAGCGGACCTGGTCTATATAAACTCCTTGGTTGCCCTGTTCGATCTTATACACATAAGCGTCGGCTAACATGTCGGTTGGCATTGGCTGGTGCAGTTCCAATTTCGAACACAGGCGACTGAAACGCTCATTAAACTCTGTGACGCATTCTCCCTCCTCTAGACTCAGTTCCTCCCATTGACGTTTGACCAGATCCAAGGCATTGGACGGAATATACTTAGCTTTCAACTCCACGCGAGAGGTGGACCATTCGATGGGTGTACTCATTGGGAAACTGTGCATGGCCCAGACTGCTGTATCGCCTTTTATCTGTAGCACTGCTTCCTCACCCCAACCTGTTGTGCCAACCCATCAAATGGCTCAGGCTGCATTTTCGAAGTGCCGTTCCAAAGGATGAATGAAACCAGTGACATCGTCCAGGGTTTGTTTGCTCTCATACGTCGGAAGGTTGGACGATTTGACTGAGAAGCTACGGCTTCCAGACAGGCCAGGGGTCTGTTCTGAGGAGCCACGGAACCTGGATGTGCCTTCGGTCAGTGTAGAGGTATTGGGCGCCAGAGTCGCTTGGACTTGGTGAGTCGTAAGTTGTTGAGTGACACGTTCGAATGCTCTCAACTCGGATTCCATGCCGCTTCTCTCTGACAAGAGGTTTTTGACTCGGTGCAGCAGCATGTCTTTCGCCAGCTGGAGCTGTGTGATGTCTGTCTGCTCAGTTGTCACCGGCTCCGACATGCTCTTGTTCAGCCATCTCTCCAACTTGGTGGAGTGATGATTCTCGATCTGGAGCTCTTCCTCCACCTCCTCAATGTCTTGCTTAGCAGCTGATAACTCCCTGCTTGGGCCGTCGTGGACGGGCTCAGCAGCCTCCAAGCCCTCAACAGCAGCAGCCAAGCCCTCGTTGAGGTCGCGAAGATTGGCAAATTTCTCTGCTTGTTCAACGCTTCGGAGCGGTTAGTATTGGTAATCTCCAGTTGGATGTCCTCCGTAGCCTTGATCCAGTTGATTGGTTGGTCAGACAACAGCCTGGGGCCATTGTGGATGACCTTCATTTGGTTTGTGACATATTCTGTTGTGCGATGTTCTGTAGGTTGGAAGCCCCCGGTGGTTGATGTCTTGAACCTACTGCTGAACCTAATTCGCTCACCTTGATCGATGTGATCTGTAAAACTGACATCTTCCACATCATGCGCTCCATGTGTGTCGTGCATGTCGTGCATAGCAGGTAGGGCCGCAAAGTCGGAGCACTCATGCGATGTCTCCGAGTCGCCGGCAGTCCACAGGTTACAAGATACACCGAGTACAGTAGCCATTGTGCGTTGTGTTGTGGTCGCTTCTGATGCTTTTGAGGCTGTCAGAATTCGAGTGTTGCTACCAATGTGGGCAAATAGCCTTTCTGTATGTATGGAGGTGAACATTATAGATGATCAAGCTACTGTCTCGCTAGAACTAACTACTACGCGAGCCTACCACAGAGCCGCACCTTTACAGGGCCATAGCCGTCCACCTACAACTGCTGTGAGGATATGGCGCCAAGTCTCACGCAGAGCTGCGCAGAGGTTTCAGCTGCTCTTGATGTCTGCTGCAGACCCACACAGAGGTCTCAGCTGCTGAAACATTTAACATCTTATAAGTCAAATCTTGTAGCATCCAGAATGCACCTCCATAACTGCAGGTGTTCTCAGGAGCTCCTGAGAATGCTCTTCCCCAGTCTGAGAGCACTCTGCTTAGCTCCAGCAGGGACTAGAAGCATCTGGACGTAATTACGCGAACTGGTGAAGTCGACCGGAGTGTCTGGGAGGCTTGCCTGTGGCTTCCGGACCAATTTTCATTTTGCGGATGTCGCTAGTAGCCAGCTGGTAGCGGTGGATTTGGCTTTGCAGGTACTGGTGGATCTGGCTTTGCAGGTAGCAGAGGATCTGGATTCACTATGAGCTGGCAATTAACTTTGGATCTGGCTTTGCTTCCACAACTCTGACAACCTCACTCCCACATCCCTGACATAGTTAATTTCGCAACTGACATGCATCAGCAAAAAACAATTCCGTCCGGACGGAATGGCTCCGTCAGAGTGGACATGCTCCGTCGAAGCCATCAGAGCCATACCGGTGGCAGACTACTCCGCTCCCAGCGCCGCAACAATGCGTCGCGTTGCATATCGCCCTCCGATCGCAATTTCGCCATTTCGTCTGGCTCTGTCGGTATCCTAATGTAAACGAACACTGTGGCGTTGTGGCCAACTGTGACCATACGTCAGAATGGGTTCGTTGGGTACATCAGCAAAATGTAAATCGGTCTGGAAGCCACATGCTGGGTTCCATAAGCACAAGGCATTTCATCTATCATATTCATCTTTGTTACAGTCACAAGATTCGCTACCTCATAATAGGGCAAGCATTATTTAAGTATCTCTATATATATACTTACGGTCAATCTGGCCACAGATGGTGATCGACCATAATCGGAGGAGCACCTGGAGACGCCAATTGAAATCACCGAGAGATGCACCACTTGGAGGCCGTTGTGGTGATACGACGGAGCTAGACAGCAGTGAGCCCATCATTGACATTCCGCCACACCTCTCGCGACATCCAAACGGAATTTGTGAGAAAGAACGGTTCTAGCTCGAGGAGCCTAGGAAGAAAGTGAGAAGACATGATGCTACCCGGCCGTGAGAATCCACACAATTGCGTGGATCCAGATGAGATGAAAATGAGATGATGTCTATCTACCCCAGGGTCTCCCGAATATGTACTCCTCGTCGCTCAGTCCACCTCCGTTACCCCTGTATCTCCGTACACCCGCCATCACTCATTAACGATGTACTTGGAGGCCGTGATCGAGCGAGTTGAGATATCCACTTGGTGGCCGAGATCGAGTGAACTCAGTGATACACTCCGAGGCTGTGATCGAGCGAGTTTGGCCTTGCACTAGGAGGCCGAGATCGAGTGAACTCAGTGATGCACTCCGAGCAGTGATCGAGCGAGTTTAGAGATGCACTTGCAGCAGGCTATCATCGATGGAGATTAGAGGAGTACTTACAGGTGGTCGATTTAGAGGCGGTCAATGGGAGGCACGCCAGGTGCTGTGACTCTATTCATCGGTTAGTTAACTCGGATCGAATGAACTCAGAGATGCACTTGGAGGGCAGGATCGAGTGAACTCAGAGATGCACTGGGAGGCTGTGATCGAGCGAGTTTGGCGATGCACTTTGAGGCCATGATCAAGCGAGGGTGGAGATGCAATTGGAGACCGAGATTGAGTGAACTCAGATATGCACTGGGAGGCTGTGATCGAGCGAGTTTGGACATGCACTTGCAGGCTATGATCGGGCGAGATTGGAGGAGTACTTGGAAGCGGTCGATTTGGAGTGAGGCTGTCGATCTTGGGATGATGCTGTACTTGATGTATGCTCTACTCGGTGTTAAGTCATGATCATGGCATGGAGAGATAGAGAGGGATAACTTAACTTCGTGTTCTTAGGTGATGGTAGTGTTGAGCACAAGAAAGAGAGAGATCAAAGGAGATGGGGGAAATCATCATGAGAAACTGGGACTTAAGAGAATTTCGTGTGCGAGTCAATTTGCCGTTCCAGATACAGCAACTACAAGTCCCGATCCGGCGAGTAATAACACCAATACGAGGTCTTCTAAACCCAATCACGCAAGTCGTACCGCAGATTCCCCAGGTCCGCTCGTATCCTCCACATCATTCTCATCTTCATCCCCCATCTCTCTCTTTCTCGTCCACAACTCTACCATCATTGCAAGAACACAAAGTGAAGTCATCCCTCTCTATCTCTCCATGCCATCATCATGAGTCAACACCGAGTGCAGAATACGCCGAGTGCAGCATACACCGAGTACAGCATACACCTAAAATTGTCTGTCATCCCTTCATTCTCTCGATTATATAAGAGCTCATTCCCATGGTTTCGAGTTAACTAACCGATGAATAGAGTCTCAGCACCTGGCGCACCTCCCATCGACCGCCTCTAGATCGACCACCTCCAAGTACTCCTCTAATCTCCCTCGATCATAGCCTGCTGCAAGTGCATCTCTAAACTCGCTCGATCACACCTCGGAGTGCATCTCTGAGTTCACTCAATCTCAGTCTCCAATTGGATTTCCAAACTCGCAGGATCACGGCCTCAAAGCGCATCTCCAACCTCGCTGGATCACGGCCTCAAAGTGCATCTCCAAACTCGCTCGATTATGGCTTCCATGTTCGCACGATCACGGCCTCCAATTGCATCTCCTAACTCGCTCGATCACGGCCTCAAAGTGCATCTCCAAACTTGCTGGATCGCGGCCTCCAATTGCATCTCCAAACTCGCTCGATCACGGCTTCCAATTGCATCTCCAAACTCGCTCGATCACGGCCTCAAAGTGCATCTCCAAACTCGCTTGATCATGGCCTCCAATTGCATCTCCAAACTCGCCTGATCACGGCCTCGGAGTGTGTCTCTGAGTTCACTCGATCTCAGCCTCCAAGTGCATCTCTCAACTCGCTCGATCACGGCCTCCAAGTACATCATTAATGAGCGACAGCCGGTGTATGGAGATACAGGGGTAACGGAGGTGGACTGAACGATGGGGAGTACATATTACCTATATAGATTCATAGATACATAGATGAGAATACAAACTGAATGCATAAGTTTTGAAAATCGTTGAACGATAAGTAGTAGCTATGATTTAACATCGCCAGGCGTTGTGTCAACGGCTTCAGCATGACTGCAGCCCGTGCGAAGAGTGTAACACACGTGTCCTTCTGATGGTGCGTAAACGTCACCACAAAGTAATGGAGTACGTGTGCAACGCGACTCGTCGCCTGGGCGATGGGCAGTGTGTAATTCTTCGTCAGAGGGTACGAGGTTCCGTCAGAGCCGTCAGAGCCGTACGGAATACCCGGGTGTTTCTGACGGAAATCAGAGTTGTTGCTGATGTGCTTGCTCTCACAACTCTGACATACTCACTTTGAAAGCTCTGACATTATGCTTGGTCTCACCGCTCTGACATGCTTACTCTCACCTCTCTGAGAATCTGGCTTCACTGTAAGCAACCTGCTAGTGGTGGATTCAGCATCGCTGGAAGGGGTAATACGGGCTTTACTGGTAGCAGTAGATCAGGCCTCGCTGGAAGCATGCTGGCAGGGGTGGATGTGGCTTCACTGGTAGCAGAGAATCAGGATTCGTTACGAGCTGGCATGAAGCATTGGATCTCGCTTCGCTGGTCGCTAGCTGGTAGCGGTGGATCTGGCTTTGCAGGTAGCAGTGGATCTGGCTTTGTTAGTAGCAGAGAATCTGAATTCGCTCTGATGTGGCGAAAAGCTTTGGATCTGGCTTCACTCCCACAACTCTGATATGCTCACTTTCACAACTGATATGCTTGCCCTCACAACTCTGACATACTTACATTTAACGCTCCAACATGCTTGGTCTCACTGCTCTGACATGCTCAGTCTCATATTGCTGACAATCTGGCCTCACTGGGAGCAAGCTGATAGTGGTAGATCTGGCTTCGCTCCCACAACTCTGACATGCTCACTTTCACAACTGATATGCTTGGTCTCTGTGATCTGCCATGCTCAATCTCGTTTCTCTGACAATCTGGCCTCATGGAGAGCGAGCTTGTAGCGGTGGATCTGACTTCACTGGGAGCTACTGTTGCCAATAGTTCCGGACCATGGCTTCGGGTCCGGCTCCTGGTTGGAACCAGGCACATGCTGAATCGGCGGTCCGGTTCGTCAATGCACCGGAACAGTCAATTTGGGTACAGTTCGATGGAAATCTCCCAACCAGTCTGAATTGGGGGGGTTGTCAGTGGGTTGTCCAGCGGGTCCATCTGTAGATTGACATAATGGTATTGATTATGCTGTCCGATAACAGTATTAGATCAAAATTGCTTATTCAACATCCAGCAATTACTTTTTAGATACTGTACAGGTTGCGATATCAATTATTTTGGAATCAATATTTTTCCTTGTCTGATTCGTATTCTTGACTACTAAGGCAGTCAATAGTTCGGTCATGTGCTACATCATCCACGTGATGCCTTCATTACCCAGTATAAAAGACCAAAAATCATTGACAGTCCATTGAAGGTCAAATTCAGGATGGGGTAACAATGATATCATGCACAGTTTTGGCTCAAAAGGCCGCCAGTACATTGTATACAAATCATTGCCACAAAGCGACACTTAGATTACCAAAGATGCAAGATCAAAAATCTTTGAGGCTCCATTGACACTCATATTCAGAATGGGGCAGGGAGGGTGCCGCTGTTGTTTTTGCCCCTGAAATCGGCCAATACCTCATTTATGGATGTCTGCAACCAATCACCACTCAGATAACCCAAGATGCAAAGCCAAAAATCATTGACGCTCTATTGACAGTCATTTCCAGAATGGGGTAATGACCGTGTCACTTTCCCTTTTGCCTATAAAGACTGCCATTACATTCATACTACCTAACCACTACAAGATCACTTTGCAATTGTTACGGGGGTTCTCAATCCCAATAATCAATACAACATTCATCCAATTAAGTACAACCGCCTATCTAAGAAACTCTTTCTTTCCTCGTCTTATCCTAAGACTCAACCTCTTGACCTTTATTAAACAGTGCGCAGGTCAATCCTTAACCAGATTCCTGTACTTTTTTCAAAACCGAGAATCAAGCCTCTCCTGGGAAAAGCCAATCATTGGAAAACTCCTCGAATGGTAATAACCGGGTAGATATGTATCAATGTACTGGGTAACTGATACCAATACTTATGACAAACAGCCGCACCACTCAGGAGATGTGGGTTGAAGCTTGCTTGTCGAGTTGAACAATAAGATCACTGAAATATTGGACGTTCTTCTGGTGTGCGTACTGAGATTGTATCAACCTGTATCCAGGCATATAAACCGAAATCTTGTGAATGGATGTGGGAAGTAATTTTTGAAAGTGATTTATAGATAAAGATTTTAATAATATTTTGAGATCGTCTTCGGTGTTTTGAATGTTGACTGCAGATTGCTGCTTGAGCTTGTCCTTCTCATTGCCGGAACAATGCCATCTCTTTATGGGCATCTTCGAGGGTTTGTACACCTATACTTCAACACTATGACTACAGTACTCAGGATAGTGTGATTGCGGTGACGTCATGCAACTTGAGCATGTGCCCGGTGATAAGGTGCCACGCATCCCCATAGGGTATCGTGTTCATGCAATGTGGTTTCAATGTGTTCTCCTCCTGATAAGAATCAGGCCATCCATCGGATGATATCATGTCAGACTGTGTGTCAGACGGAACTTGAACTCAGACATCTTACTACACGTTTGTATAGATAGTTGGAACATCTGCCGATAATAATCGGTAGTGCTTATCGCATATTAATGCCTCACTTCTTAAGGCTATTTGGCTTGCGTCATAGATTTAATCGGCGACGAACCGATACTATGCCAAGGTAGAATTTGACTCATCAGCTCGTATTCACATACGAGTCTGACATTGCAATGCATACTAACTCAAACCAATGAGCAGGGTTGCTTCAGGCCTCTTATCTTCAGCCAACGTCATAATTCCCTCAGTCACATCATGCTTAGGCCGAAACTCTTTTCTTCGGCCGGGGAGTACCCTGATAGCTCATATTGCCTGAGGGAATATGTCAGAAGTCCCGCGTACTCGCATAAAGACAATGGACTGTACTGTTTGTGTGTCGCACTAATCTCCAGGTCAAACAAACATGCCCCGCTAGTATCTAGGAAATGAATGAGGTTGAAATCATTATGCTTGGCGGGAGTCTCCTTTGTTCGATCTGGCTATAATGATGCATCATCAAAAGTGAATCGGCTAAGTGACAAAGTTACCTATTCAGTCAACATGCGACTCCTATGTATCCCGAATAAAGGACATAGGACTGGCTTACTTCCGATGTCAAGAATAGGTGTTATGCATGTCACATGACTAGACCAACAGTTACTCTGTGATGTGTATTCATATACTCATTGCAAGTTCGATTATCGCTGTTAAGAGAAACCCCATATCAGCAATTACCTGACTTACAAGATTGAAAATTATTGACGCTCTGTTGACGCTCATTTTCAAGATGGGGTATCGAAGATTTCACCCTTTGTTTTGCCTGAAAAGGCCTCCAATACAACATATATGAATTATTACCACAAATCAACAATTAGATAACCCAAGATGAAAAGCCAAAATTCTTTGACGCTCAGTTGACGCCGATTTTCAGAATCGGCCAGTGACAGTGTCGCTTGCTGTTTTGCCTATGAAGGCAGCCAATATATCGGTTATGCTAAACAGTGACCAATTCACTTTACAATTACCTTGCTTATAAGACCAAAAATTTTGCAACTCTGTTGATGCTCATTATGATGTATTGTCTAGACAACGACTGCGGCCATCAATTATTGCATGAATAATTATTTGAACTTATCGGTTTCCTTTGAGCAAGATTGAGACTCAGCACATTGGCAATGCCAAGCCCAGTGATGTTCTTGTACGGGTCACTCTCATTCTACGAAAATTGAGATACCCAGCTAAATGATTCATTTCGCCCACTTTACTTCTGTTTATGAACCAATATCCACATGCGACTGCTCAATCTTCTCCCATAAAATATCTCTAAGTGAAATTCTTGGGCAACCAACATATAGAACCTGGTGAAAACATGATGACTCATTCTGTCCTACATTTGATTGTTTCCTTCATTCCTCCATGTTTCCATCACAGTGACCATCATCATACCCTGTTCAACCCGGTTCATCGACCTCGGTGTCGGCAGAATCAATCCGGGAACATTTGGTGGGGCACTCATGTTCCGGTACTCAGGGCTTTCCAGAGCCTCGATCTCATTCTCAAGCTTGATATCACATTCGTCATCTACCTCCCAGTTGTCAGTGCTCACATCGGAATTATCGAAGTCCCCATTCCAGTCAAGCGGATATTGAGTGTCGGAAATACCTTCAGGTGCAAAATCTTGATCACTTTCGGCTGGATGACAGTCGATTTTGTTGATTTGGCGGACATTTTATACTTGAGTTCTTACCTAAGGCAGGTCCTTTGCAGACAAAGCAGGTGGCAATGGTGATCATTCTGACAATTTGAATGCAGCCACACCATCTTGTTGAAGTTTTGACCAGGATGCTTTGATGATCTCTTCCGTATCTGAAATCTATCCAACAGCTGTCATTGGCTTGTTTTGGGTGCGAGATTTGTTCTGTGTAGTATGGAGGTTTTGGCTGCCCTGTAACATCTCCAAATAGTCATGGACCTTGGCCATTCTGTGCAATTTCTTTTCCTCCACCTCTTTCTTCAATTGCAAGTTATTTTCAGTGTCCGTGGTATCCAATGATGAGTAATCGACTGCCAATATTCCTTTATTGGCTCAAGCAAACTGCTTTACGATGACTTTTTCCCAAAGGGTCATGCCAGTTGTTTTAAACTGTCTCCAGCTGATGACATCTCACCCATGGGATGAACTGGACACCACTCCGACAGCATGTGGTGTGATAGTAAATATGTCGCATACCCCATTGGAGAGATCGGCATTCTTTGAGTGAGTTTCCTCTTGTTGACACCACCAATCGGTGAAATCTGGTAACCAAAATATACTGCTATCTCGGCAAAATGTATTTTAGTCACTCGGAGCCACCAAGAGTGTCTGGGAGAATGTGGAGTGTAAACTTAGAGGCGTCAATTTCAGGAGAGTATCAGACCCTAGGAGGGCATTCCGGATGGCCTTCAGAGTAACTGGGATCTCTGATGACTGGTACAGAAGTACGATGAGAGTGATTGGGATACGTTTGGGAACACCTCGGAGCGCCAGAGAGAAGTTTCGGCGGACCTGGAAGCACCTGGGAGCGCCGGCAACAAGCCTTGGAGCATCAATCACATTCCTGTGAGCGCCGGCTACAATCCTGGGAGCACCTCGAATCACAGCAGAGCAGTCTGGGAAAAACAACATTCTTGGGAAGGCTGCTGGTGCGCATGGAAATTATAGCTACTACTCATCGTTCAACAATTTTTAAAACTCATGTATTCAGTTTGTATTCTCATCAATGTATCTATGTATCTATACAGCTACCCATCTACACAGGGTATATCTGGACTGGCTGCAGGAAATGCTTGTGAGCAATTCGAGAAGCATCTGAAAATTTCAATCCTGTGAGTTTGGAGATGAACTTGGAGGTGGTGATAGGGCAGATTGGGAGATACACTTAGAGGCTATGATCGAGTGAACTTAGAGATGCACTCCAAGATCCTAATCGAGTGAGTTAGGAGATGCTGTTACAGGGGTGCTTCCACCTAAGTAACAATACCTATTACTACTATTAATAGATACTACAGTATGTACTAGGTACACGGCCGTAGTTCTTATCAGAATCTGTTGTGAGTATCTCCAGAAAATAAGTACAGGGAGTCTGTATAAGTCGTATATGCACAGAGGACAAATATGTATAGTTGTCTCAGACGCTTCAAGGTAAATAGCAACTAAGTCGTATCGTGCTGTGACACTATACTGACAGTACATATATTGGTATAATTAACCTCGGTGATTAATTGATATCATAAAGTATATTCGTATAATTAATCTCGGTGATAAATTTATATCATACCTTATACACGTATAATTGATATCATAAAGTATATTTGCATAATCAATCTCGGTGATTAATCAATATCATAGGTCTGTTGATAGTGCAATCTAAATTGACACGTATCTTCACAACTTTCTTCTTCTTATCTCCTTGATAAATCTAGCGTTCAGATACTATTGGCAATATTAAATCTTAAGCATAATCTCCCAAAATATCCACGTCTACTCAAACTCAACTGTAAAAACTAGGCTTACACGCCGCTCAATCATTCTATAATATCAGTCCGTCCTTTCGCAATGACCACCTAACTTCAGCAAGTTGCTTTTTGCTAAATCGCAGATATTGTTTCTTGAGATCCTGCTGTTCGAGTCTGTCAGGTTTAAACACCTTCCCGGTTTGAGTCCTATTAATGGATGAATCATTGCTAGACTCCTTAGGCAAGAACTTCTTCCTTGACGGATGCTCAATATAACTTCCTTTAAATGGAGTGGTAATAATATCCATAGCTGAATCTAATTCCACAATATTACTTTCGTGAATTTTCTCCTCCAATGGTAATCGATTCAGAAGTGGTGTAACCAAAAGGTTCTTACCGTAATCCGAACGGAATATTTTATCCTGCTGTTAGTAAATCAATATCTAAGTACACTGGACCAGATACACTGTGCGGCAAACAATTGATCCACCTTTTCGAAGCGACCCAATAAATATGATAAAGCTCAGAGGGTAACGTCGCATTTGTTATTATACATATGCTCAATCATGGGGCAGGTGAACCACGTACAATCCTAATAAATAATACTAATATACTCAATAGTAATGATAAAAATAATAAGAACTGGAAACTTGATAATATTTCAGTTTCTTCTTCGCAGGTAGGTATCGTTTGTGATTCTGGGGCTACTCTTTCAATGCTGGAGCACTGCTGTCTCTTTATAGCGTTCTTGCATTGCCTGATTGGTTTCTAAAGAGTTACTCTCCCCACCAGGCCATCATCATCAATCACGAATTGATATGATCTCATCTGTCATATCATAGAGTACTGGTTATGAGCTTTAATCTCTCTTGATAACAACCATGCTTTTCAAAGGTTATCTTGTTCTTGCATGATTGGTTTTAAAGCACTATGCTCCCTCTCGGGCCATCATCAGCAATATCATGAAATCAAACAGTAACTTCAACTTAGATATCTTGCACGTTGTATCGTCGGATAGTCAAAAAACCTCTCCTCGCCTGACATGGTTATTTGGAAGTTTCAAGCCAGGTTGCTTAATAAATTAAGTCACCGCCTCACCATTCAGGTTATTTGGCTTATCTGCTTTTCAGAGGCTGACATGGCGACCCACCATTCCTCTGTTGACATCGAATTGACAAACCCCTCAAAGGCTTCAATGTCAATCAATCAGACCCACCATGCTAAGGCCAGGACTGTTCTCACTGACCGGGGAGAGCCCAAGTTGTTCTGCTCCACAAGGGATTGGCTTGAGATCCCTCATCATTGCATATTGGCTATTGTCTGCCTGACAGGCCAGTCGCACAAGTGCAGTCGACGTATCCAGTCCCACATAGTTTAATTTAGTGAATGTGGTAAGAAACAACTGGCATCTCCAAGTCTTGATTACTTGTGACTGGCCAAGGTTATTGCATCATCAAATCAGATCTTCTAAATAAGAAATTTCAATGAATCCGCTAGCAACGAGGCTCGCTTGCTATCAAATCGACATGAGGCTCCCATAAAATCCAGCTAAAGACTATGGGGCTGGCCACTTGCATTTGTTTAGACTTGGCGTTATGTATACCTAACAATATAGATATAAAGTCCTCCAGCCCTATGCAAGTACCAATACCACTGTTAAGGGAGAACCCCTATCATCACCTCCTTCTCTAAGTCCAGTGACCCAACGGTTGTCTCATCATAGAAGTGGATATAATTTTTTCTGTTTTTCTGACACCATTCATGGACATCACGAGTGTCCTATCCTTGAACAATTTTTTGGTATAACGTTTAACATCCGTCGACACAAAAGTAAAATTCCTCCTTTTTGAACATCAAGTAGCTCACTGCATACTCATACAATGACTACTGCCATTCATTGCACAAGATCACGTTGATCGCAAAGAAACCATAAGGTAAATTTTGCAACAAAACCAGAACATTATTCTGAACACAGTACTTTGCCGCATCTGGAGACAGTTCCGTACTTATACTACTTCCTTATCTACTTCTTTGGTACATACAACAACTGATCATGTACTCCTTATTCAGGTACATATAATATAGTTATCGTGTACTCCAATGGTACATATAAGTGCATTGGCTCATATAGCATACTTAGACAGGACACTAAACGTTCCGTATCTTTTCGGCATTTCAGATTCTTTCATAACCAACATAAAGTAATTCTGTCCCAAGATGGCATTACGCTATTCTAAGAACGACCCTGTACGATCAAATAACATGGTGAGACGGCATCACGCTAACTCGGTCAATTATGACAATACAGAATCCGTCCTAGTGATTACAACTTGTCACTTATACTATCAAACCACTGTAACCTGGTTAAAATGACATGGAGTCATTGTCCATTACTCATATTCGTAGAATACTTAAAGACCCCATATGTATCTTTGTTTCTTGGTTGATTGCTCATATTCCTAGAATACCTAAAGACACCATACGTATCTTTGTTTCTTTGGTTGATTCAAAGAGTACCTGTGAATTTCATAACATATTCTCGTCTGTTTTTCAGATTTGAAGGTATCAAAGAGTACCTGAGAATATCATAACGTATTCTCCTCTCTTTTATAGATTTCAAGGTATCGAAGAATACCTGATAATATCATAACTTGTTCTCATCTCATTTATGGATATGAGCTTCATTTCTTCTTGTCAAAAGGATATTCGAATCGTTAGTGAGAATACCTGAAGCATAATTTGTATAACTTTGTTTTTCATTGTTGAAAGGATATTCGAATTGTAAGTGAGAATACCTTGAGCATACTTTGTATAACTTCGTTTCTGATTGCTGAAAGGATATTCAAATCGTTAGTGAGAATACCTGAAGCATACTTTGTATAACTTTGTTTATCATTGTTGAAAGGATATTCGTATCGTTAGTGAGAATACCAGAAGCATACTTTGAATAACTTCATTTCTCTTTGTCAAAATGTATTCGAATCATTTAGTGATGTTCATATATTCAACTATCTCCCTCTCTAAGGGTGAATCTCAGAACACCCTGAAATTATCACATGTTTCGAAGTTTCTAATAATGGACAGTATCGAATCAAAGTGAGAATATTTGAAGACATCACACACATCCTCATTTCTCGTATCAGAAGGTAATCGAATGATGATGAGTATACCTGAAAACATCATACATGGCCTCATTTCTCATGTCAGAAGGTAATTGAATGAGGATGAGAATACCTGAAGACATCAAAGATGTCGTCGTTTCTCATGTCGGAAGGTAATTGAATGATGATGAGAATACCTGAAGACATCATAAATGTCCTTGTTTCTCATGTCGGAAGGTAATCGAATGATGATGCTAAAAGTAATCAACATATATATTATTCTATTGGACTCCAGATATTTATAATATCCTCAATCCAAAATTATCCGCGCTTGCTTATACTATTGTATAACAAAGCTTCATTGATAGCTATATCTATCAATGGAATTTATAACAAAATATCAATTGAATAAGGAACCTTTATCCTACCCTTTCCTCAAAATTTGATGGTATCCCTTAACTCCTCATCGGATATTTCTTCACCATTCACTGTCTTGCTTATAATTCGTCCATTCATCCAGAGGTAATTTGTCTATGAATTCCTCATCCATATCTCGAAACAGTAACGACCCAACTTCCTCAAACGTTCTTTGTCAATTGTCTTTGGCCTTGCTAAGCTCTCTTTCGAATATCTTTTGATAATATTCTTTAGCTTCATCCCATCTGTCATCATGACCTTCTGTCAATTCTTGATTATAACCGTTGTTACAACCACTATCTTTTCCCTCATTATACATCATCCCATCTCTAGGTGTATATTGATCAATTTTCACCCAAGCAACCTGAATCAATTCTTCGAAATGATCAATCCATTCTGGTTTTAATGATATAAAGTTTTCTTCCCAAAACTTATAATATCGCATCATCATGGATTGCTGAATGCAATCTCGAATATATATCATCATAGTTGCCAGCAGTGGAACAAGTGAAATATCATAAATTCTGTCCATCAGAGGACAGGTAAGATCTACCACTGGCTGCATTTCGCCAAGCTAGTGTTTTCTTCGCAATAACACCACTCAGTTTTATCTTCTTCTCTACAGTTGCAATCCCACTTGTCGTAAAATGAGTAGTACGATTGCTGATGGGCTTTGAATACAATATTGTTCAATTCAAGCAATTCTCCGTTGATTGCTGATTGACGGTAGTATTCAACCCAAGGTTTCGGAGTCTTGGGATCTTGGTGAAAGATTGGATCGTTCCAATTGTTATCGAGTTTCTCAAATAAAACCGTATCTATTGAACCGAATATATTAAGAGGTTCATGTTCAAATAGATCAGGTGTATAACCGGCGAAATCAAATATATTGATTTTATTTCACATGCGACCACTTACTTCTTCCTCTACTTTGGATTCTGTTGTCAGATTCCAACCAAGGTGCAGTTTTGCCACAAGTAAACAAGTACCAAGTTCGAGACTCAGATACTGATGATAATTCTCCTTCATATATACTTGTATTCGGCATAATACTATAACGATAATCATATGCTGCTTTAGAAAATGGTATTTTGGACAAATGTCATCCGGATATTTTAGTCCTTGATATATCCACTGGGTACAGCTCTGCCTGCTCTTCTCTTGTTCGTAAGAAATAAGCGTGTTCGTCGTAGAGCACTTTATATGCTGTTAGCTATATTTCGTTCATATATTTTAAACATAAGTGCAATGTGGTTTGAAATATTATACTGTTACGGGGCTGCTTCCACCTAAGTAACAATACCTATTACTAGTATCAATAGATACTAGAGTACATACTAGGTACACAGCCGCAGTTCTTATCAGAATCTGTTATGCGTATCTCCAGAAAATAAGTACAGGGAGTCTGTATAAGTTGTATACGCACAGAGAACAAATATGTATAGTTGTCTCAGATGCTTCCAGGTAAATAGCAACTAAGTCGTATTGTAATGTGACACAATACTGACAGTACATATATGTGTATAATTAATCTCGGTGATTGATTGATATCTTAAAGTGTACTCATATAATTAATCTCAGTGATTTGATTAATATCGTAAAGTATATTTGTATAATTAATCTTGGTGATTAATTAATATCGTAGGTCCGTTGATAGTGCAATCTAAATTGAGACGTATCTTCACAACTTTCTTCTTCCTATCTCCTTGATAAATCTGGCGTTCAGATACTATCGGCAATATTATGTCTGAAGCAAAATCACCCAAAATATCCACATCGACTCGGACTCAACTGTGAGTACTAAGCTTACACGCTACTCAATCGTTCTATAATATTAGTCCGTCTTTTTGCAAGGACCTCCTAACTTCAGCAAGTCGCTTTTGCTAAATCCCGGATATCATTTCCTAAGATCCTTCTGTTTCAGTCTCTCAGGTTTAAACACCTTGTCGGTTTGAGTCCTATTAATGGATGAATTATTGCTTGACTCCTTAGGCAAGAACTTCTTCCTTGATGGATGATCAATATACCTTCTTTCAAATGGAGTAGTAATAATATCCATAGCTGAATGTAATTCCAGAATATTACTTTCGGGAATCATCTCCTCCGATGGTAATCGATTCCGTAGTGGCATAACCACAAGATTCTTACCGTAATCCGAATGGAATATTCTATAGTGCCAGTAGTAAATCAATATATCAGTAAACTGGATTATACTTGCCAACCGCCAGATACACTGTTTGGCAAACAATCGATCCTCCTTTTCGAAGCGATCCAATAAAAGTGATATAGCACACAATTTAACCTCTCATTCGTTATTAAACGTATGCTCAATCATGGGGCGGGTGAACCATGTACAATCATAATAAATAATACTAATATACTCAATAGTAATGATAATAATAATGAAAACAGAAAACTTAATAATATTTCAGTTTCTTCTTTGCAGGGAGGTATTGTTCGCGCTTCTGCGGCTACCCATCCAATGCCGGAGCACTGCTGTCTCTTTATACCTTTGTTGCATTGGCCGATTGGTTTTAATGAGTTACTCTCCCCACTGGGCCATCATCATCAATCAAGAATTGCCATGATCTCATCTGTCAGATGGTAGAGTACTCCTAAAGAGCATTAATCTCTCTTGATAACGACCACGCTTCCCAAAGGTTATCATGTTCTTGCATGATTGGTTTTAAAGCACTATGCTCCCTCTCAGGCTATCATCAGCAATAAGATGGAATCAAACAGTAACTTCAACTTAGATATCTTGCAACTCATATGTTCAGATAGTCAAAAAACCTCTCCTCGCCTGACGTGGTTATTTGGAAGGTTTCAACCCAGGTTGCTTAATAAATTAAGACACCGCCTCACCATTCAGGTCATTTGGCTTACTATCTGCTTTTCAGAGGCTGACATGGCGACCCACCATTGCTCTGTTTACATTTAATTGACTAACCCCTCAAAGGCTTCAACGTCAATCAATCAGACACACCACGCTAAGGCCAAGACTGTTCTCACTGACCGGGGAGTGCCCAAGTTGTTCCGCTCCACAAGGGATTGGCTTGAAATCCCTCATCATTGCATATTGGCTATTGGCTGGCTGACAGGCCAGTCGCACAAGTGCAGTCGACGTATCTAGTCCCACTTAGTTCAATTTAGTTAATGTGGTATGAAATAACTGGCATCTCCAAGTCTTAATTACTTGTGACTGGCCAAGGTTATTGCATCATCAAATCAGATCTTCTAAATAAGAAATTTCAATCAATCCGCTAGCAACGAGGCTCGCTTGCTACCAAATCGACACAAGGCTCCCATAAAATCCCGCTAAAGACTATAGGGCTGGCCACTTGCATTTGCTTAGACTTGGTGTTATGTATACCTAACAATATAGATATAAAGTCCTCCAACCCTATGCAAGTACCAATACCTCTGTTAAGGGAGAACCCCTAACACCCACTACTTTCTTTATTCACAACATTAGTGGGCCACTTCATACCCTCACTTCAGCACAACTCCACTAGGATAGGCACTATTCAAATCCCCTCCACCCTCCTCAACCTGGTGCTGCTCTATGCCATTCCATTCTCAATTCCTTTACTTTCTGTGCTTGTCCGCTGGGATGGGCATTCCACTCTGCTCATCGGCACTCTTTTAATTCAATCCTTGCTCCTTACCACCCCGCCCCTTGGTGGTGCTTCTCAGCTACAATCAGTACTTCCCAATCCCCATCAGTGCTCCTCTGCCTGAATTGGCACTCCTCTATTGCATTTTGCACTCTTTACTCCCCCTTCCGGTGCTTCTCTGCTAATATTGGCACTTCTCTTCTGCTGGTTATTGCTCCCTTTTTCCACATGCATATATCATATCGCCTTTCAAACCCCATTTACATTTGCAGCTAGATAACATCTCATTACTGCTTTGTTATACATCACAAATCAAGCCAAATGACATTGGACTTCAATTTCACCTACTCGCCAGATGCAAATCATCAGCAAATACAAGGAGCACCTCCAATATCTTTACACCGTTGATGAATTGTGTGTTCCTGAATTCATCAGCCTTGACCAAATGGCCGATGTTTTCAATACCAGTACCACTATGTTCAATTGATATCATTCGATTGTAGTCGGATTGTTGTTTCAGTGTTCCTGGGTTTATTTTTGAATCAGTTTCCTTTCGCTTTGGTATTATAAAGTAGCAATGCAACAAATTGAATACTAAAGATGATGTTAGCTAGTATAAGTGTGAGTAAGAAGTGATTGAAAATAATAATCGATGCATCATATTGACTGTGGAGGGTCATCCATCGCTCATGTGCATCCTAAAAGTCCCAAATAACACCTGCTGCCCTCCCAACAAGCATTCATAAGACTAGGTATTTCACAGAGTTTGTTTGGAATTCCTGCATTAATTGGCTGACTCTCCCAGATACTCCTAAAGTTCTCCCCAGCCCTCCGATATGCTCCCAAACTTCTCACAATCACTCACATGGTGCTCCTGTACCAGTCATCAGAGATCCACTTGGCTTCTAAGGCCAGTTGGAATGCCCTTCTATGGTCTGATTCTCTTCTGAAATTGATGCTTGTAAGTTTACACTCTGCCTCCTCTCATACACTTCTGGAGGCTCCCAGTGACAAAATTACATTTTGCTAATGAATATAGTCTCCATGTTCAAATGATCATAACATATAACTGCATCTCTAAACTGGCTTGATCACTGCCTCCAGGTGCATCCCGAAGTTCACTCAATGACCACCTCTGTGTGCATCTCCAGACTTGTTCAATCACACCTCCAGGTGCATCTCTAAGGTATTTCAATAATACCCTCCAAGTACATCTTTAAGTTAACTCAATCACCATCTCCAGATGCACCTCCAATTGCACCCAATCACAGTCTGCAGCTTATCCAGATACACCATATGTGTAGATCAATAGATGTATAGATATATACATACTGTAATACATAAATGAAAATACAAACTGAATACATGTGTTCAAATTAGTTCAATACTAAGTAGTAACTACAATTTCAAGATGCACCAGCAGCAATTAGACATACTTCCAATCTTGTTGCATGCATTCCAATATTCTCCCAAGTTTATAACCTACATTGCCAGGTTCTTCTGAAATTGACACTAGTGCTTCTGTATTCCCACAGATCTTTCACCAGTACTCCCAAGTTCACCTGAAGGCTACTGCATTAGATTAGTCAACTCTGAAATTTGTTGCCAATGCTCCCAGATGCACCTAAAGGCCACTGCATTCATCCAGTTAACTTTGAGATTTTACCATCCAGGGATTTTGGTCCAACAACTCACACATACTGCCAGAGCCTCACTGTAACTGAAATACATTTTGCTAATTTAGAGAGATTAAGTACCACAGATCTATTGCAATATTTTAAAAGCTTTCCTGGAAGCATACAGTTATACAGCCTGAAACTGTAAATTTTAGAGCAATTAGAAGTATACTTCACAGTCTACTTGGAAGTATACAACAAAGTATATTTGGCAGCTCGGTTTCAAGTTGGTTGTATACAATAAGATGTAAAGTCTCAAGCACATATAAATATATCTGTATTATTGTAATTTAATTAACATGCAGGTTCATAGAACCTTCAAGTGGCTTGTGTCAAATATGCTCTGGATTACAATCCCAGAAACAGCTTCTCAATATGCTAGATATCATACATTGTCATTTTCCTGGTAATAGTATTACTATGTAATAAATTTAAACTCTCATATGCAATATAGAACTGTCTATATTTCTTTTTGACATAATTTGCTTAGTAACTTCAATCCAATTACTTCATGGCCATTAGTGAGTATAGCCAAGCCCCAGTCTATTGTATGATATCTACCCAGATAGGCAAGTTTAAAATCCCTTGTGATGCCTTTAATTTCCCATTTATTGCCGTATGCGGTAAATAATTTGCCGCAAAACCTAATCGGGAGCGTTCCTGATATCCGAGGGTACGAGTAGGTTGTTCGATGATTTTGTTTGTTTTGACGGTGACGGATAAATATGATTATACATGATTTATTACATAAGTTATTATTCATATGAAATATTATGTTATGTGGAGGACCCCCGAAGCGAAGCGTAGGGAGGGGGCGAAGCCTCAACTGAGCGTAGCAAAGGCGACAAGCGAGGGACTCGCGTGACGAAGCAGAGCGAGGAGTGTTCCCAAGTATCAAAAAAAACAGAAATAATGTCAGGCATTGTGTATTGTGCAATATTCTAAACCCGTAAGAACAAAAACAAACCAGACCGGGGCTCTAGTAATAACACTCAGCAAGTCCGTGATGACAATCAATACACACACCTGGCAGTAGACAGATCAAAGGAAAACAAGAGGTTAATATGTTTATCTAGGTGCGTATCCCATTCTACTCTTCGTGCTCTACTCCTTCTTCGGTTTCGTCGGCGACGCCAGTGCTGGCGTGGGTAGGAACCACAGTCTCTCCGCCAGCTTCAAGCCTTCATCAATAAAGATGACAGGGAGCGAGATGTAAATAACAGCCTTCCATTCATCCCAGTTCAATGGAATGATCGAGAATAGCGACTGTAAATACAATTAGCCAAGCAAGTTCACATTATCATAGGAACGAGTACAAACTTGAAGGACAGGAATATAGAGCAATGCGAAATGCAATACCATACTCAACATAATAGCAGCAACAAGCTTCATATTCCTCCACAAGGGCATAGTAATCAAGCTCTCGCTCGAACTCAGGGCGTTCATGGCATTAAACATCTCGATGACGACCAAAATACTCAACGACATAGTTGATGCGCTCTTTGACATATCGTTGCCAAACATTTGGCATCCAATTTCAGGGAACTCCCTGGAGCAGCGATGGAATGACGAGAGCTGACTGAAGGTGATTTGTGGACCTTGGGAGTAGAACATAAACCACCAAGCATAACCATAAACAGTTGCAGTGCCAACATAAATGCCAATGACCATGTACCGGAAGAACAACCACCCAGTGACAAGACGCTCGTCACGGCTACGGGGAGGACGACGCATGATCTCATGGTCGGCAGGATTGAAAGAGAGTGCAGTGGCTGGAAGACCGTCGGTGACAAGATTAACCCAAAGAAGCTGAACAGGAATCAGAGCTTCCGGCATGCCCAAGGCAGCGGTAAGGAAGATGGAAACGACTTCCCCAATATTGGATGAGATGAGGTAACGGATAAACTGTTGAGTGTTGGAGTAGATGCTCCTTCCCTCTTCGATGGCGATCTCGATGGTAGCAAAGTTGTCGTCAACAAGCACCATATCGGCGGCCAACTTCGCGACATCAGTACCAGATCCCATAGCAACACCAATATCGGCCTTCTTCAACGCCGGAGCATCATTTACACCATCACCGGTCATAGCTACAACTTCACCAGCACTCTGGAGAAGGTCAACGAATTTCGACTTATGGGTTGGTTCGGTTCTAGAAAACAAGCTAGCTCTCTGTACTGCTTGGAGTTTCTCCGAGTCGCTCAAAGCGTCGAATTCCCTCCCAGTATAAGATTTACCAGTTACATCTTCGTCTTCAGCAAACACCCCAATTTGTCGACAGATGGTCTCCGCGGTCTCTTTGTTGTCACCCGTGATTATGATAATACGGATACCAGCTTCGCGGCACTTCCGGATGGATTCCTTAACCTCGGAGCGAGGAGGATCCAACATTGCAACAAGTCCGAGGAAAGTCATATCTTGCTCTAGAACGGCATATTCCTGTGTGGTTGTAGCCGTTCTGATGAGAGGGTGTCCAGCAATGTTGTCCACAACGGCGAAAGCCATCACTCGAAGACCATAGTTGGCATATTCAAGAAGCTTCTGGTTGACAAGATCTCGAGTCTTAGAGCCAAGAGGAACTTTGTGGCCATTGATCCCAACAAGTGCAGTGGTACACCTGTCCAAGATGGATTCCGGGGCACCCTTAACTAGCAAAATGGGAGAGTCGCTCGAACCAGCCAATACCGACATGCTCTTGCGGTCACGAGAGAACTCATAGGTCGCCAGTCGGGGAAGATAAGATTCGTAGTACCTGTTGGCATCGTCCATATGTTCGCTCAAAGTCTTTGCATCAGTGAATCCATTGCCGATTGTCTCTGTAGGAATTCCAAACTTTTCAACCATAACCTTAAGGGCGCATTCTGTAGGTTCGCCAACATTGGAGAAAGTGGAGGTTTTGTCATCGTAGGCAATTGCAGAATCGTTACAAACACAAGCAACCTCCGCAAGTCTCTTGATAGTCACTGAGTGTGCGGCAGCGGAAGACAGAGTCTCACCAGAAGCAGCTTTGACATCACCAACCGGTGCGAAGCTAGTACCCTCAATCGTGAGTTCGTCAAGTTCCATCTGGGAATCAGAGATAGTGACAGCCTTCGCAACGCTCATCTGGTTGGTTGTCAGAGTACCAGTCTTGTCTGAGCAAATGACGCTACAGCTTCCCAACGTTTCAACCGAAGGCAAACTCCTCACAACGGCGTTCTTAGCAGCCATTTTGCGAGTTCCAAGGGCGAGGCAAGTGGTAATAACCACAGCAAGACCTTCCGGAATAGCTGCAACGCCCAGTGAAACAGCAATCTTCAAGTAGTAGATGGCACCCTTGATCCAGCCGCCATGAGCCTCGTCGCTGAAGTTGCCGATGTTGATGAGCCAGACAACAATGCAAATAACCATGATAACCTTGGCCAAAACATCGCCGAAATCGTTCAATTTCTGCTTAAGCGGTGTGGGATCGGAAATCTGAGAGGTGATGCTGGCGTGAATATCACCAATTGCTGTCGAATTACCGGTCAGGACAACTACAGCCCGTGCATGTCCAACAGTAACTGTTGTTCCGGAGAAGAGCATATTGATTTGATCCTGTTTGACTGCATGCTCATCCTTGACCACGCGGATATCCTTTCCGACACTCTCACTCTCACCAGTCAAGATAGCCTGGTCGACACGGAAGCTATTGCTGAGGATGGACAGGACACGGCAGTCCGCCGGAATCTGATCACCGACAGCTACATCAACGATATCGCCTGGGACGAGGTCATCGGCGCGAATGTGAATAAGATGGCCATCCCTCACGACCTTTGCATCACTTGCAGAGTATTCGTTCAAAGCAGAAATTGCAGCCTCGGCACTACTCTCTTGCGAAACACCGACAACAGAATTGAGGATCAGAATAGTAAGTATCTATTCGCAAACTGTCAGCGTATGCCTCGGGATGCAGGAGGTAGGAAGGAACGAGAGGAACAGACAACGGCGGGGTCCACGAAGGCGGTCTTGTCGTCACCACCCTCTAATATTGCCAGAACGAAAGAGATTGCGGCGGAGGCTAGTAGTATTATCACCAGTTGGTCCTTGAACTGTTCAAGCACCAGCTGCCATAATGGTGTAGGAGGTTCTTGCGGTAGTGCTACAATACCAGAGAGAAATAACGTCAGTGCACCTGGCAAAGCCGAGAGGGGTATTCCGGCAGGGTTTGGATCTCACCATTCTTTCCATACTTTGCTCGCGCAGCTGTAACTTCCTCTGCGCTTAGACCCCTCTGTGCATCGGTTTGGAAGAAGTGGAGGACCTCTTCTCCGGTCGCAGCAAATGCGCGCTCCATATTCAAGCGGAACCCCTTTTGAACTACCACCACCACTACCTATTCACGCAGGATTATATCCGACGTAATCCTACTGCTGGGAACTTCGTTGAGATGGATGGACGGATGGAGGAGCGGGGGTGTATCGAAAGTACAGATCGGCTTTGCCTTCGAAGATACGCGCAGCGGGGAACAGAGATATGAATGATGGGACAAAGGAGCGAAGGCAGCAAGAAAAAGTACCAAGTAGAACTTTTTTGTTAGAAGTGGATGGGGGAAATGAAATAATTGAGCTATGTGCTTTCAGCTGTACAGTATCTAGAGTTGACGGGTTTTCCCAGTCATAACTTGGAAGTTAGAAGTTGAAATGTGTTCTTTTCGGAGTTTTTTGCTTTGCTTGCCTGCTTATCTGCATGTGGCGGTTACCGGACTGCAGAGCGGCTTAGGTCGGGTACGCTACTCGTGGTAAAGTAGCGGTTTCGAGAAAATCAAAGCTACCGGGCTCCCACTTGCTCCTGAATATAAGAAAGCATATGAAGTAGCTCGCAAGGGCTTTTGACCACGTATTTTTGTACTCAGGTATATGTTAAATACCTCGTCAACGCTGAGTGCTTACCGTGTGGCTCGCACCCAATCCAGGAACCGTACTCTTGAATCCCCTTCTCCAAGTGCCAGGTATGTGCTATAGTGCTCTACGCAAACATGCTCTGGAGAAGTAGGTTAGTATGCCTAGACTTTGGACAAAGTGCATCTGCGTCACCAGTCAGGAACCTTGAACATGCAGAAGTCCAGATTCCAGAGATGCCTTCTGCCTTATTAGCTTGGCTCGATGACAAAGACATTCTGGCAAAGTGTTGCTTGGGGTACTTGTATCTCCTATCGTCCAACACGAACACTTGAGCAGTAGAGCAGTAGAGCAAGAGTGCCTAGAAAAAGCTTAATACAAATACCCAAGAGATTGTACCAGGTGCGGCGGTGCACGGACCACTGCGGTTCCCATTACCACGCTCCCAACCGAACAATACTTGCTATCCCTGCCGCACCACCAAATACTATCAGCAATTCCCCCACCAGCATTCAATCGTCATGTCTTCAGCGTCCCCTGAATCTCCGCCACCAATAAAGAAGCCAAGAGGGAAACCAAAATTTAACAAACTACAACTAAAAAAGAAGACACCTCCCTCTGCTGCTGCCGCTGCATCGCAAGATGTTCCCGACAACAGTGCTCCTGCCCTGCCAGCCGAAGATGACATGCTTGAATTCTTTAACCGCTCAAAGGAGTCCTATGTGCCCCAGATCAAATCTCCAATATCAAAAAAGCGACGCTCCGACGACGAAGGCTACGAATCACCGCCTTTTAAGACACAGCGGACAGATGGTGGCAGTGATTCGGAAGAGGAGTCCGGAGAAAATCGACGGCAGCGTGCTGCGCTCCTGCGACAGAGGTTTGTCTAACATTTCCAGTGAGGAGGAGGAGGAATAATGTTCACCAGCTTGTATCTAGATATCAGGCACGCCAGAAAGGGAAAGATGCCAATTCTGACAGTGATGATGGGGCCGGCAACCCAAGCTCCAAAAAGTTTGACCACTCGAACGCGCGGAAGACTATCCGTGACGACTCACTCACGCCACCTCCACAACTTTCACCCCCACCACCTTGTCGCTCCCCATCGCCGCAGTCTCGGCGCTCTGCCGCGACAAGGTCGGCATCCAACAGACCACCCACCATAGATCTCGATGGCACCCCTGACCACAACCCCCACCACGCTACATCATCCTCCCCACCGGCCGACAACGTCCCCAACTATGAAGCTCGCATGCGATCTCGTATGCGCACCAACACATCAACCGCTCCTATTGTCAATATACTCGTCAATTCCCCAATCGACAATACCAAGCCCCTCGTCATAAAGCGGCGGCTAGACCAAACTCTCAGAGAGGTACGGCAGCACTGGTGCAAAGTGCAAGGTTTCTCTCCCGCTCAGACAGCGGAAATATTCCTCGTTTGGAAGGGCAGCATCAGGGTGTCCGATTTCGTCTCCTGCAAAGGTATCGGCGTGAAAGTTGATTCCACTGGAAACCTTGATGCCGGTGCCGGGGGCGTGATGAGAGGGAACATACATTTTGAGGCCATGACTGAAGATATATTGCAACGCATTCTTAGCGGCGAGGGGGCGGATGGAGACGAGGAAGAGGAAAGGGAAGATGATAGTAATGAAGAAACACTAACATTGGTGCTGAAGACCAAAGGCAAGGAAGGATGTGTGATCAAAGTCAGGCCAGTGAGTTTTCTAACCCATGCACCCTGTAGCAGCGAAGGGCGATTCTAACTGCGGATAGAATACCACTATTGCAAATCTTATTGGGGCGTATAAGAAGGCGCAAAAATTGGCAGACGAGAAGCAGATAATGCTGAATTTTGAGGGCGATATGCTGAGTCTCGAAGATACTGTTGCCGATACGGATTTAGAAGATATGTGTATGGTGGATGTTCATATTCACTGACACTTTCGTGATATCCTCTATTATTTGCTCCCTTCCCTTATACTCTAGTATACTCATTGCATCGTATGTCGCCTGCACAGTCATTTTCTAATTCGAGCGGTTTCCGTTATATATATACCTAGTTCTACGGCGCCCGTAGGGACTTTCTGTTTTTTGTCTCTATTCCTCTGTTATCTGTTTGTTTCTATGTATTCTGGCTCGGTTGAGGTTTTTATACTGTGGCGTCAGGAACTTTGCTATCTGATTGAGCGCGCATATTATGCAGTATTTTTCTTCTGAGATATCACATAACCACCACCTTATTCGTAATATACGATCAAAGGCGAGAAAGTAAAGTTGATTATCGCTCAATAAGAAGCAATCGAGCACTGGACCACTGGCCCTCCCAAGAGCACAATTAAACCTACAAAAATATTACGCCACGCTCCCGCATTCAGAACATAGACCCAATTTTACCCAAGCAGCACACCGTTCACCTTTCCCATCACCGCAAAACCCCGCTCCATCACCACCTCACACACCCCGAATCCTCCGATTATTCCTCCAGGCCTAGAATACGTGCATTCGGATCTTCCTTGATCATCCATCTAGAACTTTGTAGCTGACTTTGCAAAAGGTAGTTGTGTAATGCTTGATGTTGCAATCATCGAGCCTCCATTAGTGGTCTCCGTCGACTTGAAGTATAGGGCTTCCTGGCCAATGTAGCGCACTTCAGATTACCTTTGGTGGTAATTAGTAGGATATTAGGAAATTTTGGGTTTGTCTCTGCCAAACCCACAGTTTCTGTGTTGCTAGTACATCTTGGTTTTATGATTTACACAAGAGTATAGCCTGGATAGGAGGGATAGTGGTGGCGAGAATTTAGAAGGCGAAAATGAGACAGAATCTAACCATGGCGATGAGACTATATTGCCGTACTTGATGGGTCTGGAGATCTGAAAATTGATCTCGAAGATTCGCTGAATGTGTAATAATGCTTGGGTATGCCAAATGTTTATTACAGTTGTAGTTTGTTTGTTTGTTTGTTTTAACGGTTATTATTCAAACTACCCCTCCGAAATCTCGAATTATTCAAACTACCCTTGTTCTCAAAATATTATTCAAACTACCCACACTTCCCTAGATGCAAAAATAGCATCTGCTTCTACTTGTTCTCTAGTAGGTGTGTGGGCAAGTGCATCCTTTTGCATTATGGCCAAGGCCTTTACAGGTAGAACACCGTGCAGGAGCTCTATCAGGAATATCTGGTAGTGCCCCCGGCTCAACAAGCCTTCTTCTAAGATTCCTAATGTTGTGAGGCCCATCACCTTTTCTCTTCCTCTTGTTATTTGGCCGGCCTCTAGGTACCCATGTAAGTGGTGGTTCACAATCATCAAGCAGTGGTTCCGATAAGCCACTTGAGTCAGAGTCATCTGTGTTAGAATTTTTGTTTCCAAGAAGTCTTCCCCTTAAGTACACTAGCTCCACCTCAGCAAGATCTATTGGTGGGAAGTTGGGTGCATAGGTACTGATCCAGGTTCCCCGCTTAGCATAGAAAGGAATATAGTACATAGGTGCTCTGCGAATTCGGTGAATTGTATTGATTGCATGACCACAGGGACAACGTGTATCTTGATATCGTTTGCAAGAACAAGTAGCTGTATTCAAGTTGACACGAAAGGTACGCTGGTCATGCTGCTGAGTTACAATACCAATCCCATGAAGAATTGATTGCATTCAGATAGTGTTCTGCTGTGAATAGTGATTGGACTCAGTGAATTTAACAGTACAATAGGGTCTAAATGGCATAGTCTGTGATAACTGTAGAACCTTGTCCTGGCGGGTTGATCTCCGATCCATTTCTTTCTCCCAAATTCCTTGTAGCATTTTGAGTACAGGGAGCTCCCGCTCTTCAAGAAAGAGTGCATTTGCAGCCTCAACAATATTGCTGGTACAATGTCCATATCGTGCACCTGTAAAGAATGCAGTGGCAGAGAGATTTCGTGGCAGGGCAGTTACATATTCTGCAGCAGCTGGTTGGAGTTCTTCTAGCTCAGCAAGCGCATTTTCAAAGAGCAGCTCTGAGCGAGCATAGGCAATCTTCCAAAACAACTTGCGGGCAGCAAGACCAAAGCTGGTTTGAATGTTGTCAGCTATGTGCTGGCAGCAGTATGCTCTGTGTGTCTGATCCAATACTGAATCTGCTGCAACCAGGCCCTTATCACGGTCACTGACTAGAGTTACATCTGTCTGATTGATTGCTGGTATTGCTCTAATGGATGTCAGCAAGTAATTGACAGTGGAGATCCAATTACTGGTAGACAAATATACATACATCTTCAGCTCTGTGAGAAAGAACTTCCAAGATTCTTCATTTTCTGACTCTATAAGGGCCCATGCCAACACAACCACCTCATTATTGCCGTTAATAGTAACTGCAAAAACTAGAGTTTGGCAAAACTTCGATTTGGTGAATGTACCATCACATGCTACCAATCAAGGACAGAAATGAAATGTTTCTCGGCAAGCAGAAGGTGCGATAAATAGGCTTTCAAATTGTTCAGTTGAAGGATCGGTACTCAAAACAAAATGGCCAGTTGCGTCTTCCTTGTTGAGAACTTCAAGATATGCAGGTATCTTCCTGAATTCACTTCGTTCTAGTCCAATGTCCTTCTTCTGCAATGTTTGAAGTACTTTGTGTGCCGCCTGATGTTACGGCTCGAAGGAATTGATATGTGATAGGTTACATTCGTTAAGGTACGCAAGAAGATGCGCAGGAACCAGGGGAAAGGAAGTCATTCATTAGAGGAAGCGGGGACGAAGGTTCTAGAGGAACGTAAGAAATTGGTAGTGGTGTAAGAGTAATGTAGGATGATAAGAATGAGATGAGGATGTGGGAAGAAGTGTTGCGACGTCGGATGTTGTGGCGTGAGTGTTTCGATAAGAGAATTGGGAGATGGTGTGTAAGATCATGGAGAAAGATTCGGATGGTACATCGAAGCATGAGGAATGATTCGAGGGTGGCAGACGAAACTGTATATAAAGAGAGGTGGTTGGTGTTGGGGGATTTCCTTTTCTTCTCTCTTTACTCGTTCTCTTGTATAGCAAGCAATAGTCCGACTTTGAAACATATTCTGATCTTTGTTCCTCGATACGCACTTCGAGTTCAATCCTGCAACATCCACATCACCTGCGCCCGACCCCGCCCGTTACACATGCTAAGAATGGGGCGGTGACCGTGTTGCTATCCCTTTTGCCAATAAAAGCGGCCAATACGTCCGTTATGCATAACAACAACCAAGTCACTGGTGAATTACCGTACTTACAAGACCACAAATTGTTGACGCTCCGTTGACGCTCATTTTAATGTATTGTCCATTCAACATCTGCTGCCGTCAATAATTGTATTCATCCTGATTTGACTTTATCGATTGTCTTTCTGCTTGATTAAGACTCGGCCCTGTGGCAAAGCCGAGCGGCGTAATCATGTTGCACTG
>Ga0307515_10001483_pt1 | contig 52738 bp, 38 predicted proteins | sample 17_EM_MG_FD_194513 | JGI IMG/M metagenome (GOLD analysis project Ga0307515, IMG submission 194513) | Populus trichocarpa ectomycorrhiza microbial communities from riparian zone in the Pacific Northwest, United States - 17_EM | ecosystem: Host-associated > Plants > Roots > Unclassified | place...
GTTGCCTAATAGATTAACTCTAATTATATTCTGAGAATTACTATAAGGAAGGAACTATCTAGGTAGGGACTAAGGGTCCTTAAATACACAACCGTACTCCTATAAAATCCTTCTTATACGTAATATACGTGTGCTCTGTCTACTCTGTCACAGATCCTATAGATCCTACAGATTATATAGATTACCCCACGTGACCTTGGTTACTATTCCTCGTCATATAGCTCTATTGGCTCCATCCTAGACTGTGCCTAAATTAACTAACTAGCTTCTTCCGACTCTTCCCTAAGTAGTCGTAATATCGTACTTAAAGCGTCCGTAACACTACTATAGGGGCCTCTATAGGAGAGCCCCATGCTCTTACGTACACCTTACGTATAGCTTATATCAGCTACGCGTAGGTATATTACCTCCTTACGCCCTTAACCCTTACAATCGATCGCGTAACGTCTTATAGACTCCTTAAATACATACGCTCTATAGCCACTGCCCCCGTTCTATAACATTACGTTATACCTTTTTACTACCGACGCTTAGCCTATAACCAATTCTATATCTCTATAATACTACAGGCGCTGCTAAAAGCAGCGTATCTATAAATTACCTTACTTTATACTTTTAAGGAACCTAAAATAGTAAGACAATATTCCTTACTAACTACTATATTAAACCTAAAGAATAATCCAATACCTATACTTAACCTACAACGCCAATTAATCCTAGAAGAATTTAATTTATTAGCTCTAGCCTTAACCTATAAAAAGATGGACACTAATAATGTCTTATCTTTTATTAACTATATAACTACGGATAAGCAAATAAAAGGGCTACTACCTATTAAAATTAAAATATAAGACGCCGAGATGTTTATAAAAACAGCAGTATAAGACCCTAATAAATACTACCGCCTTTTATAGAACTACTACCTAAAGCTTATATAAGCTAAAATACGTACTACCTAAGATTATAATATCATCCAAGACCTATAAGCTCGTGAGGCGCTCGCTGACAACACACGTTAAGAAACTAAAGACAACCTCTATATATTTAAACGCGACGTCTAATAGTTAAAAAAGAATAAGATTATACGAATTGCTATAGTTACTAAAAAAGAAGGTATAATTAAATACCTATAATCTTAGCTTAATAAATACATTTATAATAATACTAGATACTTCTCTACTATATATAACGCCACCTAGGTCTTTATACCCCTAGTAACTTTACCTACTTAACGCTTAATAGAGGGTTAGTACTAAGCAGCTTCACCTAACAGGAACCCCTACTAAAGTAGTAATAATAAAAGCTATAATAATCGGACCTAAACTGCTACTATAGGGTTTAATATACGCAATTTTAATCCCCTCTTAAAACGGGGAAACCTTTATATCCGCTAGCCCTAACTCCTTTTACTTTTACAATATACTAAATTCAATCTAAGTGCGTGCGGTACTCTTACTATAGTAACTAGACTTACATAAAGCTTTACATATACTATAGTGTTATTAGTAATAGCAATATAAGTCAGCTAGGATAAAGGAGACGTAGGTAATAAATACTAGATACTTACTTTCCAATTAGTCTATTTTAGTAATGCATGCCTTTCTAGGCTTTTAGGTATTTGCTATAGTCTAATATCTATCTAGCCCTTATTTCTTCTTCTACCACTCTTATTATTAAGAGAAATATCGTGTTAGGCTTATAGGAGATAACCTTATAACCGCTATACGCTTCTTACTTATAGCACTCTTAGCCCTACCCATATTCCAATTTCCCTTTAGGCTATTATTATAATAAAGATACCAAAGCAATTTATAACTCTAGCTCAGCCACTCTTAGACAGCTTTAATATTGCAAAATACTTAGAGTTACTAAATATCGCAAACGTTACCACTAGAGCATTCTATTTTTCGCTAGTATTTAAATTTAAGAGGCCGTTTCACGAACAATTTCCTAAGGATATACTTGCTAGTTATTATAATCTCTATCGCGACGCTATTAGAGATAAGGGGAAAATATTTTTTACTACCAAGATTAACGGTAATAGAATCGTTGGTGTTATAAGCATAACTCTACTTTTAAACTCAAAATTAAGGAGATACTATCTACTAGACGGTAATTATTACCTTAGCATCTAATAACAAGAGTGCGCTACTTATAGTAGCTTAAATCTTAATAAAAAACGAGATTAAAGTTATAAGGGTATAAGAATATATAAAGAAGCCACTAAGCAGGCTAAAGAAGTATATAGCATTATATTCCTTATATTTTACTCTTCTTACTATCTTAATAGATTCTTCTTTAGTAAATTAAAACTTAGCACTATAGTAATAGATCTAAATTATTAGTAATAGGGGTTCGGTAGACGCTTTTTAGAAATCGCTAAGCGTATTATAATATATAAAGATATTCCACTTAGCGTAAATGCTATAAATAGTAGGGAATCTTTCTACACAAATCTCGATTTTAAGCAAGAGAAAAAACTTAAGATACCATGATATAAAAACTGCTACGCAATTTCTACTTACTTTTACGCCTTTTATCTATAAGGCTAAGCCAATCTTAGAAGATAGGATAATAAGTAACAGTATAATCAGCAAGAGGCTATTCTATTTCTATTAATTAAGTATTAATGCGTTAACTATAACGGCTAAATATCAGCTTTAGCCTAATATTGGTTATCTTAAGGATAGATAAAGGGGTACTAGTAACCTACCCACCTTATATATATATATATAGCCTTATTTTTCTTTATAGATTAATCTATACACAGGTTTTCTAAATTGACAATTTCAAAATTGGAGGAATATTTAGGTAAGGTGGGATATTCTATTTAGACGGTAGTAGGGATAGGGCAATTACATTTTACGGAGGGTAAATAGATGGCATGCACTTCCACTTCCTTTTAAAAGTATCTTTGCGTTATTCCCAATGTTAGCTTACGTATAAACACCTAGAAAACTATTATTAAGCCTAAAATACTCTTTTTTATTAAACTTATTAATTAATATTAACTGCTTATAGTTAATAATATAGGAAAATAACTTCTACCTAATATTTCCTAGGGAATTTACTACGCTCTAGAGAGCTATATAGGGCAGGTCTATCTAAGCTTAAATTAAAGGAGTTGGATACCTTTAGATTATATATCCTATATTAGCTTAGCGCGATAAATAAACAAACCCTTACGTTATAGGCTCCGCTTTAGCTAACTATTAATAGCTATTAACTTTTACAATTCGTTTACTACTCTAACATTACTAAACCTCTTTAAATAGGCTTTAGCTTACTGTAATAATAAGAATAGAAATATACAAGCTTAATAAAATTAAATACTCTTACTCTATAGTAGCTAAGTCCTTCCTTACTATAACGGAACCTTATAGCAGGAACTACGATGGGCTCGTTATTAGGCTAGGTATATAGGTAATGCAAATTAAAGTTAATAACGTAATAATAACTAGTGGAGTGGTTGCCTAACAGATTAACTCTAATTATATTCTAAAAATTACTATAAAGAAGGAACTATCTAGGTAGGGATTAAGGGTCCTTAAATATACAACCGTACTCCTATAAAATCCTTCTTATATATAATATACATATACTCTATCTACTCTATTATAGATCCTATAGATTATATAGATTATATAGATTACCTTATATAACCTTAGTTACTATTCCTCGTTATATAGTTCTATTAGCTCTATTCTAGACCGTGCCTAAATTAACTAACTAGCTTCTTCTAACTCCTCTCTAAGTAGTTGTAATATTATACTTAAAGCGTCCATAATACCATCTCCCTCCTTTTTATCTTTGTCCTTAAAGATTTAAAATATCTCTAAGTTATTTACTAAAGGTGTAATATCCGTCTAATTAATTTAGTTAATATTATTGCTTATTATACCTAAAGCAATTTCTTCTTCTTTAACTGTCCGTTATACTCGCACTATTACTATAATACTGTCTTTTAGTAAAATTATACCGTCTCTATATTCTTACTATTTAAAAAAGGGGTTAGTTTATATTGCGTTAGCGAACCCATCTTTATAATAACCGTTTTCTTACTTAGAGTGCACTAAAGCAAATATTTATTTGTCCTATAACGTTTGCTTTATCTCTAATACTAAATATACGCAACCTATTACTCTTAATAGTCGTCTAGTTCCCTAATTAATTTATCTTAGGGTTTTGTATTTAATTTACTATTACGTAGCTAGATAATAAACTATCTATTACTCTTGCTAAATTGCGCCATTCTTAGGATGCTAAATAGGAGGCTACTAATACTTAGTAATAGGCCCTTAAGTCTTATTTAGTAGCGTCTGCTTAACTAATCTGTCTTAAGAAGGTATGTAAAAAGGTCCGTTTTAAGGAGTAGAAACTTATAGAATAGGGTCTATAGAAACTTAGTAATAAAAGAACGGATTCTCTTCTAATAGAGAAGGAAATAGATCTAAGTAGCTCGGCAACTACTCTTCTTAGGTCCCCCTTAGGTGACTTATTCTTTAATAATCCTTTTTTATTAATGCTGCCTAACCTAATTTCTTTTAATACTTCTATACCTTTCTTATAGCGTTCTTTAAATTCTCTAATAGCTTCTAGGTAGTCTTAGTATAGCCTATTTACTTAATCTTATACTATATTTTATTGTTAATATCCTTATAGCTAATAATCTTTAAAACTTGCCATTTATCTTCCTTTTATCCTCTATACGTATCTACTTTATAAATTAGTAGCTTAATATTCCTATATACTAGCTCTAGTATTATAATATACTATATAGGGTAAATCTTTATTTTAGCTAGTAAGTTTAACTTAAATATAACTAGTAAAATCCTCTACTTAATTTTAAAAGGTCCTAGTCTAACATAGTCTAACTTCTTACTTAGTCGTCGACTTTTAAAATTTTTATATAGTAGCTATACTTTATCTCCCTCTTTAAGATCTAGTCCCTTAGATCTCTTAGCATTATAGTACCTTTTCATTCTCTCTTATACTGTCTTTACTATTTCTATAAGATTTTTATAAAGATTTATTAATGTCTCTATTCTTTATTTAGCTATACTACTTATCTTCTTTACTTAATATAGTAATAACGATATTCTTAGCTCGTATCCGTAATTCGCCTTAAATAATAATATACCTATTTCTTTCTATAGTGTTATATTATATACAAATTATATAACTAGTAATAATAATACCTAATTATTTTATGCGTAATTAATATAGTATTTTAGATACTGCTCTAGTGTCTAATTTAGTCTTTCCGTTTAACCGTCTATCTATAGATAATACGTAGTAGAAGTTACTGCTCTAACTCTTTATTCCGCTAAAAATACCTCCTAAAATACTACTATAAATTTTAGATCTCTATCTAATATAATCTTGCTTAGTGCTCTATATCTTATAAATACTTCTTTAATATAGATTCTAGCGATATCTTTTACTAATATCTCTTCTATACATGCTATAAAGTATCTCCACTTTATAAGCTTATCTACTATTACTAAGATCGCGTTATAATCTTATTTGGTAATAGGATCTTTTAACTTTAATAACTTAATAATAAAGTCCTACGATATAACTTCCTATGGTCTCTCTAGTATTTTAACTGGTTATAGCCCTCTATATAGCTTATACCTCATTAGTTTATTTCTTTAATAATTTAGGTATTCTCTTATAACTTTTCTTGCTAAGCTCTAGATTCTATTAATAATATACTCCTTCTAGAGTCTTGTTACTAAGCCCCTAGCTCTATTATATCCCTAAGTTAATCCCTTATAGAAATCTTTTACAAATTACTCCGCTATGCTTTTTAGGATATACTTTACTTCTTAATTTTTATATATATCTATCTATAGATCTTCTAGCTGTACTTTTAAAATTCTTTATACCTAAAAGCTTTCTAGTAACTTATAAACTCTCTTTAGTTTCTTTTAAGTTGCTATAATTTTTAGATAATTATACCTAATTAATCCGTCTGTGCCTTTTTGCAGTAAAGCCCCTAATAGCTTTTCGTTATTTTATAGTTTAGCTTTTTAACTTAGAGCGTCTACTTATATATTGTCTGTACCCTTAATATACTAAATCTTAAAATAGTATTCTATAAGTATCTCTGCCTATCTAACCTATCTTTAGTTAAGTTCCTTTATTATTAGGAATCCTATTAGGTTCTTATAATCTATTTTAACTATAAATAGTTTCTCTATACCTTATAAAAACGCTCTCTATTTCTTTAATACTATAATTATACCTAATAACTCTTTATTATAGATGTTATAGTTTAACTCTAGTAGTATTATTTTCCGACTATAGTATACCACTAGGTGCCATCTATCTTAATATTTCTATATAAAGTATGCCCCTAGTATATAATCTAATATATTTATCTCTATAACCGTCTTTAGTTCTAGTTAATAGATCTTTAGAACTAGCTCCTAGGTAAATAACTCCTTAACTTTCTTAAAAAGTTCTTGCTATTCCTTTCCCTATACCTATAGTTCCTCTTTCTTTATTAATCGCGTAAATAGCTTAATGTCTTTTAACTATTACGCTATAAACCTTCTACAGTAATTGCAAAACCCTAGGAATAATCTTAACTATATAACGTTCTCTAGTTCCTACTAATTTACTATAGCCTTAATCTTCTTTAGATCTATACTAAGTTGGCCTAGTTTAAAAATAAATCTAATAAAATCGGTTATCCTAGTAAAGAACTCGCATTTCTTAATTGCTACTAGTATCTATTCTTTTTATAGTCTCTTTAAGACCTATTTAACGTGTTCCCCGTGTTCTTCCTTAGTTATTAAGTAGATAATATTATTATTAAGGTATACTATAACAAATTTATCTAAGTGTTCTCCTAATATATTATTAATTCGCTTTTAAAACGTCGCTAGTGCGTTTATAAGCCCGAATTGTATAACTAATGGTTTATATAGTCCTTCCTTTAACCTAAAGGCTGCCTTCCATTTGTCGCCTTCCTTAATTCTAATTTAATAGTACGCCTATCTTAGATCTATCTTTGTAAAGATTTACGCATTACCTATCCTATCTTAAATTTCGCTAATTAAGGGTAAAGGATACCTATCCTTTCTAGTAATGCTGTTTAACTGTCTATAGTTAATATATAGCCTTAGTTTGTTATTCTTCTTTGGTATAAATAGTACTGGGTAATCTACTAATAATTACGATAGTCTAATATATCCCTTTTATAGATTTTCTTAAATAAACTTTTTTAGTGCTCTACCTTCCTCTTTAGTAAGCTTATAGATTGAAAAGAACCTTAGACTTATTCCTAGTTCTAATTCTATCTTATAGTCCTATACTGTATATTCTAATAGCTTCTTACTTTCCGGTAACTATAGTTTCTTACCATACTTATAATATCTCTTTAGTATATAACTTAGTCCTTTTTCTATTTCTTTATAGGTTGCTCCTACTTAGTACTATATTATCTTAGCTTATTATTATATTTTATATCGTTAAGTATCCCTAATATTAACTTAACCTATAACCTAATTAATCTTTAGATTATATTCCTGTAACTAAGGTATTCCTAGTACTGCCTTATCCTTCCCTAATAGTAATATATCGAAAGATATCTTAATTTATCTCCCTTTAATAGTTAACTAAATAGGTCCTATTTCCAGATTAATAATCCCTCCTCTATAGGTTATTAGATCTCCTAAAATCGTCACTAATAGGTAAGGGTGCTCTTTTTTCCTATATGGTAATCCTATTCTTTTAACTACTACTAGCGAGATATGGTTTTTTATTGCTCTACTATCTATTAATGCCTTAAACTATTAATCTTGCCATTTAACTCGTAAATTTAGGTGCCGTTCTTAAATTCCTTTAAGGGTTTAAGGCTCTACTACTGGCTCCCTCTAGTCCCGTAGGCCTTTACTTTTCCTAACTATTAGCTACTTAATCCTATTTATACTTAGTCCAACTTAGGCTAATACTTAGTTTGTTTTTTATCTTTAATATACTATAAACATATATTCTCTAGGCATTCCTACTACTGTTATCTATCTAGGCATTTTTCTATAAGGAATCTTTCTAGTTAAAGTATTAAGTCTCCTAACTCCTAAACTTTTACTAGATGCCAGCTATATATATACTTAGCATTCCTATATTTTTACTCCTCTATTATCTAATATATTCTTATAAAATACTTATAGTGCTTATCTTTTAGTGCTTTGTGTATATTATACGCATTATCTATATATACGATCCATAATAGCGTATAATATACTTAGTGTCTTAGGTTAACTCTTAGTTTATCTTTACCCTTAAGTTTAAACCTTTATTATATTATCCTAAGCGTTATAACTTTATTCGCAGGTACTAAAATACGTTGCTTGCTTCTCTAGTCCTCTAATTACTCCTCTAAATCTTTTAACGTTATAATTAAGGCTCCTTTAATATAATTTATAGCCTTTTCTATAATCAGGTAGTCTTAGATAACTTTTTCGTCCAGCTATATATAAAAATCTTCCTACTTATTATTATACCTTTGCCTATACTACTTTTAGTACAGCTACTAGAGTATATACGGCTCGTCCGTAAGGAAGTATCTTCTTATTACTACGTTATAACAGCCTTTAATATATCGTTTCTTAAACCTAATTAGAATCCCTAGATCCTCTTTACTTTTTAGTTTAGTAAGCCACTTAGCTCTTAGTATGCCTACTCTAGGCCTATTAGTAATTCTTTGTACTAGCACTTTATCCCTTATACGTCCTAATATACTAGATCTCTTATCTAGTTTCTATTCTTACTATACAATAATTCTTTATCTAAATTCTTCTATAGTTTTTTTTAGTTTGCGTCTCGCGCTTAGATCCTTAAAGTCGTCTTACTTCTTAATCTTAGTATTAACTCTTTAATCTTTAGGCTAATTACTGCGTTCCCCTAGTAAGTCTTCTAGGTCTATATACCTGTCTCTTAATCTAGTTACTATTTATATTACAGATTCTCTAATCTTATTAATGGTCCTTATTTATATCTTAAAGTCTTAGTTCTATAGGATTCTTAATTCTAAACTTGCTTCTAGCTTAAGCTTTATTCCTACCTTAGTCTAACTAGGCTTATTTAGTGTTCTTATCTCTTTTTAAAAATTTTAAATCTCACTTATCTTATCTTAAGAATCTTATACTTATAGGAAACTCTATCCCAAGCTTATTTATATATCTTTAAATTAAGCTACTACTCTACTCTATCGGTTCTCGTCTATTATAGGTCCTTAAGCTTACCTTATCTCGTCTTAAGAATCTTAAGCCTTTAGCCTTTTACCTTTATTAAGTGCCGAAGTGGTCCGCTATCCTACTTCTCTTACGTCTTATAAAGCAATAGATATCGTATCTAGTAGGGTCTTAATCCCTATTAATATTCCCTGTTCTATAGTGGAATTATCCTCTACCTCCTATATAATATCTCTAAGGTCTATATACTCCTAGTAAGCCGCCCTTATTGCCTTATTATTATGAAATATTTCGCCTACGTTAAAGTTATCGTCCTTAATATCCGATCTGCGAACTGGTTTATTAGTTCCTCTATACTCTATAGATTTTAGCTCCTATAGCCAATAGCTTACGCCGTACTTAGCGTTTTTATAAATTTAGCATGCGTTGTTATAATAAAACGCGAAACTTTAAATTAAACACTCTTTTATTCCTTATAGTATACTATTATCCCTCTATATATATATGTCTTCTACCGTTAGTCTAGTTCCCTTTATTATATAGTAACTCTAACCATCTTTATAATCCCTCGCGAAATAACCTTATTTCCCGCAATTTATATAAGCTCTATCTTTAAACCATTAACTTTACTATAGAGTCCGCCTAAATATCTTCTGCTGCTAAGATCCCTAGTTTAGCCTCTGCTTCTTAATCCTATAATTACTAGATTCTTAACCTCTAGGTTTTTATAGTTTCTTACTCTATCTCTTATAGGCTTCTTTAGTACTACTTAGGTCTATTAGCTCTGCGCTATACCATATTTTCTAATTTAGCTTTAGTTATTACGTACTTTACGCCTTATATAACTATAGAACTCTATCCTAACCTCTCTTAGTCTGTTCCCTTTAGTAGATTTAATTATTAATCTTAATTGCCTAATTTATTAAATCCTGTAGGGTGCCCCCATCTTCTATTAGGATAATTACGTCCTAGACTTTAGCCTTAAGTCCTTACTTATACTACACCATAAGCGCCCTATTATTCTACTTAACTTATATCGCTAACGTCTAGAATTATATCGTATACTTAATCGCTAAGGTTTGTTATATAATATCTTAGAGTTTTCTTTCCGCTATAGTTACTACCTCTAGGTCTCCGAACATTTATATAAGTTATTTTATAAATCCTTCCTAGCTTAAGAATATAAATCGCACCTCTTAATTAGTGGTCGTTATTCCATTTACCTATATTTCCGTAAGGTAAGGCTTAAACCACTTAAGTGCTCTTCCTAATAAGAATAGTCCTGCGTAGACTATTTAATCCATAGGTATTAGTAGCTTTGCCCCTTCCTATATAACTTTAAAGTATATTTAGGTAAGAAACCCTTTAAGCTTTAATCTTTCTCCTAAGTACCTTTTAATTAATAGTAACTTAACCTTTACTACTCTAATCCTATTAACCCTTTCTTCTGACGCTGCATTGTTAGCTATTAACTAGTTAATTACCTTTTATAGCTGTCCGACCGTTATAGGTTGCTATAAGTTAGTATCTGCCATACTAGTATTACCTAACCTTAAAGTAGTTGCCGCCGTTAATGGCGTTATGGTAGCTGCTTTTAGTGGCATATTATTTAACTTTCTATATTTAATACCGTAACTAGGTAGTAATTATATAACGGAATCTTATAGCAGGAACTATAATAGGCTTATTATTGGGCTAGGTATATAGGTAATATAAATTAAAGTTAATAACGTAATAATAACTAGTAGAGTAGTTGCCTAATAGATTAACTCTAATTATATTCTAAGAATCACTATAAAGAAGGAACTGTCTAGGTAGGGACTAAGGGTCCTTAAATATACAACCGTACTCCTATAAAATCCTTTTTATACGTAATATACGTGTGCTCTGTCTACTCTATTATAGATCCTATAGATTATATAGATTATATAAATTACTTTACGTGACCTTAGTTACCATTCCTCGTTACATAGTTCTATCGGCTCTATCCTAAACCGTGCCTAAATTAACCAACTAGCTTCTTCCGACTCCTCTCTAAGTAGTCGTAACATCGTACTTAAAGCGTCCGTAACACTTACCTGCTTAAATATTATTAAGGATATCGTTTATCCCTTCTCTCTTCTTCTAGCTCCCCTAGTATAATATACTTATTATAATAAAGGTAGAAAGGTTATATAGTCTTTAGAACCCAATGCTTTACTTTATAAACTATTTAAGCATGACTTTTAAAGTGCAAAACGCTATTTAATATTATATGCCTTTTCTTATACACTAGATAATTATAGGGAATTTTTATATCTAGTGCAAATAAATAGAGATAGCTATCCTTAACATGGTCTATTATCTTAGCTAACTAACTTTAATAGAAAATCCTTTACTAGTAAGGCAAACGCTTATTATCTATATAAAATAGGCACTAGTGAGGGTTATATTCTAAAGAGAATAAATAAGGCGTTGCTAAATCTTCCTACTTTATAGCTATCCCTTTTAATAAAGTAGAAGGCGTATTTTACCGTTAAGCCTCTTAATATAAGTATAACTTTATAAAATTTCGGATAAGATTAATCCGCTAGTTAAGGCATACTAGCTTCGCAAGATCTCTATATAGGCTGCTAAGCAATTTTATAATGCGGGCCCGCTCCTTTAGCTAGTAGGTAATAATAGCGGCCTAGTTAGCAGTGCTTAAATTATTAGGTAATACGCCTTTACACTCCTCCTTAAGCTCTATTATATCGTTATTTATAAAATAAGCTTCTCTAGTTATTTGTTCTGCCTTATCTTATAAATGCTTTATCTTTTAATTTAGAGTAGTATTTGCTTCTTTTCTTTATTAAATAAGGTCTTCTTTATTAAAAGGAGTAAAAGGCTTAAGGCCATTTCGCATCTGTTTTATTTTCTTTATTAAGTTATCTCTTTGCTAACGTAACTTAACTATTATTAAGTGATTTGCAACTTCGTATAACCGCTCTTTAGTTAACCCTTTTAGCGCGTATAAGTTAAATATTAGGCTTATATTTCCTATAACCTTTACTAAAGCCCTATTAGATAGCTCGTCTAAATATACTACCTAGACATTATACTTAACGCGCTAGTTAATATAAAACTAAAATATGCCGTTATAAAAATAGCCCATAACCTAGTCTCGTTTAACGGTAGTTACCACGTCTATAAATTTAGGTAAAGTTAGCCTAGATCTATAGAATAAGTAGAATTAAGCTAATAAGGAAGAGCGTACTATTAACAGCATTTCCGGTAGTGTATTAGATATATAATTGCAATAATAGCTGCTTAAGACTAATATCGCGTCCTAGTCGCTTTATATAATGGTAAGAAGTTTTTGCGCGTAGGGGTATAGGGCTCTTTTTAGACGTAGAAGTTTGGCCTCTATAATATTCTAGTTTGCAAAATATAGGTTTATTTAGTTTACTCCCCTTCTACCTAAAGATTTTATATAGTTTTTAAGTAGGTACCTAAGTATATAGAATCTGTTTAGGGTCTTATATATTTAAAGCGGCGAAGGCATTATTATAAAGTCCTATAGCAACTATAAGGGCAATAGGATAAAGGAAAGGGTTAGGATTCTAATATACTTTATACGTTTTCCTATAAACCTATTAGCCTATAAATAAAGGGAAAGTAAAATAGGGATACTTGCGGTTAAGGCTTTCGATCCTCTTCCTTTCCGTAAATTATTGTAATAAATATAGCCAGTACTATATAATCTCTAACTTATACTCTAAGTATTATAACATCCTAGTAGAGTATTAATTTTAACTCGTTTGTATCTATGCCCGTATAAGAGGATTTATCCTTATAATACTCGCCGTTATTTAAATATGCGCTTTTATATCCATTATTAAGCTTATCGATGTTGTTATAAGGGTTAGCCTCTTCTGTGTCGCTCTCTATAACCTTATTAACCTTCTTTATAGCCGCGTTAACTAGTAAGTATAGCTAAGCGCCTATATAGGCAGTAAACAGTAATAGTAGAGTAAGGAGCAACCGCTGTTCCTTATTGGGATACGCCCAGGTATTAAGCACCTAGTAGTAGTATAATACTTAAAGAAGATCGTTAACCAATAATACCAGTTTATCCTATATAGATATATTAAGATTATACGTCTTCCTTAGAATTTTAATATACTGTAGTACTTATATTAGTAATAACGCTTATAGTCTTTATAGAGGGAATCTATATATTATTTACGTCCTTTATTACGTTATCTTTTATCTAGCCATTTATATGTTCTTTAAATAGCATCTTAAGCACTTTCTAGTGCTAGTAGAGACTAGATTTCTTTTATATATAAGGAAAGCAATTTAAAACCCATCTAAAGAACGCTATATAATCTCCTGCGGTTAAAGATACTAAAAAGTAGATAGGATTTTAGTTAATCTCTTTACAATATTTAATCGCTAATAAGTAGGATTTGTAAGATAATAAGTACTTAACTTACAGCTTCCATTTCTCCCATACTCCGCTTATATTAGTCTTAATAGTATTTATATACTCTACTTTAACTAGACCTTATAGTGCTAGCTTTTTGCTAAGATTTTTATAATAATCCCCTGCGTACTTAACTCTCTTTTATTAGGGCTATCTTCGAGCCTATATTATTATCCTATATAACTAGATATAGGCAATTATATACTAGGAGAAGGGTAAGGACTTAAGAGATAAAAGGGAAGTAGAGAAAGGCGATAGAGTGACGTAGGGCTATAGGTAGGAGGAGTACAACAATTATAGGTAGAATGGCAATAGAGGAGTAGTAAAGAGCAACTAGAGCATAAGAGGGAGAAATAAAGACGTGCGCTAAAAGAATAAAATAAGGAAAGAGGTCTATAGTTTAGGTTAAGAGAGTTATAGTGTTAAAATGGGGATAGGTAAGTTGCGAATGGCGATAATAAAGAAGAGGCGGGTTAGGTAAGAGGCTAGCATAAGTGTTTATATTTTTTCTCCATAGTGCCAACTGGGTTAACTTTTAAGGACCTAAAGGTAAGCGCTTTAATAGCCGCAGTACTCTAATATAGTGGGTTTTATAGATAAGGGTAGTAACTAGGGGATAAGGGCGGTAACAGGGGTAACACGCCTAAGGGCGGTAAGGGCTATAGGGTTTAACGCAGTGTTAAAGCCTCTAAAAGCAGCGTCTAAACTATCCAAATTTAGATGCTCCAACACCAAAACCCTAATTATTTATAGTAATTATAGAGATATAAAGATTAGAGTAGAATTTATAGTCTTAAACTATATATCTCTATAACTACTTAATAGATTTATTTAAAATTAAGGGAAAAGGGGTAGAGTATATATATATAAGCTTAAATATAAATTTTTAGAAGTTATTATTAAATAGTTATAGAGATATTATACCGCGATTTTTATAATTTTTAGTAAGAAAATAGAGTGGGCTAGTAAGTAGGGTAGGCTACTAAATAGTAAAATACGTTTTACCTTAGCAAGCTTAGACGTGATTTTTTAGCTAGTATTAGAATAACCTATGCCGTCTTCTAAATTGCACAATTACATCTAAAAGTGTTTAGCGCGTCTTATTAAAATTATTATTAAAATTTACTAAGCAGATATTACGGATATTTAATTTATTTATTTATATAAGATATTATTATTACTGTCGGAATGTATAGACAGAGGTTATGTGTCTTTAATTAGTCATCCTTGTGGTGACTAATTAACCCCCTACTTAGGCACTGCGATCCTTACGATCCTTTGCTTTCTATAATAAGAATAATAATTATTATACTATCTACAAACCGTAGCTACATGATATTACCTTGTGTAACCAATACTAATTAGTAGTTAACTTCACTATTATACTATAAAATAGCTAGGTATTCCACCAAGAAGAGATAAGCCACTATACCAGTGCTACTTATGCTAAGGGGAGCTGTCTTTTAAGGTTAGAACTGGTCCTAAACCTTAAATAGAACTCTTCTATAAATCTAAGGATTTAAAGGCCAAAACTAGTCCTAAGCCTTTCTAAGATTATAGATTCTTGCGTCCATCACGCAGAATAATACGCTTTACAAGTCTTTGCGATTTAAGGCTAGAACTAGTCCTAAGCCCTATAACCGCAAATATACGTTATAAACGCGTACTAAACAATAAACGCGTATTAAATGATAAATATATATTACGAACGCGTACTAAACAACAATCCCTATACTAATAATACTTCCCTCCCTCCAAAAATATGGCTACGCCTACTTTAAATAACTGGAAAGACTCCTTACTACTAGGGGTAGCTAAGCACGCGAAACTTATTAATGAAGATTGGGACGAATTCGCCTTTAATATAATAACTTATACCGTAAAATAAGTTAACGGCTTTCTCCTATACCGTATTCTATTTTACTAAAGTAGATACTACGCTGATTTATAGCTATGGGAATATTTTAGGGAGGATTTTATAGGATAGACTGCCAATACCTAGGCACTTAGTAATATTTATATTATTTAAGATTTTTAAGACTTCCTTTAGGAGAAAGGAGTATTTGTCCCTATAGATAGGGGTAATATTAGAAATAATATTTAGAAGTAAGTTCTTAACGTAAAAAAAGAACATAAATAGACTCTACAAGAGATTAAGCACTAAAAGAAGTTTAACTCTTAAGGGAATCCTAATAACGGACAGCTATAAGCAATACTATAAACAACCTTAGGCTATTAAACACCTTAAATTCCTTAAGCTGCCGTATCTTAACCTGTGCCTCAAGCTCCGTCCTATTAGCAACGTCCGCAATAACATCCGTAGTAACGTCTATAGCAACGTCCACAGCAATATCCGCAGCAATATCCGCAGCAACGTCTACAAGAACCTCCGCCGATTCCACCAGCTGCTCCGCCAATTCCACCAGCTATTCTAACTACTATACCACAAGTTGTCCCGATCGCTGCACCGCCAGCTACTCCAATCGCTGCCCCTGCTACCCTATAGTAACCGTAGCAGCTATATATATATATACTACCTAAACTGGCCATGCCTAGTGTGGAGTAAGGACCTAGGCAAGGACCTAGATACAGTAAGGAGGAGGCTATGATTGTAAAGATCTACACAGATAATAAGCTGTTTATGGCTTGCTAGGGAGTTCCTGCCTATAGAATTGCCTCTTTAATTGTTGCATGGGAGAAGGAACACCTTAGTTAAAGAGTGTATACTACCTTCTTTATGGATCGCCGCTACTACAATTAAGATTAAGGCCGAAACTATAACTGAAACTTTAGCCGCAATTGAGTACCCTGCGGACGATATAATAAAGGGGTAGGTTAAATAAACGGACTTGTTATAGAACTACCCAACGCTCGCACCGTACTGCTACCTAAATAACAACTATCGCGCTAATACGCCTGCGATCTACCGACCAAATAATCGTGCCTATATGCCTACAATCAACCGACCAACTAATAGACAAGCTCTATACCCGACCACTATTACTACCGCCGCTGGCACCGTACTGCTAGTGTTAGAATATATGGAAAGAAGTTATATGGTTACGTGTCGTCGTCGTGTCTCTAATTAGTCATTCTTGTGGTGACTTATTAGCCGCCTACTTAGGCACTATAGTCCTCTGCTTTCTATTTTACGTATAAAGAAAGAACTGCCAGTGTCGGAATGTATGGACAGAGGTTATGTGTCTTTAATTAGTCATCCTTGTGGTGACTAATTAACCCCCTACTTAGGCACTGCGATCCATACGATCCTTTGCTTTCTACAATAAGAACTACAATTATTATACTATCTACGAACCGTAGCTACGTGATATCACCTTGTGTAACCAACAATTACTAAAAGTTAATATAATATTTAAGACTTAGGACTTCTAAATAATATAAATTTTATTAAAGTATTTATATCGCTTTATTTTTATAAATTAGAAAATAGATACTTTAATTATAATATAACTCTTAGCTAAGTTATAGTAATTACTAAAGATCTCTGCAAGAATCTTTATTATAGTTAATTTTAGGCTATCCCAAAAAGAAATATTCCTTAGGATACCCTACCTAAACCTATATTATACTAGTTTAGTCTTAGTAAATTACCTCAGTCGCATAATTACCTTAGTCGCACGATTTTCCAGCTTATATATCTTCTAGCTCGCAAGATTACCTAACTTATATATTAGTTCTCCACCTTTATATGCTTAGTAGCGTAAGTTAGGCCAGCCTATAACTCGTTTAATCCTCTATAAAGAAAAGACTTATTGCTTTCTAATTTAGATATCTTAGAATTAGCCTTTATTAGCCTACCCTCTTTAACCTAGTTAAAATATACTAGCGTTTTTTTAACTAGTGCAGGATAGAACTTTTCCTTTAAAGTAGTTAGTAGTCCGTATAGCAATAGAGAGAAGAGGGCCTACTAGATCTTATAGGTTTGGAGGCTATAAAGGTTAATCTATAGACGTATAGGTATAAAATCGACCGTTGTGCCGTATTAGGATATAGTAATCTACGTTATAGTCTCGCTTTAATCTATTAGCCTTTTATAAAAAGGTCTCCTTTTACTTTTAAAAATTCTTGTTTATAGCTTGCTTTGACCTTAGTAGTGACCTTTACTTTAAATATATCACTATAGTACTAGATAATTAATGGCCTATTAGCGTTTTATAGGGTAATTAGGGTGTGAGTTAGCTCTAAATTATATATTAATAAGGTAGGAATGTTAAGAATAAATATAGAATTTACCCCTTAATATTAGCCTAAGTTTTAACTAAAAACAAGATCTTGTTTTAAGAACTAGATCTAATTCTAAAACCGTATTCTAATTCTAAAGGCTATATCCCAATTCTAGGCCCTAGACGTACTAAACATAACTAAAAAAATATAGTATTAAGCTAATTAGATTATTTTTAGTTTTGGCTTAAATTGCGATCTTAAAAACTAGATCTAATTCTAGAGACTAGATCCTAATTCCGGTTTTAGGATATAGGCTAATTAACTACTATAAAAAGGGCGTAATTTTAAAAACTAGATCTAGGAATAGGAATAGGATCTAGTTTTTAGGAAATAGGTTAATTAACTACTATAAAAAGAGGTTGCCTGTATCTATATTTAGTATATTAGGTTTAGCTCATTTTAGAATTAGCTATATAATTAATTATAGGCGCGTATATAACTAACCTAACAATTAACCCGCTTTTATAACTGCACCTTACCTAGTGCTTTTAGCATTACTATATTGGAGCCTCGCTCTATTTAAGCCTTATATATTGTAGAATAAACTAAAGCTAATAATTATAATTAGTTATAGACTAATAAACGCTACCTATAGCTTTCTAATAATACTAGAATTCTATATACGTACTGCGTTTTAGCCTATATAACTAGAGACTACAAATAATATTCCCGTACTTTAGGTTATTATAGCCTAGTATTTAACTAAGCCCCGCGAAGCCTTAGTCTAAGCCACATTAGATTAGCTTAACTTTTCTACGCCTAATTTTTAATCCTTATATTCCGCTCGCACCTTACTTTCTTCCTTATACTTTTTTTCCTCATTATATCCTTATTTTAAGATGCGCCTAATATATCCTCAACCTCCTTATACTTATTTACTTCTCTACTATTATACTATCCGTTATATCCTAGCCTCTTTAATATGCCCTCCTCGCCTACCTACCTACTTGCTACGTCGACCCTCCTAATATAGCTCTTAGCGTATTTACCTGCAATAGCAAATCTCTTTAGATTAGAGATAATTAAAACAAAACCTATTAGGGAAGGGCTAGATAACTTTTATAATTTATTTAACTTAACTTATTAGGATCTGGGTATCCCTAGCTCTTTAAACTTGTTATACCGGATAGGCGATAAAGGTATTTATTAATCCGTCTATTATAAGTCCCCTTTAACACGCATAGGGCTTAAAAATCTCGTTGTTAACCTTATCCTAGTATTATAAAACCTTTCTACTGCTTAACTACTACCGTTTAGCGCTAGCTATAGTAATCCTCTTTATAACCTTGTCCGACTTAGCTCCTTAGTTAACTCTATTAACTTTAATATTAAACGGTTTACCCCTCCTAAAAACAGTTCTTAATCACGAACCCAATAAGGATATTTAGAGTAATACTATCGCTACCATAACAGAGCCCACGTCTCCCCCCTAACCGCTACTATTCCACGTTTAAACCCTATATCTATATAACATAAGCAGCTTCGCTAACTCGTCCAAATATAGAAAATACGTGGATAATGTTTTAAAGGAGGAGCTAGGCCCTCTTTATATGGGGATTCCTGGCTTATATAAAGCATTCTTTAGGGAAGTAGAAGGTCTTAAAGAGGTAAGCGCCACCGTTTTTAAGAAATGTAAGAAAGGGGATAATCTACTATATACTAATAAGGGTGGCTAGCATAATTAGCCTAAAAGCGCAGAGCAAGATAATATCCTAAAGTGGTTTAATAACCTAATTAAATTATTTTTAGGCTTTATAGAGAAGTATAGGTCCGCCCTAAAGATATAATAAAAGCTTATTATATATACTAAGCAGCCCTTACTTAAATTAGTTCCCCCTACTAGTAAGCTATAGTAATATTGCGTTATAGACTTTATTACAGATCTCCCGCCCTTAAAAGATAGGTAAGAATAAATATATAATTTAGTCCTTATACTTATTAATAGGTTTTTAAAGTACATCTAATACCTTTCTATTAATAAGACAATTAATATATAAGCGCTCGCTAGCCTAATTAAGGAGAAATACTTTCTTAAAGTAGACTAGCCACACTCTATTATTATTAATAGTGGTAGCGTCTTTATAAGCTAGTACTGGCCGGATCTATACTTTTATTTAAAGATAGACCACTATTATAGTATAGCTTTCCATTAATAAACGAATGGGTAAATGGAACGCTAGAACTAGAAACTAGAGTCTTACCTATAAATATATTTAAACTATTAGCAAGATAACTAGTATAAGCTACTTCTATATACGGAGTACGCTTATAATTTAAAGTAACACGTATTATATAAGTATATACTAATCTAAATTACCTATAGCGTCTAACTATTTATGTTTAATAGTATACCCAATAATTACTAGTTAAGGCCGTATAATTAGTTATAGGTTTCTACTAGGAAGTCTAAAAATATTTACTAAAGAGTATAAAGATACCGCTAGAAATAGAAGGAGTAATAAAAGTATACAAAGTAGAGCCTATAAGATGCCTAGGAGTAGTAGAGACTTTAGTATAACTATAAATACTAGAGCAAGCATTTTAGAGTAGGCAACGAGGTTCTATTATATTTAACAAATATTAAGACCTGTTAACTATTAAAGAAGCTTAATATAAGATACCTATATCTCTTCTAAATTAAGGAATAAATTAGTAAGCTAGCCTACTATCTCTAGCTACTCCTATTTATAACCTATATATATCTAGTATGGCCGTTAAAATCGGACTCTGCACCTGTACGTGGTGACGGCTACAAACCTAGTCTTCGAAGTTTAGATCCAGAGCTAACGCAGAGACGTTGCACAGCGTGCGGACAGGACCTGGTGGTGGTTATAGGCGTTAAGGGCGGTAGTAAAAAAAATTTGGATGGTGAGATCTTGAAAACCACTACTGTTGGCCCTCTATAATACGATGACTACTACACTATTCTATCTAGGGCACCTATATAATCCAACATGGATGAGCAGTTTTCAATAATATCCCCAAAAACCCCAATGGAAAGCATCGATAACCTTATATTAATAAATAGATAAGCGCAAATAAACGAACAAGCAAATATACGGCCCCTCCTAACCCCTAGGGCGATCGCCCGCGGAGCATGCGGTCACTTGCCGTACTACCATAATACTACTAAAAGGCAGCTGGATAACCCCGTACGGTTTTCCTTATCTCCTCTTAACGGAGTAGTGCCCTTAAAGAGGGCCTAGTGACTGGGGCCTAGGTATAAAAGATACCTAAATACACACACACACATCCTGCTTTTATCTTTTAGTATTAGGATAGTAGAACGGATAAATCCCCCTTACGCCTTCGATAGGCCTTAGGGTAGGGGAGGCAAGGCGTATTGGCAATGGTTAATAAGAGATAGTATATAGGGGGTGGTTAAGATATGGGATACAACTGTAAGTATACGGCAATCGATCAGCAAGGCCTGGCTAGGACGTAGTGAACCCTAGCTTTAGATAAGCTAGAGAAGGAAGTAGTAGTTTTTAAGGAGTTTAAAACATCTAAGGAGGAGGACGTAGCTGTAGGCCTATAGGGCCGCACTACGTGCAAACATGGTAATTTAGGGTTTTTCATCCGACTGAGGTGGCTTGTAGGGTTTTTCCTTCCCCTAACTGCAGGGTTTTCTTTATATAAACTATAAGTTTTCCCCCTATAACGGAGTAGTCTGCGTGGGCCTAGATAGGATCCGTATCAGACGTTAATTAAAGAGTTACTACTATTATATCTAGTGTGTTATATAAACCTACTAGAGCTATAGTATAGACTACTACTAAAAAAGAACTTCCGTTTAGGCCTAATTAAATACCTTAAAGTAGTAGGCGAGTGGTATAAGGTTAAAGCTATACTACGCTATAAGTCTATTAAGAATAAGCTTTAATATAAAGTTAAATAGCTAGGCTAGCCCGCTAAGGACTCTATATAGGAACTAGAGGATTACGCTTAATTATTATAAAGATATTCTAAAAGAATATTAGAACTAAGGTCTACAATTTATAAATTATAGAAAGCGCTCTAATACTATAGTATTATTGCAACCTATAAGGAAAGCTTATAGTAGACCGCAAAGAGGCCCTAAAGAGTAAGAAATAGGTTAAATTAGATATAGTATAGATAGGCTCTAAAAGCTATAGGGATTAGGGCTATGGTCTAAGGTAGAATAGGTCCTTAACCTTTTTACGTATATAGTATAGAATTAATAGGGCATTTTACTAAAATTATATTCCTATTAATTGATCTATACTAGGAATATTGTTTTTAGGGCTCTTAAGCCCTTTTTAAAAGCCTTTTAAGGCCTTCCTAAGCACCTAATTAAGGTCCTTAATTACTACTATATATAAGAATAAATCCTATCTAAAAAGCCACTATACCTTATCCTTAGGAGTAGAATTAGCCCTTTAAGTAACGGCTAACAGGAATAAGATCCCTTTATAGAAGTATAGGTAGGTATAAAAACAGGGGCAAAATAATAAGGTATAGCAGGAGCAGAGATTCTTAAATACTTAATACTAATATTAGGTCCAAACCAATACCAATAAAGCTTTTAGGGCGTCAGCTTATAGTTAATAAAGATATACTTAAGTCCAGAATAAATAGAGATATTAGCTAGCTAGCACAGTCTATAACCATTAAGACTTTACTATAGTAACTATTAGTTACCTATCTACTAAGTACCCGAAGGGTAACCTAATAATATATTATATTATGCTTTTTTAAAACTTAACGCGTATATATAAACTCCTTTTTATAGTAAACAGCGACCTTTTTTTTATTACCCCTATCCCTTACCCTATCCTTAGTATACTAGCCTTACTCTTATATTAAGCATTACTACCTAGCTTACTAGGAATTATAGGCGGTATAAATAGCTATAGTATAGTCTTAGATTTAACCTAAATATTTAGTATTAGCGCTAGAATAAGAGAGAGCCTAAGCAATATAGTAGTTAAGGATATTAAAGGATCGTCGCTACTTAGGCCTAGGCTATTAAAGTTTAAAGTTAGCAATAGAAAAGCTTACCTTAATATAACTACTGCTCTTAGTATGCATGCATTAATTATAAGAACTAAAGGTATTAGATCTTACGCAGTATATCTTATTATAAGCCTCTAGAATTCTCTTATTAGACTTTTAGTCTTTTAAGGATATATAGGTAAAGTTATTTAGGTAGGACTAGTACTAGGTTATAAGCCAGTAGGGGTTAGGGTTCTATATATAATAGTAAGGCTAGAATACGCTAAGGAATTAGCTTAAAAGAGTAGTTAGTAGGAGAATAAAGAAGTATATTAAGTTATTAATAGAAAAGAAGAAAATCCTAATAATATATTAAAGATACGTCTAAAATTAGACGAAGGTTAGCGATAGGAAGTAAGGTATTAAGGAAAAGGATTAAGCTTAATAAGTAAAGTGTCTTTATACTTTACCTTCTAATACCCTTTTAGTAAATAGCCGCAACCTTACCGATATAACTCTATTATAATAGCGTTATTTAGAAGAAAAGAAATATAAGTATATGTTATCTAACTATTACTTCCTTATAAAAACTAATTCCGCGATCGGGGGAAGGCAATTAAGACATTAATTAAAGGCGTATATAGGTTAAATTATACCTAAAATAATACTATAGTATTAAAGAATAACGTTATAAACGTTCTTAATAATTATATAATAACTATAAATACTATTATAAAGTGTCCCTCCTATTTACTAAGCAGTAAAGCTACGCCAATTATACAGTATAGGACTACTAGATTTAATAGCATATATACTAAATCTTAGGAAATAAGTCTCCTTAATTAACTAATTAATACCTTAACTATATTTAATAGCCTAAAGGCGAATATAAAAGTAATATATTAGTAATATAGAGGGTTATAAGAGAAGATTATAAATTATATTTTAGTAGTTAAAGATAACGGTAAACCAAGGCCCTATATGTTAAACCCTATACTAAAAGGTTCTACGAAACTATACTAGAATACTAAATTGCCTATAATACTTATAATTAATTACAGACCGGTATAAAGGCTTAAAAGTAGAGTTATATAAAAATCCTTAGGTTAACCTAGGTAATTACTAGTATACTTCCGGTAGGCTTCTAACAGGTCTCCTAGTAATCCTTATATATTTTCTCTAGTTATATTTTTTCTTTATTAAGGTTTTTTAGAGGTTTAAAGTAGGGGTTAGATAAATAGATAATATATAGCGGCATACCAATATCTCTCTAAACCCCTTCTAGGACGAGCCCTTATAATCTCCCTTTACTATAAGGTAATAGTAATTAGGGGCCGAGCATAAGAAGGGAAGGGGTAATATAAGGGATATTATTACAGTCACCTTGGGTTTCCCTTAAGACAGCCCCTAAACGCCCTTTAGATAGTCGCCGGTTATATACTAAAGGCACGTGCCTATAGTATATAGTCTTTATAATCCTAGAGGCCTTACCTTTTTAAGGATTCGTCTCCTACCAATCTATCCTATTCCACAATCGTGTCCTTATAGCCCCCTATCTACAAAGTCCCCTTACAAGATTAAAATACTATTAATTAAAAGGTTTATAGAAGAAAAATATAAGCTTAAGGGATTCCTTATATAGATATAATTAAAGATTTAATATAAAGGATCTAAGCTAGTAAATATGGTTAATTAAGTAGCTTATATAGGACTACTTTTAGTAGGTTATGTATTAAAGTGGTTTAAACCCTATTTTATAGAGATATAAACTAATAGGTTAGCAACTATTAATTTAAAGGCGTAATATATATTCTTAAGCTAAGAAGAATTTACTAGTAGATTAACGCAAATATATAAAGATCTGGAATTAGTAGTAATAGCTAAAGGGAAGCTATATTAACTTATATAAAGGGGATTAGTAATAGACTATATAATATAGTTTTAAATACTAGTAATATAAACTAAGTAGAACTAAGGGATGTTAATAGCTTAGTATAGAAGAAGACTAAAGGCTAAAGTTTAAATAATTATAATACTAATAGAAGACCTAAATAATATAAGAGAACTAACTAAATAAGCTATTAAAGTAGATAACTAGCTGTACTAAAGCAATAAGTTTAGTAGAATACTATAGGGACCGACGTATACAAGATGGACATTATAATAGGTATTTAAGCTATAGTATAGCGTAGAGCCAATAAACCTAAGCGGTATTAAAGAGTTAATATAATAAAATAAAAAACTATAGAAACCTAAAGGAGGGATTAAATAATTATAGGACTAAGGAATAGAGGCTAAACTAGGGATCTTAGCAACAGAAGACGTTTAGGCGGACTCTATAGCAAGAAAAGTTGTTTAAAGATAGAGCTTATATAAATTGCAGAAAATAGAGTTATTTCGCTAGAGACTATAGAGGTAGTTAGAGTAACTACGCGATAAAGGGAACTGACTAGTAGAAGACATATATATATAGAGGGATAATAGTATACTATAAGGAATAAAAGAAGGTTTAATTAATAGTTTTGCGTTTTGCTATAATAATACATGCAAAATTTATAAAGACGCTAAGTATAGTGATGGCTTTTCTAGAAATATGTCCGCCGGTTCTGTCTGGGCCAACGTCCTTTTTTTTTTATTACAATACCCTCCACAACCGTAATCTTGGTCTTTTCCATTCTAGCGATCATTAATAGTCTTCCGACCTCCAAATATGTGTTACCCTAACTACCGTTACAATGCATTATACGCAAATATCGTTACTTCTTCTTCTTACTTATCTTCTCGCCTTCACCAGTGCGGGCCTAAATGATATAGGCGGGATGTTTCCTCCGAGAGACCTTATTGGGGACTTAGGAGCGAAAGCCATCGAATCCCTCTTACCTTGAGCCGACACTCAAATCGTTGCTAGTTGTATAGTCGATTACTCGCTTGATTCGACGATCGTGCCAGCTCCAGATATGATCCGCACCGTTAGTGTTTGGATCACAGGACTCCCTGAAGCCGATAATCACGTCGATGCGTTTAAGAAGGAGGTCGAAGACGCTTGTTTCGCTGACAACCTAAAAGAATACACCCCTGGCGAATATTTGGAGAAGGATAAGGTTGCTGTTACCATGATAATTAAATCCATAATAGATTCTACCAGTGAAGGTGCCGCGCCAAGTTTCTGTGAGGAAGACGCCATTAAGAAGTTTACGGGCCTAACAGCCTTCTCTGGCTGTGATCAACCCGGGCTTTAAAGCCACCTGCGAGACGACTCCAGGTCCTAAGTAATTTGGTGGAAAAATTGAAAGCTTTACCCTTTTAGGTGTGAGCGCTCATATAATCCAAAGAGCTTTTCATGGTGTTTCAAGGAGTACTTGTCTTGCGCTTGCCTTTTCAGACTCTTGAGAAGTGGACAGATCTTCAGCTGTGTACGATATATTCGGTCCTTAAGGGTGGGGTCTATAAATTGTAGTTAAACGTTTTTGCTTGCGGTGTTGCCTCCTAGTTTATCATAAGTATAATTAAAGTGGCTAAGCATTAGCAGGCCTGCAATAGTACTAAGCCCACATTACTGATGGGATTCCGAAGGGCGCGAGTGGGAAGATCTTAAAGGGTGCTAAGGGACAGGGCTAAGAATGCAGAGAATGGTGTCAGGGTTTTGGACGCAGTAGGGGAGGGCGAAGTTGTAAGCTGGTTTTAGCGGAAATGATGGGATTCATCTCTCAGTGCCCGAGTATCAAGCGAGAGCTTTCCTGTCTTAAATAAAATGCAAGTTGAATGAGAATTAAAGGCATTTTCATTTAATACAACGAGGATACGTACTCGTAGCGCACTCGGCCAATCCAATACCAACTCCTTTCCCGTGCTCCCAACCAATGCATTAAGCATTTCGAGAGTCCTAATTTCGCCAAAAACGCCTTGCGCAAAGCATATCATATTGCCCATCTATAACTTGCATACCTGCCCGCCGTCTCTGACCTCCTTATAATCTTCACCACCTGCCCTCTCCTCAGCCCCAAATACTTCGCCACGGGATCAGTAACTTGAATACGAGGCAACTGTGTCTCCTTTAGCCGGTACCGCTCTAGTAGTTGCGACTTCTCCTCCTTGCTTAGTAGGACATGTTTAGGAACCAGCTCGTGCTTCATAATATTGACGAGGAGGTCCTGTTCAACGAAGACCTCGACGCCACCTTTAGGCCCTTCCTCAAGTCCGCTCGAGCCGCGGAGAAGCCGCAGAGCCATACCAGTGATAGGTTTAGGGCAGATCATGATGCCGGACCAGAAATTTCCTTGCACAAGGTGCTGCATAAACTCGCGCAGCTGTTTTAGGCCGACATTCTCATTACTGTCGAATTCAACCCACAGCAAGCCGATTTGTGGTTGCGGGTTGGGAATTTTGGCAGTTGGAGGGTCTGTGTATTTGCGCAGCATTGCTTCAGAGGGTCGGGCAGAGAAGTGCATTCGAGAGCGGCTAACAAGTGAGAGGGACGATTAGCTGAAAGAAATGGTTAGAGGTGGAGTGGAAGGCGCACTCTGGTTCCCCATCCGGGGTTGCGAATCTCTCTTTGAACTCTTGAAGAGACATGTTGATATCCTCATCTAGCATCTCGTAACCCTAGCAAAAGCGAATTAGTTGCTAGTAGAAGGAATCTACAGGCGCATGGGCATTTCATAGCGTACCCTATCAAGACACATTTCTCGCGCCGTGCGGAAAATCCGCCACATGCGGATGAGCTGCGGGCTATCTCTCTTCTCTCCATCCATTTTAGCGCGCTTTATGGTTAGTATATGGTGGTATGTCTGAGTCGATGAAGGTTGGCGCAGATTCGTGGTGCTTCAGTCAAAGAAAAGTCTCAAAAGGCACGTTCCAAGAGCGGTTTCACCGCCTTCGCGGGTCGGCGATCAACACCAAACAACCATCCACGAATCATGCCAGCACCCGAGATTCCCAACCTCAAATCACTTCTCGCAAACAGACGCGGAGGTCAACAAAAAGGCAGAGGAAGAGGACCAATCGTCGGTGGAGCTAAGCATGAAAGCAGTGATGCCGCTAAGGACCTCGTTGTCCAGAATACTGATCAAGATGCTGCCACTTCCAGGTTGAGTTGTATAGAGCTTGGGTATCTTGAGGACGCTTTTGCAAAAGTTTTCGCGACCCAGCCAACTATTAGACGACTACCTCTTCTTAATAGAGGTAAGTTGATTGAACATAGATAATATAGCTCTAGTAAACTGACTCCTTAGGAACATACGTTCGTACTACTGCCATTGACACACTCGTTGACAAATTTCTCTCCACCTCCCCTACAGAGCTCAAACAAATCGTTTCTTTAGGCGCTGGCACTGATACACGCTACTATCGTATTCTATCCAAATATCCCTCCGTCAAGGTCGTTTACCATGAATTCGACTTCCCCTCCAACACTACCACCAAAATCGCCGCCATCCAAAAGACACCCTTTCTGCTCTCTCACATCCGACAACCACTTTCAGATCCATCCGACCTCAAAATCTCCGCCGACAAAACCTCCCTAGTCTCTCCCTTCTACAACATCCATCCAATCGACCTGCGCACCCTCTCCACATCCCCTCCCCCCCCCATACCAAGCCTCAGCGCCACAACTCCAACCCTTCTCCTCTCCGAATGCTGCCTAATCTACCTGCAACCTGCCGACGCCAGTGCAGTCCTGTCCGCATTCCTGACGACGCTCATCCCCGCGCCCACACCTGTCGCGCTGGTGCTCTACGAGCCGATCCGGCCCGACGACGCCTTTGGCCGCACCATGGAAGCCAACCTCGCCTCGCGCAACATCCACCTGTACACGCTGAAGAAATATGGCGGTCTGACGCGCCAGCGCATCCGGCTGAAGAGTGCGGGGTTCGAGCACGGCTTCAGGGTTGCAGACACGGAGTTTATCTGGCGGAAGTGGGTTACGGAGGAGGAAAAGGTGAGGGTCGCGGCGCTGGAGATGCTAGATGAGTTTGAGGAGTTGGAGTTACTGCTGAGGCATTACTGTGTCGCTTGGGGATGGAGGGGTGGTGGTGGGGAGGGATTGTTCGAGCGGGCTTGGGCAGAGGTTCGGGAACAGGAGGGGGATGACGAGGTGGGGTGAGAGAGACGTAGGGGCCATTATGGGAATTATAGTGTGGGTCATGATAAGCGTGGACTTAATATTTTAAATAACTCAAGTGTCAAGACATTGAAGGTTGAATCATATAAGAGTAATAGCTAAGCAGAAAAAGTGGAAAATATGATTATACTATGTATGTTTCAAGGTTTACACTTCTCCTATCTTCACACTCGAAAAGGTCCAATGTCTATTAATGGCTGCTATCATTGTCTCAGACATATTCTGGGACGTGGAAAAAGAAGACTTGATTAGACATCCGAAAGAACAAAGTCATGATTCAAAATGGCCAATAACTCCCGCAACATGCCCCTTCATAAACACAGCCGTTCATCCCTAATTGTATCCCGCCCAAGAGCCCCTTCCCCCATCCTACCCAACTCCCATCATACAAGGTCCAGACAAACATTAAACCCCCTCTACGCTGCCGCCTGCACGACCTTAAAGCCCTCGCCCACAAGTTTCTGAATTTCTTCATCCTTATGCTGCAGCAAGCCTAAGGCAAATGCAACATCATTCCACTGCCTCTCACTCTCCGCTCTCGGCAGCCGCGCTGCCAATTTCGAAGCCAGCTGCTTAGCATGTTTATCCTGATTACAACTGTCAGCTGGTAACTCTAACACAAAAAATAGCAGCCCAATAATCGGCTGGTGAGAGAAGTAGGCTTTCGGGGAAGAAAAGTAGAATAGAAAAAGGCGAAACATACCTTCTCAATGAACCCAGACAAAAACTTCAAGATTCTCCTAAACGCGTCCTCATCTAGGACTTGGTCCGCGCTTAGCAAACTAAACATGTCCACAAAATGATTGTATACGGCATTATCCTTGGTCGCCAGCTCCGAGAAAAACATTCTTGCCATATCCGCAATCTTCTTATCGTCATCTTCGAGGCACTTCGCCATTTCACCCAGTTGCCCCTTCACCTTGACCTGTCCAGCCAAGATCAAGAAAGTTAGAGTCATGAGGCAAGTGCGCTTGACGCTCGCGTCACCATCATTCAGTCGTCGATATAAGAAATCCGTGTTCTCATCGATGAGGTGGTTGAAGCAAACGGCCATGTCGCCCAGCGCGACAACCAGGTTGCTACGCACGACAGCATCTCTGCTGCGCTCGAGAATAGTCAGGAGCAGGCCTAGGTTCCGCTCGCAGTATTCAGAGCTCACGCACATGAGCTTAGCAAGGCAGAGCGCGGCTTGCGCTTGCAGCGTTGGGTCGGCGTAAGTAGTGTTATTCGCGCAGATGTCCGCCACCAGCGGGCCAAAGTTTGAAAGGAGAGACTGCGAACCGTAGAGGAGCTCACGCTCGCGAATGTGCGCAAGTGCTTCGGTGAAATCATCCTCGGTGGTACCCGCCATCAGATCAAGCTCGTCTGGTTCTTCGGGGGCTGGCGTGTCCTGTTGGCTGCTGGATTTCTTTTTCTTAGTCGGCGGCGCATTTACAGGTGTCAGGGATTTGCGTGGACCTGCTGTTTTCTCCTTTTCTGCTTTCCGGCGCTTAAAATCCTGCTCACAGAGCTCAAGATGTACGATTTGCTTGACGGCGATGTGGCCGACGATGAAAAGGAGTTGAGAAAGGGCAAGGGCAGGTTTCTGCTTCCTCGATTTTTGGTCTTCCCTTGGTCCTTGCTCTTCTGGTGGCGGAGATGGCAACTGGCTGTTTTCTATTCCCTCTCCACTTGAAGTTGGCCTCGATGGTTGTTGTGGCTGGAAGGCATGTTTCGTCTTCCGTCGAAGAATTTCTGAGCACAATGTGTCTGGATGCTTTGAAAGAGCATATATGGCACCGATTGCCTGTTCTGCGACCCCGAACCATTCCTTACTGTCGGTCACAACTTCCGTCATTGCAGCCAGTTTCATCAAGACGGCGTGATCATTCGGGAGTTTTGCTGTTGTCGTCGTTGGTCCTGAAGCCTTCTTACTTGGTCCTACATTGATTCGGCGTAACGCAATGCAAGTATATCGGGCAAGTCCTAGATCTCGTCGGCCTAGTTCACCTAGTCCAATCCGCAGGCATGTCTCCATCTCTTTAACAACAATATCCGGATCAGCAAGCGCAAGCATCCCCAAGACTATTATCGCGCCACGGCGCTGGTTCTTTGAAATTTCCCTCTTTTGGACGCCATACACCTGCCAGAGCTTCTGAACCACTAGCTCGTTAACCAATTCACCTTTCATCATTGTGCTGAGAAGTTGCTCCAGGGATGTCAACTCTGCAGGCGTGGCACCAAAAGTCAAACTGATCATATTCCGAGCAATGTAGTTGGCTGCGTCATTGGCGTTGAAAGAGTCCGGTGCATCGAAAAAGAGATCTTTGTAACATTCGATTAGATGAGTCTGAACTCCTTTGCCCTCGTCACTATTCCCTTTCGTCCAAATTAAACGCAGCATACGGCGAATGCCCGCGCGAGCACTCTCGATCTTATACGCGTCAATAACAACAAAAAAGTCCATAGCTTCAATTACCTCACTCTTGTTTTTAGATGAGAGTAACTGTGTGACAACCGGTGATGCCGCATCAACAACCTCAATAAAGCGGAGTGCCTCAACATAATACCGGCGAGTCAGTTGGAGTTTATCCATCATTTCTGATGTTGCGGCTTCTGCAGCTGCCTTTTCAATAGCGGCTGCCTTCTGTTCATCCGTCATTGGGACTGGCTCTGGAGCTGGTTCATTTTCCGCCCGAGTTGCGTCCGCAAGAAGACTTTCATCCACGGTGGCTTCCTCTGGCACGGGGTTCTCCTGAAGCTCTGCAGGCGACTTCAGAGCATTAATTTCTGCATCAACCGCTTCTAGTCGAGCATTCCATTCCTTGAAAGCAAGCTGACCACCATGCAGCACTCCAAATGGATGAGTGGATACGAGCTTCCCAAGAAGTTTAATGGCATTACGTCGAACGTTACTACTTTTGTCCTCAAGGCTTCTTGCTGCAAGCTCAGCAGCGACTTGTCTGCGTTTAGGGAACTTGGTCTCCAGATCGCAGAGCTTGATGTAAACCTGAATAGCGCGGCATCTGCAGTATGGGTTGATATCAAGAAACCGTTCTTCCAATACGTCGAAGAAGGCGTTGATCTGGCCTTTATGGTTCTCACTCCTTTCTTCGCCTTCTTGTTTACTGAGCATAGCAATCAGATTTCCACAGACTTCTATAATAGCGCATCTAAGGGTATATGACTACCAACTCTGTCAGTAGGAAGAGCTTTGGTGGAATTAGATCAAATACCTCGCTATCAAGAAGCTTTGCAAGCAGTGTCATCTGCTTTATAACAAGGCGTGGAACAAGCTCAGAAATCTTGGTGATGAAAGTCGAAACAGATTTCGGGCCTTTCAAATCATTACTGTTGAATTCTTTATTGCTCAAGTCCCTGCGAACTGTTACCTCCCTACCCAAGTACAGCTAATTCGAGTTACGAACCTCAGAATTTCTTCTGTCAATTGAGGGCAGTCGTATTGCTCTGCCAGAATCTGTAAAAACTCTGCCATCGGCTCTGAAAGGTGTTCAAAATAAGAAAGGTTCTGCATGATAGACGTTTGTGCCCCTAAATTTTGGCATTAATAAATAATAATAATGATCTCCCGCCAGTGACCTCACCAAAAGCATGCCCGTGGTGTTTTACCGCAATGCATAAAACCTTGAACGCGTGCATCCGAATCGCTGTGTTCTTAACACGAGCTTCATTTTCTAAGATCAGATAAACAGGCCGTGTGAAAAGACTGATGAAAGTGTCGCGCTCTGAAGTTGTGACGAAGATTTTAGCCAGCTTTAATTTCATCACTTTGCTCATAACATCGAGCGCTGTTTGAAGTTGTCCTGAAGAATCCCAATTCGCGTCCTTGTTTGCGCCAGCTTTAGATTTGGCTCCCTTTCCTCCGCGGCCCCTCGCAGCGGGAGCAGAGGCAGATTTTTCGGCTGCTCTGGTTTCTACAGCAGCAACAGTCCATTGTAGTAAGAATCCGAAAACTTCCAATAGTTGCTTGTGATGCTGTATCGTCTCTTGCTCATCCGCTTCTAAATCGGCATGAGCAATGTCCGCTTGCGCTGAGAGACCCGAAACGATCAAATCGAGTATTTTGCTAAGGGCACTAGGTGGTATTTGAGAGGAAGCCCTAGGTCGACGAGAAAGGTCATAGTCAGGATCTGGTATATACTGTTGTAGATTGTTGGGGATAATGGGTGCGCACTTAAGCAAGAATTGTAGAGTATCAAAATAAGAGTTGCGCGTTATCGCATCAGGATTCTCCGTAACTGCGTCAACAACAGGGTTTAACTCGCCGTTGACCAGAGCGCTCGTAAGTGATTCGGGGTCATTCTCGCAATCAACAAGCTCAGAGGAGGCCTCTGGAGTCTGTATCGAGGCAGGGTCACTAAGGTAATATTTGAGGGATTCATTTATGTCAAAATCGATACGGCCATCCATAGTGGATACGAAGAAGAAAAGGTAGAGGTGAAAAGAAGCGAAGGTTGGCGCATGCGTGTTGTTACTCTGGTTGTTTAAGAAGTTGGGCAGGATAGACGTTCGCGCGATGTTATTATTATTTTGCCTAATCTGGGCAAGCGTTGTTTTTTTGTGACGTCCCCCGAGTTCGCGACTTGGGCTCACTGTACCACCGCGAACTGCGTAATGATTGCAAAGTGGCGCACAACCACATCCCCCAACCACCAGGAGGAACATGGCAAAGGTAAGGACACTCAGACAACCGACTGAGCAGCTGATAATACATAACGACGACCCGCAAGATGAGGAAACGATGGATGAAAGCCGGGGACCTTTGGAAGAGAGCGGACGAACCATGTCTGACAGCAGCGACGAAGAGGTGGAGGACTGTGTCGCGGAGGACATGGCGCGATTTGAGGAGAGCTTCAAAGGCATCAATAGCAGATATCGTCTCATAAATCGCATCGGAGAGGGTAAGTCACGTCCATTGGCTGGCCCTATGCAGGTACCATTTGAAGGCTCACCGAGAATATAGGAACATTCTCTACAGTCTACAAGGCTGAAGACCTTCTCTATCACAAGTATAAAAATGACTGGGATATTGAGGAACGAGAAAACTCCAAATGGTCGCCTCCATCCAAAAACGGCGTATACAATACGACCAAAAGAAGACCGCGATATGTCGCCATTAAGAAAATATACGTAACAAGCAGCCCTATCCGCATATTCAATGAGCTAGAACTTCTCCATGATCTCAAGAATTCGGACTCCGTTTGTCCCCTTATTACCGCCTTCCGTCACCAGGACCAGGTCATTGCGGTCCTCCCGTACTTTCAGCACCGTGATTTTCGCGAGTACTTTCGCGACATGACAATATCTGACATGCGTCTATACTTTCGCAGCCTTTTCACAGCTTTACGTTCGGTCCATGCCCACGGGATCCTCCACCGCGATATCAAGCCCACCAACTTCCTCTACAACCCTCAGCGTGCAAGAGGCGTCCTCGTTGACTTCGGTTTGGCAGAGCAAGAGGGAACAGATTGGCATCTTTGTGCATGCCAGCTACCATCCTCTGAACGCCGTCACAAGGTCGAACATAGCGTCTATGCCACTACACTCGCCAGCGCTTCCTCTCAACCTCCGAGCTATCCCAAAACCGATCAAAGAGCTAGCCGGCGTGCCAACCGCGCAGGAACACGCGGATTTCGTGCTCCGGAGGTTCTCTTTAAATGTACCGCACAGAACACCTCCATTGATATGTGGAGTGCGGGCGTAATTTTATTGACACTTCTCTCCCGCCGGTTTCCCTTCTTCCACAGCGCTGATGACATTGATGCGCTCCTCGAACTGACCAATGTTTTCGGAAAGAAAAAAATGCGAGAAATTTCGCTTCTGCATGGCCAAGTATTTGAAACCAACATCCCGAGCTACACTGAACAGGGACATGGTTTCGAGAAGATCATTTTATGGTGCACCAACCGATCTGGGAGAGACGAGCAAGGCCGGAAGAACCAGCTGATTGGTGAAGAGAAAGAGGCCGTTTTGTTTCTGGAACGACTGCTAGAATGTGAACCTACCAGAAGGATCACGGCAGAAGAAGCTCTGAGGCATTCATTCGTAGCCAGAGCAGGAGAAGATGGTGAAGGCGATGAGGAGATGGTGGATTTGGTTTCAGCATAAAAAGGGGCCTTCAAGTGCAAGCTCGTAGATATTTTACGAGGCATGATGGTTGCAATGGCGTCCAGAGGTGGGAGATATTTCCAAAGATACCATAAGCATGGCTGGCGTTAACATCCTTTATAATGGCTCGGCGCTGGAGAGAGTGACATTTACATGCTTCATTTTCTGGTTGCATTCTGATTCATTTGGCGGAGACACCCTGTATTACTATCATACTCTACCTCCCGCAATTTATGATGAGTACGCTCAGACGATTTCGTGTATAGCAGTAGTGCCTGTCAAATTGCTAGAACCTCGTGCGATTCCTAATTTTGTTTCCCAAGCCTGATTTACATCTAGTACACCGCAGAATACTAGTCTTCAAGCCATTCAAAGACATTCATAATCAACCCTAGATATAATACAATCCATCTCCAGCACTTATCCAAATCTCCCCGCCAGCATCTTATCACGACGCAGCATCGTTTCTTTCTATGTCTGTGCGGTCTCTCTCCTGCCTTCTCCTCTCCTTCCCAGTCAGCACACCCTCCTTTACGCTCTTCTCCGCATCATCCTCCTCTTTTCTAAGACTCCTACTCGCCTTTTCCAAATCTGGCACTTCCCTCCCCTGTTCTATCGCTTCGGTAATCCTCAGCTGACTCGGTATCCTCCCTCTTGCTGCCTGTCTCACATCCTTTGCTAACCGTTTTCTCTGTCGCTCTGCAATGCGCTCTTCCTCAGTCGGAATGGGTGGCCGAGCGTCGATTGGAGTCCCGAACGGTGCAATTATCGAGGATACAACGTGACGGATATGTTTAGAAGTGCGCCAGCCGGAGGCGATGCGGACAACGTCGCCTTCACGGAGGGAGGAGTTGGGATCAGAGACAAGGTAGGTTGTGCTGGAGGGGAAGTACTGAGGCTAGTCAGCACCTTCTCTCACAACATCACATAACAGAACGCGCGAGATTTGAAAAGCATATAAGGACTACGCAGTGGGTATACTAATTTTGCATGGCGGCAGGCAGGGAAGGTGAGCTCATACTTTTCGAATGTGCTTGTGCCATTCTTGCTTTGCTATGCGCACTTTGACCGTCTTGACCATTTTACCAGCGGAAACAACAACGCCAGTTAATTGGCGTGACGCCAGTGGTGGTGCCATTATGGGCAAATAGTATGAAGGGTTATGCTCGTGGTCAATGTAGTAGAAGACGGAGGCCGGGATTTTGTGGGCCGCCGACGAGTCAGGACACCGGAATTTAACTCAATCTCTCAATGCATTCCTTCTGAGTATCTGTAGGTGCAAAGAAGACAATAATGGTGGAATTGGTCGACTTATAGCTCAATGTATTTCATGCAGCTAGACTTTAGAGAACGGATGTAAAATTATGGCCCCGGATTTACCGAAGATTTCCCGCACTACGGCTACCAAAATGTCAAAGGAGATCTGGCGTTTTCGAGCTCTAACACACTATTAAATCCACAACTTCCGCCCTCATATTTCCCTTCGGGCCCTGCAGATCTCCAAATTGACTTCCGGCATTTATGTAGTATTTACTTTCATCCATCTAAAAATTCCTCCTTCGTTCTGTCTCCTATCACTCCTTAGACCACTTCAGCTCCTCCGAAATGTTACTTCGGATAGGATTGCTGCTTGCCTGCCTCTTATCTCTAGCTCTTTGCGCCGAAGATTTCTATAAGGTATGCCTAAGCTTCTAGGTCCTTACGAGGATTACTTAACTCTCTCTTACTGCTCTTGGACACCTTTAAAGCCCGCCTACTTACTATAGTATCTTCGCAGCTACTAGGCTTGAACAAAGATGCATCGGAGCGTGAAATCAAGAAGGCATATCGAACTCTGAGTAAAAAATATCATCCTGACAAGAACCCGTACGTACCTCCGCACCATAATCCCCTATCACTTCTCAGGTGCACTTCATCCAAATCACCACTCCAACCGCCCGATAAATCTCACCCCACCCAGCCCTTTCAACTAACCTCCCAAAGAAATGACAAAAGTGCCCACGACAAGTTTGTCGCTGTAGCCGAAGCGTACGAGTGCCTAGCCGACGAGGAACAACGGCGCATTTACGACCAATACGGCCACGAGGGCATCGAGCAGCACAAACGCGGCGGAGGGCGCCCCGGCCAGCACCACGACCCATTCGACCTCTTCAGCCGCTTCTTCGGCGGGAGCGGACACTTCGGGCATGGCGGGGGTGAGCGGCGGGGCCCAAACATGGAAGTGCGCGTCGCCGTGCCCCTTCGCGACTTCTACAACGGCCGTGACACCGAGTTCACGGTAGAAAAGCAGGCAATCTGCTCAGAGTGCGAGGGCACGGGATCCGCGGACGGGCAAGTGGACACCTGCGACGTTTGCGGTGGGCGAGGAATGCGCATACAGCGGCAGCAGCTGGCCCCTGGATTGTTCCAGCAGGTGCAGACCACGTGCGACGCATGTGGCGGCAAGGGCAAGAAGATCAAGCATGCGTGCCCCGTCTGCCATGGCTCGCGGGTCGTGCGGGATCCAGAGACTCACGAACTTCACGTCGAGCGTGGCATGCCGCGCGGCGTGCGCATCACGTACGAGAACGAGGCGGACGAGAGCCCAGATTGGGTGGCTGGCGATCTTATCGTGCATTTAGTGGAGACAGATCCGCAGCTAGGGACTGAGGAGCATGAGAAGACTGACGGCACATTCTTCCGACGCAGAGGGAAAGATCTGTTCTGGAGGGAGGTGCTGAGTCTGCGGGAAGCATGGATGGGAGACTGGAAACGGAATATCACACATCTAGATGGGCACGTTGTGCAATTATCACGGAAACGCGGTGAAGTGGTCCAGCCAAACACTGTGGAGTCGATAGAAGGCCAGGGAATGCCAATATGGCATCAACAACTGCCTGAAGGTGTCGACGAAGCGTATGGTGCATTGCACGTCGAGTACGTGGTCGTACTGCCGGATCAGATGGAAAAATCCATGGAGAAAGACTTCTGGAGCATTTGGGATAAATGGCGCAGGAAGAAGGGAGTGGATTTGCTGAAAGATAGCGGAAGGCCGACTCTGCATGATGAGCTATAACTGATGGATTGTAATATACTGTTTTGCTGATGCCTGGAATGGAATGTCCCGATACCTTTACCGTGACGTTGCTAGATCCTGTGATATCACCGCAGTCTCTTCGAGAGAACGTGGTTCGCGTAGAATCACACATAGAAGAGCCGATTTCCATGGAACAATGTCATATGCGTTGAATGTATTAGCCCAGGGAATAACGGAACTTGTTAGAAGAGATTTGATGCTCCAATTCCAGTTTTCTTGAAGATAGCTCCCTATGTATGAATATTAGCGACAATTCAATTACTGCCCTCAACCAATGCCCTCCCATAATCTCCTCTATTCGGCAATCTATTAATAGTATGAATGTGACATCGAGCCGGAGATGTGTTCGTTAGGAAAACTATAGTTCATCAATGCAAGTCCAGTCTTGGGTGGTTCATAAGACTTACTGCCACAGTGAAAGTCAAACTCCATGAACGCAACAGGACTATGTATACGGTAGTAAAAAGGATCATCGTCTCCAAACTCTCCAATCCAAGCAAAGTAAGTCTCGTCCAGATGTGTCTTAAAGGTCTGCAATCGGTGCTCTAGAGACTCATCCGGGTAGTATTTGTTGAATGCTTTAAATAAAGTAATTATCTGCTCCTGTTGAGCAGGTGCAAAAAGCGAAACTGGGCAGCCCTCTGATCTGATTTAGCAACAGTATCTTTTAGAGTTCCAGACCGCCACCTACCAAAAGGGACAACACGATTGTCTTGCCGTGCACCACCAAGATGTCTCTCGTCAAAAGGATTCCATCGACCAGGGGGTAGATAATTGTCGTCCATGCCCTTTGAAAGGGTTGCCTTCTCCTGCAATTCTAGAGACAGACTCTGCATGAGCTTCAGAGATAACAGTTCCTCCGTCCCGAATAATCGCAGACCCGCATGAGGCCCTTCGTCGATCCGGTCCGGTTCTGCCCCCATAAATGTTGGTCCAATCACCATTCTGCGGCCCTTCAATACAACAGCTAGGCAGAGATGATGACCGAAAAACGTGTAGCCCCATGGTTTCTCCAAGTCTGGCTGCCCAAATAGCCGGAAGTTGTACGAGTGCTCATTCAATACTTTCCTACCATTCACAAGGTGTCCGAGGAATCCATTAGTCAAACAACATCCAAGGACTTTCTCATAACCGTATGAAGAGAAAGAGGCTTTCATAATGGCATGGACAGCATCCTGAATGTCTATCCCACATTCGTCCAGACGCAGACCCCCTAGGTAATATAAACATCACCCTTCTAATAACAACGATGGACAACTTATGGCATACCTGGATTCATGTACAGTTCAGGATTCGACCAAAGCCTGAACTCATCCGCATCAACTGATTCAAAGATTGTACTACTCTTTTGACCAGGGGAAAGGAGACCGAGCAATGCGGTAGTGGCTTCCGTGATTTTTTCAATTGGCGCTCCTTCATCTCCTGCATAATGATACAGTCCTTCCCTCACTGTGCCATCGGTAGTGAACCCCTTATAAGGCTTTTCCAAGTTCTTTGCCTCCAGACGATTAATTAGCCAAGCTGGCGCATCTATTTTCTTCCTCGATCCACACCAGCTGTGAGCATCACAGTGCTGTATTCCCGCGATCCTAGGGTGATCAGGAGCAGGGACGATTTCCCGAAAGGGGACAGCTGCATCCGAGCGAGGTTTGGTCGGATCGCCAGTCGCAACATATCCAGAGTCCTTTGGAGCAGCCATGGCGAAGTGACTGGAGGTGTGTTTCTTGTACTCGTGAGTAAAAGATGCTATAGACCTGGCAAACGCTCGCCGTAGTGGGTCACAACGCCTTCAAAAGGCCCCCAACCCATTTTATGTGAGACGCACTATCCCTGTCAACTTTCGTCCAGAACTAGCGGCAATGAACTACGGAGATCCAGATATACGAGGAAAGAGGAGAATTTCATCTTTAGACTCGTGAAAAGGACATTGCTTGAGAGTAAAGCGTTCCGGCTTGCTTTGGTTGAGCCACGGCACGCAAAGTCGGGATTGGGTCACAAGGCGGGGAACGTCAACCCCTGCCTTTCTCTATTATATTTCGTCAATTGCACAACGCCTAGAACGAACAGTCTTAAAGGTGACTGAAAATGATAAGTACACGCTTTCTTCCATTAAAAGATCTGTGTCTCACTTTCTAAACTTCAACCGTTTACCTTTCTTGTGCTTCTCTTCCTTCCTTTCATCCGCAAACATGTCTAAACAACGTCCTCTTGGCCCTTTCAAGCTTGTCACCGTCAACACAGCACCAGAGCGTGCCAAGAGACTCATAGGACGAGTAGTCGAGAGCGTAAAAGATAAGTATGAGATCATTCATTCAGCAAATATAGAAAGTAAGTACGCTAGGTCCGTTAGGACTATTTTCGCTTATAGGAGACAGCTATCGACAACGTTGCGGCTGTCGTCGAGGAAATAGAGCCAGACATCTTAGTAAGAATAGTTGAATGCTAATTGCAACCCGAAGAACGAGGTATTAATGTACGCCAGTTCACCGCTTCCATGTGGACACCAGAGGAGAGTCAGAAGATTCAAGGCATTGCGAAGGACATTGTACCTGGCCTCACTACCTTTGCTCTACCCCAAGGCCTTCAAGTTGAGAGGGGCCCAAATGCAGTAGTTGAATATATTGAAGAGCACTTGCCGTCTTTGATAGAGGCAGCAGGGGCACCGAGACCGTGAAAGGTATAGGTAGATCGACGTGCAGCTATTCTGAATGAAAAGTGGTAGACATAGTCCAATATATACCTCGCGACATCTTTCATTCCACTCTTCAAGGTTCCTATTATCCAGCCATTATCATCAAGACTATCTTTCTAGACGTGTTGGTCTTTCTCCGGGACGGTCACGCATATCTAAGTGCATGGCCACAACTTCCCAAATCCATGTCTCCACCTCTTTCGCCAACTCCTCAGCCATGGAGACACTCCTGTGTGTTCCACTCCCACACGTCGTCCCCACTGCCACACCACCACGTCGTAGCCTGTGTCCATATTCCTGTATTAGCATTAAGGCTTCCACATACATCTCTTCAGTCTCCGGAGCTCTAAAGATAGCGCGGCGCAGTGTTTCGCTCCGTCCGGTATATCTAGCGCAAAGATGTCGTGGTGTGACATGGGCATGGCGGCGGTCGACAATGTGGATAATAGGGAGGCCAATATCGAGGTGGTGAGGGTCCCTTTGAGCCTCCGTTGGGACGAAGGAGAAGATGAGGATTCGCGGTCGGTCCATTTAGTTAGGTAGCCGGTGTAGGTCTTGTCGGGCTTTGTACAGGTATGTTTAGATTCAGATATAGCTGGCGTTGATCAGAACCAGGTTTTATATAGAAGTAACCCCCAGGCGGGAGCTCTTTGGAAATAAAACCGCATACTAGGAGAGTTTGTAACTGATATGCTATTTACTTGGTAGTAATATTTACGTTTACTAAAGAGAGCTAATAGCGAGTTATGGACTTTGGAACAGCTATGCTTCTAACACTTAAGCACACGCACAACTTTAAACCCATCCTCATGGGCTGACATGGCCACGACTAACATTACTCGACCGCTAAATAAACTTCTAATAACCCATTAGACATCAAAACTTCGGAAAGCCAGTCTTAAATCTCAATAACAAGATCATCAGACTATGGTAGAGGACTCCGAAAAGTGAGAGCCTGGAAAGCACGAACACTATCTATTTAGCATTAAAACGTCCCTGCCACACCTGGAGAAGAAAGGTGACCATAGTAATATGCCATAGACATGGCACAACAAATATTAGATGATGGAATCAAAGAAATAGTGTAAGGTGTCAGGAACATCGGGGTAGCAAGGATTTTGGAATTTTAATGGAAAGGACTTCACGAGTAACAGGTCGAACATATCAATAATCAAAAAAAGGTGAATTTTCAGGCAACCATATACCTTCTCATACAGTAACTTAAGTTAGGCCTATGAGAAGGAACCCCTATTAATCATGTTGCTGTATTTCCAGTAGCTATTATGCTTCATCGTTCTTGCGAGTATTTCGTATTCTCTGGACCTCCAAGAGGCCTTCATAGAGCGTCAAACCAGCGTCCCCACAAGACTCTGCCTGTGGATAAGAGTTAATTATATCGAAGAGCGTAGCGTCCCCATGAAAGAATTTCCTCGCACGCATTTCCATCTTGCGCTGTAGTAGCACCTGTTTAATGACATGCTCTCGCCTCCCTTCCTTCATCCTTGGCTGCGATTGACGCCTCAAGCAAAGAAGCCGGGCAATCTTATCCAAAGGCTTCGAGCCACGGCTTTCCGAGTTCCTAGGAACAAGACCGCTGCCTCCCTTGAAACGGCTCATGAGGCCTCTAGCGTTTAGGCTCGGAGTAGCAATTGGACCAATGCTAAAATCGTCGTCAAGGTCTTTATCACCCTCGGCCAACACATCTGCACCAAGTTCTTGTTCGGTCCACACGGTATTGAACTCGCGTGCAAGACGCACAAGTCTTCCGGTAGAACAATATTCGATATTCTTTGTCAACAACCTCAATTCTTCTGCTTCCCTATTGCATTTGGCACTCTGCTGCCAATAGACTTCTTCTACCAGCACACCCCCCTCCTTTGCAGATGCGCAGGCAAAGTCCGGGAATATATTGCCAACAGGTCCTCGGAACTGAAGAGAGGAGCTAGGGCCAATAGTGACTCCAATTTTATACTGCTTAATCTCAAGTCGACGAAGCCGTCTGCCGCACTTATGACCTTGGACAAATTCGAAAATGTGCTTGCATGACTGCTTATCGACAGCTGGACTTATGCCAATATCGCTTGGACGCTCCACAAAAAGGGTTATGTTGGTAAGGCTTCGAAACTGGGCTAGAGCGGTGAGAAATTCATACGGCCATACGGCTTCACGCCACATGTCGACCGCAAGTGTTTCCAGTCTGGGGCATGTGTCGTTGAGGACAAGGATATCACGGCACTGTATCTCTGCCGGGTCGGTACTTCCATTCCGGTGCACGAATGAGTCCGGATTATGCATCTTGAAGCTAACAAGAGTCCGTGACACATGCTGCAGAACTTTAATAGGGAATGTGATGCCAGGACCCTGGTATTCCAATTCTCTCAAAGCTCCTAACAGAGCAATTGGTTTTCCCTGGCCTGCGGGATGGGTATAGTCCTCGATTGCCCTCGACAGATACGAGCTACAGTCGAGAACCTCTAGCGAAGGAACGCGCCCTAGAAATGCCGGCAAAAAGTCCGATGGCTTTAACTTTAGTCTCTTTAGCTTCTCCCACCCACCAGTCGACCCCCACACGTTTAATTCATTGTGTGTGAACAGTGGTAGTATTAGACCGGCTAGTGTAAGCTCCTCCAGTTGAGGGAGACCTTCACTCATCGCACCGCGCTCACGGACTCCTGCCGCCAGATCGCCGGGATATCCCAGTTCTGAGCTCATGTCGTCTAAATAGCCGAATAGTCCACTGACAAAATCCCATATCTGCAAGATCTTTAGATTTGGGCTGCGCTTAATGGTTTGGAATAAGTTCTGCTTGAAGCGGTGATCAAACTCGTACTTCCTGACGGCTCTGAATACAAAGGTATGGAGACAGTGAGAGGATGGCCAAACGAAAGCAGAATTGCAATTGAGGCTGTACTTCACTCTAATCGGACACACTTGTTGCGCATCGACGACAATCCGAGCATTCGGCCACTTTTTGTGGAGGAAATTGAGGAATACCTCGGGCATATCGCAGTAGTCATCCCACCAGAAAGACTCTAGACGCCCGAGCCGATGCAAAAGCTCCAGAAGCTGGCATTGTTGTTCGCTTGAACTGCGCAAGTACTGCTTGATCCTGAGTTCTCGGATGAAAGACGGAAGCTTGGAGCCATCCTTTAGAAGACGAAGTAACAAGGGTCTGTGAGATTTGGTGGTGAATAGAATAACTAGCCTTCGATAGAGCCATGGCACGGACAGTTGATAGAGGTGACGGGAAACTTTGGAGACAGCGTCAAGGGTCGGTCGATCACCGTCCCGAAATATCTTTATACATCAGCGCGGGCGCGGTGATTCAAGTTATTTGCTTGAAATCAAATTGATGTAGGGAAGGGAAATACCTCTCCGATAATCAGCCTTAATACATCGTCGTTCAGCTCTTGGAGGCAGAGTATGTTTTGATTCTCCGGAGACATCCTGAACGTTCCGAAGCGCTTTCGTAGGGATGCCTGGGTTAGTGGTTATTCCTCCATGCTCGTATTCTTCTATCTGTATTCAGAACTCCTTTCTGCATGGTGCAATGTGATCTCGCAAAGATGCTGTAGCCTTTGAGATCAGCCTCGGCCTCTTTCAGCCGCCAAAAATGCCTTGGCACGGCGTGCCTTATTCGTACAATGTCACACTCCGAGTTCTGTCTTAAACCTATAATTGGAAAGCTACATAGCATACCCTGTGTCTAGGGAAATGGTGGCAGAGCCTCAGGCACATGGAGTTTCGTGAAGAGAGAAGTATTTATCGTTCGACCAATCAGAAGGCTTAAAATCTCGATATGTCATATTTAGACATCCGCAACACATCAGCCGAGGCACTTCACAGACTCAAAGTTTGTACCGGGTCAACTATGTAATCTGCCACATCTCTCTCACCACCACCTTCTCCTCTCTTCACCCTACATCCTCAGATAACCAATCTGCTTAAATCCTAACCTTGCGCTCTTGCAACCCTCGTCTTTCTACGTAAACCAACCTCCGCTTCAGTCACAATGTCGGAAACCTTTACAGTGAAGGACGTCGCCGAGCACAACACCGTTGACAACGGCCTGTATATTATCATCGACAGCAATGTCTACAGCATGGCCTCCTTTGTGGATGACCACCCTGGTGGCTCCAAGATTCTGAAGAGGGTAGGCGGAAAAGATGCTACTCAGCAGTTCTGGAAGGTAAGAATTCCCGGCGGCACTCTCTTACAGTATGTAATAGCAAGGATTCTCGATGACAGGAAGCCGTGGAGGGAAGCAAGTTTGTAAGGAAAAAGCACGCATGAACTGCGCCGGTTGAGTTGCCGTAACTTGTGACGATTCCGGATGCAGTTGTGTCGCGTGAGAGATTGAATTTTGGTAAATGATCATAAGCTAACGCAATACTTTGCTGCAGTACCACAACGAGAGCGTGCTTAAGAAATACTCAGACAAGCTAAAGGTCGGGACTCTGAAGGAAGAAGCGAAGTTATGATATCCATACTTGCATACGAAGAGGTGTTTGCTGGCATTTTGGTTTATTGGATTATTAGAGAAGCATGTTGCGACATTGGACGTATATGCTTTGGAAATAGATTAGGATGTAACAATGTTAGATTTCTTGTGTATATTTTCAGTGCCGGAATATAGAAGTACAGCCTTCACTTTAAGCTTAATTATTCTCTCCCGAAAGCGGTTCGCGTCAGATAAGGCTAGTAGTTTGATTTGACAACAGTGAATGCTACTCGAAAGATAGGGTTCCCTCCAGGGAGCCCGCCGCTATCCACGATACCAGGAAACACATAATACAAAAACCAGAAAAACCCATGGAGCAAAGCCTGCTCCTAGACCAGCAATTGAAAGTGAAGGCCACCGGAACGCCGCCCAGATGCAACGCCTTGTGTATGCATGTTACAGGTGTGAGAAGCACTCCCGCATTGTTCGATACCATCGCAACAATCTAACTAGTATTTGTAACACAGGGTGAGAATATAAGATCTCCAATTACTAGAAGTTATAAGAAGTTCGCACAAAATTACTACTCATGCCACTCGAATGACCGCATGAAAAACATTTCACCGAAGCATCATCATCGAATCGAGCTTGCGCAGGGCCTTTTGATCGGCACCACGAATGCTGATCCTGTCGCCTGGGATGTCTTGCGCGGTTCGTGGGGCACCGCTGTTCGGACTTCGGCTACCAGCTCGGCTGACGCTCTGTTCGCTCCTACCATCCATTCCAATGTCATTTGGAGGATTAGTGTTAAGCAAGGAACCGACGCTTGGTATAGTACGCGCAGGTGAAGGGGCATTGTTTGCAACACCGCAATTGGTTTCGGGTACGGCAAGCGAGTCAGAGCTCCGGTTTCTGGTTTCGGAGAGATGCGGGGACGGAGGCTTATCGCCGTTCATGCCTAAGCCGGCAGATCCCGTGAGCGCTGGGAGCTGGTGTCCCTCACTTGTCTGTATCGAGGGTGTCGTGAGGCGTGGATCGATCTGGTGGCCATTGACATGTGGCTGTTGTTGTTGTTGCTGTTGTTGTTGCTGTTGTTGTTGTTGCTGTTGTTGTTGCTGTTGCTGTTGCTGTTGCTGGTGGTGATGGTGGTGGTGGTGGTGTTGGCCGAGCTGCGTAGCCTGTATTGCACGTGGAGAGGGGTTGTGGATATATTGTGGCGGGTGCTGCATGATGTGAGGCGGATGACCGCTTGTCATTGGAGGTATTTGGGGTGGTGGAGGAGGTAAGGCTGGATTGCTTATTGGTGGAGGTGGTCGGTCAAACGCAGTTGGCCCTGGATGCTGTGGATACTGTTGAGGGGGATAGGCTGCTTGCGCGTACTGTAAAGGAGAGTGGCTAGGCTGTTGAGGCGGTTGTGGAGGGTAATACGTGTACTGGAACGGAGGAGTTCCGTTTGGAGTTGGCGGCCAACTACCGGGAGGGGGGCCATAACCCTGAGGGTGAGTCGCTCCAGGACGATTGTATGGCGATCCCATTCCCATTTGATGAGGTGCTGGGGAATAAGGCGATCCAGGCATGGGGCCTCGAGTGACTGCAGGCACGCTGGACGTCTCGTTAACTGTTGACTCTGGGTACATGTTCTTCGGCGGGCGAATGTGACGAAGCGACGGGTCTAGTGTTGGTTGCTGTAGGCCTGGAGCGGTAGGGTGCGAGCGCGCATAGTAGCTAATCAAGTGCAAGTGCTGTCCGTTCTGGGTGGTGATGCTAAATGATTGCTTCATGAGACCATCCGGCTTGTAGCGGTATCCATCTGGGCCGTCTTCATCCGAGTCCCCCTTCGATCCGTCAGACGTCTTCCCGCTTGTTCTCTTGACTGCCTGGACAGGTGGCGCAAAACCATTTCCACCTCTCTTGCCTTCCATTTCCCGATACGTCAAGAAGCTGCCAGATACTCGACTGGCACTCCATGATTTGCCATCTGTCCATCTCCGCATGCCCGCTTCTCTCTCATCCCACACAAACACAGACCCCGACTTGATCTGCTGTCTTTCTTTTTCAGAGAGTCGTCGCTGGACACGAGGAAGAAGACCAATGCGACAGGCTTCGAAGAGGAGAATAGCATCCGCTGGTGTCCGGACGTGTCCGTTGTATGTCTCCATGGCGAAGACAGAGCAAGTGGTTTATCGGCGGGACAGAATTGGAGGGAAGCCAGGCTGGCGTGGTTTTGTGTGTAGGAGAAGACAAGTGGATAGATTTCTACGCTCGCATCTGAAAAGGCATATGTGTTAGCCAAAAGCTGTGTAATAGAGTTAATCGGAATCGGCAGTTAGGCTCGAAATAGACCGTCTCAATTAAGGCTGGGGTGGACCCGGGGAGGGCCCTGTGCAGAAGGATGCGGCGGAGTAGGTAAGTGCGACGGGCTAGGGTAGCTTATGACGCGGCTAAGGAGCCAAGAAGTATCCTCATGCCTACTGCGAATTCATCTGCACTAGCAATATCCTGGCCCAGTGGAAGACGCCAACTTTTGAATTTTTAAATTGTTGGATTGGGGAGCCTTGGGGCAGTCGAGGCAGTGTGGCACCCGCGGTTATTCAGACTGATAGGCAAGCGAGCGTGTAATGAAATTGTTGCGTCGACTCACCAGAGAGAGCTCCCCGAGCAGGTTGAGTGTCGTAATAGGACGTTCCTTGGCGCGTCACCCAAGAAGAGTAGTGCGAAGAGCGAGGACAAGAGCAGCACAGATGACTGCGGAGGGAAGGCACTTGGAATGGAGCAGAGGATGAAACGGGAGTGTGGAATGCGGACTCGTGGCCAGAAGGATAGAGGCGGTGGGGTGCGGTGCAGTTGGCGGAGGAGCAAGAAGGTTGAGCAGCTCCCGTGCCTCAGTTAGTTCATAAGAGATCTGAGCGGAATGTGTCTTTTTTCTGGGTCAGCGCTCAGTGGCACCCAGCACCCTTGTGAATTGATCGGTCCCAAAGGCTTGGGTGGCGCCTGATAGCGAGGTAAGGCCGGACAAGCTTTATTAACGCCGTTGGCTTCTAACTTTGTCTTTGGGCGTGGGTGCTGCCGGGGGGGGGGGGGTTGTTGCGTGGGTGAGTGGGCGCGCCGCCCCAGCGAGAAACAAGGGTCACAGAGCCGACAAGGTTAGAAGCTTTCACGGGCTTCGACGGCATCACTGCTTCAAACGGTGTCATAGAGTGTTCTCTGACTGCCTGTGCGGAGGCCTTGGCGCATCTTGGGGTGCCTCTCTCGCCGCTTTCTCGGCGGGCAGTCGACACCTGCTCGTTCTGCACGGCGCCCCGTCACAGCCTCGATCGGCCCTTGTCTGCGAGTGGCCGAGTCGTTTTAAACTCACAACGCTAGCGAGGGCTAATCCATATAACCCTAATCCTTAACGTCGACAAGCCTTCGGCTCCCTTGGCCAGTCCAATCCCTGCCCAGCACTGACACGCTCGACCCAGCCAAGCCTAGGCAATGCTCATGGAAGAAAATTGGAATCATGCGCAAATAATGCCAACACTTGTGAGACTGTTCTCCGGCTGACCGCAGAGCGAGCGACTCTGCGACTCTTATTACCTGCACAGCCAAGCCTTGCATGGAAACAGCCGAAACACTGCCCTACCTAGGGGTACTCCAGCCGCCGCCTCATGGGAATGCTCGTACTCGTACAGCGCGTCCTGCTTCCCTTGCGTTTCTCATCCTTCTCCAAGCACCCTCCGATCCCACGACGGCGTCTCGTAAGAAGCGAGCGCCCATCTGCGCTTCGTTTGCTTCATCCGCCTCACTCGCCTCATTGATGGCAACACATGCCGGCATGAGCGTGCAGGAAATGTGGAACCTCCAAGCCAATCCAAGCCAATTCTCTCATTCGTTCGGCTCCACGCACCAACGTAATCTCCCAAGCGACCTTGGGCTATTCGCGCAGATAAGCATATGATGTATTGCACTTAAGCTTACTCCGTTCCCGCACTGCACAGCCGGGTTCACGACAAAGCAGGCTTACGAATGACACACCGGGCAAAAAAAAAGTAGACGCTTGTTGCTTCTAGAATGGGACAAGTTAATAGCCGCGTTTCTCGTACGCGCGTATTATGACTTGGCCCATCGTAATCTTTCCGCCATTGCGAATAATCACGTTCTAGAGTTCCTTAGTTTTGTGAGAAGATGATGACGGTTTTGCGTGGCGATAACGCCAGGAAAGCAAGCCTCGGAGCCAACATCGGAGCCGGCCAACCGTAGTTACGCATCTCGTAGGTCAGTGCAAAAACATGGGGCCATTATCAACTACTACATACAGTGGAACGCAAGGAGCACCGACAACTGGGCGTCTCAGCTTGCCTCGGCAAGACATAGAAAAAATTTATTGGCACAGTTAGCACAGATGGGCACAGATGACACAGATGACACAGATACACGCCAAGCAGATAAAACGGGCGGTTTTTGTTTCGTTCCTAGGCCAAGCCACGCACTCCACGAGACGATTCTGAAGCGAACTCGTCGTCGCTAGAAAAGATGGTGGGCTCGGAGTGCTCGGAGGGAGGCCGCGTCAGCTGCGATGGAGCTTGCTTGCATTATGAAGGCCTGAGGTCTCCACACTTCGGCATCTTCCAAGCCTAGGGGGAGGGCGCCACGCTCGATTCTAGAAAAGCAGGTTAGGAGCTTAAGGGTCTTAGACAAGCAGAATAGCATCGATAGGCTACGAGGCGCCCAGCTTGGGGACGTGTTTTGGTCAGGGGAAGGTCGGGTAGGTAAAAGGTGCATTTTGGCTTTTGCAGAATGAGGGAATTGTCATACGGGGGGATGGATCAGCCGGTTTCTTCGGTTACCAGACAGGGTTCAAGATAAGGTTCAAGGCAGGTTAAGCATAAGTTTTGGCCCGCGTGTCCCGCTTACCTAACAGCGGCGCCCGTCTTTGCAGCACTACGCCGTACTGCAATACGGTAGCAGCAGTAGCAGTACAATAGTAGTGACGATGGCACCGATATGGCACCGGCGATGGCACCGCCAATGGCACTGTGTGCGATGCGACCCCAACAAACGCTCCCCGATATGCACCCAGCAGCGCCGAGCAAGCCCAGCGTCGCCCAGCGTCGCCCAGCGTCGCCCAGCATCACCCAGCATCACCCAGCATCGCCCGGTCTCTCCAGCAAATCTCCCAGTGGCAGCGCCGTCGGAGAACGAAGGAGCTGAGAGAGCAGCGGCGCCGCGAGCACAGCTCCCGTTAAGGCCAGCCAGCGCCAAGCCAGTAAACCAAGCACCAAGCCTAGTGGCTATCCAATTAGGTCGCCTAGTCCTCCCCCTTAACCCAAAGCTCGTGTGCATTTGCTCAAGTGGTCGCCCCCTGGGCTGACTTCAGCGGCTGTCATCTTCAGCCACCGGCGCACGCTATTTGCAGAAGCATTTATGCCTAAGTTCTAGACTGCGCCAACGGGGCCCCTCTCAGCACCCACAATCCCTCCCGTATGGGAATAAATAAGGTAGGCCAAGCAACTGGGCTTGAGATTTTTCACATCCTTGGCACATGTTACAGATCTTTCTGGATGCCCAGATTGGTGCCACACCCAATATTACGACAGCCCAATCTGCGTGCAGGGGGGCTTAAGTGTCAATATACGATATCCGGGTTCACGCGGCCAGGTGGTTATTGCTTTGCGACATGGCCTATCTTGACCCCAGTGCTCATCCTCGGTACGGCTTTTGCAAAAAAAAATTTCCGGGCTTAATAATCGCTACAGGCAGCTACCGCTTTCCAACGTGCTCAGCGGCCCCATGAAAGAGTGAGCGAACGAGGAAATGCTCACCTCAGCCAGGTCGACCCACGAGCTAGCGACGGCGGTAAGATGCCCGAGCCGCTTACGCTCTTTACGGCCTTTTTGAGTTTATCCTTAATTTAGGATTGGAGATCGTTGAATAAGGCAGGGTAGCTTTTGCGAGCATTTCCACCTTTATTTGATCGACGCATGTAAGATTCTGTGTGCCGTCTGGGGTTGTACTGTCTCTCCCTCAGCCCTGCAGCAAAGCCTTTGAAGAGCTTATTTCAGCATCCCTTCAAAAGCAACTTGGTTTCACTGTCTATCGAGGTATTGGCCTTCACCATTTGCTGGTGCCATCTGACCGTTTTGCCTGTTGCCTGTCAGCTTGACCGCTACAGCCTGGATGCGAGTATGCAACAACGCACCCACCACTTAGGAATACCTAGGAATAGACTATTCCCAACATCATTCCCTTTCTCAGATAGATTTCCTCGGCTCGAGTGGAACCCTATTTGGCTGTTTCCTTCGCTAACCGAGCCGAGCATGCAGCACGTGCGTGCAAACATCTACGGGAGGGATACTCTCCGGAGCTCGTGCCACTGAGTTGCACCAAACAGGCAAACAATATTCCAGATGGCCAAGCCACTGGCAATTTACGTTGCGCCAATCTCTGCGCCTCTCTGAAGCAATTAAAATTCCACACACGCCCCGCATTCCTACGGCTCGAGCCTCACAAATCAGTTGAAGTAGTATTCGAGATGGTGGCAGCCAATCACCGCCTTGCTGGGCTCTGACCACAGCCGTTCAAACTAACCCTGTGCTTAACCCCATTTGTAGATCACCCTGGACCACAAGGGAATTTAGACCACAAGGAAAATATCACGCGGAACCTTCGGGGTGGTCCGCCGGGTTCCTGCGTTGACAAAGTAGACAATCTTATGTTGCTATGCCTCAGGATACGCAATGTAACATCCATCAACAAGCGTCAAACACCGTGATCCTGGCGGGACCCACCAAAACCCACCCCAACCACTTTATTATCATCATCCTGGGCTCCAAAGAGTGAAAAGTAAACAATGTCAATACAACTGAAACGCTTCCATTGTGAAGAGTGATCTCGTAATTAAATCTTCAACTGCATTTTTTTTATTAAAAATCCTCTACCGCACATCGAGTCGGGAAGGGAACCAAATCACTAGAAAACTAGCTGCAAGTAAAACTCACAGAAATACTGATACAAAAGCAAGCCCAAATCGAGCAAAAAGCCCATGCCATGACGCGCCAACGCCGTCATGTTGTCCCTTGCCCGCTGTCCCTTGCATTGCCGTCCGCCCTACCCAAATACCGAGACCCGATCCGAAAACCCCGAGACCGGGCCTCGAGGGAGCAAAAACTTGAGACCAAACCCCGAGTATATCGCGCACAAAAGCCCAAAAGCCTATCCCAGGAACAATTCATACCAGGAACAATTCATACCAGGACCAACCCATCCCAGGACCAACCCGGCCTAGAAACCAGGCCTCCTGCAGCAAAACCCCACCGGCCGAAACAGAACCCAAGAAAAACGACGCGAAAATTCACTCATCTTCATCCTCCTCATCCTCGTCTTCATACTCCTCCTCATCCTCATCCCCAAACCCACTATCCTCCTCCTCCCACTCCTCCGCCCCCCTCCCCCCACGCCCGTCCGCACGCG
>Ga0307515_10001484_pt1 | contig 52674 bp, 58 predicted proteins | sample 17_EM_MG_FD_194513 | JGI IMG/M metagenome (GOLD analysis project Ga0307515, IMG submission 194513) | Populus trichocarpa ectomycorrhiza microbial communities from riparian zone in the Pacific Northwest, United States - 17_EM | ecosystem: Host-associated > Plants > Roots > Unclassified | place...
AGGGTGCCGGCGCCAACAAGGTGATCCACGGCGTCAACGCCGAGATTGCCGACGGCGAGTTCATCGTCATCGTCGGCCCCTCCGGCTGCGGCAAGAGCACGCTGCTGCGCATGGTGGCCGGGCTGGAAGAGATCTCCGGCGGCGAGATCGCAATCGGCCCGCGGGTGGTGAACGAGCTGGAGCCGGCCGAACGCGACATCGCGATGGTCTTCCAGAACTACGCGCTCTACCCGCACATGAGCGTGTACGACAACATGGCCTACGGGCTGAAGATCGCCAAGCGCCCGAAAGCCGAGATCGACGAGCGGGTCAAGAAGGCCGCACGCATCCTGGAGCTCTCGCACCTGCTGGAGCGCAAGCCGCGCCAGCTGTCGGGCGGCCAGCGCCAGCGTGTGGCGATGGGCCGCGCGATCGTGCGGCAACCGCAGGTCTTTCTGTTCGACGAACCGCTGTCCAACCTCGACGCCAAGCTGCGCGCGCAGACCCGGCTCGAGATTCAGAAGCTGCATGCCGAGCTGAAGGTCACCTCGCTCTTCGTCACCCACGACCAGGTCGAGGCGATGACGCTCGCGCAGCGAATGATCGTGATGAACGCCGGCGTGATGGAGCAGATCGGCACGCCGGAAGAGGTCTACGCGCGGCCGGCCACCACCTTCGTCGCCAGCTTCATCGGTTCACCTCCGATGAACCTGCTGCCGGGTGAAGCCACGGCCGACGGCTTCAAGCTTGGTGACGCGCTGCTGCCACTGCCACCCAGCGCGCCGCGCAATGGCCTGGTGACGATGGGCCTGCGGCCGGAACACGCCGAACCCCATGCACAAGGTGGCTGGCCACTGCAGGTCGAAATGGTCGAGATGCTGGGTGCCGAGCGCCTGGTTCACGGCAAGCTCGGCGGTGCTGGCTTCACGCTGCGCATCGCCAGCACCGAGGCGGCGCCACGGGTCGGTGAGCGGCTGATGCTCGCAGCCACGCCCGAGCACCTGCACTGGTTCGACAGCGCCAGCGGTCGGCGTGTGGCAAGCTGAACGCATGTCTGCGCCCGCTGCTCCCACAACGCCCGCACCATCCCCACTGCCCGACTGGCCCTTCCCGCGCTGGATCGCGCACCGCGGCGCCGGCAAGCTGGCCCCTGAGAACACGCTGGCCGCGTTCCGGCTCGGTGCCTCGTACGGCTATCGGGCCTTCGAGTGCGATGTGAAGCTGTCGGCCGACGACGTGCCGTTTCTGCTGCACGACGGCACGCTGGACCGCACGACCAGTACCCGCGGCCGCGCCGCCGATCGCCCGTGGAGCGAGCTGTCGCGGCTGGACGCCGGCAGCTGGCACAGCCGTGCGTACGCAGGCGAGCCACTGACCAGTCTGCAAGCCCTGGCCGCATTCCTGCGCCGTAACCGCCATTGGTTGGACCTAGAAATCAAGCCGACCAAGGGCGACGAAGAACGCACGGGCCGTCTCGTGGCGTCCGAGGTGCAGCGCCTGTGGGCCGGAGACCCGATGCCGCCGCTGTTGTCGTCGTTTCGCCCGGAAGCCTTGGTGGGCGCCCGGCAAGCGGCGCCTGAGCTGGCACGCGCACTGCTGGTCGACACCCATTGGCCCAACTGGGTCTCGGTGGCGCAGCAGCTGGGCTGCGTCGCGGCGATCACCAACTACCACCTGATGGACGCCGCGCTGCTGCAACACCTGCACAGCTGCGGGCTGCGCGCGCTGGTCTACACCGTGAATGACCCGGCGCCGGCGCAGCAACTGCTGGCGATGGGCATCGACGGCATCATCACCGACGCGGTCGACGCGTTCGCGCCGCAGTAGCAGCGAAGAAGAGAAACGGCCGGCGAGCCATCCACCGGCCGCTTCGTTTCAGGTCGTGCCCTCGGCCAGGGCTTCGGTGCCGCGCACCTGGGTGGTCTTTGGCAGACTGCGAACGCCGCGGATCGTGGCCCACTGCCAGGCGCCCACGGCCAGCAGCATGGCGGTCACGCCCGAGAAGGCCAGCGCCGCCCGCAGCCCGATGTGCTCACCCAGCCAGCCGCCCAGCAAGGCGCCCGGGCCGGCCGGCAACAGCGTCAGCCAGCGCATCGTGCTGGTCATGCGGCCCAGCAGCGGCTCCGGTGTCACCGCCTGGCGCAGGGCCAGGAAGTTGATGAACACCATCACCGCGCCCAGGCCGAACAAAGCCAGCATGACGACGAACGCCGCCACGCCCCAGGGGCCGACCGGGGCCATCGACAACAAGGCCCAGCCGCTGCCGGTGATCGCAAAGCCCAACACCAGGCAAGGGCCCGGCCCCAGGCGCCGGCTGATCCGGTCGACCAGCAGGCTGGCCGCCACCGTGCCGACCCCCAGGCCCACGTAGCTCAGGCCCACCGCCTGTTCGCTCATGCCCAGGGTGCGGGTAGCGAACAGGATCTGCACGACCATCGCAGCGTGGTGACACAGCTGCAGCATGCCCACGCAGGTGGCCAGCGCCACCAGCAGCCGCTGATGCACCACGAAGCGCAGGCCCGCCACCAGGTCGGCCCAGAACGCCGTGCCGCCCTGCCCGGCCTCACGCTTTTCTTCGACGTGGATGCCGCGCAGGATCAACGCCGAGCTGAGCAAGGCACAGGCGTCGACCAGCAGCGCCACCGGTGCGCCAAGCAGGCGGATCAGCGCCCCGGCCACACCCGGGCCGGCCACTTCGGCGCCCGAACTCGCCAGCGAGTTCTTCGCATGCGCTTCCACCAGCCGGTCGCGTGAGACGACCTGCGTCAACACCACCTGCGCGGCCGAGCCGGCCACCGTGAACACCGTGCCGATGAAGAAGGCGACGGTGTACAGCCAGGACATCTCCAGCCGGTCCAGCCACCATGCCAGCGGCACGCTGGCCACTGCGAAAGCGAGCAGCGTTTCGCCGGCGATGTAGACCGGCAGCTTGCGCACCCGGTCCAGCCACACGCCACCGGGCAGCGAGAACAGGATGAACGGCGCGATCTCCATCGCCGTCAGCAAGCCCATCTGCGTCGGTGTGGCCTTCAGCAGCACCGCAGCGGTCAGCGGCAGCGCCAGCATCGTGACCTGACCGCCCAGCGAGCTGATCAGGATCGACGACCACAGACGCCGATAGACGGCGTCACGCAGCAGGTCGTTGGGTGCAAGCCTGAATCGGCTTGCCAAGTTCTGGATCAATGACCTCATGGGTCGTTTCTTCTTTCTCGGCCACGAATCACGCCTGCCCGGGTAAAGACCACAAGGCCAGGCCGTGACGAGGAAAGCGACGAAAGAGGAAGGGCCGTGTTTCCGATTCTTCCGCCGAGGAGACCCGGCGGAGCGCCCATCACAAGGGGCGCGGAAGCCGAGAGACCGCTAGCGCGGGATGCCTCCCGCCATGGCAACGAATGCCGCCGGTCGGTGACCGGAGCAACGTCGTACGTTGGCGAGGGTGGGCTTCATCGGAAGGGCTTACATGGGTGCGCGAAAAGCGTGGGCACATCCTAGCAGCGCCGGCGTGGGGCACGCAAGCACCGAGCTTTCGTTGTCCCTCGTTCGCAGGGGTTCGATCACGGATAATTTCATCAACATGCAGGACCGCGAATCGCTCGACCGCTATTTCACCGAGCAGGTGGTGGGCGAGCCCTTCGTCATCGAGATGGGCCCCAGCGTGGGTGTGCGACGCGAGCCCACGCGCGGGCTGAAGCTGCACCTGCTGGAGGGCCAGGTCGAGTTGCTGGGCCACGCGGCGCGTGGGCTGGTCTCGCCGCTGCAAGGCGATGCGGGCCTGGGCAAGCCGGTGTCGACGCTGGCGCTGGCGAAGGCCCGGCGGCGCCTGCTGGCGGGGTCGCTGCTGGCCATCCTGGCGCTGTGGTCGGCCCTGCTGTGGTGGATCTTCCAGCGTTTCTTCGCGCACTGACGCCAACCCGAGGGCCACCGATTGCTGGACAAGACACAGGACACGCTGGTCATCGACCCGGTGAAGATGAACATCGTGAACCGCATTGCCGCGGACACGGTGCTCGCCGGCGACTTCCTGTTCAAGGGCGGCCTGCTGCTGCAGGGCACCCTGCAAGGCGTGGGCGAGATCGCCGGCAAGCTGGTGGTGTGGCACGACGCGCGGCTGATCGGCCGCTTTCGCGTGCTGGGCGATCTTTACCTGCTGGGCCAGCTGGGCGAGGCCACTGAAACCGATGACGAAGTCGACGACCAGACCGAGATCGAAGTGCAAGGCACGGCCTATGTGGCCAGCAGTGGCGTGAGCACCGGCACACTGATCGCGGCAAAACTGCGCATGTATGATGGTGCGGTCCTCCAGGGGCCGTTCAGGACCTTGCGCAACGCGCAGTCGCTGCCGGTACTGCACGGCGGCTGAGCCCGCGGCCGCGGGCCCCCTTGTGGCCCCTTTCGCACCACCCTCAACGCGACGCCTGCCCATGGACAACGACGACTCTCTCACACCGGTCGACGGCGAAGGCAGCGGCCCGGCCGCACCGCCCCCTGACTCTCCTCCCGCGCCCGACGTGCCGCAGGTCGCCATGGGCCAGGCCATGCCGGAAACGCGCCACTTGCCGACACTGCTGCCGACCGTGCAGGCGATTGCCGCCGAGGGCCGAGGCAGCGCCAACGTCTCGACGCTGGGCCAGGGCCTGTCGTTCATCGGCTCGGCCCGCATCGACGGCTCGCTCACCGTGTCCGGCGAAGTGCAAGGCGACATCGAGCTGCAAGGCAGCGGCAGCGGCCACGTGACCATCACCCAGACCGGCACCGTGGTGGGCGACATCCGCGCCCGCAACATCTCGGTGCTGGGCCAGACTGTCGGCACGCTCGACGCTGGCGGCGGCCGTGTTTCGCTGCACGACACCGCCAGCGTGTCGGGCCGCATCCGCTACACCCACCTGCAGGTCAACGGCGCCGACCTCAACGCCCAGTTGGAGCGCGTGCGCCCCGAGGGCGATGTCGCCAAGTCCGGTCATTCCTGAAACGAGCGTCGCCGCGAGCGCTGAACCGCGGGTCGCCACCAGTGACGAACTGCGCCGCGCCGCGCTGGAGCGCTCGGCAGCGCGCAACGCGCAGGTGGCACGCCAGCGGGTGCGCCTCCGCTGGGTGACCTGGGTCTTCTACAAGCTGCTGTTGTTCACCCTGCCACTGGTGCTGCTGGCCGAGTTGGCCTGGGTGCTCTGGTTGCGGGATCACCCCTTGCCACCGCAGTGGCAAGCGAAGCTTCCACCGTATCTGCAAGCGATTGCGAACCGGCTCGCACCCGTAGCGAACCCTCAGGCACAATCGCCGTCCTCCGCTGCGCCCGGCGCCAGCACCACCTCGGGAGACCTCTGAAGTGAACGGCCAAGACACCCCCCGCGCACCGGCCCGCCTGGTACCCGCCGAGCAGCTGAATGGCATCTCCAGCCTGATCGCCGAAGGCGCTCAGTTCGAAGGCACTTTCAGCGCCAGGGTCGACCTCGGCTTGAAGGTCGATGGCTGGCTCAAAGGCGACATCCGGCTCGAAACCGGTGGCACGGTGCACATCGGTGCCACCGGCGTCGTCGAGAGCAGCACGATCGAAGCCGACCATGTGCTGATCGAAGGCAAGGTGCGCGGCACCGTGATCGCCCGCAAGACGCTGGAAATCACCGGCTCTGGCACGCTGCTGGGCGACGCGGTCTACGACGCGCTGCTGGACATCCACCCCCGCGCCCGCCTGCGCGGCAAGATCGAGTTCCGCGGCGAGATGGACCTGGCCGAGGCGCCCCGCGCGATCGCCAACTCCGGCCGTTCGAAGAACGAAGGCTCCGGATCGAGCGCCTTCAGCCTCACCGACGACGGGCCGAACTAAGACGGCAGTCCTTGCCGTTCAACGCTGTGCGTCGAACGGGGAGCGGATGTCGGCGAGGAACTGCTGCGCCCGCGGGTGCTGCGGCCGGTTGAAGAAGTCGTCGGGCGTCGCCCGCTCGAGCACCTTGCCGGCGTCCATGAACAGCACGTGGTCGGCCACCTCGCGCGCAAAGCCCATCTCGTGCGTCACGCAGACCATGGTCATGCCGTCTCGCGCCAGGTCGCGCATCACCAGCAGCACTTCGCCGACCATCTCGGGGTCGAGCGCGCTGGTCGGTTCGTCGAACAGCATCAGCGGCGGCTGCATCGCCAACGCGCGCGCAATCGCCACGCGCTGCTGCTGACCACCGGACAGCTCCGATGGCATGGCATTCGCCTTGTGCGCGAGGCCCACGCGGTCGAGCAGCGCCATCGCACGTTCGCGCGCCTCGGCCGGTTTCAACCGTCGAATCTGGGTCGGCGCCAGCGTGCAATTGCCCAACGCACTCAGGTGCGGAAACAGGTTGAACTGCTGGAAGACGAAGCCGATGTGCGAGCGAAACTCGTTGATGTCCAGCCCGGGCGCATGGATGTCTTGCCCGTCGATCATGATGCGGCCGGACTGGATCGGCTCCAGCCGGTTCAGCGTGCGGATCAGCGTCGACTTGCCCGAGCCTGAGGGGCCGCAAATGACCACGACCTCGCCCTTGGCGACTGATTCGTTGATATCGACCAGCGCTTGGTAGTCGCCGAACCATTTGTTGACGGCTTCGAGCTTGATCATGGCGGTGTCACAACGGGAACGGTGGGGTCGCGCCGGGCCAGACGCCGCTCAAGCCAGAAGGCCCAGCGCGACAGCCCGAAGCAGAGAATGAAATAGGTCAGCGCGAGCAAGCCGTAGATCTCGGCCGGTCGCGTCAGCACCTGGGCACTGATCTGCGAAGCGATGAACGACACCTCGGACAGGCTGACCACATAGCCGAGCGAGGTCTCCTTGATCGTCGAGACGAACTGGTTGATCAGCGACGGCAGCATGTGGCGCAACGCCTGCGGCAAGACCACGAAGCGCATAGCCTGCAACCAACTCAGGCCGCAGGAGCGCGCACTCTCCATCTGCCCTTTCGGCAGGCCCTGGATACCGGCACGCATGATCTCGGCGAGGTACGCCCCATCGAACACCACCAGCGCCGCGAGCATGGTCGTGAACTGGCTGGTCTTCACACCGGTGAGGCTGGGGATCAGGAAGTAGGCCCAGAACACCACCATCAGCAGTGGCGTGCCGCGCACGGTGTAGATCACACCCATCGCCGGCCAGCGCAGTGCGCGCCACGGGCTGACGCGGGCCAATGCCATCGCGAGGCCGATCGGAAAGGCCAGAAGAAGCCCGAGCGATGCGAGCAGGAGCGTCAGTGCCAAGCCACCCAACGGGCCGTTCGGATATTGCCCGATCAGGAAGTAGACCCAATAGTCCTGGATCAGTTCGAGCATCTCAGCGGCTCCACCGCGCCATGCGACAGGCAGCCTTCAGCCACCGCCGCACCGAATCGTTGTGCGTTGTTGAACGAGCATGCAAAAGTCGTGGCGGCAGGGTAGCGGCGGTGCCCCCGTTCGCCGTCCGCTCGCGGGCCACCGTTGACGGCCCATAGAGCGCATCTCCATCAACGCCGTGGTGCCTGGGATTCGTTGGGGCGACCGCGAATGAGGTCCGGCGCCCGGGGACACCACCGCCACCCTGCAGGCACCGTCCGTGGCGTGGCACGCCGTTGCATACTATCCGTGGTGCCCTGGCCGGTGGCTTGGGGTGCGTTTGCAGGCCTTCATTCGCGGTCGCCCCAGCCGCCGCACGAAAACACGGTGTCGACCGAGACACCTCGGCCAGCGCACCCCGGCTCCCCGCGAGCCAGGCCGGCAAACGTACCCCAAGCCGGCGGCCTCGCGCAACCTTGGCCAGCACGTCGCAACGACTCACCACCACAGGCATATCACCGAGCATCAAGATGCGTTGAGGCTTCATCTCAGTGCCCCGCCGCACCGCGTACGCGATGTTCGTACAGCACCGCGATGCAGGTAATCATCAGCGAGACGCCGAGGTAACCCGCGGTTGCGAAGGCAAAGGCCTCAAAGCTGCGGAAGGTCGCGCTCTCGACCTGTTGCGCTTGATAGAGCATCTCGGCCACGCCAACCACCATCGCCATGCTGGTGTTCTTCCACAAGCTCAAGCCTTGCGAGATCAGCGGTGGCACGGTGATGCGCAGCGCCTGCGGCAACACGACCAGGCGCATGCTGGTGAGGAAGTTGAATCCGAGCGCTCGCGCCGCCTCCAACTGCTCTTTAGGCACGCTGCGCACACCGCTGCGAATGTCTTCCGACATGTAGGCCGCGGTGTAGAGCGTCAGCGCGATCACCGCGGCGGCGACCTCGATATTGCCGCGGTACAGCCACAGTTTGAGCCCCTCGGGCAATAGCTCCGGTGCGCCGAAGTACCAGAACAGGATGTGCGCCAGCAGCGGCACGTTGCGAATCGCTTCGACGAAAGTGAAGCCGATGCCGTTGAGCCAGCGCGACGGCGTCATGCGCAGCAGCGCCACCAGCAATGCCAGCGGCATCGCCAGCACCAGCGTGCCAGCGGCGAGCTTGATCGACAGCCAGAAGCCCGCCACGAGTTGCTCGTGGTACGGGCCTGTCGTCAGCAGGTGAAGGTCAAAATCCGACATCCAATCGTCCGCACCTCGGCGTGAGCCGAGATGCGGAATACAGCAACACTCAGCCGTCGATCTTGTCGGTCTCGAACTTGAACGGCCGTGCCGGGAACTTCATCTTCGTTTCCGGGCCGAGCCACTTCAGGAACAGCTTCTCCGCGTCGCCGGACTTCTCCATGTCGCGCAGCACGCCGTCGACCAGCGTCTTCATGCCGGCCTCGCCCTTCTTCAGGCCCAGCGCCAAGTGCTCGGTGCTGATGCTGGTCGGCAGGATCACGTAGTCCTTTTGCGCCGGGCCGAGCTTGCTGAAATCGTCGATTAACGAAGTTTCGTCGTTGACATAGGCCACGCCCTTGCCCTGCTGCAGTGCCAAAAAGGCCTGCGGGCTGTTGTCGAACGAGACGATCTCGGCGCCGGGCACGAGCTTCTTGATGTTCTGCTCCATCGTCGAGCCCTTGACCGTCAGCACCTTCTGGCCGGTCAGCTGGGCCGGCTGCTGGATGCCGCTGGTCTTCTTCGTCATCACCTTTTGGCCGGTGATGAAGGTCGACAACGAGAAGTCGATCAGCGCCTCGCGCTCCTTGTTGTGCGTGAGGGATGCGGCGAGGATGTCGACCCGGCCCTGCTGCAACTCGGGCACACGGGCCGCGACGGCCAGCTGCTTCAGGCTGGTCTTCACGCCGAGCTTCTTGGCCACCGCGTTGCACAGGTCGACGTCGTAGCCGACGATCTCGCGTGATTTCGGGTCGACGAAGCTGAACGGGTCGTCGGTGCCGAGCACCCCGCAGACGAGTTCGCCGCGGGCCTTGATGTCGGCAACCTGATCGGCTTGGGCCAGCGGTGCCAGCGCGGTCAACAGGGTCAGGGCGAACAGGCGGTAACGCAGTGTCATGGGCTCTCTCCTAGCGTGAAGAGCGCCGACTATAGAAGCAACGCGGCGAATGTGCTTATGCGCTCATCGCCGCCCGCACTGCGCGCTGATCAGGACCGGTAGTCGGCGTTGATGCTGACGTAGTCGTGCGAGAGGTCGCAGGTCCACACCGTCGAGCTGGCGCCGCCGCGGTGCAGGTCGACCCGCACGGTGATTTCGGACTGCTTCATCACCCGCTGGCCATCTTCCTCGCGGTAGGCCGGGTGGCGGCCACCCTGGTGAGCCACGTGCACGTCGTCCAGGTAGAGGTCGATCAGTCCTTGGTCCAGGTCGCCTATGCCAGCGTAGCCGACTGCCGCCAGGATACGGCCCAAGTTCGGGTCGCTGGCGAAGAAGGCGGTCTTGACCAGCGGTGAATGGGCGATGGCATACGCCACCTGCTTACATTCGGCTTCATCGCGGCCGCCGTCGATCTGCACACTGATGAACTTGGTCGCGCCCTCGCCGTCGCGCACGATGGCCTGGGCCAGCTCACGCGACACGTCGACCACCGCGGCTTGCAGCGCCTGGCCTTCGTCGGAGTTCAAGGAGTTGATGCGGGCGTGACCGGCCTGGCCGGTCGCAATCAGCACGAACGAGTCGTTGGTCGACGTGTCACCGTCAATCGTGATGCGGTTGAACGATGCGTCAGCAGCCGTCTTGACCAGCGGCTGCAGCAGCGCCGGGTCGATTGCCGCGTCGGTGGCGACGAAGCCCAGCATCGTCGCCATGTTCGGCTTGATCATGCCGGCGCCCTTGGAGATGCCGGTCACATGCACCTCGCGGCCGCCGATGGTCAGCGTGCGCGACGCAGCCTTGGGCAGCGTGTCGGTGGTCATGATGCCCTGAGCGGCGCGGGCCCAGTTCGACGGCGAACGATCGGCCAACGCGGCCGGCAGACCGGCTTCGATACGCTCGACCGGCAGCGTCTCCATGATCACACCGGTCGAAAACGGCAGCACCTGTTCGGGCTTGACGTCCAGCTGCGTGGCCAGCGCGGCGCAACTGCGGCGCGCCCGCGCCAGGCCATCGGCCCCGGTGCCGGCGTTGGCATTGCCGGTGTTGACGAGGATCGCGCGGATGCCCGCGCCAGAGGCCAGGTGCTCTTGGCAGATCTGCACCGGCGCCGCGCAAAAACGGTTCTGCGTGAAGACCCCGGCGACCGCCGAGCCTTCGGCCAGGCTGACCACCACCAGGTCCTTGCGGTTGGCTTTGCGGATGCCCGCTTCAGCGATGCCAAGGCTCACACCAGCCACGGGGGCCAGTTGCGCGGGGTCGGGGGCGGTCAGGTTGACGGGCATGGCAGTGGGCGCTATCCAAGAGGAGAGGCTGCGGATTGTAGGGAGCCCCAATGAACTCGGGGCGACCAAGCAATCGCCTGGCCGCCCCGGTCAATCCTCCACTGACAGCGTCGATCAAATGGTTCCGAACACAGACAACACGGTCGCGGCCAACGACGACAGCAACGCGACGGCAAGCACCGCGCCACTCATTCGCAGACTCTTCCGGTCCAGCGTGGCCAAGGCCTTTTCGGGCTGGCTGGCTACAGCTTCAAGTCCGGGCAGGTCGTCCGGCACCCAGACGGCCATTTCGGCAGCAAGCGAGGCATTCATTGGACATCCTCCGCGCTGTGCGCTGCGGAATTCGCCTTGGGGGCGGCCCGGCGGCTCATGCCGCCCTCGTCCAGGTGAAGAACTGCTCATGCATGTGCAGCATCGGCCGGTGCTGGACCGGCGGCGTCGCGCGGCGCACCGGTGCCGGTTGGGCACCGTGCGAGATCTGGATCGCGAGGTGGTTCAGCGTCTGGAAGCGCAGCAACCGTTCCAGCGCACGCTGCATGGCGACCAGGTGGCGGTTCTGCAACGATTCTTCGGCGCTGCGCAGGCAGTCTTCGATCAGGGCACGGGCGAAAGCGGCGGCGGTACCCAGCTCGGTGTACTCACGCGCCAGTTGGCGGCAACGGGCTTGTTCGGCAAGCAGCATGTCTTCGAGCGTATTCATAAGGAATCCTTCCTGTCCTGTGCTGTTCGGGGTGCCGATGCCGGCACCAGGCTTGGGTTGTCGGTCTTTGTCGTTCCCGGCATGGTTTGCATTGCACCTCGTCACGCTTCCCGTTTCGACGCACGCCACAGATCGATCGGCTCGGTATGTCAGACGAATCGCAGACGATCGATCCGGACACGCCGAGCCTCCACCCCCCTAGGTTCGATCCCCGTGGCGGGCGATCAGGGCCAGCAGGCGGCGGGCGATCGGGCCGAATGGCCAGGGTCGACGCGGGGTGCCGCAGTGGTCGCCGCGGTCATCCGGCACCGGTTCGGCCTTGCGGTTGAAGCCGGGCAACGGCGGGATCGAGCCGACATGGAACGACCTGAAAGGCACGTCGAGGTGGTATTCCTTCAGGAAGTCGACCCAGTTCGTGCTGGTCAGAAAGTCAATCACCCCTCGCTGCACCGGCGTGTCGGGGTTGACCTCGACGTAGTAGCTGGAGCGCCAGTCCCACACGCCGTCGCGCAGCGGATCGGGCAGGAAGATGTTCATCGCCAAGGTGTCAGCCCGAAAGTCCCAGCGGATCTTGTCGGTCTCGTCCAGCCAGGGGACGTCGTTGTCGCCGTAGGCCTTGATGCCGCTCAGCAGCTTGACCAGTGTGCCGGCTTCGTTCTGGACGGCCGGGAACCCGACCGCCAGCTTTTGCAGCATGGCCGCCAGGCTGCACAGGTCGGTCAGTTGATCGGGAGCCTCCAGGTCCCAGCCCGGCTGGGAGTCGTACTGCTGCGCGTCCAGGATGGCCTGGCGGATCATCGCCAGCACCATGGGGCGGTCCGCCGGCGTGGCGCCTTGCAACGCCTTCAGCAACGCGTCGGACAGGCGGTCCACCCCGTCGGCAATACCGGCCATGCGCGACAAGGCGACCACGCCGGCTACCGTGGGGTGCCGCGGCTTGGCCAGCAACGCCTTGTGGTTTTCTTCGGCAAACCAGGTGGCCAGTTGCTCGGCCGTGGCGCTGCCCGCGGCCTGCAGCCGCTGGAAGACCGCTGGATACGACTCGCCCGAGGTGAAGAAGTTGTAGTTGCAGTAGCCGGTGGCGTAGTCGGCATAGGGTGCGACGGTGTGGAGCACCTCGACCGACATGTTGAAGCAGTTGTTGAAGTGGATCACCGCCGGGCGCGCCGCACCCAGGTCGCGCGCCATGCGCAAGGCTTCGCCGAGTTGGCGGGTGGACATGTAGGCGCGGTTGACGGGCAGTGTCGGGCTTCCCATCGGCAGTGTGGGCGAGCCCATAGGCAGCACGGGACTGCCGTCCGAATGCACGGGCGCACAATCGCTGGCCGAAAAGTGCCACTCGAACTTGCCCCCTTCGGTCACGTTTTGCCAAGTGAGCTGCCTGCGGTCCAGATCGGGCAGATAGCCTGCGCCATGCCCTTCGATGGACAGCACCAGGCTCGATCGGGGGAAGCGCTGTTGAGCCAAGGCCATCAGCCCAGCCAGCGTGCGCTCGGAGCTCATGTCCTGTTTCCAGCGCGAGTCGATCTTTGCCGCTTCAGGCTGGCCCGCCGGGATTTCAAGCAGCCAGGTGTTGTCTTCGACTCGATCGATCAATGCCAGCACATGCGTGCCTGCGGCGGCTACGCCCTTGAGCGCAGAGACCAATGGGTGCGCCTGCACAGCAGCGGTCGCACCGTCCGGGAACGAACTCAATACCTCATCGCTGCCAAAGGGCGCGTAGACGGCGAGCACGACACTCTCGGTTTTTTCCTGAGTTCTTGAAAGAATGGGAAGTTGCACGGGCGTCCTCCAGTTGTGTTGATTGAGGCAAACAGGGTGGCAGCGCTGGCGTGCGCCGAAGTAGCGATACCTTACGCGCCGGCCTCTTCCATCCCTACGCAGGATTGCCCCGATGCACGGCTGCTACGCTAGACGATGCTCAGACGATCGCAGAACGTTGCGATACAACACCCCCTAAGTTGACGTTTTCCATGCCAACGCCCCGCCCCCTGGTTTCCCGCCGAGCTGTCGACGCGCTGCTGACCGCGGGTCTCAATGCAATGCGGCGCGGCGCCATGGTGGAGTTGAGCGCTAAACACTTGCGGCTTCGCCAAGCCTTCGTGTCACCTTGGTTCACCGCCGTCATCGGATCGCTGGGCGACGCCGTGCCCGCGGCAAGAAGAGTCCCGAGCGCGAGCGGTGTACTTTTGACTTGGGGGATCACCAGTCTGCGGCCCGATAGGAGACTCGGGCTGGACGCCATCGACGACAACGCATGGCTGCACAGCACAAGTTGGCGACCGATGCTCGCGTTGGCCACTCACCATGGGTTGCTGCCGATCCCGGCGTTTCCGGCCCGCTACCGTAGAAGCGCTGAAGAAGCGGCGATCGAGAACCTGTGTGGGCTTTGGGCCGTCGGGCCGAGCACCGTCTATCGGTACCTCGACAAGGCTAAGCGCCAGGTGTGTGACCTCTTCGCTGCGCCTCCAACGGGTGAGCAACTGTTGAGCCTCAGGCAAACCACGGAGACATGGGTGCGCCGTGAGACGACGACAGATCGTGACTGGAGCGCGTGGCACGCTCACCAGGCAGAGACAGCATTGCTGTCCGGAGCAGTGAGTGACGGGCTATGGCATCTCTGGCGAGTCGGGGAGATGGAAGCCCTTCTGACTGCTCTGAGACGCTTCAGCACCGAGGCTGCCGGTACCCAGGAAACGGATGCCATTCTGGCAATGCTGACGGCAGCGGACCAACTGACACCGGTCCAGCAGGTCGAGCTTTCGCTGTGTTGGGCCCAACTCTGGCACCTTCGGCATGCCATCGACCGCGAGGGAGAAACGCTGGATCAAGCGCTTCGACGCGCCGAGCTGATTGGAGACCCTCTCTATGTCGGAATCGCCCACGCTGCAATCGCCCGCTTTCTGGAAGGTCGCGACCGAGACCGCGCCATGGCGTGCTACGAGGAAGGCGCGGCGTCGCTCAGAAGGGCGCTGGAAACCCCACTCGGCAGCGCCTCGGCAAGGGCCGGCAACGAATACGCGCGTTGCCTGGTGCACCTCGCCTGGCTGAATCTGCGCCGAAACAACCCCAAGGCCAAGACGTTGCTGGAGCAGATCCCACTCATTGCTCGGCAAGCTCCACTCCTGGATGAAACCGTCGGAGCGGCGGAGCAAACCTGGGGTGAATACTGGCGTTGCGTGGGTAATCCGCGAAGAGCGCTCGAACACAAGCACAAGGCCCTGATCATCTTCCAGCGAATGGGCGATCAGCGTTCGGTGCTGAGCACCTACAACAACCTCAGTCTGATTTATGGCGACGCCAAGGAATACGCGCTGTCGCTCGAATATGGCAAGCGGGTCGTAGAGGCTGCAGCCACCCAGACCATCGAGCCAGAAGTGCTCGCCGGTGTGCTTTGCAATCTGGGTGTCACCTACTTCAGCCTGGGTCAGCTGACCGAGGCAATAGACCACTACGAGCGTTCCCGACAACTGGCCCAGCAGGCCGGACTGAAAGCCCAACTCGTCATTGCGCAATACAACCTTGCGGAGGCTTACTACGAGCGGTTCAAACTGCACGGCGACACCCATGACGAAGCCTTGGGTGACTCCTTCGCAGCAGCGGCAGCGCGGCTGAGTGCAGAAGACAACGCCCATGCCCAAGCCGACGCCGCGAGAGCCCTCAAGAAAGAAGTCCTTGGAACAGGCGAAGGCCCCGATCGATTGCTCCCGTCGGAGCATGCGGCTCACTTCGCCGAGATGGCAGAGGTTGAACGTCTGCGGCTCAGCCTGGCCGCGCCCCAACCGCCATCGCAGCAGGTGCGAACGCACCTGGCCATCGCTCGCGCGTATCTGGCCATCGCGACGAAAGAGCGAGAGGCGGCGTTGGCAATAGCCTCCCGCCACGGCTTGACCGAAGACTTCGATTCCGAACTGACGGCGCTGCGCCAAACCTTCGAGCGAGACTTGACCCGCGAACAGCAATGGGCAGCGCGCTGGCAACAGCAAGCGAGCGAGTTGTTGCAGCCCGAACAACGCAGTGCCGTACTGAACCGCCTGATCAGCGCCGGCGCCATCAACAAGAGCGGCTACGCCGAGGTCTGCGGCGTCAGCTTGGCAACGGCCTCCAAGCACCTGGGCCTGCTGGCTGAGCGGGGCCTGCTGGTGCAAACCGGCAAGGGTCCCAGCACACGCTACCTGTTGCCTGACGCCTCGCACTAACGTCGCATGGCCGCTGACCATCGTCCCGACGGGGTGATGGCCATCATGAATTCGCGGCTTGATTGATGATCAGTCGGCTGCTCTCGCCTCTAGGCAAGCTGGCAACTGGCACGGATGTGCCGCTTTCGCCTCTAGCGTCAGGCTCTCACCTCTGCATCCCCCCAACGGGTGATGGCAACCTATTGGATGGTTAGCAAAGATGAGCCGTTGCGCATCGGTACGGAGCTTCAAGAAACGGCCGACGCGCAGCACGCACCGCCATCCGCACGGCTATGCAGCCTGAGCACCGATGGCAATCGATCCACCAGCACGAAAGGCATGCCATGAGCTTGACAACGACACCCTCACCTGCATCCGCTCCTCGCCCTTTGACACCGATCGAGATCCGGCAAGTCGCAGGTGGCCCGGGTGGGTTCCCTGTCCTCGGCACGCCACCGCCCCCTCCACAGGGCGCTTGAAGTCACAGCCCGTCGTTTCGACGCCCCACCTACAGGGAATATCAAATGAACAAGCCTCCGCAACAACCGATGCGTCCACTGACGGCGCAAGAGCTCAAACAAGTCTCAGGGGGTCCTGCCGGCTTTCCGGGGCTCGGCACGCCGCCCCCGCCGCCTCAATTGAGCGGCTCGCAAGGCAGCTGAAGCCAGCTTCGCCGCGCCGACGACGACTCAACTCGCCGGCGCCTCACCCGCCGGCCGCAAACGCCCGGCCTCCAGCACCACCACCCGCTCGGCCATCGCGATGGTCTCGGGGCGGTGGGCGACGATCACGCGGGTCAGCGAGAGGGCTTGTACGGTCGCGTTGACCGAGCGTTCGTTGCCCAGGTCGAGGTGGCTGGTCGCTTCGTCGAGCACCAGCATGCGGGGCTGGTGGTACAGCGCCCGCGCCAGCAGGATGCGCTGCTTCTGCCCACCGGACAGGCCGATGCCGGACTCGCCGGTCAGCGTGTGAAAGCCCATCGGCATCTCGGTGATCTCGCGCTCGACGCCGGCCTGGCGCGCACTCTCGACGATGCGCTCCCATTGCGGGTCGGGGTCGAAGAAGCAGATGTTGTCGGCGATCGAGCCCGAGAACAACCGGTCTTCCTGCATCACCGTGCCGATCAGCCGGCGGTAGTTCGCCAGGCCCAGTTGGCTCAGCCGCATGCCACCGACGAGGATCTCGCCCTCGGTCGGCTGCAGCAGGCCCAGCATGACCTTGACCAGCGTCGTCTTGCCGCAGCCTGAAGGGCCGGTGATGGCCACGCATTCGCCCGGCTCGACGCGCAGGTCCACGCCGTGCAGCACGAAGGGTTCGGTGGGCGAATAGCGAAAGCTCACGTTGCGGAGCTCGACTGACATCGGCAGCTTGGACAGGTCCACCTCGGCCGGCAGGTTCTGCGCATCGCGCTCGGTCTCTTGCAGCACGATGTCGGCCACGCGCTCGCCGTGCAGCCGCAGCATCGACAGCTCGGCCAGCTTGTCGACCAGCGCCGAGACGCGGGTCGAGAACTGCAGCTGGTAGGCCATGAAGGCGAACAACATGCCGGCGGTGAACTCGTGCGACAGCACCAGCCGTGCCGCCATCCAGACAACGATCACCCGCTCCAGCCCGCTCAGCAAACCGCGCGCGGTGTCCTGGCTCAGCGTCAGGCGCTGGATGCGCAGCTCGGCATTGAACTGGTCGGCCAACATGTTGAGCCAACCGGCCCGGCGCACATCGCCTTTGCCGAACAGGCGCACGCTCTGGATGCCACTGGCCGTCTCGATCATGTGGGTCTGCTGGCGGGCGGCGTGGATGATCTGCTCGGCGCTGGCCTCGCGCAGCGCGCGGAACACGCCCCAGCGAAGCAGCGCGTAGACCAGCATCGCCACCACCGACACCAGCGTCAGGCTGGGGCTGTAGAACAGCATCATCGCCAGCGTGCCGAGGGTCATCAGGCCGTCGACCACCGTTTGCGCGAACTGGGTGGTCAGCGTGCGCTGGATCATGACCACCGAGCCGAAGCTGGCCAAGATGTGGCCGATGTGCCGCTTCTCGAAGAAATCCAGCGGCAGGCGCACGAGGTGGGCAAACACGTTGCCCAGCCATTGGAAATTCAGGCTCGTGCTGAGCACGACGACGAACCAGCCGCGCGTGGCCGAGATGACGGCGTGCACGATGACGAGCAGGCCGAAACCGGCCGCCAGCACCATCAACATGTCGGCGTCAGCCGTGACCAGCACGTGGTCGACCACCCACTGCAGGTAGAACGGCAACGCCATCGCGATCAGCTCGAGCAGCACCGCCAGCAAGGCGATCTGCGCGAGCCCACGCCGCAGACCCGTCACCCGGCCCATCAGGCCACGCAAGGACAGCTTCGGCGTCGGCGCCTGGCCGACGAACTCGGGACTGGGCGCGACTTCGAGCGCGACGCCGGTGAAGTGCTTGCCGAACTCGGCCAGGCTCAGTCGCCGCTCGCCGACGGCCGGGTCGTGGATCACCGCATGGCGCGCGTCGATCGACTTCAGCACCACGAAGTGGTTCATGTCCCAGTGCAGAACGCAAGGCAGCTGCAGCTGGGTCAGGTGCTCCATCTCCAGCCGCAGCGCGCGGGTCTGCAGCCGCATCGCCTCGGCGATGCGCATCAGGGCTTCGAGCGTGGCCCCCTTGCGCGAGATCGAAAAGCGCAACCGCAGGTTCGCCAGGTCAGTGCGGTAGCCGTGGTAGTTGGCGACCATCGCCAGGCTGCACAGGCCGCACTCGGTGGCCTCGGTCTGGATGAACACCGGCAGCCGGTGGCGCCATCCTGCAAAGAAGGTTTCAAACATGTATCGCTATAGCGTCTTGCTCACGCCCAGCAGCGGAGCCAAGGCCCACTCGACCAGGCTGCGGTGTTCCAGCGCCACGCTGGCGCTGAGCAGCATGCCGGGCTTCAAGGGCACGGCACTGCCGGTGCGGCTGCGCAGCGAGGCCAGGTCCACCGAGACACGCGCGCGGTACAGCGAGCGTGCAGGGCCCGCCGCTTCGGGTGGCGGCGCCAGACCAGCGGCCAGCTCGGTGCTCGGCACCGGGCTCAGGGACACGCTGCGCAAGCGGCCGGGGAACAGACCGTATTTCTCGAACGGGTAGGCCTCGAAGCGCAGCTGCACGGCCTGGCCTTCGTGCAGGTTGCCTACCGCGCGCGACGGCAGGTACAGCTCGGCTTCCAGCATCGCGCCCAGCGGCATCAGGTTGGCCAATTCACCCGCCTCCTTCACCGCCTGGCCTGCATCGACCAGCACCGCAGCCACCGCCCCATCGCGGGCGGCACGGACGCTGACCTCGCGCTGCAGCTCGCTCTCGTCAAGCAGCTGCTGAACCTCGTCCATGTCGCGTTGCGATTCAGACTGCTCACGCTGCGTCTGCAGCGGAATCTGCGACGCTTGGGCACGCACGGTGGCGAGCTCACGCTGTGTATCGAGCCGGATGCGGTCGATGCTGGCCAGCTTGGCCTCTTCTTCCAGCGCCTCGGCGGCTTTGGTCTGGGCGGCCAGCTGCGTCATCATGCCCTCACGGGCCAACTCGGCGTGACGTTGAGCAATGTCGCGCAGCAGCTGCACGCGCTGCGCCTGCAGGCTGCGCTCGCGCGTCAGTTGCTCGATGCTGGCCATCAAGCCGCGTGCACGCGCACCGGCCTCTTGCGCGCGCATCTGGGCCAGTCGCCCTTGCTGGGCCACTTCACCTTCGAGCCGGCGCAGGCGACTGGCCAGCGCACCGCTGATGCTGCCCTGGTCCACACCCGCCGCGGTGGCATGGTCGCGCCGGATCACGAACATCACGTCGCCGGCCTTGACTGCATCGCCGGCCGTCACGCGCACCTCGCTGACCCTCCCCGCCAGAGGTGCCACGATGCGGATCAGACCACGGTCAGGCACCACCATGCCGCTGACCACCTCCTTGCGCGTGAAACCGAAGTTCCAGGCGAACAGCAGCAGCGCCAGCACCAGCACAGCCAGCAACGTGGTCAACGCCGCGAACGACCAGGGCCGCGCCAGCACCACGGTGCCATGGAAGCGTTGCCGCTGGTGATCCACTGCCTCGACTCGAAAGAGGTCGCTCATGGACGGGTGGGTGCTGAAGGCCGGCGTCGCGCAACAGATGATCAGGTCGCGCCGAGTGTGCCACGCACCATGCGCGTCGGGAACGCCTGAATCAACCCGGTGGGAAGGTCGCGAACATCATCTGGTCGCACAGGTCACCGCGGGCATTGCGCTCGCGATGGTGCAGCCGGCCCTCGCAACGAAAACCCAGCGCGTGCTCGGCAAAGTGCAGAGCACGTTGGTTGTCGATTTCGGAGATCGCCTCGATGCGCATCAGGCCCAGCTTGAAGCCGAACGCAACAACAGCGAGCACCGCCTCGCGCATCAGGCCCTGGCCAGCCTGGCGGGCATCACCCACGTAGCCGATCTCGGCCCGCGGCACTTCGAAGTCGAAGCTGTGCAGGTCGATACGGCCGACAAAGGCCCGGTTGTCGTGCCGAAAGGCGTTGAAGATCAGGCATTCGCCGTCGTCGACCATCTTCAGACCGCCCTCGCAGAAGCGGATGGCGCGCTCCAGCGTCCATGGGGCCTGTGCCCAGGCGATGAAGCCGAGTGTCGGCAGGCTGGTGTTGACGCTGTCGTAGACGGCCGCTGCGTGGGCCCTCGCCGGGGCCTCGAGCAGCAGCCGCGCGCTCTCCAACCGGCGCGGCGCCCGTGCCAGCGTGTGGCGGTTCACCTCGGTGCCGCCGAGGTGGTCTGCCGCGCCAGCGTCCGGGCCGGGGTCGCCAGAGGCGGGATCAGGCGAGCTGGCCGTGGCAAGCCTTGTACTTCTTGCCGCTGCCGCAGGGGCAGGGGTCGTTGCGGCCGACACGCGGCACCTCGGACGAGCGGTCGGCCTCCTGGCTGACGCTGCCGTCTTCGTTCGGGTGGGTGTAGGTCACGTTGGAGATGCGCTCGGCTTTGTCCTCCATCGCCTCGGCGGCGGCGCTCACCTGTTCCTGGGTCTGGATGCGCACCGTCATCAGTACCCGGGTGACCTCCATCTTCACCAAGTCGAGAAGCTGCGAGAACAGCTCGAAGGCTTCGCGCTTGTACTCCTGCTTCGGGTTCTTCTGGGCATAACCGCGCAGGTGGATGCCTTGGCGCAAGTAGTCGAGCGCGGCCAGGTGTTCGCGCCAGTGCGAGTCCATGGCCTGCAGCAGCACCATGCGCATGAACGGCGTGAACTGGTCGGCGCCGACCAGGTCCAGCTTGGCCTGGAACGTGGCGTTGGCCGTTTCGACGACCTTCTCGATGATGTCGTCGTCGGTGATCGAGTCGCTGGCCTGCACCAGCGGCTGCAGCGCCACGTCGAGCTGCCATTCGTCGCGCAGCACCTTTTCCAGGCCGGGCAGGTCCCACTGCTCTTCGACGCTTTCGGCGGGCACGAAGGTGCGCGCCACGTCGGTCATCGTGGCCTTGCGCAGGTTGGCGATCTGATCGACCAGTGACGTGGCCTCAAGGATCTCGCCGCGCTGTTGGTAGATGACCTTGCGCTGGTCGTTGCTGACATCGTCGTACTCAAGCAGCTGCTTGCGAACGTCGAAGTTGCGGGCTTCGACCTTGCGCTGCGCCGATTCGATCGAGCGCGACACGATGCCGGCCTCGATCGCCTCACCCTCGGGCATCTTCAGCCGCTCCATGATGGCCTTGACGCGGTCGCCGGCGAAGATGCGCATCAGCGGGTCTTCGAGCGACAGGTAGAAGCGCGAAGCCCCCGGGTCGCCCTGGCGGCCCGAACGACCACGCAACTGGTTGTCGATCCGGCGGCTCTCGTGGCGCTCGGTGGCGACGATGCGCAGGCCGCCCTCGGCCTTGACCTGATCGTGCAGGCCCTGCCACTCGTCTTGCAGTTGCTTGATGCGGCGCGCCTTCTCGTCGGCAGGGATCGCGTCGTCGGCCTCGATGAACTGGGTCTGCTTCTCGACATTGCCGCCCAGCACGATATCGGTGCCGCGGCCGGCCATGTTGGTGGCAATGGTGATCACGCCCGGGCGCCCTGCCTGGGCCACGATTTCCGCTTCGCGCGCATGCTGCTTGGCGTTGAGCACCTCGTGCGGCACCTTGGCACTTTTGAGCAGGCCCGAGATCAGCTCGGAGTTCTCGATCGACGTCGTGCCCACCAGCACCGGTTGACCCCGCTCGCGGCAGTCGCGGATGTCATCGACCACCGCGTTGTACTTCTCGCGCGCGGTCTTGTAGACCAGGTCCAGTTCGTCCTTGCGGATGGTCGGCTTGTTCGGCGGAATCACCACCGTTTCCAGGCCGTAGATTTCCTGGAATTCGTAGGCCTCGGTGTCGGCCGTGCCGGTCATGCCGCCCAGCTTGCCGTACATGCGGAAGTAGTTCTGGAAAGTGATCGACGCGAGCGTCTGGTTCTCGCTCTGGATCTGCACGCCTTCCTTGGCTTCGACCGCCTGGTGCAGGCCGTCGGACCAGCGGCGACCGGTCATCAGGCGCCCGGTGAATTCGTCGACGATAACGACCTCGTCGTTCTGCACGACGTAGTGCTGATCGCGGTGGTACAGGTGGTTGGCCCGCAGCGCCGCGTACACGTGGTGCATCAGCGTGATGTTGGCCGGGTCGTACAGGCTTGCGCCTTCGACCAGCAGGCCGGCTTCAGACAGGATGCGCTCGGCGTTCTCATGCCCGTCTTCAGTCAGGAAGACCTGGTGGCTCTTCTCGTCGACGGTGAAGTCGCCTGGCACCTCGACGCCCTCGCCGGTGCGCAGATCCAGCTCACCGATCTGCTTGGTCAGCTTGGGCACCACAGCATTGATGCTCTTGTAGAGCTCGGTGTGGTCTTCGGCCTGGCCCGAGATGATCAGCGGCGTGCGCGCTTCGTCGATCAGGATCGAGTCCACCTCGTCGACGATGGCGTAGGTGAGAACGCGCTGTACGCGGTCGGTCACCTCGTGGACCATGTTGTCGCGCAGGTAGTCGAAGCCGTATTCGTTGTTGGTACCGTAAGTGATGTCGGCGCCGTATGCAGCCTGCTTCTCGGCCCGGTCCATACCCGGCACGTTGACACCCACCGTCATGCCGAGGAAGTTGTACAGCCGGCCCATCCACTCGGCGTCGCGCCGGGCGAGGTAGTCGTTCACCGTCACCACGTGCACGCCCTTGCCGGGCAGCGCATTCAGGTACACCGGCAGCGTGGCCATCAGCGTCTTGCCTTCACCGGTGCGCATTTCGGCGATCTTGCCGGCATGCAGCACCATGCCACCGATCAGCTGCACGTCGAAGTGGCGCATCTTCAGCGCACGCTTGCCGGCTTCGCGCACCGCAGCGAAGGCCTCGGGCAGCAGGTCGTCCAGCGCTTCCCCCTTGGCCAGGCGCTCGCGGAACTCGGTGGTCTTGCCCTTCAGCGCCGCATCGTCGAGCTTGGAGAAGCTGGCCTCCAGCTCGTTGATCTGGTCGACGGTGCGTCGATAGCCTTTGAGCAGGCGGTCGTTGCGACTGCCGAAAATCTGGGTGAGGAGCTTGGGCAACATGCGGCGCTGCGATTAGTGTCTGGCGGTGGGGTCGGGTCAGGCAGAGCGCACGATGGCGCGCCACGCGACGCCGACTGACTTGGGGCCGGACACCGGCATTGCAAGCGCGGGTTCGCCCCCTAGGATGAGAGGTCGGATGGGGAAGTCGACAGCGAAGTCTTCTAGGCGCGCAGACGCTTCATCCAGCCATGCCATGGCCGCGCGAGCGCAGGCGCGAAAGCGCGGGAGTTTAGCACCGGGGTATGGGGCGTGACGCCTCAGTGGCGCAGCACAGGCGATACCGCTGCGGCCGCGGCCGAGACCACCACGGACACCGTCTGCGACGCCCCCGCCGCGGCGGCCAGCGGCGCTGCAGAGAGGAACTTAGCCGGGTCTTGCATCGAGCCGTCGACCAGGACCTCGAAGTGCAGGTGCGGGCCAGTCGAGCGGCCGGTGTTGCCGACCAATGCGACCTGCTGGCCGCGCTTTACCAGGTCGCCGACCTTGACCAGGATGCGCTGGGTGTGCGCATAGCGCGTGGTCAGGCCATTGCCGTGGTCGATCTCCAGCAAGTTGCCGTACTGCGGGTGGACGTCGGTCGAGGTGACCATGCCGCCGGCGGCAGCCAGGATCGGGGTGCCGGGGTCGGCCGAGAAGTCCAGCCCGGTGTGCAGCGCGGCGCGGCCTGTGATGGGATCGGTGCGGAAGCCGAAACCCGAACCGACGGGCGCGTCGACTGGCCGGCTGTTGGGCACCATCAGCGACTTCAGGCGCGACTCGAACAGACGAGACTCGGCCAGCGTGAGCATGTCGCCATGCTGATCGGCCAGTTGCTCCAGCACGCCGAGCGTCTTGTCGAGTTGCTCCAGACTGGGGTGTTCGAGCGGCACATACGGGCCGCCCTGGCCGCCAGGCGCGCGCGCGCCCGAACGGTCCGGGGCGGAAGCGGGGCGTTGCAGCGCCTTCAGCTCGTCGGGCTTCACGCCGGCCAGGCCGGTGACCCGCTCACCCATGGCCTCGAGATTGACCATGCGGGCCTGCATCTCGCCGACCTTGCGTGCCATCGCGTCGAGGTTGTCGCGCAGCACCTTGTCGCGCTGCGCGTTCTCGTCGCGGACCACCAGCTTGACCAGTTGGCTCACCACTGGCCAACCATCGCGGGCGGCCTTCAGGAAGATGAAGTGGTAGACCGCGCCGGACAGCAGCAGCAAGGTCGCCACCAGGCTGCACAGACCGAAAATGATCTGCAGCCGGCTGAAGCTCAGCACGCGGGTGCGCGCCAAGCCGCCATGGGTGATCAGAATCTGCATCGTTAAACTCCTTGGCCTTATGTCACCCCCGCCCCCCTCCCAGGCTGGCGGCCCGCGCACGCGGCCGATCAACGAAGCCCTGGGCGCCAATGCGACCCTGGCTCAGCTGCTTCAGCGGCTGAAGGAAGCCGAAGCGCGGATGGACACCGTGCGGGAAGTGCTGCCCCCAAGCCTCAGAGCCCATGTGCGCGCGGGCGTGCTGGATGAGACGGGGTGGAACCTGCTGGTGCCCAACGGCGCGGTGGCCGCCAAGCTGCGACAGTGCCTGCCAGCCATTGAGCAGGCACTGGTAGTGCGGGGCTGGAAGCCTACTTCAGTCCGAGTGAAGGTTCAATCGGATCGGGCCTAGGGGAAATCGGTGGTGCCGGCTATCCGAATCGAACGGATGACCTTCCGCTTACAAGGCGGGTGCTCTACCAGCTGAGCTAAGCCGGCACGGCCTAAGCTATTGATTTTAGACGCTTTCTGCGCCTTCTGATCGTGCAACTGCGCAAGGGCTGGAACGACTGCGCAGGGCCCCGCGTTTACTTTATGCGCTTGAGTGCCGGCCGCGGGGGCGGTGGCGGCTCGTCACCATCGGTAGCTTCTGTAGACGCGGCCGGCGGTGCGGCGGTCGGGCCGGGTGTCGTTTCGGTGAGCGCCAGGCGCAGACCACGTGCCGGGCGGTCCGTGCCTGTGGGGACGCCGCCTTCGGGCACCAACGGCAGGCCGGAAGATGCCTCTTCCGGCGCGTTCGACGGCATCGGGAACGCCATGCCCTGCCCGTTCTCGCGTGCGTAGATGGCCACCACATGGTCCACCGGTACAAGGATCTCGCGCGCCACCCCGCCGAAGCGGGCCTTGAACTCGATGAAGTCGTTGCCGAGCTTCAGGCCGCTGGTGGCCTCGAAGCCGACGTTGAGCACGATCTCGTTGTTCTTCACGTACTCGGTGGGCACCTGCACGCTCGAATCGACAAACACCGCCAAGTACGGCGTGAAGCCGTTGTCGGTGCACCAGTCGTGCAGCGCGCGCACGAGGTATGGCCGGGTCGAGGTGCCCTGGTTGTCCGGTGCGGAGGGTGGGGTCGGCGGCGTGGCGGTCATCGTGAACGAGAGAGGCGGGGCTCAGCCCCTTACTTGCGCATCACCTTTTCAGACGGGGTTAGCGCTTCGATGTAGGCCGGGCGCGAGAAGATGCGCTCAGCGTACTTCAGCAGCGGCGCCGCGTTCTTCGACAGGTCAATGCCGTAGTAATCGAGACGCCACAGCAGCGGGGCGATGGCCACGTCGAGCATCGAGAAGTCGTCGCCCAGCATGAACTTGTTCTTCAGGAAGATCGGCGCCAGCTGGGTCAGCCGGTCGCGGATCTGGGCCCTGGCCTTTTCGAGCTGCTTGTCGGTGCCCTTGATGCCACGGCCTTCGAGGATGTTCACGTTGGCGAACAGCTCTTTCTCGAAGTTGAACAGGAACAGGCGCACGCGGGCGCGGGCCACCGGGTCCCCGGGCATCAGCTGCGGGTGCGGGAAGCGCTCGTCGATGTACTCGTTGATGATGTGCGACTCATACAGGATCAAGTCGCGCTCAACGAGGATGGGCACCTCGTTGTACGGGTTCATCAACGCAATGTCTTCCGGCTTGGCGAACAGGTCGACGTCGCGGATCTCGAAATCCATGCCCTTTTCGAACAGAACGAAGCGGCAACGGTGCGAGTAAGGGCAGGTGGTTCCGGAGTAAAGCACCATCATGAGCGTGGGCTCCCTTTAAAGAAGCAAGTCGAACAGCGGCCGTGAACGGCAAGGAAAAAGGCAAAACGCAGTGGCGCCGGTGCGGCGCTCACTGCGCGAGTCGCAGCCCCGGCCGCTGCGGTCGCGGCCGGGCAAGGGTCATTTCACGTCTTTCCAGTACGCCGCATTCAGGCGCCAGGCGAACAAGGTGAACACAGCCAGGAAGATCAGCACCCACACACCCAGACGCACACGCTGGCTCTGCGCCGGCTCGCCCATCCACTGCAGATACGCGACCAGGTCGGCGACGGCCTGGTTGTACTCTGCCTGGCTCAGCTTGCCGGGGGTGATTTGTTCAAAGCCCTTGAAGTGGTGAACCTTCTTCTCGTGGTCGTGCGGATCGGCCACTTCTTCGAAGACGGCGCGTTGCTGGCCCTGCAGTTCCCACAGCGCGTGCGGCATCGCCACGCTGGGGAAGGCCAGGTTGTTCCAGCCGGTCGCCGTGGTCTCGTCACGGTAGTAGCTGCGCAGGTAGGTGTAGAGGTAGTCAGCACCGGTACCCTGGCCGGCCCGCGAGCGGGCGATCACCGACAGGTCGGGCGGCGCGGCGCCGAACCAGGCCTTGCCTTGCTTCGGATCGAGCGCGACCTTCATCGTCTCGCCCACCTTGTCGGCGGCGAACATCAGGTTGCCCTTGATCTGCTCGTCGGTCAGGCCGAGGTCGCGCATGCGGTTGTAGCGCGCGAACGAGGCACCGTGGCAGTTCAGGCAGTAGTTGACGAACAGCTTGGCGCCGTTTTGCAGCGACGACAGGTCGGTCATGCGCTCGGTTGGGAACTTGTCCCACTGCATGCCACCCTCGTTGGCGAACGCGCCGCCGACCAGGCACAGGGCAGCCATCCAGCCGGCAATGAGTTTCTTGATCATGTGAAAGGCTCCTGCCGGTTCTTTAGTGCGGGTGGAAGGTCACACGCTCAGGCACTGGCTTGAAAGTACCGAGCTGGCTCCACCAGGGCATCAGCAGGAAGAAGCCGAAGTAGAACAGAGTCCCGACCTGCGACACGATGGTGCCGATCTCCGACGGCGGTTGAACACCGAGATAGGCCAGGATCAGGAAGATCACGACGAACACACCGTACAACGTGCTGTGCCAGCTCGGGCGGTAGCGGATCGACTTGACCGGGCTGTGGTCCAGCCAGGGCAGGAAGAACAGGATGATGACCGCACCGCCCATCACCACCACGCCCCAGAACTTGGCGTCGAAGACGTTCAGCAGCGCGATGCCGATGGCAGCGGCAATGAGCACGGCGATCTTCGCGGCGCCGCCGATACGACCCTTCAGCACCGTGCCGATCGCCCCAAGCGCAACCACCGCGCTCAGCACCTTGATCATGTCGTCGGTCGTGGCACGCAGCATCGAGTAGTACGGCGTGAAGTACCAGACCGGCGCGATGTGCGATGGCGTCTTCAGCGGGTCGGCCGGGATGAAGTTGTTGTACTCGAGGAAGTAGCCGCCCAGCTCCGGCGCGAAGAACAGGATCGCGCAGAAGATGATCAGAAACACACCCACACCCATCAGGTCGTGCACCGAGTAGTACGGGTGGAAGGGGATGCCGTCGAGCGGGATGCCGGTCTTCGGATCTTTCTTGGCCTTGATCTCGACGCCGTCGGGGTTGTTCGAGCCGACGTCGTGCAGCGCCAGCAAGTGCGCCACGACCAGGCCCAGCAGCACCAGCGGTACAGCGATCACGTGAAAGCTGAAGAAGCGGTTCAGCGTCGCGTCACCCACCACGTAGTCGCCGCGGATCAGCAGCGCCAGATCCGGGCCAACGAAGGGCACGGCGGCGAACAGGTTCACGATCACCTGCGCACCCCAGTAGCTCATCTGGCCCCACGGCAGCAGGTAGCCCATGAAGGCTTCGGCCATCAGGCACAGGAAGATCGCGCAGCCGAAGATCCAGACCAGCTCACGCGGCTTGCGGTACGAGCCGTACAGCAGGCCACGGAACATGTGCAAGTAGACCACGACGAAGAATGCCGAAGCACCGGTCGAGTGCATGTAGCGGATCAGCCAGCCCCACGGCACATCGCGCATGATGTACTCGACGCTGGCGAAAGCCACCGGCACGCCGGCCGCGTTCAGCGCTGCGTCTGGCTTGTAGTGCATCACCAGGAAGATGCCGGTGACGATCTGGATCACCAACACCAGCAGGGCCAGCGAGCCAAAGAAATACCAGAAGTTGAAATTCTTCGGAGCGTAGTACTCCGACATGTGCTTCTTGTACTCGTCGAACGCCGTCGGGAAGCGGTTCTCGAACCAGAGGGTGACCTTCTGGGTGATCGGCGCGTCGACCGGCGCGACTTTGAATTCAGCCATGATTGCCTTTCTTGGGGTCTTCGCCGGGTCAGGCTGTCTTGCTCACGCCGATCAGCAGCTTGGTGTCGGAGAGGTACATGTGCTCCGGCACTTCAAGGTTGTCGGGGGCGGGCTTGTTCTTGAACACGCGGCCGGCCAGGTCGAAGGTCGAGCCATGGCAGGGGCACAGGAAGCCGCCCTTCCAGTCGTCCGGCAGCGAAGGCTGCGCGCCGGTGGCGAACTTCTCGGACGGCGAGCAACCCAGGTGCGAGCAGATGCCCACGACCACCAGGTACTCGGGCTTGATCGAACGCGTGTCGTTCTTCGCGTACTCGGGGATCGGGTAGGCCTTGCGGTCCGATGCCGGGTCGGCCAACTGGCTTTCGTTGGCCTTCAGCGCAGCCAGTTGCTCGGTCGTGCGACGCACCACCCACACCGGCTTGCCGCGCCATTCGACGGTCATCTTCTCGCCGGGCTTCAGCGCGCTGATGTCGACCTCGACCGGGGCGCCAGCGGCCTTCGCGCGCTCGGACGGGGCAAAGGTGCTGACAAAGGGCACGGCCGCCGCCACACCACCCACGGCACCTGCGCAGCTGGTGGTGATCAACCACGTGCGCTTGCCTTGGTCCACCGCGTTATCACTCATGGGGGTCCTTCTTGGAGCTCTGAAGACTTGGGAGACGCTGAAATCGCCCCGCCAAAAGGGGATTCCGGTCTCGGGCAATCCGGCATTTTAGCGGACAAGAGACGCCCGTCCGGCCAAGCGACAACGGCGCAACTCGCAATACCCGCTGCCACGGGCTTCGGCGACCGTCAGATATCGGCAAGAGCCAGCGTCGAGCGACATCGCCGATTGACAGCGCCGGCGCAGAAGCAATACTGCGCCGGGCGGCACCCTTGCCGGCGCTCGCCAGAGGGTGCATCCACCAACCACAAGGAGTCTTACATGGGGTTCACGACCGAGTTCAGAGAATTCGCGATGAAGGGCAACGTCGTCGACCTCGCGGTCGGCGTCATCATCGGCGGCGCTTTCGGCAAGATCGTCGATTCGATCGTCGGCGACCTGATCATGCCGTTGGTCGGCGTGGTCTTCGGTGGGCTGGACTTTTCGAACTACTTCATTCCGCTGGCGGGACAGGCGGCCACCAACCTGGCCGACGCGAAAAAGGCCGGCGCGGTGTTCGCCTACGGCAGCTTCGTCACCGTGGCGCTCAACTTCATGCTGCTGGCATTCATCATCTTCATGATGATCAAGCAGATCAACCGCCTCAAGCGACACCACGAAGCGGCGCCGCCACCGGCCGCGCCCGCCGCGCCGCCGGAAGACGTGGTGCTGCTGCGCGAGATTCGCGACGCGTTGCGCAGCAAGTAGCGCGTCAGCGGGCTGACAGGCGGCGCGCCATGCGCGCCGCGGCCACCAGGCTCGACGGATCGGCGCGGCCGCTGCCCGCCAGGTCGAAGGCCGTGCCGTGGTCGGGGCTGGTGCGCACGAAGGGCAAGCCCAGCGTGACGTTGACGCCTTGCTCCACACCCAGGAACTTGACCGGGATCAGCCCGTGGTCGTGGGTCATCGCGACCACGAAGTCGAATTCGCCCGGGTGCCCCTGCGCATCGCGGGCCCGCATGAAGACGGTATCGGGCGCATAGGGGCCGGTCGCGTCGATGCCCTCGGCCCGCGCCGCCGCAATGGCCGGGCCGATGATGCGTTGCTCTTCATCGCCGAACAGACCGCCCTCGCCCGCGTGCGGGTTCAGGCCGGCTACGGCGATACGCGGCCGCGCAATGCCGAAGCCTTGTGCCGCCGCGTGCGTGATGCGCAGCGTTTGCAGCACGCCGGGCAGGTCCAGCATCTCGATCGCCCGCCGCAGCGAGACGTGGATGGTGACCAGCACGACGCGCAGCTCTTCGTTGGCCAACATCATGCGCACCGGTGGCGCTTCTGCCTGGCCCGCATGCCCGGCCGCCAAGGCTTGAAGCATCTCGGTATGACCGGGGTAAGGCACACCGGCAGCGGCCAGCGCCTCTTTGTGGATCGGTGCGGTGACGATCGCGCTGGCTCGGCCAGCCATCACCTCGGCCACCGCTGCCTCGATGCAACGTGCCGCGGCCGCGCCCGCGTCGGCAGTGATCTGGCCCCAAGGCAACTGGTGCAGATGCGGTGGCAAGCCCGGCGGCTGCCAGACCGGCAACGCGTTGTCAGGGACCATCGACCAGTCGGCCGGCGAGTCGATGCAGGCGACCGGCCGCTGCAGTCCCGCAGCGGCCAGCGCACGCCGCATCACTTGCGCGTCAGCACAAACGACCACGTGCCCCAGCGCGCCCCGCGCCCAGGCGAGCGCGACGATCTCGGGCCCGATGCCACACGGGTCGCCCATCGTCACCAGCAGCGGATGTGGCCCGTGACTGCTCATGCCGGGTTGTCGATCTCGATGAATTCATGCGACAGCCCCAACGCGGCGGCCAGGTGCGCCGCCACCGCTGGTGCACCATAGCGCTCGGTCGCATGGTGGCCACAAGCCAGGAAGGCGGCGCCGGTTTCGCGCGCCAGGTGCGCCTGCGGCTCCGAAATCTCGCCGGTCAGGAAAGCGTCGGCGCCAGCGGCGATCGCGGCTTCGAAGTAGCCCTGGGCGCCGCCGGTGCACCAGGCGATGCGGCGCAAAGGCCGGCAGTCACCCGGCGCCACCACCGGCTCTCGCTGCAAGCGGTGCTGCACAGCGGCCTGCAATGAACTCAGCGACGTCAGATGGCCCGCCGGCCCGATGAACCCCAACTCCTGTTCGCCGAAACGAGCATCGGCCTCGAGCCCCAGCTCGGCACCCAGCCGGGCATTGTTGCCGAACACCGGGTGCGCATCGAGCGGCAGGTGGTAGGCAAACAGGTTGACATCAGCGGCCATCAACCGTTCGACACGTGCCTTCAGCCAGCCGGTCAAGCGGCCGTCCTGGCCGCGCCAGAACAGGCCGTGGTGGACCAGGATCATGTCGGCCTCGGCCTCGATTGCCGCGTTGATCAAGGCCAGGCTGGCAGTCACGCCGGACACGACCTTGCGGATCTCGCCGCGGCCCTCCACCTGCAAACCGTTCGGCCCATAATCCTTGAACCGCTCCGGTGCCAGCAGTTGCTGCAGAAAGCTCTCAACTTCGGCCCGTGTTGCCATCGGACATCCACTCCTTCAGCGTCATGCGCAGAATCTGGCTCGTATTCTCCCAGACGGTCACCGTGGCCGTCGCAGTGCTCTTCGTCGTCGGCACCTTCAAGCCTGAATGGCTGCAGCGCGGCGCACTCATCGGCGCCACGTCGCGCACGGTGATCAGCCCGGAAGGCAATGTCCCGGTGGCCCTGGCTTCCACCACCGGGCCGATCCAGCCGCTGACGGCCGCCGCCCGGCGCGCCGCCCCGGCGGTGGTCAGCGTGACCGCGAGCAAAGCGCCGGCCGCGATCAACGACCCGCGCTCGCAGGATCCGTGGTTTCGCTTCTTCTTCGGCCAGCAGCCGACACGGCAGGAGCCGCAGATCGGCCTCGGCTCCGGGGTCATCGTGTCGCCCGAGGGCTACCTGCTGACCAACAACCATGTGATCGACGGTGCCGACGACATCCAGGTGCGCCTGTCCGACGGCCGCGAAGCACAGGCCAAGCTGGTCGGCACCGACCCCGAAAGCGATGTGGCGGTGCTGAAGATCGAACTCGACCGGCTGCCGGCCGTGACGCTGGGCAACATCGAGCAGATGCAGGTCGGCGACGCGGTGCTGGCGATCGGCAACCCGTTCAACGTCGGCCAGACGGTGACCTCGGGCATCGTCAGCGCGATGGGCCGCACCGGGCTGGGCCTGTCGACCTTCGAAAACTTCATCCAGACCGATGCGGCGATCAACCCCGGCAACTCCGGCGGCGCGCTGATCGACGTCAACGGCAACCTGGTCGGCATCAACACCGCCATCTACTCGCGTTCGGGCGGCAGCATGGGCATCGGCTTTGCGATCCCCATCGACCTGGCGCGCCAGGTGATGGAGGGCCTGGTGCGCGACGGCCGCGTCACGCGTGGCTGGATCGGCGTGCAACCGCGCGACCTCGACCCCGAGTTCGCGCAAAGCTTCAAGCTGCCGGTGCACGAAGGCGTGCTGATCACCGGCGTGCTGCAAGACGGCCCGGCCAGCAGCGCCGGCATGAAGCCCGGCGACGTGGTGACGCAGATCGGCGGCAAGCCGGTGCACAACACGGCGCAGCTGATGAACGCGGTCGCCGCGCTGAAGCCGCAGTCCGAGACGCTGGTGGGCGTGCAGCGCGGTGAGAAGGCGCTGGAGCTGAAAGTGACCGTGGCCCAGCGGCCCAAGTCGGCGGCCGCGCAGCGCAACCCGGACTGACGCAGGGCTGGCGGCGCGCCACGCGCGCCGCCGCCGCTTCGCGCGCTACTCGGTGGCTTCCGGTGCCTGGGTGTGCTTGATGAAGAAACCGGCCGCGAAGATGCCCACTTCGTACAGCAGGCACATGGGGATCGCCAGCGCCAACTGCGACACCACGTCCGGCGGTGTGATCACCGCAGCGACGATGAAGGCCACGACGACAAAGTAGCCGCGGAAAGCACGCAGCTTCTCGACGCTGACGATGCCCATGCGCGCCAGCACGACGACGACGATCGGTACTTCGAACGCGGCCCCGAACGCAATGAACATCGTCATCACGAAGCCCAGGTAGGCCTCAATGTCTGGCGCCGCGGTGATGCTCTTCGGCGCAAAGCTCTGAATGAACGCGAACACCTTGCGGAAGACGAAGAAGTAGCAGAAGGCGACGCCGCCGAAGAAGAGCAAGGTGCTGGAGACCACCAACGGCAGCACCAGCCGCTTCTCGTGGTTGTACAGCCCCGGGGCCACAAAGGCCCAGACCTGGTAGAGCACGATGGGCAGCGCCACCATGAAGGCCGCCATCAGGGTGATCTTCAAAGGCACCAGGAACGGCGAGATCACGTTGGTGGCGATCAAGGTCGTGCCCTGCGGCAACGAAGCCACCAGCGGTGAGGCCAACAGGTCGTACAGCCCACCCGGGCCGGGGTAGTACGACAACGCGGCGAAGGCGATGCCCACGGCGATCAGCGAGCGGACCAGGCGGTCGCGCAGCTCGATCAGGTGGGAGACGAAGGGCGCTTCGGTGCCTTCAAGTTCATCCTTGGGTTCGACGCTCACACAGATCCCTCACGCCGCTTCATCGCGCCGCTCCGCCGGCCTTCGGGGGCCGAAAACGTGCGACGCGCGCGGCGCCCGATTGCACATGCCGCCGCACCCCTTCACGCTGCTTGTACCAAGCCGGCACCGCGCCGCGCTTCAGGCGCCAGTTCTTGTGCGGGTGCTGGTACATCGGCGGGGCGGGCGTCCAGCCCAGGCTGCCATCGCCAGTGGCATTGGCCAGCCCCTGGCCCATGCCGTTGGAGGCGTCGCTCCAGCTTTGCGACAGGTTGTTCGATGCTTCCTGCACTTCGCTGCGCACGGTGTCTTGCACATCGCGCGCCGCTGTCTCGAACTGCGACTTCATCTTCTGCAGTTCTTCCAGCTCGATCGAGCGGTTGACCTCGGCCTTGACCTCGGCCACATAACGCTGGGCCTTGCCGACGAAATGGCCGACCGTGCGGGCCACGCGCGGCAGCTTCTCGGGGCCGATGACGATCAGCGCCACGGCCCCGATGAGGGCAATCTTGTCGAATCCAAAATCGATCATAGGGCGCGCGTCAAGCCGCTTCCTGACCGCCGGCGGCGGTCAGGCAACGGGCCGGAAACCGGCTCAAACCTTGTTCTTGGCTTCGACGTCGACGGTGTTGGCGTCGTTCGCCTTCGCCGACGACGAAGTCACCTGCTGCGACGGCGGTAGCGGCTCGCCCGATTCGGCGCCGCCCTTGACCCCGTCCTTGAAGCCCTTGACCGCGGAGCCCAGATCCGAGCCCATGTTCTTGAGCTTCTTGGTGCCGAAAATCAGCACCACGACCAGCAGCACGATCAGCCAATGCCAGATGCTGAACGATCCCATGACGTTTCTCCAAAGACCAACGATAGATTGTAAGAGTGGGCTGGGACGCGGCCGGTTCAACCCACGGTGATCAAGGGGCCGCCTTCAGCGGCAGCCCCCTGGCGGAAACTTACCCTTTCGCCCAAGGGCGCGGGCCGCCGAAGACATGCATGTGCACGTGGAACACTTCCTGGCCGCCGTCGGGGCCGGTGTTGATGACCTGCCGGAAGCCGCCGGTCACACCGGCGTCGGCCATCAGTTTCGGCGCCAGCACCATCATCTTGCCCATCAGCGCCCGGTCTTCGAGCGTGACCGACTCCATCGTCGCGATGTGACGCTTGGGCACCACCAGCAGGTGCACCGGCGCCCAGGGGTGGATGTCGTGGAAGGCGATCACGTCCTCGTCCTCGAAGGCTTTCTTGGACGGGATCTGGCCTGCGACGATCTTGCAGAAGATGCAGTTCGGATCGGTGCTCATGGTGTTGTTTCTCCCTGACCGGGCTCAGGCCGGCATCGCACGGCGCTCATTGAGCGCCAACCAACCGCGCACCACGCGGTACAGGAACCAGATCGAGATGATGACCCAGGCGATCCACCCAGGCACGAACAGCAACAAGAACAGCGGCGAGGTGACGAGGTACAGGCCCGCTGCCCACAGCACGCTGCGGATGCGCCAGGCAAAGTGACTCTCCTGCCAGCTGCCGGCCGCGTCGGGCCGCTTGACCAGGTCGAGGATGAAGGCCACCACCAGCAAGGCCACGCCGGGCTGGAAACCGGGCAGCACCGCCCCGACAGCCACCACCGCGTGCAGCGCGTAGCTGATGTGGCCCACCGTGCGCAGGCCCTCGTCGCGACTGGGGTCGAGCGTCGTCGTCACGTCGTTCATCCACGTTCTCCTTGCTCACGTTGCTGCGCTTTGCGCGCCGCAAACTCTTCCAGCCCGGACTGGCCTTCGCGCCGCGACAGCTCAGCCAGCACATCGGCCGGCGTCAGCCCGAAATGCGCCAGCGCGATCATCGAGTGGAACCACAGGTCGGCCACTTCGTAGACGATCTTCTGCCGATCGCCGTCCTTGCCCGCCATCACTGTTTCAGTGGCCTCTTCGCCGACCTTCTTCAGGATCGCGTCGGTGCCTTTGTGGAACAGGCGAGCCACATAACTTTTGTCCGGGTCGCCGTGGCGGCGCGACTCGATCACCTCGGCCAGGTGCCGCAAGGTGTCGTTCGAGGTAGGGGGGGCAGACATCGGAAACTTCACTTGGTGTAGATGCGGGCCGGGTCTTTTAGCACCGGGTCGGCCGCTGCCCACTGGTCGCCCTCCAGCCGCTCGAAAAAGCAGCTGTGGCGGCCGGTGTGGCAGGCGATGCCGGGCTCGTGGCCGAGTTGAGTCACTTTCAGCAGCACCACGTCCTGGTCGCAATCGAGGCGGATCTCATGCACTTTCTGTATGTGGCCCGATTCTTCGCCCTTGTGCCACAGGCGCTGGCGGGAGCGGCTGAAATACACCGCCTCACGCAACTCGGCCGTGCGGGCCAAGGCCTCGCGGTTCATCCACGCGAACATCAGCACGTCGCCGCTGCCCGCCTCTTGCGCGATGACGGGCACCAAGCCTTGGTCGTCCCAGCGGACGTGATCCAGCCAATCCATGCGGGCAGTGTAGCGATTGCCTTCAGTCGCCGTGGGTGGGGCCCTGGTGGCCCCGCTCCGAGGCGAACCACTGCAGCACCGGGATCGTGCCCGGCAACACCGGTGCGCTGGCCACCGGCAGCGATTCCCAGGCCATCGTCTGGCCTTCGCGCATCTCGAACGCGCCGCTCCATTGGTAGACCTTGCGGAAGTGCAGGCGAACGCGGGCGTGCGGGTAGTCCATCACCAGCTCTTGCCAGGCATGGCTGTCGCCGATCGTGATGCCCAGCTCTTCGTGCAGCTCGCGGGCCAAGGCGTCGTGCACGCTTTCGCCCTGTTCGAGCTTGCCGCCCGGAAACTCCCAGTAGCCGGCGTAGACCTTGCCCTCGGGCCGCGAGGTCAGCAGGAAGCGACCTTCACGACCTGCGGCGTCGCGCTCGACCAGCACACCGACAGCCACGTCGACCGGTACCCGTTCGTTTTCGTTTTGACTGCTCATGCGCCCTTCCCCGCCACCGCCAGCCGGCCCGCCAAGTCGCGCGCGAACTGGTGCGCGACGCGCCCGGAGCGTGAACCGCGCTCCAGCGCAAACACCAGCGCCTCCGGCCGCGCCGCCTCGATCTGCACTTCGCTCAGGCCGTGGTGTAGCAGCCACTGCGCCGCGATCGCCAGGTACTCGCCTTGAGTGAACGGGTAGAAGCTGATCCACAGCCCGAAGCGCTCAGACAGCGAGATCTTTTCTTCGACCACCTCGCCGGGGTGGACTTCACCGTCCTCGGTGTGCTGGTAGCTCAGGTTTTCTTTCATGTACTCGGGCAGCAGGTGGCGCCGGTTGCTGGTCGCGTAGATCAGCAGGTTGTCTGACGCTTGCGCAACCGAGCCGTCGAGGATCGATTTCAAGGCCTTGTAGCCAGGCTCACCCTCTTCGAAGCTGAGGTCATCGCAGAAAACGATGAATCGTTCGGCGCGGCCGGCGACCAGGTCCACCAGATCGGGCAGGTCGACCAGATCGGCCTTGTCGACCTCGATCAGCCGCAACCCGCGCGGCGCGTACTCGTTCAGACAGGCCTTGATCAATGAGCTTTTGCCGGTGCCGCGCGCACCGGTCAGCAGCACGTTGTTGGCCGACGCGCCGGCCACGAACTGTTCGGTGTTGCGGGCCAGCCGCTCTTTCTGCGCATCGACCTCTTTCAGGTCGGCCAGGCGGATGGTGGCCACATGGCGCACCGGCTCCAGCACGCCGGAGCCGGCTCGCTTGCGGTAGCGAAAGGCGATCGAAGCCGACCAGTCCGGTGCCGTCGGCGGGTGCGGCAGCACGGCGTCCAGCCGCGTCAACAGGCGGTCGGCCTTCGCCAACAGCGCTTCAAGGGTCACAGGATCCATGGCGCCGAGTGTAGTGAACACCCGGCGCCATACCGGACCCTGCCGGTGCCCGCTCAAGAAACGACGGGCCGCTCCCGAGTTTCTTGATCCCCTCGGGGGACGGGCCGGGCACAGCCCGGCCCTAGGGGCGGCTCAGGGGCAGGCGGTGCCGCCGTCCAGGCGGACGATGCGCGGCTTGCCCAGACCCGCGGCGAGCGGGTCATACGGCGGGTTCGGTGCCTTGAAGTTGGCCAGGTACTTCTCCAGCGCGTCGATGTCCTGCGAGCCGCCCAGGCGGCTGGTGCCGCCCTTCAGCACGGTGAAGCCATCACCACCGTCGGCCATGAAGTTGTTGACCGTCACGCGCCAGCTGTGCGCCGGGTTGACCACGGCACCGTCTTCGACCAAGGTCTCGACGACGCCGGCCACTTCCAGCGTCAGATGACGCACCTTGGCACCGCAGGCCTGGGTGTGGTCCCAGTCGTAGTGCAGGCCCTTGGACGGCAGCATCACGCGGGCAAAGCTGGTCTGGCCAAAGCAGTTCGGGAACTGCTGCTCGAGCACGTCGCGGATCTGCTGGGTCGTCAGCGTCATCGTCACCAGGCTGTTGCCGAAAGGCTGGACCTGGAAGGCCTCGCCATAGGTGACGTTGCCGTCGCCTTCGCCGACCGGGCTGCCGGTGAACAGGAAACCAGGGTTGCGCACGCCGCCCGGGTTCATCAGCGCCAGCACCGCGCCACCAAACTCGGGCGCCTGCGTCGCTGCCAGTTGCGAGTCGGCGATCATTTCACCGGCCGGCATGTTGCAGGCCGAATCGCGGGTGTTGAGCACGTCGCGGGTGATGCTGCCGATCACGCGGTTGGCAATCGGCGTCGACAACGCCTTGTAGCCAGCCACGATCGAAGCGACCTCGGCGTTCGGCGTGATGTTCACGTTGCTGCGGTCAACCACCTTGTTGACGGCCACCGCTTGGGTCACGTCGCGCGAGCCGGTGTCGACGGTCACGTCGATGTCGGTCAGGACGCGGCCTTGCGTGTTGGCGCTGGTCACCGACACCAGGCGGCCGCTGGCCAGCGGCAACTGGCAGTTGTAGGCCGCGTGGGTGTGGCCGGTGATGACCAGGTCGACGGCGCCATCGAGCTGGCTGACGATGGTCTTGATCGGCGAGCCTTCGAGGCCGCCAACGCAACCGTTGATGTCGACCGGCGACGGTGCGGTCTGCACGCCGCCCTGGTGGATCAGCACGACGATCGATTCGACACCCTGCGCGCGCAGTTGCGGCACCAGCGCGTTGGCGGTCTGCGCTTCATCGTTGAAGACCAGGCCCTTGACGCCCGACGGGGTGACGATCTGCGGCGTGTCCTTCAGCGTCATGCCGATGAAGGCCATCTTGACCGAGCGGCCATTGACGTCGAATTTCTTGATGCCGTAGGGCGCGAACAGCGTGCGGCCGCTGTTCTTGTGCACCACGTTGGCGGCCAGGAAGCGGAACTTCGCACCTTCGAACGGCACCGGCGTGCCGACCTCGGCGCCTCGGCAGCTGTTGACCGTGTCGGTCGGGTGACAGCCACCGCGCTGCATGCGCAGCAGCTCGTCCTTGCCGTCGTCGAACTCGTGGTTGCCGACCGCGTTGAAGTCCAGGCCGGCGCGGTTCATCGTTTCGATCGTCGGCTCGTCATGGAAGAAGGCCGAGACCAGCGGGCTGGCACCGATCAGGTCACCGGCGGAGACGACCACGGTGTTTGGGTTGGCAGCGCGGGCGGCGGCAATGTAGCCGGCCACATAGTCGACACCGCCGGCGGGCACCAAGGGCGAATCGGCGTTGGCGCGGAAGGTGCCCGGCGATTCGATCTGGCCATGCAGGTCATTCAGCGCCAGGATCTTGATGACACCGGTGCCCGGCTTGGACGGTTTGGCAGGGGCGTTCGACGACGAGGCGGCGCTGGCGCAACCGACCAGGGCAGCGCCCAATGCGATGGCGGTCAGCACATGGCTGGCGGGATGGGAAGGCATCTCGGGACTCGCTTCACAAGGAATTGAAGGGGCGAGCGCCATCGCCGCGACGGGGGTCGCGCCGGCAGGGCTCGAAGAGGCCCGTATTGGAATATCGATTGGTGTCCTTTCGATGAAGAACACGGACCCTCCCCCTAATTTTCAAACGTGATGGTGACGTTTCAAGGCAGCCGAAACACCTGCACACCATCCGTCACGAAGCATTGGTCACCGGATTCGCGCGACACAGCCTTCAAGCCGGTGAACTCGCCGAAGGCCGGCAGCACCAGCACTTCACGGTGCAAGTGAAACGCCGGCAGGCACAGGCGATCGAAGCCCGCGCCGCCCACCAAGGCGCCGGGGTGCAGGTGGCCAGCGACGACGGCCTGGCCTTCGCGCGCCACGGGGTGGTGACACAGCGCCCAAGGCCCGCGCGCTAAAGGCTCGTCGACCACGTGGATGCCCAACTCGGCCGGCGGGTCGCCGGCGCGCAGATCGTGGTTGCCACGCACCAGAGTGAGTTGCAGCGAGGGCCGGGTGTGGTGCCACGCCGCGAACGCGGCGATGCCCGGGCCGCTGCGCGCACGCGCCGAATGCAGGAAGTCGCCGAGGAAGACCACCTCGCGCGCCTGCAGCCGGTCGACCAATGCCCCCAGGCGCGCCAGGTTGGCTTCGCTGGTGCCGCCGGGCACCGGCACACCGAGGCGGCGAAAGCTGTGCGCCTTGCCGAGATGGAAGTCGGCCACCAGCAGCACCCGCTCGTCGGGCCAGAACGCGGCGCGCTCGGGGCACAGCCAGAGCTGGCTGCAGCCCCAGTTCAGCGCGTGGTCCGCGCCGGTGGACACCTCAGGTCAACAGACCCAGCGCGATGTCCAGCTGCTCGGTCGGGCTGCGCTTGAAACCCGAGCGGGCATAACGCTGCAGACGGCCGACGATGAAGGCGGTCAGCGCTGACGCGCGGCCGTTGGCTTCGACAGTCGGCGCGTCCGAGCCGGCCTGGTCGACGGCCTGGCGCAGGCTCTGGCGCAGCTGCGACTCGACGCGGTCGAAGAACTGGTTCATGCGCGCGGTCAGGCGCTCGTTCTCGAACACCAGCGCGTCGCCGACCATCACGCGCGTCATGCCGGGGTTTTTCTCGCCGAACTGCAGCACGACCTGGGTGATGCGCTGGGCTTGCACCGAGCCGCTGGTCTCGCGCTCGGTGATCTGGTTGATCAGGCCGAAGATGCTGGTTTCGATGAACTCGATCAGCCCTTCGAACATCTGCGCCTTGCTGGCGAAGTGACGGTACAGCGCTGCCTCGCTGACCGACAGCGCGGCAGCCAAGGCGGCGGTGGTGATGCGTTCGGCACCCGGTTGCTCGAGCATCGACGCCAGCGTCTGCAGGATCTGCACGCGGCGTTCACCGGGCTTCGGGCGCTTGCGCGCCGGGGCTTCGCTGCCGCTGGGCGCGGAGGTGCCCGCGGGGGGCTCGGCGGGCGCTTCCGGCTGGGGTGCCTCGGCCTCGGCCGCTTCGGTTTCTTCGGGCAGGTCAGGCATCACGGCACACGGCGCAACTGTTGGAGCGAGGCGATTCTTGCACACACATAGGCCGGCCTCCGGTGCAGGTAAACACCAACTTCCGGGCCGTGTGAACCCCGTCTCGCCCAGCGCTGCATCCAGACCGTGCGCATGCCGACGCCATAAGCCGACTTTTGGTGCGCCAGCGTGTCTTCGACCAGCACGCAGCGGCGCGGCGGCACCCGCAACTTGGCCGCCAGCGCGCGGAACATGCGCGCATCGGGCTTGGGCCGCCACTGGCCGAACATCGTCATCTGTTCGATGCCGATGACACCGTCGAAAAATTTCAGCATGCCGAGCTGGCGCAAGACCCGTTCGGCATAGGCCAGCGGCGCGTTGGTCAGAATGTATTTGCGACCGCGCAGATGTCGCAGCGCGGCCACGTCGTGCGGGTGGGTCGCCACCTCACTCTCCAGCGTCGGCAGCAGGTGGGTGTGGTGCAGAAAATGCGCCGGCTTGACGCCGTGGTGCCGCATCAGGCCCAGCAGGGTGGCGCCGTAGCGATGCCAGTAGTGGTTGCGCAGATGGTCGGCTTCGTCGGCGCTCACGCCCAGCTCGCGCTCGATGTAGTCGTTCATTGCCCCATCGAGCAGGCGAAACGACGACACCGCCGCGTTGTGCAGCGTGTTGTCGAGGTCGAACAGCCAGACGCGTTCAGCGGGCATTGCGGGCTTCGGTCATGCGTTGCGCGTCGCGCTTGCCCAGCGCAGCGATGCTGGCCAGCATCAGCACTGCGCCCAGCCATTGCGAAGCCGACAAGGCCTGACCCAGGAGAAGCGCGGCCAGCAGCACCGCCGTCAGCGGCTCGACCAGCGTCGCCACGGTCAACGCCGTCGGGCTCAGACGCGCGGCGCCCCAGCTGAACGCCAGCAACGCCAGCGCCGCCGTCACCAGGCCCAGGTACAACAGCCAAGCCTCAGGCGGGATGTCACCCGGCCAGGCCAACGGTGCATAGAGGGCGCTCAAGCCCATCACGGCCGCAGCAACGATCGTCAACCCCATCGTCGCCGGGCCGGCGCCCAACGCCTGAGACAGCCGGCCGCTGACCAGTGTGAAGCCGGCATAGAGCACGGCAGACGCCACCGAGAACAGAACACCGGCAACCACAGCGCTCATCGCAACGCCGGCGGCTGGCCCTCCATCGCGCAGCACCACCAACGCAGTGCCAGCCAGCGCCGCAACCAAGATGAGGGTCAGCGGTGTATCCAACCGCTCGTGGCCCCGCACCACCGCCACCAGCGTCACCAGTACTGGCGGCAGGCACAACGCGATCAGCGTCGGCACCGCGGCACCGATGCGCGCAATGCCGAGGAACCAGCACAACACGTACATCGCCATGCAGGCACCGGCGCCAACCAGCAGCCACAGCTCACCACGCAGCCGCGGCCACACCGCCGGCCGCGCGAACAACGCGATCAGGAAGACCGCACCTACGACAAAGCGCCAGAACGAGATGCTTTCCGGGCTGAGGCCAAACCTGGCGATCAACAGGTTGACCACCAGCGCACCGGTGCCCCACAAGAAGGCTGCGCCGCAGGCAGCCGCCATCGCGGCGGCCGGGCTGTGGGTGGTCATCGGTCGCGGGAGATCAGTGGGATCTGATCATCGTGCCGTAGGCCTGATCGGTCAGGATCTCCAGCAGCATCGCGTGCGGCACGCGGCCGTCGATGATGTGCACCGCGTTGACCCCGCTCTTGGCCGCGTCCAGCGCGCCGGCAATCTTCGGCAGCATGCCGCCGCTGATGGTGCCGTCGGCAAACAGCTCGTCGATGCGGCGCGCAGTCAAGTCGGTCAGCAGTTGGCCCTGCTTGTCGAGCACGCCGGCGATGTTGGTCAGCATCACCAGCTTCTCGGCCTTCAGCACCGTGGCCAGCTTGGCGGCCACCACATCGGCATTGATGTTGTAGCTCTCGTTGTTCTCGCCGAAGCCGATCGGGCTGATGACCGGGATGAAGGCGTCGTCCTGCAGCGCCTTGACGACGCTTGGGTCGATCGAATCGATCTCGCCCACTTGGCCGACATCGTGCTCCTTGCTCGGGTCGTCTTTGTCGATCATCTTCAGCTTCTTCGCGCGGATCATGCCGCCGTCACGGCCGGTGAGGCCCACGGCCTTGCCGCCGGCGGCGTTGATCAGGCCGACGATGTCTTGTTGCACCTCGCCCCCGAGCACCCATTCGACGACTTCCATCGTCTCTTCGTCGGTCACCCGCATGCCCTGGATGAAGGTGCCCTTCTTGCCCAGGCGCGACAGGGCTTCATCGATCTGCGGCCCGCCACCATGCACCACCACCGGGTTCATGCCGACCAGCTTCAGCAGCACCACGTCTTCGGCAAAGTCCTGCTGCAGATCCGGGTCGGTCATCGCGTTGCCGCCGTACTTGATGACCAGCGTCTTGCCGTGGAACTTGCGGATGTAGGGCAGCGCCTGGGCCAGGATTTCGGCCTTTTCGCGCGGCAGGATGTGGTCAACGTTGGCGGGCGCGGTGGCGTGGCTCATGGCGTGCAGCGGTGTGGAAGGGTGTGAATAATGGGCGCTCAGGCCATTCTAGGGAACCGTCCCGAGCCCGCGGCTGTCATCCACCAGGGTCCCTGAAGGGTTGTAGAGGTGTTACTGGAGACCCATGCCATGACCAAGACCTTCACCATCGTCCTGAGCAGCATCGCCGCCACGCTGGCGCTGCTGGCCGCTGCGCCCGCCGGCGCAACGGAGGGCGAGGTGCGCAAGATCGACCACACCCAGGGCAAGCTGACCATCAAGCACGGCGAGATCAAGAACCTGCAGATTCCGGCGATGACGATGGCTTACCGCGCCAAGCCGGCGACGCTGCTGGACGGTCTCACCGTCGGCGACAAGGTCGAATTCAGCGCCGACAAGGTCGACGGCCAGTACGTGGTGACGGCCGTCCGCAAGACCAAGTAACACCCGGCCAGCCTGGCCGGGCGCCCGCTCAAACGTTGAGCAGGTGGGTGCGGTAGTGCGCCAGCTCGTCGATCGACTCGTGGATGTCCGCCAGCGCAGTGTGCGCCTGGGCTTTCTTGAAGCCTTCCATCGCCGCCGGCTTCCAGCGCCGCGCCAGCTCTTTCAGCGTGCTGACGTCGAGGTTGCGGTAGTGGAAAAAGGCCTCCAGCCCGGCCATGTGGCGGGCCATGAAGCGCCGGTCCTGGCAGATCGAGTTGCCGCACATCGGGCTCTTGCCGGCGGGCACATAACCGGCCAGGAACTCGATCACCCGGGCTTCGGCCTCCGGCTCGCCGATGGTCGAGGCTTTGACCCGTTCGATCAGCCCGCTGCGGCCATGGGTGCCCTTGTTCCAGGCGTCCATCGCGTCCAGCGTCGCATCGCTCTGGTGGATCGCGAACACCGGGCCTTCGATACGAACCGTCAACTGCGGGTCGGTGACGACGACGGCGATCTCGATGATGTGGTCCGACTCAGGCTTCAGCCCGGTCATTTCCAGGTCGATCCAGATCAGGTTCTGGTCGTTCTTCGAAAGCATCGTGGCGCTCATGGTGGTGGCCCGGCGGTTGAGGGTAGAAGGGGTCGGCGATTGTCCGACAACTTACACTCTTTGCCATGCAGGCGTTGACCCTTTCACTTTCGCTGGTGGCCGCCCTCGCCGCCTCGCAGGCCATGAAGTTCTGGCTCGCGGGGCGCCAGGCGCGCAGCGTACAAGCCCACCGCGGCGCCGTGCCGGCCCCGTTCGATGCGACGATCCAGCTGAGCGCCCACCAGCGCGCGGCGGACTACACACTGGCGCGCCTGCGTTTCGGCATGACCACCGAAACCGTCGGGGCCGTGCTGTTGCTCGCCTGGACGCTGCTCGGCGGGCTGGATGCGCTGAACACGCTGGCGCGCGACGCGCTGCAGCCGCGATTCGGTGACCTGGTCTACCAGTTGGGGCTCTTCGCGGCCTTCGCCTTGATCGGCGGCCTGATCGACCTGCCGCTGGAGTGGGTGCGGGTGTTCCGCATCGAGCAGCGCTTCGGCTTCAACCGCATGACGCCAAAGCTGTTTTTCACCGACCTGGCCAAGGGCACGGCACTGTCGATTGCGATCGGGCTGCCGATGATGGCCGCAGTGCTGTGGGTGATGCGCGCCACCGGCGAGTTCTGGTGGCTGTGGGCCTGGGCGCTTTGGGTTGGCTTCATTTTGCTGATGCAGGTGGTCTACCCGATCTGGATCGCGCCGTGGTTCAACCGCTTCGAGCCGCTGGCCGACTCGGCAATGGCCGAGCGTGTGCAAGCCTTGATGGCGCGCTGCGGCTTCACCGCCAAGGGCTTGTTCGTGATGGATGGCAGCACCCGCTCCAGCCACGTCAACGCCTACTTCGGCGGCCTGGGCAAGGCCAAGCGCGTGGTGTTGTTCGACACCCTGCTGGCCCGCCTGGGTGGACGTGAGGTGGAGGCGGTGCTGGCGCACGAGCTGGGGCACTTTCACCACAAACACGTGCTGGTGATGACGCTGCGCGCGTTTGGCGTGGGCCTGCTGGCGATGGCCTTGCTGGGCTGGCTGGCGCGCCAGCCAGCGTTCTACGTCGGCCTGGGCGTCGAGCCCAACCTGCGGGCGGCGAACGACGCGCTGGCGCTGCTGCTGTTCATGCTGGCGGCACCGCCGTTTCTGTTCTTCGCTTCGCCGCTGTCGGCGCGCTGGTCGCGCCGCGCTGAATTCGAAGCCGATGCGTACGCCCGTGCCCAGACCGATGGCGCCGATCTCGCGTCGGCATTGCTGAAACTGCACGAAGACAACGGCAGCACGCTGACGCCGGACCCGGTGTACGCCCGCTTCTACTACTCGCACCCACCGGCCAGCGAACGCTTGGCCGCGTTGCAGACTTGATGAGCAAATTCGCAGAACTCGACATCGGCCTGGTCGTCGGCGCCCATGGCCGCCACGTGATGATCGAAACGCCGGAAGGCAGGCGCCTGATCGGCCACCCGCGGGGCAAGAAGAGCCAATGCGTCGTCGGCGACCGGGTGCGCTGGCAGGTGTCGGGCGACGAGGCGGTGATCGAAGCGCTGGAGCCGCGCCGCAACCTGTTGACAAGGCAAGACGAGTGGCGCACCAAATCGTTCGCCGCCAACATCGACCTGCTGCTGGTGGTGCTGTCCGGTGAACCGATGTTCAGCGAGTCGCAGCTGACGCGGGCATTGATCGCTGCCGAGGATGCCGGCATCGCCAGTGCGCTGCTGATGAACAAGATCGACCTGCCCACCGCTGCGCTGGCCCGCGAGCGCCTGCAGCCCTACCGTGCGATGGGCATCCCGGTCATCGAGGCCGCGTTGAAGACGGCCCCCGACGCGGCACGCGCGGCGCTGGCGCCTTTGTTCGCTGACAAGGCCACCCTCGTGCTGGGCCCCAGCGGCATGGGCAAGAGCACATTGATCAACCTGATGGTGCCGCGCGCCGATGCCCAGGTTGGCGAGATCTCGCAGGCGCTGAATGCAGGCCGGCACACGACCACCACCACCACCTGGTATTGGCTGGACGACACCCGAACCGGCGCCCTGCTCGACTCACCCGGCTTCCAGGAGTTTGGCCTGATGCACGTCACGCCGCAGCGGCTGGCCGAGCTGATGCCGGATATCCGTGCCCACCTGGGGCAATGCCGCTTCTACAACTGCACCCACCGCCACGAGCCGGGCTGCGGCGTGCGCGCGGCCGCCGAGCGCGGCGAGATCGCACCGACGCGCGTGCGTTTGTACGAAGGGCTGTGGGACGAGCTGGAACAAGGGCAGCGCAAGGGTTAGCTCTTGCGCTGCTGCGGCCGGCACACCCCTTCAATGCTCATGCTTGGAGCCCCTTCCTGGAAGAGGCTGGGGAAGCCCAACATTCGGCCGAGGGCCAACCTGCTTGGCTAGCCAAGCAGGTTGGCCAGTTTCATCAGCGCCAGCAGCAGCATCCACAGCACCATCGAGCGCCAGACCAGGCCAACGACGCTGCCCAGGTGACCCAGCTGCGGCGGGATGCCGGGCGTCGAGCCAGCCGCTTCGGCGGCCTCGGCGTCGCCGCCTTGCGCGAAGGTCTTGGAGCGATCGGGCGTGATGCCCGGCGCCGCCCCGCCACCCAGTTGAACGCCAACCGCGCCCGCGGCGGCCGCAAGGATGATGCCCTCGTTGGCGTGCTTCCAGAGCTCGGCATCACGCCGCCAGCCAGCGACCGCTTCCTCGAAGTTGCCGACCACCGCGAAGCCGAACGCGGTCAAACGCGCCGGCACATGGTCGATCACGCTGAAGGCGCGCTGGGACAGGTCCTTCAGGTTCTCGTTCACCGCGACACCCAGCGAGCGGCTCCTGAAGGCCCAGTAGCGGCTGGCAAACTCGGCCATCCGGTAGGCGACCGCGCCGGCCGGGCCCAGGCCCAGTGCAGCCAGCACGACGTAGCAGAAGAAAACACCGAAGACATGGCGGTGCGCAGCCAGCAGCGCGTGTTCAAGCACGTGGCGCAGCAGTTCGGTGCGTGGCAGCTCGCTGGCGTCCAGATGCCGCCATTCGGCCAGCAGGCGACGGGCCTGGTCTTCGTCACCGCGCTCCAGCGCCTCGCGGATGTCGGTGAAGTAGTGGCTGAACTGGCGAAAACCGAGGGTCAGGTAGACGATCGCCACGTCGAACAGCAGGGCCGCGATGACGCTGAAGTGGGCGATGCCGAAGTGGATCGCCCAGGACAACAGTGCCGGCACGACGACGGTAACGAACCAGACCACGCGCGCATGCTGCGGCTTGCCAGCGTCGAAGTTGCGCCCGGTCCAGCCGACCCAGTCGGCCAGCGTGTCGTGAACCCAGTTGTCACGCGGCAGCGGCTTGACCTGCTCGATCAACAGCGCAAAGAGAACGGCGAAGAAACTCATCGCCGAGGATGATACCCAGAGGGTCAGTCCGAAAGCAGGTGGTAGAGGTTACGCAACATCGCCGCTGTGGCGCCCCAGACGAAGTATTCGCGTGGATCGCCGTGGCCTGGACGCCAAGGCATCGACAGAAATCGGCGGCGCGCACCACCGAACTCGAACTCGTGGTGCTGGTGGTTGGCCGGGTTCATCAGGAAATGCAGCGGCACTTCGAACGCTTCGGCGACTTCGAAACTGTCGAGCGCGAGGATGTAGTCGGGGCGGACCAGTCCGACCACCGGCGTGACGACGAAGCGGGTCACCGTCGTGTAGACCGGCAACTGGCCGATGACCTCGACCATCTCGTGCTTCAGGCCGACCTCTTCCTCGGCTTCGCGCAGTGCGGTGGCCACCGCGTCGGCGTCGCTGGGCTCCGCGCGGCCGCCGGGAAAGCTGATCTGGCCGGCGTGGTCGTGCAGATGGTCGGTGCGGCGGGTCAGCAGCACGTGCAACTCGCCCGGGCGCTGCACCAAGGGCACGAGCACCGAGGCGGCCGTGGCCTGGCGGTCGCTGAACCAGTCAGGCCGCGCACCGTCGCCGCTGATCGGTGGCTGCCAGTCTCCGAGACGGGCCAGGCGCTGGCGCAGTGCATCGGGACTCAGGCGGTCCAGCGCCACCGACGGCAGGTGGGCATCGTGGGCAACCACCGGGATCAGGTGCGGGTCGCGGATCGGGGTTCGGGGCGGGCGGGCGGAAATGGAAGGCTCGTCAGAGGGCATGGCGGGCGAGCTTACGCCAGGCAGCAAAAAGCCGCCCGGAGGCGGCTTTGAAAATGGGCCAGCTTTTGACTTCGTCGAAAGCTGGCTTCGCGCCTTGCGCGACCCGCTGCTTGGCAGCGGGCTGACCAAAGGGTCAGGCCAACTTTTCCTTGATGCGGGCCGACTTGCCGGAACGCTCACGCAGGTAGTACAGCTTGGCGCGACGGACATCACCGCGGCGCTTGACTTCGATCGAAGCGATCAGCGGGCTGTACAGCTGGAAGGTACGTTCCACGCCTTCGCCGCTCGAAATCTTGCGAACGATGAAGCTGGAATTGAGGCCGCGGTTGCGCTTGGCAATCACGACGCCTTCGTAGGCCTGCACGCGCTTGCGGGTGCCTTCGACGACGTTCACGCTGACGATCACCGTGTCGCCGGGGGCGAACGGAGGAATCGTCTTGTTCAGGCGAGCAATTTCTTCTTGCTCAAGGGTCTGGATCAGGTCCACGAGGTTCTCCAAAATGATCGTGCCGGCGCGCTTGGAATGAGTGGGCGACACCTTGAAGCACCTCATGAACGACTGTTCACACGGCAACTCTCGGGGTCGACTCTGCCCGGCAGAGGATCGAAAAGCCTTTGATTATATCGCAGTTGGGACGGGCGGCGGCAGTTGCGCCAGAAAGCGCTCGTCAGCCTTGCTCAGTCGGCCAGCAGCACGCGCCGCCTCGATCAGGTCGGGCCGGCGGCTGGCGGTCAGCGCCAGCGAGCGTTCACGGCGCCAGCGGGCGATCTCGGCATGGTGACCGGACAGCAGCACCGGCGGCACCGGCAGCGGGCCCTCGGCGCTGTCCAGCAGCTCCGGCCGGCTGTAGTGCGGACAGTCGAGCAGCCCATCTTCAAAACTGTCTTGCTGGTGAGAGCGGGCGTCGGACAGTACGCCCTCTTGCAGCCGCGCAATGCCGTCCAGCAGCGCCAGCGCGGGCAGCTCGCCACCCGAGAGCACGAAGTCGCCCAGGCTCAGTTCCAGGTCGACATGGCGGTCGAGAAAACGCTGGTCGATGCCTTCATAGCGACCACACAGCAGCACCGCGCCGGGGCCAGCGGCCATTTCGCGCAGCAAGGCTTGGTCAATGCGCCGCCCCGTCGGGCTGAAGTGGATCAGCGGCACGGGGTCGATTCGCGCCGCCCGCACCGCCGCCAGCGCCCGCTCCAGCGGCTCCGCCAGCATCACCATGCCGGGGCCACCGCCGAAAGGCCGGTCGTCGACACGGCGATAGTTGCCGTCGGCGTGGTCGCGCAATGGCCAGAACCGCACATCGACTTGACCCGACTCGAACGCGCGCCGGGTCACGCCCTGGACCAGAAAGGGGGCGAACAGCTCAGGAAAAAGAGTGATGACGTCGAAGCGCATGGACAAACGCCGGGTGATTGGCGTCAGTAGTCCAGGCCCCAGTCGACGGTGATGCGGCGGTCGGCCAGGTCGACCTTGTCGACATAAGCGTCGACGAAGGGAATCAACCGCTCGGCTTCGTCGGGCTTGGCGTCGGCCGGTGCATCGGGGCGCGGCACGCGCAGGACGCAGTGGGCGCCCGTGTCGAGCAGGTCGATCACATGGCCGAGCAGCGCGCCCTCGCGGTTGACGACAGCCAGACCGATCAAATCGATCCAGTAGTACTCACCGTCTTTGGCGGTCGGGAAACTCTGGCGGGAAATGAAGATGCGGGCGCCTCGCAAAGCCTCTGCGGCGTTGCGGTCGGCCACGTCCTGGACCCGTGCCACCACCAGGGCACCTTGCTCGCGTGCTTCGGTGATCTTCAATACACGGGGCAGCTTGGCCGCGCTGGTCTTCGGCGCCGGTCCCACCGGTGGTTGCAGGAACCAGCGGCGTGACGAAAACAAAGCCTGAGGATCGGACGAGAAAGGCTTGACCTTGACCCCGCCCTGGATGCCCCAGGCGTCGACGATGCAGCCAACTTCGACCGCATCGTCGGGCCAGGCGGGGGTGTCGTCGAAGTCGGTGGTCTTGGAGACCTGCAAACCTTGAGACAAGACACTCACCCCGCTGGCAGCCGCTCGAGCCGTCAGGCCGGAGCGACGGCCTTGGCCTTGGCCGTGTCGACCAGGCGGCTCACGGTGGGCGACAGCTGGGCGCCGACGCCGGCCCAGTAGGTCACGCGGTCTTGCGCAACGCGCAGGCCTTCTTCGCCTTCGGACGCCATCGGGTTGTAGAAACCCACGCGCTCGATGAAGCGGCCATCGCGGCGCTCGCGCGAGTCGGCGACGACGATGTTGTAGAACGGACGGTGCTTGGCACCACCACGGGACAGACGAATCACGACCATTTGTCGTTTCCTTGAAAAGTGGGTCAACCGCTGAAAACCCAGGAGACACCACTGGACCAGCCGGTCTGCTTGGCCCACCCGGCCAGCCTTCAAGCCAACCCGGTGAACACACTTCGGTCCCGTAGATACGCCGCACCCCAGGTGGGGGTCGACCGTGACCGAAACATGCGATTATAAGCTCTTACCTTCAATCGGCGAAAGCACCCTGCTCGCCCCCACCGAATTCCGCTGCCCATGCCCGCCACTGCCACGACGCTGATCCGCCCCAGCACCGACGCCGACCTGCGCACCATCGCCGCCATCTATGGCGATGCCGCCCTCACCGGCACCGGCACCTTCGAGCTGGAGGCGCCCAGCGAGGCCGAAATGGCCAAGCGCCGCAGTGACGTACTGACCAAGGGCCTGCCCTGGCTGGTGGCCGAGGTCGAAGGCCAGGTACTGGGCTACGCCTATGCCAACCACTTTCGGCCGCGGCTGGCCTATCGCTTCTGCGTCGAGGATTCGATCTACCTGCACCGCGGCGCCCGCGGCAAGGGCCTGGGCACCTTGCTGCTGGCCGAGTTGATGGGGCGCTGCGAGGCCGCCGGCGCGCGTCAGATGCTGGCCGTGATCGGCGACAGCGCCAATGTCGGCTCGATCGGCGTGCACCGCCGGCTGGGCTTCGAGCACGTCGGCACGATGAAGAGCGCCGGCTGGAAGTTCGAGCGCTGGCTCGACGTGGTGGTGATGCAAAAGGCCCTGGGCCTGGGTGACAGCCAGGCGCCCGAGGCTGGCCGATGAGCCCCGCCCGGCCGCCCGTAGGGGCTCATTCCCTCTTGGAGGGACCGGCCGCTGGCCGGAGGGTGCCCCAATGAGCGGCCCCAAATCAAAGACGCTGGCGACCTGGATCGCCCTGCTCGGTGGTGGCCTGGGCCTGCACCGGCTCTATCTGCACGGCGCGAAGGACCCCTGGGCTTGGGTCTTCTGGCCGCCCACTTTGGTGGGGATGGTCGGCGTGCTGCGCATGCGCAGCCTGGGCCAGGACGACATGCTGTCCTGGGCGTTGATTCCGCTGCTGGGGCTGTCACTGTCGGCCGCGATGCTGAGCGCCATCGTCATCGGCCTGACGCCGGACGAGCGCTGGGCCACACACTTCGGCAACGGTGAGATTCAACGCCCCAGCGGCTGGGGCGCGGTGCTGGGTGTGATTGCCGCACTGCTGATTGGCGGCACGGTGCTGATGGGCACCATCGCCTTTGGCGGCCAGAAGTTCTTCGAGTGGCAGCAGCAGGCCGATGCCGCCGCTGCGCACTGATCGTTCAGAACGGCGCGATCAGAACAGCGACAGGCTGAGCCAGTAGAACGCGCCGGCGACAAAGGCCGCCGCGGGAATCGTGAAGATCCAGGCCCAGATGATGTTGCCGGCCAAGCCCCAGCGCACCGTCGATGCGCTGCGCACCGAACCCACGCCGAGGATGGCGCCGGTGATGGTGTGGGTGGTCGACACCGGGATGCCCAACCCAGTGGCGATGAACAGCGTGATCGCACCCCCGGTTTCGGCACAGAAGCCGCCCACCGGCTTGAGCTTGGTCAAGCGCTGGCCCATGGTCTTGACGATGCGCCAGCCACCGAACATCGTGCCCATGCCGATCGCCACATAGCAGGCCCAGATCACCCAGGCTGGCGGCGCGCTCGCTTCGGCCGCCACATAGCCGGACGCCACCAGCAGCATCCAGATGATGCCGATGGTCTTTTGGGCGTCGTTGCCGCCGTGGCCGAGCGAATACAGGCCA